>Ga0247819_10001466_pt1 | contig 12740 bp, 10 predicted proteins | sample 13C_Xylose_Day6_FD_193428 | JGI IMG/M metagenome (GOLD analysis project Ga0247819, IMG submission 193428) | Soil microbial communities from agricultural site in Penn Yan, New York, United States - 13C_Xylose_Day6 | ecosystem: Environmental > Terrestrial > Soil > Agricultural land | place: USA... | reverse complement strand
CCCGCCCTCCCGGCCCGGCCGGCCGCCGGCCGGCCGGGCCGGGAGGGCGGGGCCGTACTCCTCGGCGCGCCGGGGGTCACCGGCGGCGAGCGGGGCGCCGCGCCCCCCGCCGGCACTGACGGGATCGCGGCGTCCGGTGGTCCGGGGCACGGCCGGACGTACCCCCGGGCGGACTTCGGCGACGGGCTGTCCGCCTATCTGATCGATCCCGACGGGCCGGCCGCGCCCGTCCTGCTGGCCTCCGAGTCGGACGCCGCGACGCTGCGGGTGTGCGATCTGAGCCGTGACGGCCGGCTCGCGCTGCTGCGCCGCGGCCCGCGCGGACGGCGCGAGGCGGTGGTCGTCCGCACCGCCGACCTCGCCACCACCTGGGTCGTGCCGGTGGCCGACGGCGATCCGTGGATCGGCAGGTTCTCGCCCCGGGCGGACACCGTCTGGCTGCGGAGCGACGCCGGCCGTGAGTTCGCGGCGCTCACCGCCGCCTCCCTCGACGGCGGGGGACGGCCGCAGGGGTGGACCGTCGCGGCGGAGCGGGAGGGCCGCGACCTGGAGCTGCTGCGTTTCGCGCGGGACGGCCGGACCGCCGTACTGGCGTGGAACGTCCGCGGCGCGAGCGACCTGGAAGTCGTCGACACCTTCCCGCCCGGTGCCGACGGGGCCGTCACCGGGCCGCCGCGTTCGGTGCCCCTGCCGCACGAGGTCGTCACCCGGATCGCGCCGGCCGGCCGGGCGGGACTGGTGCTGGCCCTCTCCGGCTCCCAGCGCCGCCCCGGCGTGTGGTGGCTCTCCGGGGGCGTGTCGCTGCTGCGCACCCCGTGGTCGTCGAGGGACGAGGACGCCGTACCCCCCGGCCCGCCGCCCGTGCGTCCCGTCGCGCTGCGGCCCACCGCACGGGACGGTCTGCCCCTGAGCGGCTGGTACTACCGTGCGCCGGGCCGGGGTCCCGCGGAGCCGGCCCCGTGCGTGATCCATCTGCACGGCGGCCCGGAGGAACAGGAGCGGCCGGTCTTCAACCCGCTCTACCACGAGATCCTGCGCAGAGGGCTCGACGTCTTCGCGCCCGACATCCGCGGTTCGTCCGGCCACGGGCGGTCGTTCGTCGACGCCGACCTGGGCACGGGCCGGTTCGCCGCCCTCGACGACGTGGCGGACTGCGCCGGGCACGCGGTGCTGGCCGGCCCGGCCGATCCGTCACGGCTGGCCGTCATGGGCCGCTCGTACGGCGGCTATCTCACCTTCGCGTCGCTGGTCCGGCACCCCGACCTGTTCCGTACCGGGGTGGCGGTCTGCGGGATGTCGGACTTCGCGACCTTCTTCGAGGGCACCGAGCCGTGGATCGCGCAGTCCGCGGCGCACAAGTACGGTCACCCCGAACGCGACCGCGAACTGCTGCGCTCCCTCTCCCCCATGAACCGGATCGACGCGCTGCGCGTACCGGTGCTCGCGGTGCACGGGGAGCACGACACCAATGTCCCGCCGCGCGAGTCGGAGCAGTTCGTCAGGGCCGCGCGCGAGCGTGGCCGCACCGCCGAGCTGCTCACCCTGCGCGACGAGGGGCACGACTTCCTGCGCGCGGAGAACAGGCGGCTGTTCCGCCGTGCCGCCGCGGACTGGCTGGAGCGGCATCTGAACGGCTGAACGGCCGGGGCGCGGGCCCTCGCGTCCCGCGCTATCCGCCGGGGCTGATGAGGAGCAGGGCGATGTCGTCGCCGGGTGCGGGGGCGTGCTGGACGAGACAGTCGGCCATGGCGTCGAGGTCGTCCGGACTCTCGTGCTCCAGGAGCCCGGCGAGGGCCTCCATGGCGTCCTCGATGTCGACCCCGGGTGCCTCCACGAGGCCGTCCGTGAAGAGGGCGAGCACACAGCCGGGCGGCAGCCGGAACTGCAGCTCCGGGTAGCGCGTGTCCGGTTCGACGCCGAGCAGCAGCCCGGGGCGGACGTGCAGGAGTTCGGTGCGTCCGCCGGGATGGCGCAGCAGGGGCGGCGGATGGCCCGCGACGGCCACGCACGCCCGGTGCGTGGCCAGGTCGAGGTGGACGTAGGCGCAGCTGGTGAAGCGTCCGAGGTCGAGGTCGGTGAGCAGGCGGTTGGTGCCGGCGAGGACGTCGTTGGGCGACGCGCCCGCGGCGGCGTGGGCGTGGACGGCGGTGCGCACCTGCCCCATGAGGGCCGCGGCGTCCACGTCGTGCCCCTGGACGTCGCCGATCGCGGCGCCCGCGGTCCGTCCGCCGAGGCGGACGAGATCGTAGAAGTCGCCGCCGATGCCCAGGCCCCGGGCGGCCGGCAGATAACGGGCGGCGACCCTCAGGCCCGGGATCCTGGGCAGGGCGCGCGGCAGGAGGGACGTCTGCAGGCGGTGGGCGAGACGGTCCTTGGCGTCGTAGAGCCGGGCGCGGTCCAGCGCCTGCCCGACCAGGCCGGCCAGGGACGTCAGCACGGCGCGTTCGCCGGGCGGGAAGCTGTGCGGCCGTGCGTAGGCCAGCATCAGGGAGCCGATGGGGCGGCCGGACGCGATCAGCGGCAGAAAGGCCCAGGAGGCCATCCCGTCCTCGTGCACCATGGCCGGGTAGACACGCCGGAGGTCGGCGAAGGTGGTGAAGAAGTCCGGGACGCCGGTGGTGAGCACCCGGCTGCCGGGAACGGCCGCGCTCAGCGGCATGGCGTCGTAGCGCTCCACGAGTGCTTCGCGGTAGCCCTGGTGGCCGAGGACCCTCAGTCGCCCGTCCTCGCCGGTCATCACCACCATGGCCTGCGCGCCGAGCGCGGGCAGCAACTGGTCGGCGGCCCGTTCCACGACGTCGTGCACACCGGCGGTCTCGGTCAGGGTGGCGGCCAGATGCATCAGCTGGTACAGCAGCGGGGCACGGCTGGGGCCGGCGGCGGTCGGTTCGGGCAGCGCGACGACGGTGTCCTGGGCCGGGTCGCCCGGCATGACGCGGACGCTGACGCCGGAGAAGTCGGGATAGAGCTCGAACGCCAGCCAGGTGTCCGGCGGGCGCAGCACGGTGAACGCCTGGGGCCGACGGGTGATCATCGCCGCGCGGTAGCGGTCCTCGACCTGGGGGACGTCCATCCAGGGCAACGCTTCCCAGGGCAGGGCGCCCAGCAGGCCCGCCTCGTCGGCGCCGAGGAGAGCGGCGGCGGCCGGTGTGACGTAGGTGATGCGGCCGTTCACGTCCAGGGCGCAGCATCCGCCCGGCAGGCGGTCGACGAAGGCGGCGGCCGCGGCGGCCTCGGCGCGGGAGTGGTCCCGCCCGGCGGACGGCGGCAGGGTGCGCGGCCGTCCGGGAGGCAGCAGCGGTTCGCCCCGGTCGGCGGCCCGTCGCAGGGCACCGCCCAGACGCCGGCAGCCCCGCACGACGGCGTCGCGCTCGTGGGCGCTCGGCTGCGCCTCCCGGTTCCCGTGCCACAGCAGCACCAGTCCGCCGTGGAGCTCCGGGCCCGAGGTGACGGGCGCCGCCGACAGCGCGAACTCGTACGGCAGGACGAGCGCGGGACGCGGGTAGCGGCGTGCCATCTCCTCCTGGGTGGCGATCCAGACCAGGTTCCGCTCCCGCACGGCGTCGGCGACCGGGATGGGATCGGTCAGGGCGACCCGGCTCCACGGAGCCGCGAACTCGTACGGGACCCCGGTCACCGTCACCAGCCACAGCGCGTTCCCGCCGGGGGGCAGCACGTACAGCAGCCCGGCGAAGGCGCCGCTCTCCCGCACCACGGCGTTCATCGCGGCGTCCATCAGGCGTCCTCTCGGAACCGCGGCGGCACCCCGGTTCCCGGCTGCCGAACGTCGCCCATAAACGGACACTACGCCGAACTCTCCGGGGTGGCATCCAGATGCCGGCGAGCGGCGGCGGGACACCGGCCGCGCCGCACGCGCGGGGGCCGGCGGACCCGCCTACGCTCGCACACGAGGAGCACGGGGGCACACCGCGAACGAGGGAACGAGGTGGGCGGCGATGGCCGAGGAGAGCGTGCTGCACCCGGGGCCCATCGTCCCGGTCGGACACGTCGAGCCGGTGCCCAGGCGGGTCCGGGGGACGATCGGCGGCCGCGTCGTCTTCGACACCCGGCGCGCCCTGTACGTGTGGGAGCGGCGCGCCTACCCGCAGTTCAGCATCCCGCTCGGGGACCTGGCCGAGGGGGTGCTGACCGCTGAGGACCGCGTCGAGCAGCGGGGCGCGGGGCCCGCGCGGCGGCACTCCCTGCGGGTCGGCCCGGATGTCCGCGAGGGTGCGGCGTGGGTCTGGGAGGACGGCGCTCCGGAGGCCCTGCACGGCACCGTGCGTTTCGTGTGGGCGGCGCTGGACTCCTGGTTCGAGGAGGACGAGCCGGTCTTCGTCCACCCGAGGAGCCCCTACGCGCGGGTGGACGCGCTGCGCTCGTCCAGCGGTGTGCGGGTGGAGCTGGACGGAGTCGTGCTGGCGGACGCGCCGCACTGCGTGAAGCTGTTCGAGACGGGTCTGCCGACCCGCTACTACCTCGACCGCGCGCACGTAGACCTGACCCGGCTGCGCCGCTCGGACACGGTGACCCGCTGCCCGTACAAGGGGACGACCAGCGGCTACTGGTCGTTCGACGGCGATGCCGGCACCCATGAGGACATCGCCTGGGCGTACGACTTCCCGACGGTCCAGGCGCACCCCGTCGCGGGCATGGTGGCGTTCTTCAACGAGCGCGTCGACCTCCACGTCGACGGCACCCCGCTGCCCCGGCCCGCGGTGCGGGCCGACGGGTGACTCCGGGACCGGGCACGGGAGGCGGACCGCTCAGGTCTCCGCGGGTTTCCGTCCCCAGGCGGTGAGCAGGCCGGCGGAGAGCGCCGCGCACGCGTCGGAGTCCAGGTAGCGGATCGCCGCGTCGACGGCCGCGTCGTCGACCAGCCCGGTGGCCAGCATCGTCTCCCGGCTCCGCTCCCAGGTGTCCGCCCAGAAGCGGCTGATGGGGCTGCCGGGCTGCAGCGGCGGCACATGGATCTCGGCGGCGACGGGCGCGAGCCCCGCGTCGCGCAGCAGGCGGGGGCAGGACGGCACCCAGGTGACATCGGTGCCGATGGTGTCCCGGAGCCCCTGCCACATCGCCCGCATCACGCGGGCGTACGGGTTGTCGGGCGCCCGGTCGCTGGTCAGGTCCACGGCGTCGCCGAGCACGAGCACACCACCCGGTTCGACGAGTCCGGCCAGTGCCGTGACGAGCCGGAGGCGTTCGGGCAGGTGCATCAGCACGAAGCGCGCGTGGACCAGCCGGAAGCGGCCGGGGGCGAAGTCGGGGGCGGTGACGTCGGCCTCCAGCACGTCGAGTCCCGGCACGGGCCGCCCGGTGAGGAAGCGCACGTCGCGGTCGACGGCGAGCACGCTCGTCACGCCGGCCTCGTCCAGCAGCCGGCGGGAGACCGTGCCCGTGCCGGCGCCCACGTCGAGGCAGCGCCACCCGGGGCCGGCCCCGAGTGCCCGCAGCCGCGCCAGGGTGATGTCGTCGTAGGCGAGCGCGCCCAGGTCGACGCGCCCGCCCTCGTCGGCCTGCCCGGGCCGGAAGACCGCCTCGCCGTAGCGGCCGCTGCCCGGGGCGTCGCCGCGGCCGGCCGCGTTCACGTCGCCGGCCCGGTGCGCGGGGTGCCTTCGTCGGTGAGTGCCATGGCCGGTCCTCTCGCGATGCGGTGGGGGGCGCCGGGCGGTGCCTGCCGAGGAGGCGGCAGCCGGCCCCTCGATCCTCGGGCCGCCGGCCGTCCGCGAAGCCGAGGCACGCCGCGGGAGTGCGCCGACGGGCGGCCGGTAGACTCGACGCCTGTGGCGGATACCCAGTACGAAGACCTGTTGCAGCTGGTGCTCACCTCCGGAACGGCCAAGGCCGACCGCACGGGCACCGGTACCCGAAGTGTCTTCGGACACCAGCTGCGTTATGACCTGTCGCAGGGGTTTCCGCTGGTCACGACCAAGAAGGTGCACCTCAAGTCCATCGTCTACGAACTGCTGTGGTTCCTGCGCGGCGACTCGAACGTCCGCTGGCTCCAGGAGCACGGCGTCACCATCTGGGACGAGTGGGCCGACGACAACGGTGACCTCGGCCCGGTCTACGGGGCGCAGTGGCGCTCCTGGCCGACCCCGGACGGCAGGCACATCGACCAGATCGAGGAGGTCCTCGGCACGCTGCGCCGCGATCCGGACTCCCGCCGCATGATCGTGTCCGCCTGGAACGTCTCCGAGCTGTCGAAGATGGCGCTCGCCCCCTGCCACGCCTTCTTCCAGTTCTACGTCGCCGACGCCAGGCTCTCCTGCCAGCTGTACCAGCGCAGCGCCGACCTGTTCCTCGGTGTGCCGTTCAACATCGCCAGCTACGCCCTGCTCACCCACATGGTGGCGCAGCAGTCGGGTCTCGAACCGGGCGACTTCATCTGGACCGGCGGGGACTGCCACATCTACGACAACCACGTCGCGCAGGTGACCGAGCAGCTGTCGCGCGCCCCGTTCGCGTTCCCGGCGCTGGAGCTGCGCCGCGCCGACTCGCTCTTCGACTACTCCTACTCCGACGTCCAGGTGGCCGGATACCGGCACCACCCGGCCATCAAGGCCCCGGTGGCGGTGTGAACGTCGGGCTGGTCTGGGCGCAGACCCCCGACGGTGTGATCGGGGCGGGCAACGCGATCCCGTGGCGGCTCCCGGAGGACATGGCGCACTTCAAGGCCGTCACCCTCGGGCATCCCGTGGTGATGGGGCGCAGGACGTGGGACTCCCTTCCGCCGCGGTTCCGTCCCCTGCCCGGCCGGCGCAACATCGTGGTGACGCGCGATCCGGGGTGGGCGGCCGAGGGCGCCGTGCGCGCCGGGTCCGTCCCCGAGGCGCTGGAACTGGCGTCCCGGACGCCGGAGCCGGCGGCGCCCGCCGGCACGGCCTGGGTGATCGGCGGCGGCGAGATCTACCGTGCCGCCCTGCCGTACGCCACCACGCTCTCCGTGACCGAGGTCGACACGCCGGTGAGCGGCGACACCTACGCCCCCGTGCCGGACGCGGAATGGAAGGTCGCCGAGGACTCGGGCCCGCGGATCTCCACGTCCGGCCTGCGTTACCGGATCCGCCGATACACACGGTGACCGGCCCGGCGACGGTCCGGCGCGCGCCCGGTGGCGTTTCCGCCGGGACGCGGCACAACCATTCGCGCGGCCCGCGGGTCACACCGGTGAGGAGCAATCGCTCCAAGAGTCGCAAGGGGGAAATATGAGATTCACCCGTTCCGTCTTGACCGCCTCCGCGTTGGCCGCCCTGTCCGTGGGTGCCACGACCGCCCTGGCCGCTCCGGCCTCGGCCGCACCCAACACCACCCCGCAGAAGGTCTGCGGAAGCGGCTACAAGACCGTGAACTCGGCGGCCGTCGGATCCCTCGGCACCGTCTACCTGACGTACAACTCCACCAACGGCCGCAACTGCGTCACGACCATCCGCAACAACCCGGGCACCGCCCTGGACATGTCCGCGTGGATCTACGTCCCCGACACCGAGGCGGGCGACCAGGACGACGGACGCTTCACCTCGTACGCGGGACCGACCTACGTCTACGGCAAGGGCCACTGCGTCGACTGGGGCGGCGGCATCAACAACGTGTACGTCCAGGTCTACGGCTCCAACTGCGCGGCGCTGAAGGAGCACCGGGTCACCTTCACCCGCTGAGCAGCGCCTCCTGAAAGCCCCGGCGGGGAGTGGACGACTCCCCGCCGGGGACTGCCGGGAGAAGTCCGGTTCAGGGGAACCGGGTGGCGCCGTGAGGGTTGAGATCATGCATCGCGGGGACCGTTCAGCCACGCGTCCGGGCCGCCACCGCGCCACTCCACCATCGCGGACCCGCGCAGCCAGTCGTCGTCGGCGTCCTCCAGCCCGGCCAGACGCAGGAACTCCACCACGTCCAGCAGCCCGTACGCCATCCCGAGGAAGCGCACGCCCGCGCGGACGCGCCGGCCGCCGTCCTCACCGGGCGGGTAGATCACGACGGGCCGCTCGTTCGTCATGTCCCCAGCGTGCGGTGGGCGGCATCCGCCCGCACCCCGGACGCGCCCCGCGCGCATCGCCGCAGGACGAGCCGGCCCACGGCCGCGCCGACCGCGTACCAGAGGAGGTCGGGGGCGTTGAAGGTGGAACCGAGGACCAGACGGGCGACGGTGCTCCGCCGGGAGAGCTCCGCCGGCAGACCGGTGAGCTGTGAGAACTCCACGGCCCAGCTGACGGCCAGGGCGACCGCCGCGGCCCGCGACGGTGTCAGCCGCGGCGCGACCACGACGGCCAGGGCGACGAGGAGCAGGGTGTACAGGGCGTCCCCGCCGTACTTGGCCACGTCTCCCGACGCCGTGGCCCTCAGGCCCAGTCCCGCGCCGACGGTCAGCAGGGCGGCCACCGCGGCCGCGAGACGGGTCCGCGCCGTGTCCCCGCCCGCGCGGGTCATGAATCCGAGGAGGTACGCCATGAGGCGTTTCTATCGCGAGCCGGGAGGGACGCGACGGGCCGGTAGCATGTTCCGCATGGCACGAGGCATCTGGTCGCAGAAGGTCCGCTCCGCCCGCTGACGGCGGCGCCCTTCCTGCTGAATCCGCGCTCGCCGTCCCGGTTCCCGCCGGGCGGCCGTTCCGTGCTGCCCGGCTCCACTGCGAGCTGCGGAGCACCCGTTGAACCTCACCCCGGCCCCCGAAACCCCGTCCGCCCACGCCGGTGCGGGCGGCAGCGCCCACGTCCGCGCCGAGAACGTCACCGTCAGCCGTGGATCCCGGCGAGTCCTGAACGACGTCTCGGTCACCGTCTCCGCCCGGTCCAGGATCGCCGTCGTCGGCGAGAACGGCCGCGGCAAGACGACGCTGCTGCACGTCCTCGCCGGACTGGTCGTGCCCGACGAGGGCGCCGTGCACCGCACGGGCACGGTCGGCCTGGCCCGTCAGGAACTGTCCGCGGCCGGCGGTGAGACGGTCGGCGCCCTGACCTCCCGGGCGCTCGCCCCGTCCCGCACGGCCCTCGCCGCGCTCGACGAGGCGTCCGCCGCCATGGCCGGTGGCGACCCCGCCGCCGGGGACCGCTACGCCGCCGCGCTCGACGCCGCCACCCGGCTCGACGCCTGGGACGCCGAACGCCGCGTCGACATGGCCCTTGGCGCCCTCGGCGCCTGCGCCGACCGGGAACGCCCCCTGTCGACGCTGTCGGTCGGGCAGCGCTACCGCGTCCGGCTGGCCTGCCTGCTCGGCGCGCGGCACGACGTGCTGCTGCTCGACGAGCCGACCAACCACCTCGACGCCGGCGGGCTGGAGTTCCTGACCCGCAGGCTGCGCGAGCACGAGGGGGGTCTCGCCGTCGTCAGCCACGACCGGGCGCTGCTGCGCGACGTCGCGGACCGGTTCGTCGACCTGGACCCGGCGCGCGACGGAAGGCCGCGCCACTACGCGGGCGGCTACGACGCCTGGCAGCACGCGCGGCGCCGGGAGCGGGAGCGCTGGGAGCAGGACCACGCGCAGCAGCTGACGGAGCGCCGGCGGCTGGAGGACGCGGTGGCGAAGGCCCGTGACCGGCTCTCCACCGGCTGGCGGCCGGAGAAGGGGACCGGCAGGCACCAGCGCCAGTCCCGGGCGGCGGGCGTCGTCCAGGCCTTCGGCCGGCAGCGGGAAGCGCTGGAGGCGCACCGGGTCGACGTGCCGGCCCCGCCGCCGGTGCTGCGGTGGCCCGAACCGGATGTCCGGCCGGGTGCGCCGCAGCTGCGGGCGCACGGAGTCGCCGTCCGCGGACGGCTGTCCGGACCGGTGGACCTCACCCTCGACGGGGGCGACCGGCTGCTCGTCACCGGGCCCAACGGTGCGGGCAAGTCCACGCTGCTGGGGGTGCTGGCCGGCGCCCTCGAGCCCACGGAGGGGCACGTCCGGACGGCGAGCGGGGCGCGGGTCGTCCGGATCACCCAGGAGACCGCCGGACAGGAACCCGGGCTCGGCGCGCGCGAGGTGTACGACCGGCACGTCGGGCGGCTGGTGGCCCAGGGGGTGCTCCGGGACGCCGAGGCCGTGCCGCTCGGTTCCCTGGGCCTGCTGGACCCCGACGCCGCGGGCACGCCGGTCGGGCGGATGTCGCAGGGGCAGCGGCGCCGTCTCGACCTGGCGCTGGCGCTGTCCGGGAGGCCCACGCTGGTCCTGCTCGACGAGCCGACCAACCATCTGTCGGCGCCGCTGGTCGACGAGCTGACCGCGGCGGTCCGCGGCACCGGGGCCGCCGTGGTCGTCGCGACCCACGACCGTCAGCTCCTGCGGGACCTGGCGGACTGGCCGCACCTGCGGCTGGACGGCACGGGTGGTGACGGCACGGCGGGGTGACGGCACGGCAGCCGCGGCGGGAGCCGTAAGATCTAGTGATCTCCTGGGGGTGGTCATGGGCAGGCAGCGTCCCGGCTCACCGACGCTGGAGGAGGTGGCCGCGCTCGCCGGTGTCGGGCGGGGCACCGTCTCCCGTGTCATCAACAACGCGGCGGGCGTGAAGGACTCGACGCGCCGTGCCGTGCAGCGCGCCATCGCCGAACTGGGGTACGTCCCCAATCTGGCCGCCCGTTCGCTGGCGGGGCGGCGTGCCGACGCCGTCGCGCTGGTCATGACCGAGCCGGACTGGCGGCAGTTCGGCGAGCCGTTCTTCTCGGAGATCGTCCGCGCCGTCGGCGACGCGCTGACCGACACCAAGGTGCAGCTGCTGCTCACCCTGGTGCGCACGGACGCCGAGCGGCGGCGCCTCGTCGAGTACGCGCGCGGCGGCCGGGTCGACGGCGTCATGCTGATGTCCGTGCACGCCGAGGACGCGCTGCCCGACATGCTGGCCGAGGTGGGACTGCCCACCGTCCTGCTCGGGCGGCGCTCGGGCGACGAAGGCGTGACCTACGTCGACGCGGACAACGCGGGCGGGGCCCGCAGCGCGGTGGCGCACCTGCTGGGCACCGGCCGCCGCGCGATCGCGACCATCACCGGGCCGCTCGACATGTACGTGGCCCAGTGCCGGCTGCGCGGGTACCACGAGGCGCTGGAGCGGGCGGGCGCCGCGGCCAGGCCCTCCTGGACGGCCGAGGGTGACTTCTCGGCGGACAGCGGGCACCGGGCGATGACCGAACTCATCGAACGGGCCCCGGAGATCGACGCCGTGTTCGCCGCGTCCGACACCATGGCCGCCGGCGCGCTCAACGCCCTGCGGGCGGCGGGGCGCCGGGTACCGGAGGACGTCGCGGTGATCGGCTTCGACGACTTCCCGCTCGCCCAGCACACCGATCCGAAGCTGACGACGGTCCGTCAGCCGCTGGAGGAGATCGGCCGGACGATGGTGCGGCTGCTCCTGGAGGAGATGGAGGAGCCCGCCATGGCCTGGCGGCACGTCATCCTCCGCACGGAACTGGTGCTGCGCGGCTCCGCCTGACTCGTCCGGTGTCCCCCGTCCCCCGCACCACGGTGTCACCGAATGTTTCGGGAGCGCTCCCGACACGGGTCCCCCCTTTCGGATCAACGCACTGACCAGCGGCTTCGAAACAGGTTCGACAGTTTCTCGCGCACAGCCTTGTCAGGGACATGTGCAGCTTCTACAGTCCCGTCCCGAACACCATTGGGAGCGCTCCCATCATTTGGGGAGAAGGGGGCGCTCCCGCCGGTCGCCCCCGCACCCTCTTGGAGAGGTCCCCCCATGCGACGGTTACCGCACCGACTCAGGGCCCCGCGCGGCCTGTCAGCTGCGCTGCTCACCGTTCTCGCCGTGGTCGCGGCGCTGATGACCGCGACGCCTCCGGCACAGGCCGACACCACGATCTGCGAAACGTACGGATCGACCACCATCCAGGGGCGCTACGTCGTCCAGAACAACCGCTGGGGCAGCAGCGCCACCCAGTGCGTCACCGCCACGGACACCGGCTTCCGCCTCACCCGGGCCGACGGTTCGGTACCGACCAACGGCGCCCCGAAGTCGTACCCGTCCGTCTTCAACGGCTGCCACTACACCAACTGTTCGCCGGGCACCGCCCTCCCCGCGCGGATCAGCTCGATCTCCGGCGCGCCGAGCAGCATCTCGTACGGCTACGTCAGCGACGCCGTGTACAACGCCTCGTACGACATCTGGCTGGACCCGACGCCCCGTACCGACGGGGTGAACCGGACCGAGATCATGATCTGGCTGAACAAGGTGGGCCCGATCCAGCCGATCGGCTCCCAGGTCGGCACGGCCACCGTGGCCGGGCGCAGCTGGCAGGTGTGGTCGGGCGGGAACGGCACCAACGACGTGCTGTCGTTCGTCGCCCCGTCCGCGATCAGCAGCTGGAGCTTCGACGTCATGGACTTCGTCCGCGAGACCGTCGCGCGCGGAATGGCGGGCAGCGACTGGTACCTGACGAGCGTCCAGGCCGGCTTCGAACCCTGGCAGAACGGCGCGGGACTCGCGGTGAACTCCTTCTCGTCCACGATCAACACCGGCGGCACCCCCGGCGGTCCCGGCGAGCCCGGAGGCCCCGCGGCGTGCACGGTGTCGTACGCCACGAACGTCTGGCAGGACGGTTTCACCGCGAACGTCACCGTGCGGAACGAGGGTTCGTCCGCCGTCGACGACTGGGACCTCGCCTTCACCCTGCCCTCGGGGCAGCGTGTCACCCACGCCTGGAACGCGTCCGTCGCCCCCTCCTCGGGCGCGGTCACCGCGAGCGCGCTGAGCAGCAACGCGCGGATCGCGCCCGGCGGAAGCCAGAGCTTCGGCTTCCAGGGAAGCTACAGCGGCGCC
>Ga0247819_10001465_pt1 | contig 12742 bp, 9 predicted proteins | sample 13C_Xylose_Day6_FD_193428 | JGI IMG/M metagenome (GOLD analysis project Ga0247819, IMG submission 193428) | Soil microbial communities from agricultural site in Penn Yan, New York, United States - 13C_Xylose_Day6 | ecosystem: Environmental > Terrestrial > Soil > Agricultural land | place: USA... | reverse complement strand
ATCGGCCCGAGCGATGGAGTTGTTCAGGACGTCCGGGTTACGCGACAGGGTTTCCCATTTCAGGTTGCCCTCGTTCATGCCCTTGATCATCTGCTTGGACACGGTCACCAGGGAAATCGCCGACTGCACGCCCTCGGTGTTCTGCATCTTCCACATCAGTTCGTCGATCGGCGCCATGGTCTCGTAGTGCGAACAGCCTTCGGCCTTGGTCTTGACCATCACCACCAACACGTCCGAACTGGTGGAGTAGTTGCTGATGATGAAGTTGTTGTCCTTGTTGTAGCGTGAATCCGGACGCAGTTCGGGAGCTCCCTGGTCGAGGTCGCCGATCTTCAGGTTCTGGCTGTACCAGAGGCCGCCACCGAAGGCGATCAGCGCCAGGGCAATGGAAACCGGAGCAACTTTCGGGCTGGCAAAGCTCGACAGCAGGCGCCAGAACGGGTGCTCGCGGTGCGCATCCTTCTTGCTGCGCTCGACCGCACGCTTGCTGATGCCGACGTAGGAGATCGCCACCGGCAACAGAATCAGGTTGGTGAACACGATCACCGCCACACCGATGGACGCACCGATGGCCAATTCGCGAATCACACCGATATCGATGATCAGCAGCGTGATGAAGCCTACCGCGTCCGCGAGGATCGCAATCATCCCCGGCAGGAACAATTGACGGAACGTACGTCGTGCCGCCGTCAGCGCGTTATCAGCCTCGCTCGACTGCAAAGCGATACCGTTAATCTTCTGCACGCCGTGGGAAATACCGATGGCGAAAATCAGGAACGGCACCAACATCGAATACGGGTCGAGGCCGAAGCCGAAGAAGTGCATCAGGCCCAGTTGCCAGACCACCGCGACCAGCGTCGTGCTCAACACCGCCACGGTGCTGCGCATGCAGTTGGTGAACCAGTACAGCAGGATCAGAGTGATGACGAAGGCGACGCCGAAGAACATCACCACCATCACCAGCCCGTCGATCAGGTCGCCGACCTTCTTGGCGAAACCGACGATGTGGATCTTGACGTTGGGGTTCTGTTTTTCGAACTTGTCGCGGATCTTTTCTTCAAGATCGTGGGAGAACTTGCGGTAGTCCAGTGCCAGCAACTTGCCCTGGTCCTGCGGGTCCGGGTAGGACTCCAGCAACGGGATGTCGACGATGCTCGACTTGAAGTCGTTGGCCACCAGGCGCCCGATTTGACCGGACTTGAGCACGTTATTGCGCAGCAGGTCGAGGCTTTGCTGGGAACCGTTGTAACTCTGCGGGATCACTTCACCACCGGCAAAGCCCTCCTCCGTCACCTCGGTCCAGCGTACGCTCGGGCTCCACAGCGACTTCAGGCCGGAACGGTCAACGCCGGAGATGTAGAACACCTCGTCGTTGATCTGGCGCAGCGTCTCCATGTACTCCTTGGAGAAGATGTCACCGTCGGTGGCTTCCACCGAGATACGCACGGTGTTGCCCAGGTTCGCCAGATCGTTGCGGTGCTCCATCATCTTCTGGATGAACGGATGCTCCAGCGGGATCATTTTTTCGAAGCTGGTGGACGGCCGGATCAGCGTCGCCTGCCAGAACAGGAAAATGCTGACCAGCAGGCAGATGAAGATCACTGCCGGGCGGTTATTGAAAATCAGGCGCTCGAGAAACGTCGCCTTGTCCTGGTGATGGCTTGTCATGGATGTCATAGCTCCGCCCTTCTTATTATTTGCCCAGCTCTGAGCCGGTTGGCGAAGTAGCGCGAACGCCGCCCTGTCCTGCCAGAATCAAGTTGCCGTTGCCTGCCGCGGTCACCGCAGAAACGGAGATGCGGTCCGGACGGTTGAATACGCTGAAGGTTTCGCCGTCGTCGTTGCTGCGCACGACACTGCCACCGTTGCCGACGATCACGATGGAACCGTCATCCAGCAGCGTAGCGCCCGACAGCCCGAACTCCAGCGCGCCGCGGGCCGCCTTCAGCTCGACCGGTTCCCAGGTGCTGCCAAAGTCGGTGGAACGAAACAGGTTGCCGCGCAGGCCGTAGGCCAGCAGCGTGTTGGGTTGGGCTGTGCCGATCACGCCAAACAGCGAGCCTTCGTACGGGCCTTCAAGCTTCTCCCAGGTCTGGCCCCCGTCGGCCGAACGGAACATGCTGCCCTGCTCGCCGACGATGAACAGCCCGGCATCCTTGACGGCAGCGATGGCGTTGAGGTGGTACTGGTCTTCGTTGTCGAGGCGGTCGCTGGCGTCTTCCCAGTGCTTGCCGCCGTCGGTGGTCGCCATCAGCGAGCCATAGGCGCCCACGGCAAAGCCGTTGTTGGCGTCCTGGAACCAGACGTCGAGCAGCGGCGATTCGCGGGTGAGGTCTTCGAATTGCTTGGTCCAGGTGACGCCGCCGTCTTCGCTGGCGAGGATCTGGGCGTCATGGCCGACGGCCCAGCCGTGCTTGTCATCGACAAAATACACCGAGGTCAGCAGTTGCCGGGTCGGCACCTTGGCCTGGGTCCAGGTCGCGCCCTGGTCATCGGAGTACAGGATGTGCCCGCGATCGCCGACCGCCACCAGGCGCTTGCCGGCGTGCACGACGTCGAGCATCAGGCTTTTACTGGCCTTGGCCGATTCCACGGAATAGATAACGTCGGATGACGGCGCGGCGGCAGCCAGCACAGGAGCCGACCACACGGCGCAGCCCAGCAGCGAGAGCGCTGTGGCCAGCAACGCGAATTTACGCAGTGCCGGCGGGCGGCTGGTACCCACACCCATGACAGGCTCACTCATAGACCTTCCCCCATTATTATTGTTAGGTCATTCAACCTTTCAGGGCGCCGCAAGGGGTACTCGAAGGGATTGAATGGTTAGGAGCATAGTCCTGAAACCCGCAATCCAGAGCCCCTTCGGAAGCTGGGCTTATCCTATCGGGGTTTGGAAAGGTCTGACAATCGACGCCACGTTATCTTTTGTTAACCCGGCGGGGTCGGGAGGGAGGCTGAATGATGGGGTATCAGGCGGGGTGATCGGGAGCAGCCACCTGTGGGAGCGAGCAGGCTCGCTACCACAGGGATTGAGTAATGAACCAGCCGAGGCTTACGCCAGGCTCTTGCTCACCACTTCAAACACATCGCTGGACAACTGGCCCGAAGCGCGGATCCGCTCCAGTTCACCTTTCATCAAGGCCTGGCGAGCGCCGTCGTACTTGCGCCAGCGCGTCAGCGGCGCCAGTTGGCGAGAGGCGATCTGCGGATTGAAGCCATTGAGCTCGATCACCAGATCCGCCAGGAAGCGGTAGCCCGAGCCATCGGCCGCATGGAAGTTGATCAGGTTCTGCCCGGCGAACGCACCGATCAGTGCCCGCACCTTGTTCGGGTTCTTCAGGTTGAACGCCGGGTGCTGCATCAACGCCTTGACCCGATCCAGCCCGCCCGGCAGGGTGCTGCCGGCCTGGACGCTGAACCACTGGTCCATGACCAGCGGGTTGTCCTTGAAGTGCTCGGCAAACGCCGCCAGCGCCCGGGCCTTCTGCTCTTCGTGCGGCGAATTGACCAGCACGGCCAGGGCCGTCAGGCGCTCGGTCATGTTGTCACTGTTCTCGAACTGCTCGAGCGTCGCCGCCAGCACTTCGGGTTTGCCACTCAACATCAGGTACGACAGCGCAATGTTCTGCAACGCACGGCGTGCAAAGTGCTCGGCCTCGGCGATGTAGGGCGTCTGTTTCGACAGGTCGCGATTGGCCTGGTAACGCAGCCACAACGCTTCGAACAAACCGTCGGCCAATTGTTTACGGGCAAATTCGCGGGCGATATGGATGGCCTCGACATCGGCCACCTCGCTGATTTCGGTCAGGTAGGCCTCGCCCGGCAGTGCGAGCATCTCGGCGACCATCGCCTGGTCCAGCGATTCGTCCGACAGCACCGTGCGCAAGGCCGAAACCAGGCGCGGGTCGAGCACCAGCGGCTCGCCCTTCTGCTGCTGGGCGATCAGTTCCTGCAGCACCTGCACCGACAGTTGCTGACCGGCATCCCAGCGGTTGAAGCCGTCGCTGTCGTGCTGCATCAGGAACATCAACTGGTCACGGCTGTACGGGAAGCTCAGTTTCACCGGCGCCGAGAAGCCGCGCAGCAACGAAGGCAGCGGTTGTTCGGCGATGTCGACGAAGGTGAACGTCTGCTCGGCTTGCGTCACCGAAATCACTCGCGAAGTGCCCTGGGCGCTGGCTTCGCCGGACAGGCGCAAGGCAATGGCCGCGCCTTTGGCGTCCAGCAGGCCGAGCGCCACCGGGATCACGAAGGGCAGCTTTTCAACCTTGTCCGGGGTGGCCGGGCAGCTCTGGCGGAACGTCAGGCTGTAGGTTTTCGCTGCGGCATCGTAGGACTCGCTCACCGCCAGGCGCGGCGTACCGGCCTGGCTGTACCAGCGTTTGAACTGGGTCAGGTCGACGCCATTGGCGTCTTCCATGGCCTTGATGAAGTCGTCGCAGGTCACGGCCTGGCCGTCATGGCGTTCGAAATACAGGTCGCTGCCTTTGCGGAACCCTTCGGCGCCGAGCAAGGTGTGGATCATGCCGACCACTTCCGAACCCTTTTCGTACACGGTCAGGGTGTAGAAGTTGGAGATCTCGATGAAGCTGTCCGGGCGCACCGCGTGCGCCATGGGGCCGGCGTCTTCGGCAAACTGGTGCGTGCGCAGGTACGCCACGTCCTGAATGCGCTTGACCGTGGCCGAGTTCATGTCGGCGGAGAAACCCGAGTCACGGAATACGGTAAAGCCTTCCTTGAGCGACAGCTGGAACCAGTCGCGGCACGTCACGCGGTTGCCCGACCAGTTGTGGAAGTATTCGTGGGCGACGATCGCTTCCACACGCTGGTGCGCGGCGTCGGTCGCGGTTTCGGCACGCGCCAGTACCGCGCTGGAGTTGAAGATGTTGAGGCCCTTGTTCTCCATCGCACCCATGTTGAAGTCGTTGACGGCCACGATCATGAAGATGTCCAGGTCGTACTCGCGACCGTACACCTCTTCATCCCAGCGCATCGACTTCTTCAGGCTGTTCATCGCGTGCTGGCACTTGTCGATGTTTTCCGGCTCGACGTAGATGCGCAGCGCCACCGTGCGTTCGGTCATGGTGGTGAAGGTGTCCTCGACACACCACAGGTCACCGGCCACCAGCGCGAACAGGTACGCCGGCTTCATGAACGGGTCTTCCCACGTCGCCCAATGCCGCCCGTCTTCGCCCGGGCCGCTGGCAATCGGGTTGCCGTTGGACAGCAGCACCGGGTAGCTGTGCTGCTCGGCGACCACGGTGGTGGTGAACTTGCTCATCACGTCCGGGCGGTCGAGGTAGTAGGTGATCTTGCGGAAGCCTTCGGCCTCGCACTGGGTGCAGAACATCGTGCCGGACTTGTACAGGCCTTCCAGCGCGGTATTGGTTTCCGGATGGATCCTGACGCTGGTGTCGACCGTGAACGTGGTGCCGGTCGGTTGCAGGGTCAGGTGGTTCTCGGTCAACTGGTAGTCGGCAGCGCTCAGTTCGCGGTCGGCCAGGGTCACCGACAACAGTTCCAGCTGCTGGCCATCCAGCACCAGCGGCGGCAGGCCCGGGCCGCGCTCGGGGTTACGGCGCATCACCAGTTGCGCGTGGACCAGGCTGTGGTCCTCGAACAACTCGAAGGTCAGGTGCGTTTCGTCGATCAGGTACTCGGGCGCCTGATAGTCTTTCAAATAGATCATCTTCGGTTGTTCGGTGCGCATGCTGGAGTCCTTACTGATGCACGGCGAGCTGATAAGCCGTGTATTTACGAATATTGATCACGCCGGTGTCGAAAATCAGGTACTGGCCCTTGATCCCCAGCAGCGTGCCTTCGGCAATCGGGTTCTTGTCCAGGTTGAAGCTGACGATCTTGGCCGGGTACTGCTGGACCGGAAAGCGGATTTCCAGCGGTTCCACATCGGCAATGGTCTGGATCGCCTGCAGGCCGAATCGTTCCTGCAAGGCCTGCAATCCCTCGGCACAGCGGTCGAACAACTGGTCGCGAATTTCCGCCAGGTCCACCGCCGCCGCCTCGCCCTTGAGTAACGCACGCCAGTTGGTCTTGTCCGCCACCTGACTGCGCAGCAGGTCCTCGACGAAACCCGATTGCTGGCGGGTGGCGACACGCATGATCGGCAGTGCCTGGCGGGCTCCCTGGTCGATCCAGCGGGTTGGCAGCTGGGTGGCCCGGGTTATCCCGACTTTCACCCCGGACGAGTTCGACAGATACACAATGTGATCGGTCATGCAGAACTGCTCGCCCCACGCCGGTTCACGGCAGGTGCCGGCGTCGTAATGGCAGCGCTCCGGGCTCATGATGCACAGGTCGCACTGCGCCAGCTTGGTCATGCACGGATAGCAGTAACCCTGGCTGAAACTGGTTTTGGTCTTGCGCCCGCAATGGGAGCAGAAAATCGCCCCCAGGTATTCCAGGCGGACCGTGCTGCCGATCAACGGATTGACCGGCACCTCGAGCTCGCCCAGACGAAACGCGTACTGCACCTCGGCCCCGTCAAGGCGTGCCGACATCTTGCTGATTGCACCGCGGCCAATCTCGATCAATGGACAGCATCCGACTTGAACAGCACGTTCGGAATCTCGATCGACTTGGAAGCGCACTCCTGCACGCCCATGTAGCCGGTGCGCTGGTCTTCGGGCAGGTTCTGGATTTCCCAGGCGATCATCGCTTGCAGCGACAGCTCGCGCTGCTCGGCAGTGAGTTTGCCACCGTCGGACCATTTACCGATTTCCACCGCCACTTTCAGGCTGTTGTAGATATCCGGGGTGATGTTCTTGATCATTTCGTTGAAAGAGGACATTGGTTCTGCGCACTCCATGATTCACATGACAAATTTAGACGGCCAGTTTACGGCGGTTGTACAAACCGCCCAACAAACCGGTCAAGCATCCGACGAGCAACCCGCCGACGTGGGCGGCGTTGGCGATTTCACCGAAGCCGATCAACGAGACCAGCCCCGACAGACATAGCAGCAGCCACACCAGCATCATCACCAGCACGCCACGTGGCAGGCGGTAGGCCCGGTTCGGGGACAACAGCTGGAAAATCCAGCAATGCCCGAGCAGCCCATACAGTACGCCGGACAACCCGCCGAACAGGGTCGGGCCGCTGACAATGAACTGGGCGTAGTTGGACACCAGGGCAAACAGCAGGGTCAGGCCGATCAGGTTGATGCTGCCCTGGCGTGATTCGATACGCCGTCCCAGCTCCCAGTACCACATGCCGTTCATGGCCAGGTGCAGGAAGCCGAAGTGGATCAGCATCGGCGTCACCAGGCGCCACCACTGCCCCGCCGCCAGGCTGTCGGCCAATGGGGTGAAATGGATGTATTCGCCGACGACCCGGAAATCGAGGAAGGTCAGCCAGCGCATTGCCTCAAGATTTTCGCCCAGCAGCGTCACCGCGCCGACGATCAGGCTGAGCAGCAACACCAGTGCCGTGGCCTTGGCGTGGCGCAATTGCTCGACAAATCCGGGGCGCGTGGGGGCTTTCGTCACCGGGATATCGAGTCGCTGATCAGGATCGCCGGCCGGATAGCGCTCGTACAGCACGCGCACATCTTCGCTGATGCTGGCGGGCACCCAGAGCACCTGCTCGCCCTGCTCTTCGCTGACCCGGTGCGGCACCTGCATGCGTTCGAGCAGGTTGACAAAACCGCTCAGGTCCACCGCCAGCGGCAAGCGCAATACGGCCACAGCGCTCATCGCAACGCCTCCGGCCGCTCGACATCGACCCAGACGAATTTGTGCGGGTCCAGGCGCGTTTCCTGGTCCAGGCGATAGGCGACCAGTTTGCCGTAGAGCACCGCGCTGTAGTCCAGGCAGGCCAGGTTCGGCCGGATCGGCGCCGGTTTGCCGCTGCGCCAGTAGTGGCCAACGAACAGCAACGGCTCATCGGCGCCATAGCGCAGCAAGGTATTCTTTTCGCTGGAACTCAGCGGTGTGCGGGCCACGGGTTCCGGCAAGGCATCGGGCTGGAACACGATATCGCCGTAAGTCTGCGGGTCGTCTTCCCAGAACTTGGTACGGAAGAAAGAGCGGGTCAGCCCGTCCCCGCTGGTCATGGTCAGGCCGTGCGGCAGGCGCATGTCGGTGCCGCGCAGCAAGCGGTCGAACACGGTGCAGGCGAAACTGCCGGGCATGCCGGAGGCCTGGAGAAAATGTTCGTCGACACAGCCATCGGGGAACAGTGCGCGCAGCGGTTCGATCAGGCCACCATCCCAGCAGGCATGGACCACGCGGAAACGCCCGGCGTCGACGAACAGCGGCAACTGGTAGAACCATTGCAGGAAGTCATGCCAGTCGGCGGGGTGATCTTCAAACTGGGCCAGGGTCTCGCCCAGCAGGCGCGCGTGGCGCGGCGTGTGTTCGCGCACGAACTGCTTGCCGCTGCCCGGCGGCGCCGGCGTGCTCCAGCCCAGGGCGTTGAATTCATGATTGCCCATGATGCACAGCGCCTGCCCGGCCTCGACCATGTCGTGAACGATGTGCAGGGCCTCGCGAATCCGCGGGCCGCGGTCGATGATGTCGCCGACGAACACCGCCATGCGCGAAGTGTGCCGCCAGACGCCAGCCTGTTTGTGATAACCGAGCCGATCGAGCAAATGCTCAAGGGTCAACGCGCAACCATGTACGTCGCCGATCAGGTCATAACTTCGCGCGGGATCGAGCATCAGTCGCCTCCACCACCCAACTTGCTGCCCCAGCCGAGCTTGGTCCGGCAGACTTCATAGTAGTTGTGGTCGAGCGGGTGAATCAGCCGCAGTTTCTGCGCTTTCTTGCTGACGGTAATGGTGTCACCCGGCGCGCAGGTGAAGTGGTTCTGCCCGTCACAGGAGACCTGCGGGTAGATCTGCATATCCTTGGACACGACGATTTTCAGCTCACTGTTGCCATCGACCACGATCGGCCTACCCGACAAGGTATGGGGGTACATGGGCACAATCACAATAGCGTCGAGCTTGGGATGCATGATCGGCCCGCCCGCCGACAGCGCATAGGCGGTGGAACCGGTCGGCGTGGCGACGATCAGGCCGTCGGCCTTCTGGCTGCAGACGAACTGGCCGTCGATGTACAGCTCGAACTCGATCATCCGGGTCGATTTGCCAGGGTGCAGGACCACATCGTTCAGTGCATCGCCCTGGCCAATGGCCTCGGCGTGGCGCCGGACTTCGGCCTGCAACAGGAAACGGTTTTCCACCAGGTAGTGGCCGTCGAGCACTTCGGCGACCTTGGCTTCGAGTTCGTCGGGACGGATATCGGTGAGAAAACCCAGGCTGCCACGGTTGATGCCGAGCACCGGGATGTTGTGCCGGGCCAGGGCGCGCGCGGCGCCGAGCAGGCTGCCATCACCGCCGACCACAATCACCATGTCACAGACTTCGCCCAGCATCTTGCGCGACGAGGTTTGCAAGCCGTGCCCCGGCAGCACTTCGGCGATGGTGTCTTCGAGGATCACATGCAGGTGACGATCGAGCAGAAACCGTTTCAGTCGGCGGACGGTATCCAGCACCTGCGAACTGCCCAGGCGACCGATGATGCCGATATTACGAAATTGCTCCATGGGGCTCCTATAGGGACGCGGGGGCCTGCGACGGCTAAAAACACGATTATGGGCGAAAGCGCGGGATAGACAAAATCCTTTCAGCGACAAGGGTGTACTCATGTTTGAGGCTATGCTCGCAGGATGATCCTATTTCCCGATTTGTTGCAGTTACCCCACCAGTTGCGCCACCCCGAGGTGCGCGACCTGGCGTGGGTCATCCTTGCGCCGCCGATGCTCGAGGTCACGCCGTGGCCGCAGCGTCATCCGCTGGCCGGCAGTGATTGGGTGCAAGCGCCGGAGCGCCTCGAGCAATGGCTGCGCCAACTGGATCGCGACAGCTATGACTTGCTGCACTGGCTGGCCCAGGCTCGAACCCGGCGCCTGGGGCTGTATTACGAACGCCTGTGGCAGTACGCGGTGCGTCATGCCCCGGGTATCGAGCTGCTGGCCGCCAACCTGCCGATCCGCCGCGAGGGCCACACGCTGGGGGAGCTGGACATGCTGCTGCGTGATCGCGACGGCGTGCATCACCTGGAGCTGGCGATCAAGCTTTACCTGGGTCCGCAGGCGGGCGATGGCCATGACACTGCCCGCTGGCTGGGCCCCGGCTGCCACGATCGGCTGGACCGTAAACTGGCGCACCTGAGCCAGCATCAGTTACCGATCTCCAACCGCCCCGAAAGCCGCGAGGTGCTGGCAGCCCTGGACATCCGCGAGTTCAGCGCCCATTTGTGGCTTGGGGGCTACCTGTTGTATCCGTGGCCGGGAGAGTCTCGACCGCCGGCGGGCGCGCATCCGCAGCACCTGCGTGGCCGCTGGCTGCATCAAAAGGACTGGCCGGCGTTTTTCACCCGGCAGCCGCCCGGCCGCTGGCAACCCCTGCCCCGTCATGCCTGGCTGGCGCCGGCGCATTATCCGGCCGAGCAGGCCTGGAATGCTCAACAGCTGGAGGCGTGGCTCGGGGAGCTGGAACCGCTGGCGCCGGCGCAACTGCTGGTGCGCCTGGTCGAGAACGCCGACGGCGACTGGGAGGAAGCGGAACGCCTGTTCCTGGTGGCGGATCTCTGGCCGAATGTGCCGGGAGGCGGCTGAGTGTTGATTGCCTCAAGCGCCGGCAAGCCGGCGACAGGGGGCGTCGCGACCCTAAAGGGACAACCGCAGTGCCAACGCCGCCAACGTCACCAGCAACACCGGCAGGGTCAACACAATCCCGACCTTGAAGTAATACCCCCAGCCGATCCGGATGTTCTTGCGCTCGAGCACATGCAGCCACAGCAGTGTCGCCAGGCTGCCGATCGGGGTGATTTTCGGCCCCAGGTCGCTGCCGATGACGTTGGCGTAGATCATCGCCTCCTTCACCACGCCCGTGGCCTGGCTGGCGTCGATGGACAGCAGACCAATCAGCACGGTCGGCAGGTTGTTCATCATCGACGACAGCAACGCAGTCATCACACCGGTGCCCAGCGCCGCACCCCAGACGCCGTATCCGGCAAACACGTCGAGCCAACCCGCCAGGTACCCGGTGAGCCCTGCATTGCGCAGGCCATAGACCACCAGATACATGCCCAGGGAGAAAATCACGATGTGCCACGGCGCTTCCTTGATGACCTTGCGCGTGGAAATCCGGTGGCCACGAGCCGCGATGGCCAGCAACAGTGCCGCGCAGACCGCCGAGATGGCGCTGATCGGAATGCCCAGCGGCTCCAGCGCGAAACAACCGAGCAACAGAATCACCAGCACCGCCCAACCGGCGAAAAAAGTCGCCCGGTCGTGGATCGCACTGGCCGGGTCCTCGAGTTGCTCAGGGTCATACGTCCGGGGAATATCCCGTCGGAAGAACCACAGCAACACCGCGAGCGTCGCCGCGACGCTGACCAGGTTGACCGGAATCATGACCGCCGCGTAGCGATTGAAGCCGATGTTGAAGTAGTCGGCGGAAACGATGTTGACCAGGTTCGACACCACCAGTGGCAGGCTCGCGGTATCGGCAATGAACCCGGCGCCCATGACGAACGCCAGGGTGGCCGCCGGGGAGAAGCGCAAGGCCAGCAGCATGGAAATCACGATCGGCGTGAGGATCAGCGCCGCGCCGTCATTGGCGAACAGTGCCGAAACCAGCGCCCCCAGCAGCACCATCCAGGCGAACAGCCTGCGGCCATTGCCCCGCCCCCAACGCGCGACGTGCAACGCCGCCCAGGCAAAGAAACCGGCCTCGTCCAGCAACAGGCTGATGATGATCAGGGCAACGAAGGTGCCGGTGGCGTTCCAGATGATCTGCCATACCAGCGGGACGTCACTGACGTGCACCACGCCGGTAATCAGTGCCAGCACAGCGCCCAGTACCGCACTCCAGCCGACGCCCAGGCCTTTGGGTTGCCAGATCACCAGGGTGATGGTCAGCAGGAAAATCAGAGACGCCGTGAGCATGAAAAGCTGCCTGAAGGGAACAAAGGCGCAGATTCTGGAGCAGGCCACGCCTTTGTGGCAACGGGATCATGACAATGCGGGCGTCAGGCCTTCTTGTACTGCTCGACCCACTTGGCGTAAGCATTGATAAAGTTCTGCAGGAACGGCTTCACCGACTCCGACAGCTTGCCCGCCTCGTCAAACGCCGAGCCGGCGCCGCCGAGATAGGCTTCCGGTTGCTGCATGCACGGCACATCGAGGAATACCAGGGACTGGCGCAGGTGATGGTTGGCGCCGAACCCGCCAATCGCCCCCGGCGATACGCTGATGATAGCCCCTGGCTTGCCACCCCAGGCGCTCTTGCCGTAGGGCCGCGAACCGACGTCAATCGCATTTTTCAACGGCGCCGGAACCGAACGGTTGTATTCCGGAGTGACAAACAGCAACGCGTCGGATGAAGCCACTTGTTCGCGGAAAGTGCTGTAGGCTGCCGGCGGTGAAACATCGATGTCTTCGTTGTACAGCGGCAAATCGCCAATTTCTACGATGTTCAGTTTGAGATTTGCGGGAGCCAGATCGGCCAGGGCCAGGGCGACCTTGCGATTGATCGACTCCTTTCTCAAGCTGCCGACTACAACGGCGATGGTGTACACGTTGCTCATGGAAGATTCTCGACTGTCCGATTGAAAGAGCTTGTAGTTATAGATGACGTTTCATCACGCGGGCTAGCTATACCCAGGTTCAGTTGACTATTTTTTTCCTGTAGGAAAACTTACAGCGCCTT
>Ga0247819_10001464_pt1 | contig 12744 bp, 14 predicted proteins | sample 13C_Xylose_Day6_FD_193428 | JGI IMG/M metagenome (GOLD analysis project Ga0247819, IMG submission 193428) | Soil microbial communities from agricultural site in Penn Yan, New York, United States - 13C_Xylose_Day6 | ecosystem: Environmental > Terrestrial > Soil > Agricultural land | place: USA... | reverse complement strand
GCTCGGCCTCGATCGCATCACTCGCCTGCTCGACCGGCTTGGCCGGCCGCAGGATCACCTCCCGCCCGCTTTTCATGTGGCCGGCACGAACGGGAAGGGCTCGACCTGCGCCTTCCTCCGCGCCGCGCTCGAAGCAAGCGGCCGATTGGTTCACGTTTTCACCAGCCCGCATCTCGTCCGCTTCAACGAACGAATTCGGATCGCCGGAAAGCTCATCGAAGATGAGGCGCTGGCCGGCTTACTCGGCGAGGTCCTCGATGCGGGCGACGGCATCGACGCCAGTTTCTTCGAGATGACGACGGCCGTCGCTTTTCTTGCCTTCGCGCGGACGCCCGCTGACGCCGCGGTCATCGAAGTCGGGCTCGGGGGCAGGCTCGACGCAACTAACGTGATCAAGCGGCCGCTGGTCGGCGGCATCGCCGCGCTCGGCATAGACCATCAGCAATTCCTGGGCGCGAGCCTGGTGGAGATTGCAGGTGAGAAAGCCGGCATCGGCAAGCCGGGGCTTCCACTTGTCGTTCTCGCCCAGCCGGTCGAAGCCGAGGAAGCGATCCAGCGCGCCGCCGAGGAGCGCGGCGCTGCCGTCTACCTGGAGGGCCGCGATTGGGCGATCGATCCCACGCTTCGATCGTCGCTGCTCGGCGATCATCAGGTGCGGAACGCGAACCTCGCCTGGCAGATGCTCCAGCAGCAGGACGTGCTGCCTGTTGGGCGTGCCTCGTTCCTGAGCGGCCTCACTTCCGCGCAATGGCCGGGACGTTTTCAGGAGCTTGCGCCAGGTCCATTGACCGGGACGGCCCAGACCTGGGCCGATGGAGCGCACAATGTGGAGGCGGCGAGGGCGCTCGCGGCATTGCTCGACGACCATGGGCCGAAGCACATCGTCCTGGGGATCCTGGCCAACAAGGATGCGGACGCAATCGTCGGCGTCCTGGCCCCGCACGCGCTGTCCTTCGCTTTCGTGCCGGTGACCGACCATGCGCATCACGATCCAGCAGAATTGGCTGCGCGCTTCGGCGGGAAAGCTGCGCGTTCGCTGGAAGAGGCGCTCCGTGACCTGCCCGAACCGCGCCTGATTGCAGGATCGCTCTACCTCGCGGGGGAGGCCCTTCGCTTGAACGGCCAGCTGCCCAACTAGGCTGTATCGCCTTCGGTCGCCCGCACAGCGTCGGATGCCGGCACGGGGCCATTAGCTGCACGCCGATCGTTCCAGGCAACGCGGATCCATTCGAGCACGACGAAGACGACGGCGATAAGGCCGATCGCCGCGGTGAAACGGAAGACCGGCGCGTAGCCGATATTGTCGATCGCCTCGCCGATGGCCGCTCGGCCAAGCGAGCCGACGAGGAACGTCAACGAGGAAAGCAGGGCGTACTGAACCGCGCTGAACTCGCGCGACGTGATCGACGAGAGGTAGGCGACGAAGGCAGCACCAGCGAGGCCGCCTGCTATGTTCTCGCCCGAGATTGCGATCAGCAGGCGGACCATCCTGAGGTCATGGCCGAACGCGTCGAGCCCGAACGTCCGTGCAAAGGCATCGATGTTCACCGCGCCCGATGCAAGATCGGCGTAGAGCAGGTTGCTCGCGGCGGCGACCAGCGCGCCGATCAGCAGGGTGGGCATCCGCCCGATCGTCGCGAAAAGAAAGGCGCCGATGGCGATGCCCGCCATGGTCATGAACACGCCGAAGATCTTTGACGCGAAGGCCACTTCGTCGCCGGTGTACTGCAGTTCCTGGAGGTAGAAGGGGAAAGCGAAAGAGCCCCAGATATTGTCCGTGATGCGGTAGCTGAGGATCAGCCCCAGTACGATGATCACGCCCCAGCCGATGCGCCGAACCAGCTCGGCAAGCGGGAGGATCAGCGCCGAATAGGCATGGTCGGCCGTCCGCTCTCCCGCCGTCACTGCCGGATCGTCGCTGGCGAGGACATGCTCGCCGCGCGCCTGCATCCAGTTGAACACGGCGGCGACAATGGCCGGCAGAATGACTGTCGCCACGACGATCCAGGGGCCGTAGACCTTGGTGAAGTCGCCGACGGAAGGCGGCTTGCCGGTGGCTGGATCGACGGCGCCGCTCAACATGGTGACCATGAAGCTGCCGACCATCCAGATGGCCCACGCCCAGCCGACCGCGACAACCGCAAGCCCAGCGAGGCGATATTTAGGGTCGAGCGCACCGCGGCTGCGAAGCGCACTTTGCTCGCTTTCGGACGCTGTGCGCGGAGTGTCCGGCGCCATCAGGGTCGCAATGACCGTCAGCGCCATGAACCCGCCCATGATCGCGTAGACGGTGGGCCAGGGCATTCGCTCGGATAGAACCAATGCCAAAGCGCCGCCGATGAGCGCCGCGATGCGGTAACCGAACTGGTAGATGGACGAGAGGATCTCCACGGGCGCCTTGTCGTCGGCGACGTCGATGCGCCAGGCATCGATCACCACGTCCTGAGTGGCCGAGGAGAAGGCTCCGATGACCGCTATCAATGCGAAGGAGCCGAGCGCAAGCCGCGGGTCCGACATGGAAAGTCCGAAGAACGTCAGGGTCAGCAGTGCCTGGCAGAGCAGAAGCCAGCTTCGCCTCCGGCCGAGCTTTTCAAGACCCGGCAGCCGGACCCGATCGACCAGCGGCGACCACAGAAACTTGAAGGCGTAGGCGAGGCCGATCCACGACAGGACGCCGATGGTGGCGAGGTCGATTTCCCATTCGCCGAGCCAGGCGTTCAGGGTGCCGATCAGCAGGGTGTAGGGAAGGCCCGCCGCAAATCCGAAGATCAGCATGATCGCCGTCTTCCGGTTGCCGAGCGCGGTCCGCAGCAGCCGCATTCCCTTCGGATGCTCGCCGATTGCCGCTGTCGCCATCAATCCCCTCCTCGCCTTCGCTGCATGCTTAACAGCCCGTGCGCGGCTGAACAGTGGGTGAGCGATTAGGCTTGCGCGTGCGTCCGCCTGAGCGCACTTCTCGCCGCATGGACATGCCCGCCAAGGCCTCGCGACCGAGCGAGGGGCAACGCGCACTGGCCGAAGCCATAGTCCGCGGCGAGCGGCCTCCGGCGCATGATGTCGTTGAGCTCGACGCTTCGGTCTACATAGATCCCCTGCGGTTCGAGCGCGAGCGGCGCATCCTGTTCGACAGGCTGCCGCTGCTGGTCGGCCCCTCGGCGCTCCTCCCCGACAAGAACACGGCCATCGCCCATGACGGCTACGGCGTGCCGCTGATCGTCTCGCGCGACGGCGAGGGTCGGGTGCATGTGATGGCGAATGTCTGCCGTCATCGCGGGACGCGGCTGATCGAAAGCGACGAGGTCGTATCGGCGAAGCGTATCATCTGTCCCTATCATGCCTGGACCTATGGCTCGAACGGCGACCTTCTCGCCATTCCAAGGGCGGAATGCTTCCCCGGCGTTGAAAAGGGCGACAGGCCGCTGATGCATTTCACGGCCGTCGAGAGCGGCGGCTTCATCTGGTTCTCGCGCGATCCGGACGCCGACTTCGGCGATGTATTCGCGCTGGCCGACGACATGAACGCGTTCGGCATGTCCGGGCTTCACCTCTACCGCCGCCGCACCCATGAGGTCGCTTCCAACTGGAAGCAGGTGATGGACGCCTTCCTGGAGAGCTATCACGTGCAGCGGCTGCACGCGGAAACGATCGCGCCTTTCTTCACCGATGGGATAGCAGCGGCGGACTTCATCGGCCCGCACCAGCGTGCAGTCGTCGGTCGGGCCGATTATCTGTCGGAGGTCGACCCGGAGGACTGGGCGGCGGTCCGGCGGGTGCTGACCTACACTTACGCCTTCTTCCCGACGTCGATCCTCATCGTCAGCCCCGACTATATCAACCTGCTGGTGGTCATGCCCAGGACGGTCGGAACCTGCCTGGTCGAGGATTTCATGCTGATCCCTGAGGCGCCCCGGACGCCTGAAGCGGAAGCGCATTGGGAACGAAGCTGGACACTGCTCGACGGCGGGACCTTCGCGGCCGAGGACTTCCGGGCGGCTGCGCTGTGCCAGCGCGGCATCGAATCCGGGATAGTGAAAACCGTCACCGTCGGCGCACTGGAAGAAGGGATCGCCGCCTTTCACCAACGGCTCGAAAAGCTGCTTTAGCCCTCGCTAGTCACGAACAGTTCGACGCCCTTGGGTGCCTTGACGTTTTTTCCCGAAAGACGCTTTTCCAGAGCGTTCAGAGCGAGTTTCAGCGTCCGCTCGCTGTAGGGCTTGTTGATGCACCCGAGCGCCAGCTGCATCGATTCAGGAGGGAGCGCGTGCCCCGTTGAAAAGACGATCGGGATGCCGCGATTCTTGGCCGCACGGGCGAGGTCCAGCCCGGTGCGCTGGCTCGAAAGACGATAGTCGCTGAGGATCAAATCGATCTTTTCGCGTTCCAAAATCTCGATCGCATCCTCGAAACTGTCGAGCGTAGCGACGACCTCGTAACCCAGGTCGCCAAGCATCACTTCATTGTCGAACGCGACTAGCGGCTCGTCCTCGACAACGAGAATTCGATTGACGATGCGCTTACGCTTCCCGAACAGCATCCGGACCCCTGTACAATGGCTTCGCCCCCGCAACGAACGAAACGGAAACCTGTGCCGCGCTCTCGACCGCGTGGGCGCAGTTTTGCGTCCGCTACCACTCCGCGCGAGGACGGGCCCCAGCGTATCGCCAAGCTCCTAGCGCGCGCCGGCGTGGCATCGCGCCGCGACGTTGAGCGCATGATCGCCGATGGACGCATTGCGCTAAACGGCGAGAAGCTGACCACGCCCGCCACCCTTCTCACGGATTTGTCCGGCATAACCGTCGACGGAAAGCCCGTTCGCCCAGCCGCTGCGACCCGCCTTTTCCGCTTCTACAAACCGCAGGGAGCGATCACTGCCGCGCGTGATCCCAAGGGACGCCCGACCATCTACGATCAATTGCCCCCCGGACTTCCGCGAGTGATGCCAGTGGGCCGCCTGGACTTCATGACCGAGGGGCTGCTGCTTCTCACCAACGACGGCGAATTGAAGCGCAAGCTGGAGCTGCCGAGTACGGCGGTGGTCCGGCAGTATCGTGCCCGCGCTTTCGGCCACATCACACAAGACCAGCTGGAACGTCTTGCGGAGGGCGTGACGATCGATGGCATCCGCTACGGCTCGATCAACGCCAATCTCGAGCGCCGCACGGGCCGGAATTGCTGGATTGAGCTGAGCCTGACCGAAGGCAAGAACCGCGAGGTGCGAAACGTGCTTGCCTTCCTCGGCTTGCAGGTCTCGCGCCTGATCCGCACGGCCTATGGGCCGATCGATATCGGGGGCATGGAGCCAGGCGACGCCGACGAGATCCGGCAAAGCGAACTCGAAACTTTCCGGGCGTCGCTCAAGTGAGGATCATCGCCGGCCGGTTTCGCGGCCGGACTCTCGACGCTCCAAGCGGCCTTTCGACGCGGCCGACCGGTGATCGCGTTCGGGAGGCGCTCTTTTCGATGCTCGCGAGCCGTATCGGGTCGTTCGAGGGACTGCGCGCCGCCGACCTCTATGCCGGCAGCGGGGCGCTCGGGTTCGAGGCCCTGTCCCGGGGCGCCGCTCATGCGACCTTCGTCGAAACTGACGGACCTGCCCGGGCGGCGATCAAGGCGACCGCCGCCAAGCTCGGCGTGGCGGAGCGGATTCGCATCCTGGGGGGCTCCGCTCTCACTTTGCCGCGGTCCGAACCCGTCGAGCTGGTCTTCGCCGATCCGCCTTACACGCCCGGATCAGGGTCCAGGATCGTGAAGGCGGTATCTGACGCAGAATGGCTGGCGGCCGGGGGTTGGATGTCGGTCGAAACCGACCGCCGCGACGCGGTGGAACCCGGCGGCTACGAGATCGAAGTCGAGCGCGAGATCGGGCGAACCCGGATTACGCTGTTGCGTCGGCCGTAGTTTCCCGCGAATCCCGCGCCCTCTTCGAGGCGGTGCGGATTTCCTCGAACTCGTTCGCGATCCTCCGGCCGACGGCAGCTGCCGCCGCCTTGCCCGCTGCTTTCAAAGCCTTCTTCGATCCACGTGTGTCCATGGCACCCTGGGCCCGGCTGGAGCGATGCTCGGTGATCGCTGCCAGTGCAGCCGTGGCGCCCACCGCGAGCAGGTCGATGACCAGCGGACTCTGGAGAAGCTTGATGAGGGCATCGACGGGATCGCTCTCGCCGGACCGTGACTTAGGTCCGGTTCCGCTGCTTCTGGACCGCGAACCGCCGGACCCGCTGGTCCTCTTCGCCACCTTCTTCGATCCGCCTTCCGTTTTCGTCGCCTTTTTTGCCATCGCGTAGATCTCCTTTTGGATCGCTCAACCCACACGGCGCATCAAAGTATCCTGATGTTCTGGTCGACACTCAATCTTCGCGCTCGCAGGCCTCGATCGGCGCCGCCGCGATCAGGAAGGCGCCCGTCGCGACGAAGCTCGCCGCGAGGATCCAGGAGAAAGTATCGACGATCTCGCTCGTGGGGCCGAACAGGCCAGCGACGACCAGTGCGACCGGAAGGCCGGCCAGGAGCATGACGGCCAGCAGGAAATCCGTCGCAGCGGTCAGGATGAACCAGCCTTGCAGCGGCGGACGGCAGCGGCTTGCAGCGAAGGAGAGGGCGGCGGCACGAACCACCAGCCAAAGGATGACCATGTTGAGGACCGGGAAGAAACCGGCGTTGGGATCGGCGACCAAGCGGATTCCAGCGAGCACCGTTGCCGCACCGGCAATCGCGGCGCTCGGCTTGTGAATTCGGCGAGCAGCCGTTGCCGCAAGCTCGATGACGCCCGCCGCCAGCAGCAGGCCGCCGACGATGAAGCGCCCCGGCATCTTCGGTTCAGCGGGCAAGAAGGCAGCTACGGCGGCGAGCAGTAGAATGAGGAACCCGGCGATGCGGATGATGTGCTTTCGAGCCTGATCGGACACTTCAGCCCTCCGTCCGACCCGAAACTAGTTTGTTACGGCGGCGGTTCCGTCAGGCGGCCCTGTCCATCGAGGCTTTCGCGTCGTTCCTGCCGAGCCAGTGGCTGAGATCGCGGCCGATCAGCCGGCCCAGCTTTGCAACATCGTCCTGGAGCGTCTCGCGGATTTCCTCGACGAAGGCCGGACGCAAATGGACCTTCGGCGCCGGCGCCCGGTTCCACTTCAGAAGCGCTTTCCTGGCCGCCATGACTTTCTGGGAAAGGAGCGACGGCTCCTTGTGCGGGGCGGAGGCAACGCGCTTGCGGAATTTCTCGCCCGCCAGCACCGTCCGGGCGACCGGAGGGCGCTTCAAGAGGCGCTGAAGCCAGCCGAAGCGATAGCCGTGCCGCGCCCGGTAGGCGCGCGTCCTGTTCAGCGGAGCAAAAGGAAGGCCGAGGAAGTCCAGCATACCCTCATAGGCTTTCGCTGGATCGGAACTAAGATCGTCGAATACGACGACGTGGCAGCGATCACGGCCGACCACGTCGAAGAAATGGCCGACATGTTTGCCGAGGCTTGCCACCTCATCATAGATCAGCTGCCGCGATTCCACGCAGGAACGCGGAATCTTCCGGCCCGCGCGGCGATCCTCGATGAGCCGCCAGGCAGTCTCAAGGTCGCGAGCCGTTTCATCGCCTTGATAGCTGAGGCGCTGGTGCAGCGACGGAAGCAGCTCGATCGGGTCCCGGACGCCGATGATGAACTTGGCATCCGGCCAGAGGCGAAGCAGGGGCAAGAGACGCTCGGGCGTGTAGAGATAGGAGACGGAGCCGTCGGCGAGCATATCGACGTTAGGGTCGATCTCCGTGAAATAGCGGCCGAGAAACTCGTGGCGGACGGTCTCCCTCAGCTCGTCCTCTTCGAGGCCGTTGAGATCGAATTGGGAGAAGTAGTGCGGCTCCTTGACGCTCGACAGCTGCACGGACGGGTGGTCGCGGAGCCAGCGCGCAAGGGTCGTCGTGCCGCACCGGGGCGCGCCGACGACGCAGACCAGGTTCTGGACGGGCCAGTCGCCTGCCGGAGAAGATTTCGCAGCGGAGTGCATAGGCTCCGCTAACAACCGTTTTGGGCAGAAAAAAGGTCGCCTAGAGCGCTTCGATATTGTCCGGTTGGCGGTCGAAACGGTCGTGCCGGCCGTCCACATAATGGATGCCCTTCGCGAGCACTTCGGGATCGGCACCCTCTAATGTTGCAAGCTGCACCGCGACGGTGTGCTGGCCCTTCGGGTCCATTCCTTCCGCATGTGTGCGCACGCCGCAGGTCGTGCAGATGTAATAGGTCAGGTTGGGCTCGGTCTTGCTGGGCGGAGTCCAGCGGTAGCGGAGGAGATCGCCTTCTCCGCTCTTCAGGGCGAACTTTTCGCCGCTCGCGAAGGCGAACCATGCGCGCGACTTGCTGCACAGCGAGCAGTTGCAGCGGATGGAACCCTTGTCGAGGTCGAGATCGACTTCGTAGCGGACGGCTCCGCAGTGGCATCCCCCGTCATAATGCTGTTCGGCCATGATCGTTCTCCAGCAGTGAACTTGGTCAGTCTTCCAGCCCGAACTTCTTGCGCCAGGCCGGGTCGAGAAGGTCCTGAACCTCCGCATGCTTCTGCATATAGGCGGCGAAGAAGGGGCAGATCGGGATGACCTTCAGCCCGCGTTCTCGCGCGGCGTCCAGCGCGTGGCGGATGAGAGCCGAGCCGATGCCCTTGCCTTCGTGCGCTTCGGGAACCTCGGTGTGCGTGAACATGATCTTGCCTTCGGGGAGCGTGTATTCGGCGATCGCGACGCTGCCGTCGCCAAGGTCGATCTCGAAGCGATGACGGTCCGGATTGTCACGGACGATGAGGGGTTCGGTTGCCATAAGGTCCGCTTAGCCTGCATTCCCCAGGTTGCGATAGGCCAACCGAAGCCGCTGAAAATTAGCCGTTAAATTTACATTAAATCATAACTGTCCTATAATGGGACAGGGTGGTTCGTGCAGTGAGTCGTCGCCTATGTCGGGAGGTGTCGCATCATGTCGAGATATCGGATCACCGCCATCAAACGGGATCAGAACCAGCCCTATTGTCTCATCGATGCCGTCGAGTTTGCCGGCCGCGTGCACAGGGTTGAGGAAGCCATGCGCTGGCTGGACGCCTCGCCCGACAACGCGCTGTGGGTCCTAGACGATGCTGGCGAGGCCGTGTGGGTCAGCGCGCGGCAGCACGCACGCACAGGCCGCTATTTCTTCACGACCGAACGGGATGGGAAACCGCTCAACCAGCTCCACAGCCTTTCCGAATGTCGCGAAACGCAGATCGGGAGCATTTTCCGCTTCACGCGCGGCCCGCTGAGGGAGAGTCTCTCCATCGCTGCCGAATGAAGTTCGCTTAAATCGCAATATCCAGACAAGATCCCCGCCTGCGTCGGGAAGACGACGGCACATTAATCAGCTGTTCATTGCGTTGCGACGTCCTGACCTTTGCTTGCGATAAACGCGGGCTCCATTAGGTCGTGACTGTTCGTTTATCTCCCGGAAGACTCCTGTGTCTGAAAGGAGAGACGAGTCATGAAAGTCTTTACGAAGATTATTGCCGGCAGCGCCGGTCTTGCAGCCCTTGCAACCGCGGCCCCGGCAGCGGCGCAATATTACAATGGCGCGCCTTACGGCAACGCCTACGCCTACAACAACAATGCGGCGAACATGGCGGCGCAGCGTTGCGCGGCGGCGGTTCAGAGCCGTCTTCACACCCGCACAAGCTCCGGCGGCCTGCTCGGCGCCATCCTGGGCGTCAATACGGTCTCCAGCGGCCGCGTGCTGAACGTCACGCAGGTCACCCCGCGCCGCAACAGCGTCGTAGTCCGCGGTCTTGCCAGTAGCGGCATGAACAACGGCTACGGTCAGTACGGTTACGGCGCCTACGGCGCGGCCGGCTACGCTTATCAGCCGGACCTGACGTTCCGTTGCTCGGTCGACTACAATGGCTATATCCGCGACGTCGACGTCAACCGCCGATAAAACTCGGTAGCTGTGGAATGAGGGAGCGCCGGTCGAAAGGCCGGCGCTTTCTTTTGGCTACTTCCCCTTGCCTTCGGGCTGGGATCCCCCGGCCGGGAGATCGATCAGCAAAGTGCCGTGATTGTCCGCGAGGACCGGCTGTTCCACCCTCGGCTTCGTATCGCGGGCCGGGTCGGCCTTGCCGCGCGTGCCTGGCAGCAAGGCCGCCACCGACGCACCTGCGGAGGCGAAGGCGAAGTGGCTGTGATCGCCCTCGTCCAGGGATTCGACGAGGTTGTAGCCGGCGCGGCGCAGCGCGGTCGCGATCTGATCGTGAGTGACGCCGGGCTTGCGGGCGACGTCGATCGCGCGGCCGTTCAAGTGATAGCTGTTGGGAACACCGCCCACGAGGCGGTTGCGCTCGACGGTGCGGTGGATGCTGGTGACGGTGCCGAACGCCGCTGCCAGGCGAGCAGCCGATCCCGCATCGCCGGCGACGGTAACGATGCCCGCGTCATGGGCAGCCGCGCCCGAGCCGGCGAGCACGATGAGAGACATGGCAACGGACAGTGAGCGCAAGAGCGTGACCCCCAGAGCGCATTAACCCATCGTTTAATTGTATCACGACAACGGAAGTTCCGCTTGTCACAATTTGGGACGGGGGTGAGGGCTCCCGACGATCAGATCACGCGGTCATTCCCTCCGTCGATCGGGATTTGCGCGCCAGTGGTTTTTGCGAAGAGGGGGCCGCACAATTCCGCCGCCAATTCCGCCACGTCCTGGCTGGTAACCTCCACCCTCAGCACATTGTTGGTCTTGTAGGCCTCTACGCTCAAGCCATACGACGCCGCGCGCTGCTCGAGGACCTCCGGCGTCCAAATGCCTGTGTCGAAGACAGCGTTGGGGTGGAGCGTATTGATGCGAATGCCGTCGGCCCCCCATTCTAGTGCGGCCACGCGAGCAAGCTGCTGGAGCGCCGCCTTCGACGCCGAATAGGCGGCCTGTCCTGGGCCTGGCGCCGCAACATTCTTGGACCCGATGATGACGACGCGCCCTCCGCGCGGGCTGAGGCTCAGGAGGGGATGGCAGGTGCGCATCAGGTTGACGTTGGCATCGAGATTGATGCTCATGGTTCGCCGCCATTCATCGGACGACAGCGAGGCGATGGGCGTTCCCAGCGGGAAGATGCCGGCGTTCAGGACCAGCATGTCGATCCCGCCATAGGATCTGACGGCCTGGTCAAGCGCCGCCTCGACCTGGGGACCGTCTGTGAGGTCACAGGCGATGCCCCGGTAGTCGTTCCTCGTGTGGAGATCGGCGACGTCTGCGGACAGGTCCAGCCCAACGACTGCAGCGCCGCGCTTCAGCAGCGCCCTCACGCAAGCCTTGCCGATGCCCGAGGCCGCCCCGGTCACGAGGCAGACCTCGCCGGCGAATTCGGGCGGGCTGCCCGCCTTGCGGAGCTTCGCCTGCTCCAGGTCCCAATACTCAACCTCGAAGATGTCGCCGGCGTCGAGGGCCTGCCAGCCGCCGAGGTCGGTGGCCGCCCCGATGATCTCCATCGTGTGGCGGTAAATATCCTCGACGACCGCCGCGTCCTTCGCCGTCCGTCCGGCCGTGCAGAGCCCGAGATCCTTGTCCAGTATGACGCGGGGCGCAGGGTCGAGCATGGTGAGCGAGGTGTCGCCATGCTCGTCGAAGTATCGGGCATAGGACGTCGCATATTCCTCGACGTCGCGCCCGATCATCGGCACTCGCTTGGTGCGGATCACATGATCGGGGGTCGCTGGGCCCCTGGTGGCGATGTCGGCGACGTCCGGCCGCGTGGCGAAGGCACGTGCCGCATAGTCGTCATTGACCCGCAGGATCATCGGGGCGCCGGTCGCCCCACCCGAGGGACCGCTCGCTGCCGGCCGCCGCGACGCTCTTTCCAAATTTGGCCCCGTGCTTTGCCAAATAATCCTCGGCGAGGCCCACGAGCTCGATCATCCGCTCGTAAGACTCCCGTGCGGTCTCGCCGAAGCTGAACATGCCGTGGTTCATAAGCAGCATCCCGACCGTCTGCGGACCGGACTGCTCGGGGTAGAGTTCGGCACACAGCCGGGCGAGCTTGAAGCCCGGCATGACGTAAGGAACGACGACGACGCGGTCGCCGTAGATCTCGCGCACGCGCTGACGCCCGTCGGCGGTGTTCGTGACGGCCAGCACTGCGTCCGCGTGCGTGTGGTCCACGAACTTGGCGGGCAGGATTGCGTGCAGGATGGCCTCGACGGAAGGCGCGGGAGCCGACGGGTCGGTCTTGCTCTTCTGCAGCTCGACGGCCATCTGCGGGTCCGAGAGGGTCTCGAGTTTCGCGAGGCGTAAGAGGTCCTTCATGCGGCAGGGTGCAAAACCTGCCGCCTCGATCGTCTCCAGATCCCATCCGCTGCCTTTGACGAAGATGACCTCTTCGTCTTCCCCGAAGATGTTGGTGAGCTGAGTCTTGACCGAGGTGTTGCCTCCGCCGTGGAGCACAAGGGTCGCATCCTGGCCGAGAAGCCGCGACGAGTAGACTCGCTGCGCCAGATCGCCGGAGAACTGATTTGCTACTTCGTCATTCCAACGGCTGTGCATGTTCATCCTTTGCGCAGGCGTGGCGTCAGCGCAGACTGTCCCTGCCGTGAGAAAGTGATCCCACATGCGGCCCGATGTCCGCAATGGGTCGAAAGCTGACCGCTAAGAAGCGCTCACAAAGCTATCGAGCACCTTCTTCAGCCCCGCATGCTCGAAGTCGATCTCGAGCTTGTTGCCTTCCTGCGCGACGATCTTTCCGTAGCCGAACTTGCCGTGGAACACGCGC
>Ga0247819_10001461_pt1 | contig 12747 bp, 13 predicted proteins | sample 13C_Xylose_Day6_FD_193428 | JGI IMG/M metagenome (GOLD analysis project Ga0247819, IMG submission 193428) | Soil microbial communities from agricultural site in Penn Yan, New York, United States - 13C_Xylose_Day6 | ecosystem: Environmental > Terrestrial > Soil > Agricultural land | place: USA... | reverse complement strand
CCCAGTATCAAGGCGGGCGGGGCGTGGTCGGGCGGATCAGAACTTGAATCCGCCCAGGAGGCCGGCCAGGCTCTCGCCGCCCGCCTTGATACTGGGGGCGATGGCCGTGCTGGCCAGATAGAAGCCGAACAGCATCGCCACCAGGGCGTGCGACGCCTTCAGTCCGTCCTTGCGGAAGAAGACGAAGACGACGACGCCGAGCAGCACCACGCATGAGATCGAGATGATCATGTGAGTTCTCCTGGTTCGCGGGGACAGTCACCATGAGTACTTCCAGGATCACAGAATGTATCTATACGATAAAAGGTGCAACTGGGTGGATATTCGCTGATTCCCCCCGGATGGGCCTGCCGTGATCTTTACCTCGGGCGCAACGGGTCATGTGTCCCGCGAGCCAGTACGCTGGCGATTCACCCGTACGGCTCTGCACCGCTCGCAGACGTACGTCCTGTCCCCGATGCGTGAAGCACGTGCAGTGAGAGGCGGTCCGGCCGATGACTGAAGCCCCCGACCCCGAGGTCGTGGAGCTGGCGACCAAGATCTTCGACCTGGCCCGGCGGGGCCGGACCGAGGAGCTCGTGGCCTACGTCGACGCGGGCGTGCCGGCCGACCTCACCAACGACCGCGGCGACTCGCTCGTGATGCTCGCCGCGTACCACGGCCACGCCGGGGCGGTCCGCGCGCTGCTCGAGCGCGGCGCCGCCGCCGACCGCGTCAACGACCGCGGCCAGACACCACTCGCGGGAGCGGTCTTCAAGGGGGAGACCGAGGTCATCGAGGCCCTCCTGAAGGGCGGCGCCGACCCGTCGGCGGGCACCCCCTCGGCCGTCGACACGGCCCGGATGTTCGGGCGCACGGAACTGCTCGAGCTGTTCGGCGAGCACTGAGCGACCCGCTCCGACCAGCGACGACACGGAAAACGGGGGAGGCGGTACAGGGCCGCCGAAATTTCGGTCGCGGTAGATGTGACCGCCGGGTCATCATGACGACGTGATTCACGGACGCGATGGCTGGGCAGGTGTTGCCGCACCGCGCGGGCCGTGATGCGGTCCGCATGGGCCACCGACGAGAGGCAGAGAGAGATGGTCTACAGCAAGCAGGAAACGGCGGGCGCCCCGACGTGTCGTCACGCGGCCAGGTAATGCACGTCCCCGGTTGCGTCGACGCTTGATGTGAGGCTGTTTCCCATGTTCGATCCGGTCATAGCGCCCAGCGGTACGCTGCTCGGCCTGCTCCAGCGGGGCCGCGGCGACGGCACGCTGCACGCGCTCACCGCCCCGCGCCCCGAGGCGCTGGCGGCGCTGAACCACTGTGTGCTGCGCGACCCGCGCCACGACTGGCAGGTGGAGAACCGCTCCCTCTACTACGCCCGCCTCTACCTCGATCTGCACGGCGAACTGGACGCGGTCGAGGCCCACCTCTTCGATCCGGAGGACGTCCTCGACGGCGACGAGTCCCGCACCGGACTCGCCCTCGCCGTCCTCGGACACCTCGCCTCCTACGGCAGGCGGGACGCCCTCGCGCTGCTGCGCAGGTACGCCGCCCACGGCACCAACTGGGCCTGGGCCCTGGACGAGCTGGCCCTCAGGGACGACGACGCGGGCCTGCGCGCCCTCGCCGCCCCGGTCCTCGCGCGGTTCCCCGCCGACGCCGAGGGTGAGGCGGAGCTCGCCGCCACCGTCCGGGACGCCTTCGAGCCGCGGCCCTGGCGGCTGTGGGCCGAGGACCCGCGCGAGTCCGTCGCCACACGTGTGCGTGCCGCCCAGGAGGCCGGCTCCTTCGACCGGTGGCAGCGACAGATGCGGCCCACCGGGCCCCGCCCCGGCTGGAGCGTGCGGGCCGTGTTCGAGTGGGCCCAGCAGGGCTTCGAGCGCGGTGCCGCGCTCCATGTCCCCGCCGCCCGCTGCCTCGGCGCCGTGGCGGGACCCGAGGACCGGCCCGAGATCGTCCGGGCCGCCCAGGACGGCACCGACGGAGCCCGGTGCACCGCGCTGCGGTACCTCGCCGACAACCACGATCCGGACGTCCTCGAACTGATCGAGGGCGCCGTGGCCACCGGCTCGGCGGCCGTCGTGGAGGCCGCCGTCGGCGCCTTCGAGCGCATGCACAGTCTCGCCGCCGTCGACCGGGCGCGCGGCTGGGCCCGCCGGCCCGACCCGCTGGGCGCCGCCGCCGGCCGCGTCCTCGCCTGCCGCGGCGGAGTACAGGACCGCGACCTGGTCCTCGCGGCCATCCGTGAGGCGGTACGGGGCGAGGGACCCGACGCGCCCACCCTGTGGACCCTCGTGGACGGCGCCGGACGCCTGGGCATCGCCTGCGCCGCCCCCGTCCTGCGCCACATCTACCGCGAGACCGCCTCCTCCCATCTGCGCGGCCGCGCGGCCCGCGCCCTCGCCGCGACCGACCCCTCCTACGCCACCGGCTTCGCCGTCGAATGCCTCTGGGACTGCGAGGAGTCCACCCGCGAGATCGCCGCCCGGCACGCCGAGACCGGCGACACCCGCGTCGTCGAACGACTGCGCCGCCTCGCCGCGGACCCGGCCGAGGAGGCCGAGGTGCAGACCGCCGTGCGCAGCCGGATCGGTCCCGGGGAGACCGCCGTGTGACCCCCTTCCGCCCGAGTGGCGTGAACGGCGGATGACCCGCGGGTCAGGTGCGTGTGGATGCCGCCTGACCTGCGAGGGCGAGGGAGGCAACGCTCATGGCGCGTTCCCCGCCAGGAAAGATCCACGTTGACGTGGCCACGTCCGGCGCGGCGACAACACCGGTATGCGTGTCGTCATCGTGACCGAGTCCTTTCCCCCCGATGTGAACGGCGTGGCCCACTGCGCGCTCCAGACCGCCCGACACCTCGTCGACCGCGGCCACAGCCCCCTCGTCGTCGCCCCCGCCACCGCGGGCGACGAGCCCGACGACGGGGCGCCCTGCCCCGTCGTCCGCGTCCCCTCCCTGCCACTGCCCGGCTATCCCCAGGTCCGCGTCGCCCTGCCCAGCCGGCGACTGGCCGCCGCCGTCTCCGCGCACCGGGCGGACGTCGTCCACCTGGCCAGCCCCTTCGTCCTCGGCGTGCGCGGCATGACGGCCGCCGCCCGCCTGGGCCTGCCCGCCGTCGCCGTCTACCAGACCGACCTCGCCGGATACGCCCGTACGTACATGGGCGCCGGCGAGGCCGCCGCCTGGCGGCGCATCCGCTCCGTGCACGCCTCCGCCGACCTCACCCTGGCCCCGTCCGGCGCGGCCCTGCGCGACCTGGAGGCACACGGCGTGCCCCGGGTGCGGCTCTGGCCGCGCGGCGTGGACACCGCCCGTTTCCGGCCCGGCGTGCGCGACGAAGCACTGCGCCGCACCCTCGCCCCGAACGGCGAACTCGTGGTCGGCTACGTCGGCCGGCTCGCCCCGGAGAAGCAGGTCGAACTGCTGGCCGGGGCCTGTGCCCTGCCGGGAGTGCGGGTCGTGGTGGTCGGCGACGGGCCCAGCCGGCCCGCGCTGGAGCAGTCGCTCCCCGGCGCGGTCTTCCTCGGCCGCCGCACCGGCGACGACCTCGCCCGGATCTTCGCCTCGCTCGACGTCTTCGTGCACACCGGACCGTTCGAGACCTTCTGCCAGACCGTCCAGGAGGCGATGGCCGGCGGCGTGCCCGTCGTCGCGCCCGCGGTGGGCGGACCGCTGGACCTGGTGGCCCACGGACGCACCGGCCTGCTGGTCCCGCCGCGCGACGCCGACGCGGTGCGCGACGCGGTGTGGTCCCTGGCCGCCGACCCCGGGCGGCGGGCCGCGTTCGGGGCGGCCGGGCGCGCCAGGGTCGAGGGACGCACCTGGGCGGCCGTCGGCGACCAGCTGATCGGGTACTACGCCGAGGTGCTCGCCGGCCGCCGGACGGCGGTGGCGGCATGAACGGGCCCCTGCGGATCGTCCGGCTGGCGAACTTCGTGGCGCCCGCCTCCGGCGGACTGCGCACCGCGCTGCGCGAACTCGGCAAGGGCTACCTGGCGGCGGGGCACCGGCCCGTGCTGATCGTCCCCGGGGAGCGGGAGAGCGACCACGACACCGAACAGGGGCGGGTGATCACCCTGCCGGGTCCGCTGCTGCCCGGCACCGGCGGCTACCGCGTCCTCACCGACAGGCGGCGGGTCGCCGCGCTGCTGGAGGACCTGGCTCCCGACCGGCTGGAGGTGTCCGACCGCACGACGCTGCGCTGGACCGGCCGGTGGGCCCGGCGGGCCCGGGTCCCGGCCGTCATGGTCTCCCACGAGAGCGCCGACGGGGTCCTCCGTACCTGGGGACTTCCGGAGCGGGCCGCCCGGCGCACCGCCGACGCCCTCAACACCCGTACCGCGCACACCTACGCCCGCGTGGTGTGCACCACCGGGTTCGCCGAACGGGAGTTCGTGCGCATCGGGGCCCGCAATGTCGTACGGGCCCCGCTGGGCGTCGACCTGAGGGAGCGGCACCCCGCGCTGCGTGACCCCGGACTGCGCGCCCAATACGCGCCCCCGCCCCGGACGCTGCTCGTGATGTGCTCCCGGCTGTCCCTGGAGAAACGGCCCGGGACCGCCCTGGACGCCCTGGAGGCGCTGCTGCGGCGCGGGCGGCCGGCGGTGCTGGTGGTGGCCGGCGACGGGCCGCTGCGGGGGCGGCTGGAACAGCGGGCGCGGGAGCGCGGACTGCCGGTGACCTTCCTGGGGCACGTGGGCGACCGGCGGCTGCTGGGCGCGCTCCAGGCGTCCGCCGACGTGTGCCTCGCCCCGGGGCCCGCCGAGACCTTCGGGCTCGCCGCGCTGGAGGCGATGGCGTGCGGCACGCCCGTCGTGGCGAGCGCGTCGTCGGCGCTGCCGGAGGTGATCGGCGCGGCGGGTGCGGTCGCCGAGGACCGCGGCGAGGCCTTCGCGGAAGCCGTCGAACTGCTGCTGGACCGGGCGGAGACCGGCCGCCGGGAGGCGGCCCGCGCGCGTGCGGAGCGCTTCGGGTGGGGGACGGCGGTGGCGGCGTTCCTCGCCGCCCACGACGCGCCGTCCGCGGTGCCGCAAGCAGTGGTCCGTGGCGCCGCCCCGGCCCGGCCCGCCGTGTCCCGGGGGCTCTCGTGAGACCCCTGCGGTTCGTGGCCCTCGGGGACTCGCTCACCGAGGGCGTCGGGGACCGGGCCGGCGGCGGATGGCGGGGCTGGGCCGCGCTGCTCGCGCCGTCCCTGGGCGCCGGGCCGGTCGGCTTCACCAACCTCGCGGTCAGCGGGGCGCAGACGCGCGACGTGCTCGAACGGCAGCTGCCCCCCGCCCTGGAACTGCGGCCCGACCTGGTCTCCGTCCTCGTCGGCGTCAACGACACCCTGCGCCGCACCTTCGACATCCGCGACGTCGCGGCACGGCTGGACCGGGTGTACGCGGCCTGCGCCGGTCAGGGCGCCGTGCTGCTCACCGCGTGCCTGCCCGACCCCGGCGCGATGCTGGGACTCCCCGGACCACTGGCCCGGCCGCTCGCCCGCCGGCAGCGCGCGGTGAACACCGTGGTGCACGCTCTCTCCGACCGGTACGGCGCCGTGCACCTCCACGCCTGCGAGGGCGACTGGATCGGGGACCGCGCGATGTGGAGCGCGGACCGGCTGCACCCCGGTGAGCCGGGACACCGTCAACTCGCCGTGCGCTTCCACGCGCTGCTCGCGGAACACGGTCTCGCGGCCGGGCCCGCCCCCTCGCCCGAGCCCGGCTCCCCGGCGCCCACCCGGTGGGCGAGCCTGCGGTGGCTGGCCACCGCGGGCACCGGCTGGGTGGCCCGCCGCTGCACCGACCTGCTGCCGCAACTGCTCTCCCTCGCCGCCGGCGAGCTGTGCCACCACGCGCGGGGCACCGGCGTCCGCCTGGACCTGCGCGCCTCCGCCGCCGTCTCGGCGGCCCTGGCCGCCCTCTCGACCGGGGAACGAGGACCCGGCGAGGCCCAGGGTCCCTCGTTCGGATCGGGCCGGATCGGTGAGCGGGGTCCGGGGCCGTGCCTCGCGAGGCGGAGGAGCGCGCCGTCGCGGAGCCATGGCAACCGACGACAGCGCGGCGAGGCGGGGGTGCCCGGGCGCGCCGGCCCCGCGTGATCCGAACGACAGGCCCTGGGGCCTGTCGGCTTCAGCGGCGGCGCACGGCCACGAAGCGGACCGGGGTGCCGGGGCGCGCCTGCGCGGCGGCCGGGAGGTCGGCGGGGCGGACGACCGCGATCACCGGGTAGCCCCCGGTGGTCGGGTGGTCGGCCAGGAAGACCACCGGCGTGCCGTCGGGCGGCACCTGGACCGCGCCGAGCACCATGCCCTCGCTGGGGAGCTCGTCCGGCCGGGCCCGTTCCAGGGCCGGTCCGGTGGTGCGCAGTCCGATGCGATTGCTCGCGGGGGAGACCCGGTACGCGCAGGAGGTGAGGAGCCGTACCGCGGCGGGGGTGAACCAGTCGTCGCGCGGGCCGAGGGTCACGCGCAGGACGAGCTCGTCCGGGGCGGCCGGCTGCGGGGCGACGTCCACGTAGGCGTCGCCGCCCTCGCGCGGGGCGCCGAGGGGGAGGACGGCGCCGTCGGTGAGGGGGGCCGGGCCGAGACCGGAGAGCAGGTCCGTGGACCGGCTCCCGAGCACCGGCTCGACGGCGATCCCACCGCGTACGCCCACATAGGCGCGCACCCCGGAGACCACCGCCCCTACGTCCAGCACGGACCCGGCCCGCACCCGCACCGGAGCGCCCCAGGCGACCGGGCGGCCGTCCACGGAGACCGGGCAGGGAGCGCCGGTGACCGCCACGGTGACCGGCGTACGGGGCCGCAGGGAACAGCCGTCGAGGGTCGTCTCCAGGACGGCCGCGTCCGGCGGGTTGCCGGCCAGCCGGTTGGCGAGCGCCGCCGCCGGCCCGTCCAGCGCCCCGGAACGCGGCACGCCGAGGTGGGCGTGGCCGGGACGGCCCCGGTCCTGCACGGTGGTCAGGGCTCCCGCGCGGACGACGGCGAGCGCACGGTCCGTCATGCCGCGGACCCCGTCGCGCCCACCGGTACGAAGCGCACGCGGGCGCCGGGGGAGAGCAGCGCCGCCGGCACCCGCGCCGGGTCCCACAGCACCAGGTCGGTCGTGCCGATGAGCTGCCAGCCGCCCGGCGAGGACCGCGGGTACACACCCGTGTAGGGCCCGGCCAGGGCCACCGAACCGGCCGGCACGGCGGTGCGCGGGGTGGGCCGGCGGGGCACGTCGCAGCGCGCCGGCAGACCGGTGAGATAGCCGAAGCCGGGCGCGAACCCGCAGAAGGCGACCCGGAATTCGGTGCCCGCGTGGACACGGGCCACCTCCCGCGCGGGCACACCCCAGTGGGCGGCGACGTCCGCGAGATCCGGGCCGTCGTAGCGCACCGGGATCTCCACCGTCTCCCGCGCCTGCTCCGGCACGGGCGGCAGCGCGAGGGCGGTCAGCTCGGCCGTCAGCCGGACGGGGTCGGACACGCCGTCCAGCAGGACCGTGCGCGCCGCCGGGACGATCTCGCCGGCCGGCAGCGAGCCCTCCGCGCGGCGCCGCAGCAGCTCCGCGTGGAGCGCCTGGGCCTCGTCGCCCGAGGAGACCTCGACGAGCAGGGCGTGCGCACCGACGGGCAGCACCCTCATGCGAAGGCCTCCACACGGACCCCGGACGACTCCAGGGCGGCACGCACCCGGCGGGCCAGGTCCACCGCGCCGGGCGTGTCGCCGTGCAGGCACAGGGAACGCGCCCGCACGGCGATGCGCCGCCCGGAGCGCGCGGCGACCTCCCCGTCACGTGCCAGGTCCACCGACCGCGCCACCACGGCCTCCTGGTCGGTGACCACGGCGCCCTCCTGGCCGCGGGGCACCAGCGTGCCCTCGTCGGTGTACGCCCGGTCGGAGAACGCCTCCGTCACCACCGGCAGCCCCGCCTTCCCGGCCAGCTCCAGCAGACGCGAGCCGGGCAGGCCGAGCACGGGCAGGGCGGGATCCGCCAGGAGCACCCCGTCGACGACCGCGCCGGCCTGCTCCTCGTCCCGCACCACCCGGTTGTACAGCGCCCCGTGCGGTTTGACGTATGCCACGCGGGAGCCCGCCGCGCGGGCGAAGACCTCCAGGGCGCCGATCTGGTAGGCCACCTCGGCCGCCAGCTCGGCGGGCGGCACGTCCATCGCGCGCCGCCCGAAACCCGCCAGGTCCCGGTAGGAGACCTGGGCGCCGATCCGCACCCCGCGCCCGGCCGCGAGCTCGCACACCCGGCGCATGGTGGCCGCGTCCCCCGCGTGGAAGCCGCACGCCACGTTGGCGCTGGTGACCACGGACAGCAGCCGCTCGTCGTCGGTGAGCAGCCAGCGGCCGAAGCCCTCCCCGAGGTCGGCGTTGAGATCGATCGACGTCATCGGTCCTTCGTTTCCCCTGCTCGTGTCGCGCAGGTCTGTCAGGCCACGCGGAACTGCTCGTCGCGGGCGTCGCTGAGGAACATCTGCCCCGGTGCGTGCGTGAGGGCGAACGGCGGGCGGGAGGCCATGACCGCGGCCTGCGGGGTCACCCCGCAGGCCCAGAACACCGGGATGTCGTCCGGCTCGAAGTCCACCGGGTCGCCGAAGTCCGGGCGGCCGAGGTCCTCGATGCCCAGCCCCGAGGGGTCGCCGCAGTGCACGGGGCCGCCGTGCACCGCAGGCAGCAGGCTGCTCTCCCGGATCGCCGCGGAGAGCAGCCCGGGCGGCACCGGCCGCATGGACACCACCATCGGCCCGCGCAGCCGCCCCGCCGGACGGCACTGCCAACTCGTCACGTACATGGGAACGTTGCGGCCCTGCTCGACGTGCCGGACCGGGACGCCCGCCGCCGTCAGCGCCCATTCGAACGTGAAGCTGCAGCCGATCAGGAAGGACACCAGGTCACCGCGCCAGTGCTCCCGCACGTCCGTCGGCTCGTCCACCAGCTCACCGTTCTCCCACACCCGGTAGCGCGGCAGATCGGTGCGCAGATCCGCGTCCGGGGCGAGGACGGTGGTGACGGAACCGGCGTCGGTGACGTCGAGCACCGGACACGGCTTGGGGTTGCGCTGGCAGAACAGCAGCATCTCGTACGCCCAGTCCGCGGGCACCGAGATCAGGTTGGCCTGCGTATGCCCCCGGGCGACGCCCGCGGTGGGGCCCGCCAGCCCCTCACGGAAGCGGGCGCGGGCCGTTCGGGGGCTCCAGGCGCGCGCGTCCTCGTCGACCAGGGTCACGGGTCGGTCGTCCACCGTGGTCGGCGTACGGTCGTCGGTGTGGGTCACTGCAGTTCCTTCCCGCGCGTCTCCGGCAGTCCCAGCAGCGCCAGCGCCGCCAGACCGTAGCCGATCGCGCCGAAGACCAGCGCGCCGCCCACACCCCAGCTGTCGGCCAGGAAGCCGACCGTCGTGGGGAAGACGGCGCCCACGGCGCGTCCGGTGTTGTACGTGAAGCCCTGGCCCGTGCCGCGCACCGCCGTCGGGTACAGCTCGCTCAGATAGGAGCCGAAGCCGCTGAAGATCGCCGACATGCAGAACCCGAGCGGGAAACCGAGTATCAGGATCAGGGTGTTGGCGCCGCTCGGGATGTTCGTGTACGCCAGGACGCAGACCGCGGAGAGCAGCGCGAACAGCCAGATGTTGCGCCGGCGGCCCAGGCGGTCGGTGAGGTAACCGCCGGTCAGATAGCCGATGAAGGCGCCGGAGATCAGGAACGTCAGATAGCCGCCGGTGCCGACGACCGACAGGTCGCGCTCCGTCTTCAGATAGGTCGGCACCCAGGTGGCGAGGGTGTAGTAGCCGCCCTGGACGCCGGTGGAGAGCAGCACGGCGAACAGCGTGGTGCGCAGCAGACCCGGCGAACCCGCCCTGTCCCGACGGAAGATGACCGCGAACGAGCCCTTCTGCGCGCTCTTCTCCCGCGCGGCGGCCGCCTGGGGCGCGTCCCGCACGCTGCGCCGCACCCACACGACGAGCAGCGCCGGCAGCGCACCGGTCCAGAACATCACGCGCCAGGCCAGGTCGTCGCCGGCCACCGAGAAGATCACCGTGTACACGATCACGGCCAGCGCCCAGCCCACGGCCCAGGAACTCTGGACCGCGCCGAGGGTGCGGCCCCGGTGCCGGGAGCTCGCGTACTCGGCGACCAGGATCGCGCCGACCGCCCACTCGCCGCCGAAGCCGAGGCCCTGCAGCGCGCGGAACACCAGCAGCGTCTCGTAGTTGGGCGCGAAGCCGCAGGCCACGGTGAACACCGCGTAGGTGATCACCGTCAGCAGCAGCGCCTTGACCCGGCCGATGCGGTCCGCCAGCACGCCGGCGAGGGCGCCGCCGACCGCGGAGACCACCAGGGTGACCGTCGTGAGCAGACCGGTCTGGCCGCTGTTCAGGCCGAAGTACGCCGACAGCGCGACCATCGTCAGCGGCAGCGTGAAGTAGTCGTAGGAGTCCAGCGCGTAGCCGCCGAACGCGCCGCCGAAGGCGCGCCGGCCGCGCGGCCCCAGTGCCCGCAGCCAGCCGAACGCCCCGTCGTCGGGTCCGTGTTCGGGCGGTGCGGGGCGTGGTGTGCCGCTCGGGGCCTGCTGGGGAGGGGATGCGCTCATGGGCACCTCGCAAGAGGGGGACGAAGGGTGCGGGCAGAACTGGGCAGTGCCGTGCGCAGCAAGGTAGAGGATCGTTGAACGATCCTTCAATACCCCTGTTGTTTCGTCCTTCTGCGTGCGATTGAATTCCGGGCATGACGGAGCAGTTGAGCGGATTGGCCGACGACCGTGCCCTGTTGGGCCGCACCAGCACGGCCGAGCGGGTCGCGGACATCCTCAGGAGCCGGATCGCCGAGGGCTACTTCCCGCCCGGGACCCGGCTGTCGGAGGACAGCATCGGCGGCGCCCTGGGCGTATCCCGCAACACCCTGCGCGAGGCGTTCCGGCTGCTCACGCACGAACGGCTGCTCGTCCACGAACTCAACCGGGGCGTGTTCGTCCGGGTGCTGACCGTCGAGGACGTCGAGGACATCTACCGCACCCGGCGGCTCGTCGAGTGCGCCGTCGTACGCGGCCTCGGCGAACCGCCCTACGCGCTCGCCGGGCTCGCCGAGGCGGTGGAGGAGGGGCGCGGAGCGGCCCGCGAGGGTGACTGGAAAGGTGTGGGTACGGCCAACATCCACTTCCACCGGGAACTGGTGGCCCTCGCCGCCAGTGAGCGCACGGACGAGCTGATGCGCAGCGTCTTCGCCGAACTGCGGCTCGCCTTCCACGTGGTGGACGAGCCCCAGCGGTTGCACGAACCGTACATCGCACGCAATGTCGGCATTCTTCAGGCCCTGGAGGACGGGGACCGTGACAGGGCCGAGGCGCTGCTGGCGGCCTACCTCGAGGTCTCGTTGGAACGGGTGGTCGAGGTGTACCGGCGCCGGGTCGGCGAGGACGGGCGGGACGGCACGCCCACGGTGTGACGACCGTCGCGCCGGGGCGCAACACGGTCGTTTGGGTCCTTGTCAGACCTAGGACCTAGTCTGTGCACCGTGACTTCGCCTGCATCGACGGACAGCGTTCCGCCCCAGCTCAGCGCGGGGCCGCGCCCCGCGCCGGGCCCGGCCGCCGACGAAGGGCTGGCGCGGCGGCTGCGCGCGCTCGCGTGCACCGCGCCGCTGCACGACCTCGACGCGCGCAAGGCCAACCTGGCCGGCGAGTACTCGGTGTACGGCATGGCGGAGGTCGCCCTCTCCGCCATCGACCTGGTCACGCTGAACATGGACTTCGACACGGGCGCCGATCACGACCAGATAGTGGCCCGGCTCATCCCGCGCATCGCCGCCCAGGCCCCGCGCCGCCCCGCCGCCGAACACGAGCGGGTGGCCCGCTGGGTCCTGGAGAACCTGATCAACGTCGGCAGCGTCGACCGCGGCTTCCGCGCGGTCTACGGCGTGTTCGGCGCGGACGGCACCTATGTGCGCCGCGACTACGACTTCAAGCTGATCGAGGAGGTCCCGGGCCCCGGCGGCACGGTGTACCTGCGCACCACCGACGAGGCGGTCAACGTCCTGGTCGGCGCCCTGGACACCGATGTCACCAGCGCGCAGATCGCCGCCGAGGTCAAGCTGGAGGTGCTGATCAGCCGGGGCAGGCTCGCCGACGCCCAGCTCGCCGCCGAGCAGGCCCGCTACCGGACCGTGCAGTACTCCGAGACCCTCCGCCGGGCCCTGGAGGCCACCCGCCGCAACGTCCGCGCGGTGGACTGGCTCAGCACCGTGCCCGACATGATCGCCGAGGCCCTCGACCACGTCGCGGACCGGTACCGCCACGAGAACGCCATCCTCACCAACATCCGCAAGGCCCGCGACGAGACCGAGGACGCCGAGCACAAGCGCCGGGCCGCCGAACTCGTGGACATCGTCAAGGACTGCATCCGGCGCCACACCCAGCTGCAGTCCCGGCTGCTGGAGGCCGGACCGCTGTTCCGCGCCGAACAGGACCGGCAGGCCTTCGCCACCCCCACGTCCGCCTCGGGAACCGACCTCTACGGCCACCTCCTGGCCCCCCTGCTGCCGCTGCCCGTGGAGCGGGCGGCCCGGGTCACCGACGCCTTCTTCGCCCACGGCACCGGACTGCGCACCCCGGTGTCCGTCCGGGTCGCCGACCTCGTCGACATCCTGCTGACCCCGCCCGTGGAGCGGGAGCACCTCGGCGCCGAGATGCCCGAGCCCGACCTGATCGCCACGCCCGACGACAGCCGCTTCAGCGAGGAGCAGCTGGCGGCGTGCACGGCCAGCAGGGCGACCAGGTAGGGC
>Ga0247819_10001460_pt1 | contig 12751 bp, 9 predicted proteins | sample 13C_Xylose_Day6_FD_193428 | JGI IMG/M metagenome (GOLD analysis project Ga0247819, IMG submission 193428) | Soil microbial communities from agricultural site in Penn Yan, New York, United States - 13C_Xylose_Day6 | ecosystem: Environmental > Terrestrial > Soil > Agricultural land | place: USA... | reverse complement strand
GCGCTGATCCGGGCCGTGATCAACCGCGGCGCTCACCGGCAAGCCATCAGTTTCTTCGCCGACCTCACTCAGATGTTCAGCTGGGCCAGAAAGCGTCATCCCTGGCGTGCCTTATTGATCGAGGGCGATCCGACGGAACTGGTCGACATCTCCCCGCTGATCCCTGCCGACTACGAGGCAGAAAGAAGCCGCATCCTTTCCCCGGCGGAGCTATTGGAATTGCACAACCGCTTCCAGCAAATGACCGCCGATTACAACGCCCTCCCCGCCGGGCAAAAATACGACGGCATTCGGCCGTTAAAAAAGGAAACGCAACTCGCGCTCTGGATTAGCCTGGGCACGCTGTGCCGGATCGGCGAGTTGCTGCAGGCCGAATGGAAAAATGTCGATCTGGACCAGCAGACCTGGTTCCTCCCCAGCGAAAACGTCAAAGGCACCCGCGGCAAGAAACAGGACCACCATGTTTTCCTCTCGCCCTTTGCCCTGCATTTCTTTCAGGAACTCAAGACCCTCACGGGAGACTCCCAGTGGTGCTTTCCGAACAAACAGGATGATCAGCATGTGGATGTGAAAGTGGTGAGCAAACAGGTCGGTGATCGCCAGGCCCGGTTCAAAAACCGCAAGGCCCTCTCCAGACGGCGTCATGACGATACGCTGGTCCTTTCCGACGGCCAGAACGGCGACTGGACGCCGCATGACCTGCGCCGTACGGGAGCGACCATGATGCAGGCCTTGGGGATCAGCCTGGACGTCATCGACCGCTGCCAAAACCATGTACTGGCCGGCTCCCGGGTGAGGCGACACTATCTGCATCACGATTATGCCGAAGAGAAGAAACGCGCCTGGAATCTGTTGGGCGATCGACTCAGTGCCGTGCTGTCCTCAACCTATGAGCACCCACCGAACGAGTCGATGATGTCTTTTCCAGCCTATAACTCGACTGGATCCCTTCCGCCGTCATAGGTCAGATACTTGACGACACAATCCACTCAGCGACGGTCGCAACTAGACCGTCGCTATCCAGCCAAAAGCAGCTATTCGGATGTTTGCACGAGTTAACCCACTTGAAGCGGCATGCCCAAAGAAAGCAGCAAGCCAACCATCGCTAAAAAAAGCTAAAAATCTCAATTGGTCTACCGTGAAAAAGGTACCTGCATGCACCTGTCTGGTCGCATTGACGCTAGTGCCCTTGAGTTAGTGCAACCACAAAAGGTTGGTGGTTAACCTCGACTCAAGCTTAAGGGAGCAGTCAATATGACTCGCAAACACAAATGGCTACCGAAGTTTGCCCTTGTGGCGATTTCGGTGATAGCAATTTCGGCTACGGCTGGCGCCGCTGAAAAACCCAACATCCTGGTGATCTTTGGCGATGACATCGGCCAGACCAACATCAGCGCCTACTCCATGGGCGTGGTCGGGTACAAGACGCCGAACATCGACCGGATTGCCCATGAAGGCATGCTGTTCACCGATTACTACGCGGAGAACAGCTGCACCGCTGGACGTTCTTCGTTCATTACCGGGCAGACGCCGCTGCGTACGGGCCTTTCCAAAGTGGGTATGCCAGGTGCGCCTGTGGGTCTGCAAAAACGTGACATCACCATTGCCCAAGCCCTTAAGTCCCAAGGTTATGCCACTGGCCAATTCGGCAAGAACCACCTCGGTGACCGTGACGAATACTTGCCCACCGCCCACGGGTTCGACGAGTTCTTCGGCAACCTGTACCACCTTAACGCCGAAGAAGAGCCAGAGCGCCCCTATTGGCCAAAAGACGATCCTGATTTCCTCAAGAGCTACGCGCCGCGCGGCGTGATCCATAGCTTCGCCGACGGCAAGACTGAAGACACTGGTGCCCTCACCGCCAAGCGCATGGAGACTATCGACGACGAAACCACCGCCGCGGCGCAAGCGTTCATCGAGAAACAGGCCAAGGCTGACAAACCGTTCTTTGTCTGGATGAACACCACCCGCATGCACGCATTCACCCATGTGCGCGATTCGATGAGAGGCCAAAGCGGAATGCCGGGCAACGAGTACGCTGATGGCATGGTTGAGCATGACAACGATGTTGGAAAGCTGCTGAAAACCCTCGACGACCTGAAAATCTCCGACAACACCGTCGTGGTCTACACCACCGACAACGGCCCGAATCAGTTTTCATGGCCAGACGCGGCGACGACGCCGTTTCGCAACGAGAAGGACTCCAACTGGGAAGGCGCATTTCGGGTGCCTGCGATGATCCGCTGGCCGGGCAAGATCAAGGCCGGTGAGATGTCTAATGACATGTTCTCGGGCATGGACTGGTTTCCAACCTTGTTGGCGGCCGCTGGCGACGCAGACATCAAGGACAAGTTGCTCAAGGGCTGGGCTCCGACTGCCGGTGGCACCAGCTTCAAGGTGCACCTCGACGGTTATAATCAGCTACCGTACCTGACCGGCCAGCAACCGACCGGCGCACGGCACGAGTTCTACTATTTCAACGATGACGGGGTGCTGGTGTCCATGCGCTTCGACAACTGGAAAGTGGTGTTCTGTGAACAACAACAGCCTGGCGGTTTCCGGGTCTGGAGCGAGCCCTTCGTCTGCCTGCGGGTACCGAAGATCCTCAACCTGCGTATGGACCCCTACGAGCGTGCGGATCTGGTGTCCGACCAGTATTACGATTGGTCGAGCAAGAACATTTATCTCGCTGCGGTAGCGGTGAGCAAAGCCGCGAAGTTTCTGCAAACCTTCATCGACTACCCGCCAAGTCAAAAACCGGCCAGCTTCAGCATTGACCAGATTCGTGCTGCTGTGGACGCGAAAGTTGCGGAAAAAATGAAGGATCAAACTGCACAGTAAGTGCGCTCGAACGCCGCTCGCTTTACAAGCGAGCGGCGCCTACTCAATACCCTGTTAACGATGCTTCATGACCATAGACACTCGCTATTGATGTTAAGCGCCGCCATGACCTGTTCCGTATGTTCACCACGGGTCGGTGTCGTCCCCGGCATTACCACTTGGCCATCGAAACGCGGTGCCGGGTGAGCCTGCAACATGCCGTCACGCTCGAAATACACGCCTCGATCAACCATGTGTGGATGCTTGGAAGACTCATGCGGGCTGAGTACCGGAGCGAAACACACGTCCGTACCTTCAAATAGCTCGCACCAATGCTCGCGAGTACGGCTAATGAAGATTTCCTTGAACGCCGCGCGCATTTCATCCCAGCGCCCCATATCCCATTGCTTGGCGAAGCGAGGGTCGTTGACCAGGTCCAGTTTTTCCAGCAGTAGCGCATAGAACTGTGGCTCCATCGCCCCAAGGGAAATGTAGTGGTCATCGGCGCAACGGTAAGTAGCGTAGAAATGGGAGCCATCATGCATGCTCTTCCCTCGCTGCTCCTGGATACCACCACGGGAAGCCATCGACATCAGCAACTGCATCATGTGCGCCGATCCGTCGACGATCGCGGCATCCACCACCGTGCCTTTCCCTGTAGTTCGTGCATTGAGGATTCCGGCCAGTAGCCCCACCGCGAGATAGAGTGCCCCACCACCGATGTCGCCGATTAGCGTGATGGGGGAAGACGGCGCTTCGCCCTCTGTGCCGCAGTAGTACATCGCCCCAGACAGCGAGATGTAGTTGTTGTCGTGGCCGGCTGCATGTGCCATCGGGCCACTTTGGCCCCAGCCCGTCATACGCCCGTAAACCAGCTTCGGGTTACTTGCCAGCAGCACCTCTGGTCCCAATCCGAGACGCTCCATCACGCCAGGTCGCATGCCTTCGATCAATGCGTCCGCGCTTTCGATCAGTTTCAGTACGGTCTCGCGCCCTTCGGGTGTTTTCAGATCGGCTATCACGGAACGCTTGCCACGATTCATCGCGTTTTTCGCAGCGTTCTTCTTGCCCGTAACAGAGGTAGCTTCACCCCGCTCAACGGCTATGACCTGTGCTCCCAGGTCTGCCAGATGCATGGCGCAAAACGGCCCCGGACCGATGCCGCAGATTTCTACAATCTTGATGTCGCTCAGCATGAGTTCTCTCTTGACTCGTCCAGTTGTGCACTGCCGGTCGGGACCAGGATTACCCGGCCCGGCCCGGCCCGCTCCCTCACCCGACACTCACTGGTCGAAGACAATCACCGAACGCGCCAGCTCGCCGCGACGCATCTCGTCGAAGGCGATATTGATGTCTTCGAGTTTGATGCGCTGCGAAATCATCTCGTCGAGTTTGAGCCGACCCTGCATATAGAAGTCGGTCAGGCTCGGCAGATCGACCGGAAAACGGTTCGAACCCATAATTGACCCTTGAATGCGGCGGGCCTGCAGAAGCTGGAAAGGATCGAGCTCAAGCTTGGTGCCCGGTTTCATCATGCCGATGATCGTCGCGCAGCCTCCACGTTTGAGCATGCCGAATGCCTGCTCGGCCGTCTGCTTGAGGCCGATACACTCGAATGAGTGATCGACGCCGCCTCTGGTCAGCTCGATGACCTGTTGAACCGTATCGCCATTCTTCGCATTGATGACATCGGTGGCGCCAAACTGCCGGGCCAGTTCCAGCTTCGAATCGAGCATGTCGATGGCAATGATGCGGCCGGCACCGGCCAGTACCGCACCGTTGATTGCAGCCAGGCCGATGCCGCCACAACCCAGAACAACCACGGTCTCGCCGGGGCGCACTTTGGCGGTGTTGAATACCGCACCGGTCCCCGTGGTGACGGCGCAACCGAGCAGCGCGGCGCGATCCAGCGGCATGTCACGGCGAATGGCAACCAGTGCATGTTCGTGAACCAGCATCTGCTCGGCATAGGCGGACAGGTTGGCAAATTGCGGCATGGGTTTTTGCACGTACGTCAGCCGTGGTTCGTCACCCTTGCTGCGGCGGGTTTCCGGCGATATGCACAGCGACAAGTGACCAGTGACGCAATGGGCGCAATGGCCGCAGTAGACCGACAGGCACGTGACCACATGATCCCCTGGTTTGACGGTGCGGACGTCCGAGCCCACCTGTTCGACGATACCGGCTGCCTCGTGGCCGAGCACCACGGGGGCCGGATGCGGATACATCCCGTCCACAACATGCAGATCCGAATGGCAGACACCCACAGCGACAGTGCGCACCAGCACTTCACGCGGACCCGGTTTGCTGATCCCGACTTCCTCGATGGTCAGAGGGGAACCCGGCGTATGGAATACGGCAGCTTTCATGATTTACCTCGAAAAAATTATTGTTTTATTTGCGTGAGCGGTCAGGCCGTTCACGCGGTGACTGAACAAACACAGCAGCGCTTCACAAACTTCGATCGGTCAGCCCTGCCCAGAACCCTTCGGACCCCGCGGCAATGGCCGCTTGCCCCAGCACCTTGGCCCAAAGCGCATCACTACCGAACTCGTCACGCCAGGACCAAAGGCGACGCGTAGCAAAATGCAAGGTGTGTTCATGGGTAAAACCGATAGCGCCGTGCACCTGATGCGCCATGGACGCGGCCAGCGTCGCTGCTTCGCCAGCACACACCTTGGCCACGGCGATATCGAATGCCAGGGTGCCGTGGTTTCCGGCGGTCCCGAGGAATAGCTCGCTCGCGCTGCGCAAGGCTACTTGCACAGCCATCCGCGCTGCGCCTGTAGCCCCGGCCATTTGGGCCAGGTATTGCTGCAGTACTTGTTGCTTGCCAATCGGCTTGCCAAATTGCACGCGTTCATTGGCGTACAGCACCGCCTTGTCGACCGCTGCTTCAAGCGCGCCAACCAGCGTGCAAGCGCGCAACAATGCACCTAGATGCCATACCGGCTCGTGCAGACCGGCCAGTTGCAGTTGACCGGTGGCCTGAGTGTTGGCGTTGGCGAAAACAAGGGCATCGCGCTCTTCATCGGCAAAATTGCTACCGGCAGCCAGGGTGATGGTTGCCTGGCGCAAGTCGACCAGCGCCAGGTGTTGGCCATCAGCAACCACAGCCCACCGACAACTGCGCGCCCATGGCACGTTGACGACTCGGCCGTCGAGGCGCGCCCCTTCTTTATCCAGTTGCAGATCGCCCAAACGGCCGGCCTGAATCAGGGTGATCGGCCCTTCCGGCACTTCCATACCGGCGTGAGCCAACAGCGCTGCCGCAAGCATGGTTTCCGCCAGTGGAAGTGGCGCCTGCCAGTAGCCAATGGCGCGCAGAACCGGGCTGGCATCGAGCCAGTTGGCACCACTTCCGCCGGCGCCTTCCGGTACTAGCGCACCGGGCAGGCCGTTGTCGACGACCATCTGCCATAACGCGTCTGCGCGGTGGCCGGCATCAAAGCGTTCGAGCAATTCACGGGTGACCTGTTTGGCAAACAGACGCTCGACGCTGTCGGCGATCATGGTTTGCATTTCTGAAGGGACGCCGTCGTCCACACCCTGGTGATCAATTGTTGTATTCATCGCAGTCCAAGACCTCCGGCGATAATGCCGCGCAGAATTTCACGAGTACCGCCACGCAACGAGAAGGACGGCGCACTCTGAGTCAGGAAGCGCATCACCTGGTCGAGGTCGGAACCGGGCTCACGCTGATCGCCGAACAGATCGTGAGCTACGTCCGGAATAGCCTGTTCGAGCAAGGCACCCTGGTCCTTGACCACGGTCGCCTGGATAGCCGGATTCTCCCCACGGGCGAGCATGCCGGCGACGCCCAGCGACATCTGCCGCAGCGCGGCGTAGCGTGCCGCCAAGCGACCGAGGCTTACGGCATGCCGACTGTCTTGCGGGTCGGCCTCGTCGAGCATGGCCAGATACAGTTGGGTGCTACTCAGGTAGCGCTCCGGACCACTGCGCTCCAACGCCAGTTCCGCAGTGACCTGCAGCCAGCCATTGCCCAACTCGCCAATGACGAAATCATCGGGAACGAAGACGTTTTCCAGAAACACTTCATTGAAATCATGCTCGCCGAGCATGTTGTAGATCGGGCGCACGGTCACGCCGGGGGCCTTGAGGTCGATGAGCAGTTGCGACAAGCCTGCGCGGCGATTGCCCTCCTCCTTCGGCCCGGTGCGCAGCAGCGTGATCATGTAGTGGGCCAGATGAGCGCCCGAGGTCCAGACCTTGCTGCCGTTGACGATCCAGCCGCCTTCAGTTTTTTGCGCACGGGTGCGCACAGCCGCCAGGTCGGAACCAACGTCGGGCTCACTCATGCCGATCGCCAAAAGCGTTTCACCGCGGGTTATGCCCGGGACGATCTGCGGAGCAAGGACTTCCGGAGAAAACTTGATCAGCAACGGACCGCTCTGGCGTTCACCGACCCAGTGCGCGCCCACCGGCGCGCCAGCCGCTAGCAGTTCTTCCAGAACCACGTAACGCTCCAGCGCACTGCGCTCGTGGCCGCCGTAACGCTTGGGCCAGGTCATGCCCAGCCAGCCGCGCTCGCCCAGCTTGCGGGTGAATTCCGGTACAAGACCGACGAGCCCTTTGGCACGATCGGCAGGCGAATAGTGTTTGAGCTCCTCAGCGAGAAAAGTACGGACTTCTGCACGCAGCGCCTGCGTCTTGGCGTCCAGCCTACAAGGCCTGATATCGAGTGCCTGCATGGTTTCTGCTCTTTGAATTTTAGGGACAGGCGACCAAAGTCGCTTGTTGGCTGACCAACAAGCGAATAAGCTAACAGCATTCTTGTAAAGGGATCAAGCGCCATCGATCCAGTCTGTTTTCCCGTCCCATTCGGAGCATCTGATGACTACCCTCGCCTCCTTCACTCCCGGCCGTGGCTTGACCCTTGAACTGCAAGGACACATCGCCACGCTCGAATTCAGCCGTCCGCCGCTGAACTTTTTCGATCAGGAACTGATCATGGATCTGCTCGCCGCACTGGAGTATCTGGACCAGTTGCCGACCTGTCGCGTCGTTATCGTGCAAGCCGAAGGAAAGACGTTTTGCGCAGGTGCTGACTTCAGTGGGTTGGCGCAGACCGGTGAAAAAATTCTTCCTCGTCAGCTGTACAAACACGCCGTGGGCCTGTTCCGCACAGCCAAGCCATTGATCGTCGTGGTAGAGGGTGCCGCCATCGGTGGAGGCCTGGGCCTGGCACTGGTTGGCGACTACCGCGTCACTAGCGAGAAGGCCCGTTTTTCTGCCAATTTCAATCGCCTTGGCATGCACCAGGGCTTCGGCATTTCTGTTACGCTGCCGCGCGTCGTTGGCCTCCAGATGGCGTCTATGTTGATCGCCACCGGCCGTCGTATCGATGGTGCAGAAGCCGTCCGTATCGGCCTTGCGGATGTGCTTGCGGCGCCTGGCGAAGAACGTCAGGCTGCTCGCGACCTGGCTGAAGAAATCGCCCTGAGTGCACCCCTTGCCGTCATGTCTAGCCGCCAGACACTACGTGCCGGCCTCGCCGATTCAGTGGATGCAATCATCGACCGCGAGGCCACCGAGCAAGAGTGGCAGGTCCTCACCAGCGATTTTGCCGAGGGCAACAAGGCGATGCGCGAGCGTCGCGTTCCTGAATTCACCGGTAATTGATCATTCGCCTATGGACACTCCCGACCAAAGCACCCCCAACACCACCCGTCGATCCAAGGTGGAAATGCGCGCCCAGGCAGAACACTGCATGTTGGAGGCGGCACGCCAGATCGTCGCGCGCAAAGGCTGGATTGGCATCACCTTGGCCGAGGTCGGTCTGCAAGCCGGCTACAGTCGCGGCCTGGCAGCACATCACTTCGGCACCAAGGCTGGCCTGCTACGTGCTTTGGCCGGGTTCGTAAATACCAGGTTCATGGATGTCGTCGAAGACAAGGCGCCCCGACGCGAACCGGGACTGGACACCTTGCTCGGCTACATCGATGCATACTTCCTGCGCGACGACGCCGAATGGACCAACGCCCGCGCTTTACTCGCCTTGATGGCAGAGGGCGTGACGGTTGAGTCGGAATCCGCAGCGATACTGGCCGAGTACAACCATTCCGTACGACTGACCCTGGCCAAACAGGTGGAAATCGGCATCGCCAACGGCGAGATCCCTGCCGATACCGATCCGCTGACAGCCGCTACGCTGCTGATTGGAACGATGCGCGGCATGATGCTTCAGCTGCTGCTCGATCCTTCGACAGCCGATCCGGCGCTGCTGCACAAGCAACTGCGTCGACTCATCAAGACCTTGCTGACCTCACCCTGCGATTAATTCGCGGCAATAAAAAAAACTCCCACCGGTTCACACCGGTGGGCGCCATATCCTCCAGCACTATCGCTTGATCATCGCATCCACCATCTGCCGCACCTGCTCGGTGAAGGGTGGCCGGGTGATGTCCGGACCGTCTGCGGCTCGCAGGACCGGCTTCGGATGGCTGAAGGTGACAAAGCCCTGGTGCCCCAGATAACTGCCCATCCCGCTGTTGCCAACCCCGCCGAAAGGCAGACTGTCGACACTGGCGTGCAGGGCCACGTTGTTGATCGTCACTCCACCCGAAACGGTGCGATCAAGGACAAAACTTTCCTCGGCCGCATCGCTGCCGAAGTAGTACAGCCCCAGCGGACGCGGATGAGCGTTGATGTAGGCAACCACATCGCGCATGTCCTTATATGGCTTGATCGGCAACAGCGGCCCGAAGATCTCGTCCTGCATGATCTTCAGCTCATCACCCGGATCGCACAGCAAGGTCGGGATCATCTTGTGATGTGGCTGATCGGCGAAATCCTCCTGCGCCGGATTCAACTCGATCAACTCGACGCCAGCCGCACGGGCCTCCTCCAGGTAGCCCAGCAGGCGCTCGTAGTGGCGGGTGTTGATGACCGAGGTGTAATCCGGATTGTCCTTGAGGCTCGGATAACATTTGGCGACCGCCGCCTTGGCATGTTCGATGAATTCCTCCATCGACTCTTCGGGAACAAACACATGATCCGGCGCAAGGCAGACCTGGCCGGCATTCAATAGCTTTCCGGCCATGATCTTGCTCGCAGCGGACTTCATATCGGCGGAACGCGACACGATGGAGGGTGACTTTCCACCCAGCTCCAGAGTAACCGGCACCAGGTTCTCGGCAGCGGCGCGCATCACATGCTTGCCAACGCTGCTCGCTCCAGTGAACAGCAGATGGTCGAACGGCAGGCTGCAGAACGCCTGACCGACCTGCGCGTCGCCGGTGACGATGGCGATCTCATCCTCGGCGAAGGTGGCGCTGAACATCCGTTGCATCAACTCGGCACACTTGGGGTTCAATTCCGAGACTTTGACCATCGCCCGGTTACCGGCGGACAGCGCACTGGCCAACCCCTGGATGACCATGCCCACCGGGAAATTCCAGGCAGTAACAATACCCACCACGCCCAGCGGCTGATACTGAATCCAGGCCTCGCCACGGTCGGCGGCACGCTGCTCGGGTTGCATCCACTCAGCAATCCTGGCCCTGGTTTTCTTCAACGACGAGAGCGGGCCCAACAAGTCGATGATACGCGTCAGGTCGTGGCTACGATGACCGAAGTCTGCCGCCGTCGCCTCAACGATTTCCTGCTTGTACTCAACCAGCATGCCGATCAGGCGATCGAACAATTCACAGCGTTGCTCTGCGGTCCAGATATCATTCGACAGATAAGCCGTGCGCTGCATGGTGAGGGTTTCACGCATGCGCACCACTTCGGGTAGTTCGATCTTGCTCATTGGAGGATTTACCTTCTCATTGTGGGTTGTTACGACCCTGCAAGTCGGCGCGAGACACTGATCCCGCGCCGCTGTCGGTTAATCGAGTTTTTTCATCTTGGTGGTGTCCAGACGGACCAGGCCGAAGGCCATGCCGTACTGAATCGCGCCGGATTCGTTGACCTTGATCGCCGAGTACATGCCATTGAAACGCGGATCGCTGCCGGTATGGATCTTCAACACGGTGTCGCCGCTGTCGAGGTCCATGCCGATGTGATAGCGGTCGTTCCAGTCGCGGGTGAAGTAACCATCAATGATCGCCATCCGGCCGCCACCACTGATCATCGGCACCGTAGAGATCGACGACACGTCGTTGCGCATCCACAGCTGTTTCCACCCATTACTGCCCTGGTCCCACTTCAACATCGCCACACCTTTCGGCCCCGGACGCGTAGCACCGTTGAGCATGCTCACGTAGTAGTTGTCGCGCGCCAGGTAAGGGGCATCCTTGCTGATGATGTTGTTGACCACGAAGGCGTAGTCGCCGTAGGTCGACACCGATTGCTCGGACTGCACGGTCTCCACGTCGGCGCCCATATCCACTTGCTGCTGGTCAGCGATGCGTGCCGAGAGCGTGCCGGGCTTCTGCTTCCAGCCGGCCGGCAACTGGTCGCGCCAGAACGCCACCAGACGCATTTTCTGCGCACCGTCGGTGATCACCACGAGTTTGTCTTCGTCCGGCCCGAAGCCCATCAACGTCGGTGTCGAGCCTGTGCCGTCAGCGACTTTCAAGGCAGAGATACGAATGCCACGGTCATAGGCCGCTTTCCAGGCGCCGCTGGCCTCGTCGCTGTGAATCTTGCCCTTGGCATCCACCACCAGGCGATACATGTTCTGGTTCGAGGCCACATAGACCGCGCCGCCGCCCGCCTCATCGCCATTGGCAAAACCATTGAGGAACAATTCGTCCGCGCCATCGACGGCATAGGTATCGACGATTTCGAGGGTTTTCGGGTCGAGGGTGATGACTTTGCCGCCAACGGTGTTGAGGACCAGAAAGCCGTTGAAAGTCATGCCCATGCCAAAGTTGAAGTCGACCGGGAAATCAGTGCCGCGCTTGACCTTTTCGTTGTCGTACAGCGATTCCGACAGCAAACGCACCAACGGTGTTCCCATGCCCGAGTCCGGTTTTTTCGGATCGAGTTGATCGACGCGGAAAATCTGCCGGCCACCGGCACCGATGAAGGCATCTTCGCGGGTCAACATCGAATACAGGGCGCCGCCACGCAACTGATCGTTGATGCTGCTGATCATTCGATTCGGCTGCCCGCGCATATAGTCGAGCAAACCCTGCTCGTCCTTGTTGTCGAGCAACCGCTGGACATCCTGAGTCTGTTTCAGGCGTTGAGCGTCGCTGACCTTCTGAAACTCAGGCAACTTCAGCGGCATTTCCGTGCGTGCCACTTCAACCAGCTTGCCGTCGACCTTGTTGTACTTGCGCAAGCCCAGGCCGGACCACCACCACGTGACCATGGTGTCACCGACCTTGTCGACGAAATGCGGCATGCCGCCCGCATCGCTGGGCAGGTACGTCACCGACTCAGGTGTCAGTTCGTAGGAACCACGCGGCACCGCAATCTCAGTGCTGTCGGTCTGCGCACTGTTCCAATGCGCCTGATTGCTGAAGGTCTGGGCCAGATAAGGGTTCATCGGCGGGGCAGACTGGGCCGCCGCCATGACGGACAAACCTGCCAGTGCCAGGCCCGCGCCCAACCGTGCGAAGCGAAGCTTTGTGATTGTTATGCTTCTCATTATGCAACTCCTTGAAGGAATGAACTCGGTGCCAAGGCGCTAAACGCGCTGGAGCAACACCTGCGACGCAGAGCCTACGAAGCCCCAGTCACTCACTCCCCCCCCCACGATGAGTAGGTCACCGCCGATGGCTTGTCGGTAAAACGCTACCGTGAGTTCCCGGAACTTTCTTCCCCCCCCACCGTGGGGAGGGATACCGCGACAGCCACCCCGGCAGCATTCCTCCAGTCCCTCGGACACATGGCTCACCCCCCAGGAGTCGCCTGCCGATCCTTTTACAGACACTGGAGTCCGTAATGCACATTCAACGATCCATCTTTCGCGAAGATCATGAAATGTTCCGCGAAACCGCGCGCCGCTTCTTCG
>Ga0247819_10001459_pt1 | contig 12753 bp, 10 predicted proteins | sample 13C_Xylose_Day6_FD_193428 | JGI IMG/M metagenome (GOLD analysis project Ga0247819, IMG submission 193428) | Soil microbial communities from agricultural site in Penn Yan, New York, United States - 13C_Xylose_Day6 | ecosystem: Environmental > Terrestrial > Soil > Agricultural land | place: USA... | reverse complement strand
GGGCGGTGGCGTGAATCTGCGCCTTGACGACCCATACCGGGCCGCCCAGCTCTTCTGCGGCCTTGACCGCATCATCCACCGAGAACACGGGCTTGCCGCGCGGGACCGCGACGCCGAACTTCCGCAGGATTTCCTTACCCTGGTACTCGTGAATCTTCATGCGTGATTCCTTCAGTCTGAGAGTTGGATTGAACTTCGCTTTTCTTGAGCCGCTGATTATTTGCTGTGTCTTGCCGCTTCTTCGTTTTGCCGACTTCGCCGGATTCCGCGTGCGCTTTCGCGCGTGTCACGGATCTAGCCTGTCTTTTTCTTCGATGCCTGGCCGCTCGTCCGCCTCGCGCGGCCTGTGCCCGAACCAGCGCGGGTAGTACTCCCCGACCGCGGCGCCGTCAAAGCGCAGCGCATTGCAGCGGCCGAGCTGAAACGGCGGGTTCTCTGCTGATGCCTGATCCGGCTGGCCGCTCGGGCTGCCGTTGTCGGTGTCCCAGACTTCGCCCGCGAATGCCTGTATCGCGGCTGTCGGGAGGACGGCGCACAGCTCGGTGAGATGCGTGCAGCCGGTCGTGCCGCGCAGGAGCCGATTGGCTTCGCGGCGAAAATTCTGCAGAAGATTGAGACCGATGAGGGAACGGTAGACGGGATTCGACTCGGCGCACAGACCGCCATAGGGCGCCCATTCCGACGACGCCTCGGCGTCGACGATGGTGAGCTTGCGGTCGATGGTGATGCGCAGCCAGAGTTCATGGATCGGCAGGCCGTTTGGCCGGACGCCCGACGCGAGATGAACATCGCGCGGCTTTTCATCGGTTAGACAGGCTTCGACGTCCCACAGCCCGTCGTCCCGCTCGAAGGCTTCCAGTCGAATCGCGCGGCGATGGCGCAACTGGCGGGAAACGGGCGGAGAAAGCGGCATGCGAGAAGAGGAAGGCCGGAATGGGAAACCGCTGAATTTTAGCATACCGGGTATTTCAGTCCCGGCGCTTGCTCGCGCGCATGCACGCGGGCGCCGGGGACCCCGCCGGATGAATCGGACGTGCGCCTTGAAGGAGGGTTATTCGTCACCGGGATCGATGCCAGGGTCGTCGTCGCTGCCCTTCAGCACCTTGGCGATCGTGCCGCCCGAAAACCCCCGCGCCGCGAGGAACCTCGACTGCTTCGCGCGTTCCGCCGGATTCGCGGGCGGCGTGCCGTACTTGCGGCTCCATACCGCCCTGGCCCGCGCGATCTCGGTGCCGGACAGCTTCTCGCCCGTCTGCCTGATGAGCGCGTCGCCCACCGCGTGACGCTTGAGTTCGTCGACGATCCGGCTCGCGCCCATGCGTCCCGCGCGCCGGTGAACGACGCTCTCGACAAACCGTTCGTTCGACAGCCACCCCTCCCGTTCAAGCGTATCCAGCAAGGTTTCGAGCGAATCCGCCTCTTCGACGAACGGCACGAGCTTGCGCGACAGTTCCGCGCGGCTGTACTCGCGACGCGAAAGATAGCCGAGCGCGCGGCCTTTCAGCGAACGCTGCGGACGCTTGCTCGCTTTGGCTTCGGACGAGCTGGAATGCGCGGGACCGGCGTTGCGTGTCCCGCGGCGCGTTTCGCTCGAACGGCTGTAGATGGATTCGCCCGAGTCGGCGCTGCCTGCGGGGGAAACGGCGTGTCGTGCCGAAGCGGCTGACGCGGGCACGCATTGCTCGAAGGGCTCGAATGGGTCGGCGTCTTCGAAGGGATCAGGGAAGGCGGGTGGGTCTCGAGATTCGGGAGATTGAAAAGCTCGCGGCGTGCGCGTCGCACTGGGGTTCGTTGCATCGCTTCTTCCCGCATTGCTTCTTGCCGCATTGCTTCTTGCGGCATTGCTTCTTGCGGCATCGCTTCTTGCAGCATCGCTTCTTGCAGCATTGCTTCCTGCTGCTTTACTCGTTGCCGAATCGCCCGCGCCGACACGTCGTGTTCCGGCAAGCGTCTGTTCGAGCAGCACGCGAGCCTGTTCCAGGCGCTTCGCTCGTTCGTCTTCATGGCGCTTTTCCGCATCGTGCATGCGGCCTGGCGGTTTCGCCGCGCCGGAATCAGCACTTCGCGCTTCGGCGCCGTCCGGCGAGTCGATCGTGCCATCGCGCCCGATACCCCGGTCTCCCGGCATGCCCTTGCGCGACAACCCGCCAGCAGAAACGCGACGCGCCGACGCAGATGTCTCCGCGCCGGCGCGTTCACGTTTTCGCTCCCAGCCAGACTTGCTCTTCGATGCGCCCGCCCGCTCGCTGCTCCGTTCATACCGATCGGTGCCTGCGATATGAGTACCGCTTTCACCGGCGTCGGTACCGTTTTCGCCCGCGCCGTGATCGGAACTACCCGAGCCGCCCGAATCCCGGTCTTCATCGCGGCGGTCTTCACCGCCGGCCTTCGACCCGAACCGGCTCTTGCGCATCATCGAGTGCAGCCTGAATGCTTGCCTGTTTGCTTACTCTTCTTCATCCGCGACTTCAACACCCGGCGCGACCGCTTCCGCCATCGCATTGACGCCCAGCGACTCGCGAATCTTGTTTTCGATTTCGCGCGCCATGTCAGGATTCTCGCGCAGGAATTCGCGCGCGTTGTCCTTGCCCTGGCCGATCCGCTCGCCGTTGTAGCTGTACCAGGCACCCGCCTTGTCGACAATCTTCGCCTGCACGCCGAGATCGATGATCTCGCCCTGACGCGAAATGCCCTCGCCGTACAGAATGTCGAAGATCGCTTCGCGGAACGGCGGCGACACCTTGTTCTTCACCACCTTGACCCGCGTTTCGTTGCCGATCACTTCGTCGTTCTTCTTGATCGAGCCGATCCGGCGAATGTCGAGACGCACCGACGCGTAGAACTTGAGCGCGTTGCCGCCCGTGGTGGTTTCCGGATTGCCGAACATCACGCCGATCTTCATGCGGATCTGGTTGATGAAGATCACGAGGCAGTTCGTGCGCTTGATCGTACCCGTCAGCTTGCGCAGCGCCTGCGACATCAGCCGCGCCTGCAGGCCCGGCAGCGAGTCGCCCATTTCGCCTTCGATTTCGGCCTTCGGCACGAGCGCCGCCACCGAGTCGATCACGATCATGTCGATCGAGCCCGAGCGCACGAGCGCGTCGGCGATTTCCAGTGCCTGCTCGCCGGTGTCCGGCTGCGAGATCAGCAGGTCGGACGCGTTCACGCCGAGCTTTTGCGCATACTGGACGTCGAGCGCGTGCTCCGCGTCGATGAACGCCGCCGTGCCGCCGATCTTCTGCATTTCCGCGATCACCTGCAGCGTCAGCGTGGTCTTGCCCGACGATTCCGGGCCGTAGATTTCGACCACGCGCCCGCGCGGCAAACCGCCGACGCCCAGCGCGATATCCAGTCCGAGCGAACCGGTGGACACCACCTGAATGTCTTCGACCACCTCGCCCGCGCCGAGACGCATGATCGACCCTTTGCCGAACTGCTTTTCGATCTGCGACAGCGCGGCGGCCAGCGCCTTGCTCTTCTCTGCAGACATTCCGCCCGGGCCTTTCTTGCTTTCTTCCATGAATCGTCCTTTGCTATGATGAACGGCGTCTGAGACATGCGGGCGAGCCCACGCTCGTCCGGCGCACTAACTCAGACACTGTATAAAAAAACAGTAGTTTTTGCAAGCCCGATCGTCGGGACGCTGCATTTTAAGCGCCGCGCGAACCGCGCAAAAACCACACAACACCTGGAGACCGCCGCGCCGGGCGAAATGCGGTGCCGGCAATGCCTTTTGCGCACACTACGATGCGAATCCTCATTGCCGAAGACGACAGCATACTCGCGGACGGGCTGGTCCGATCACTCCGCCAATCGGGATACGCCGTCGACCATGTCAAGAACGGCGCCGAAGCCGATACCGCGCTTTCGCTGCAGACGTTCGACCTCCTGATCCTCGATCTCGGCCTGCCGCTGATGTCCGGACTCGAAGTCCTGCGCCGCCTGCGCGCGCGCAATTCGCAGATGCCCGTGCTGATCCTCACGGCCGCCGACAGCGTCGACGAACGCGTGAAGGGCCTCGATCTCGGCGCCGACGACTACATGGCAAAACCCTTCGCGCTCAACGAGCTCGAAGCGCGCGTGCGGGCCCTCACGCGCCGCGGCGGGGGCGGCGGGCCGACTGTCGTGAAGCACGGTTCGCTCGCGTTCGATCAGGTCGGACGGATCGCCTCCATCAACGATCAGGTGATCGAGCTGTCCGCGCGCGAGCTGGGCGTGCTCGAAGTGCTGCTGCAGCGCATCGGGCGGCTCGTGTCGAAGGAGCAGCTCGTCAATCACCTGTGCGAATGGGGCGAGGAAGTCAGCAACAACGCGATCGAGGTGTACGTCCACCGGCTGCGCAAGAAGATCGAACCGAGCGGCGCCCGGATCATGACCGTGCGCGGACTCGGCTATTCGCTGGAAAAGAACACCGGCGCGGCAAGCGGAAACGCCGCGGCCACGCCATCCGGCGCCCAGACTGCCACCCGGCCCGGCGCGAACGCGGCGCAAGGTCCGGCGGCCGCCATCGCTGCCGGAGCAAGCGCGCCTGCGACCACGGCCGCTGCCGCCGGCACGGTCGCGAGGGCCGACACGTCCGGCGCATCGCCGGACGCGAATGCGTCCGCGAACACGCCGTCGGGCGCGAACCCGATGCCCGCGAGCCACCACTATAAGTAAACCGCCCATGGCGTCGCCCGTTTCCACCGAGCGCGCCGCCGCCCCCGCGCCGCGCCAGCCGCCCATCGACGACTCCGACGCCACCCGCGACGCGCGTTACGCGAACCCGTTTGCGCCGCCGGACGAACTCGAGCCCGACGGCGAGCCGCACCCGCGCTCGCTGTTCGGCGAGATTCTCGACTGGATGCTCGCGCCGCTCCTCCTGCTCTGGCCGATGAGCATCGCCGTCACGTACCTGGTCGCGAAATCGATCGCCAACGGACCGTTCGACCGCGCGCTCGAAGCCGACGCCTACGTGCTCGCGCGCCAGATCCAGCCGGTGAACGGCGTCGCGGAACTGCGCATGCCCGAGGCGACGCGCGATTTCCTGCGCGCCGACAATGTCGACAGCGTGTTCTTCCAGGTGCTCGGCGCGCGCGGCGAGCTCGTCGGCGGCGACCGCGACATGCCGCTGCCGCACGACGACGACCGGCCGCAGCCCGGGATCGTCGAATTCCGCGACGACATCCTGCGCGGCAACGACATCCGCGTGGCGTACACGACGGTCGAAATGCCCGGGCTCGCCGCGCAAGGCGGCGCGCAGCCGGTGCTCGTGCAGGTGGCCGAAACGCTCGACAAGCGCAGCCAGCTCGCCAACGACATCATCAAGGGCGTGATCCTGCCGCAGTTCGTGATCCTGCCGCTCGCGATCGTGCTCGTGTGGTTCGGCCTCTCGCGCGGGCTCGCGCCGCTGCATGCGCTGCAGTCGAACATCCGCGCGCGCCGCCCCGACGATCTCTCCCCGCTCGAAGCCGGCCACGCGCCGCCGGAGATCGCGCCGCTCGTCGCGTCGTTCAACGACCTGCTCACGCGGCTCGAACAGAACATGGATTTCCAGAAACGCTTCATCGCCGATGCCGCGCACCAGATGAAGACGCCGCTCGCCGGCCTGCGCATGCAGGCCGAGCTGGCGCTGCGCCAGGATGTGTCGACGGAAGTGCAGCGCTCGCTCGAACAGATCGCGACGAGCTCCGAGCACGCCGCGCGGCTTGTCACGCAACTGCTCGCGCTCGCGCGCGCCGAGAACCGGGCGGCGGGCCAGATCTTCTCGCGCGTCGTGCTGACGGATCTTGCCCGGCTCGCCGTGCGCGACTGGGTGCAGGCGGCGCTCGCGAAGCAGATGGACATCGGCTACGAGGAACCGCCGTACCCGGTCGAAGTGGAAGGCAACGTCGTGATGCTGCGCGAGATGCTGTCGAACCTCATCGACAACGCCATCCGCTACACGCCCGCGGGCGGGCGCATCACGGTGCGCGTGCGCGCCGACGAAAGCAACCTCGATCTCGTGCATCTCGAAGTCGAGGACACCGGGCTCGGCATTCCGCCGGCGGAGCGCACGCGGGTCGTCGAGCGGTTCTACCGGATTCTCGGCCGCGAAGGCGACGGCAGCGGCCTCGGGCTCGCGATCGTCCGCGAGATCGTGACGATGCACGGCGGCACGCTTGCCATCGAGGATCACGTCTACCAGGCGTCGCCGCGGCTTGCCGGGACGCTCGTGCGCGTCAGCTTGCAGCGGGTTTATCCTGCCCGGGACAAACCCTGAGCGCGCCTCGCGCCGATCTGCCCGCAGATTGCAGGAAGTGGAAAGTTCGCGCGCATTTGACCAAAAATGGAAACAGTTTCGGCGAACTTGACCGAAACCGGCGCCGGGTGAGCCGCCGACGCGACAAGCCGTGCGCGTCAGAACGCCGTAAGTTTCGGCTCCAATAATCCATGCACGGAGCCGCCAGGGATCCGCGGAGCCGATCGAATATCAAAATTAGGAGACGATTCATGGCTACGGTTGAGGGGCGCATTTCCCACGCACCGATGACGGGCGAAGAAAAGAAGGTGATCTTCGCCTCGTCGCTCGGGACGGTGTTCGAGTGGTACGACTTCTATCTCGCGGGTTCGCTCGCGCTATATATCAGCAAGGCGTTCTTCTCCGGCGTCAATCCGACGGCCGGCTTCATCTTCACCCTGCTCGGCTTCGCTGCGGGCTTCGCGGTGCGTCCGTTCGGCGCGATCGTGTTCGGGCGGCTCGGCGACATGGTCGGGCGCAAGTACACGTTCCTCGTCACGATCGTGATCATGGGCCTTTCGACGTTCCTGATCGGCTTCTTGCCGGGCTATGCGTCGATCGGGATCGCGGCGCCGGTGATCTTCATCGCGATGCGGCTTCTGCAGGGCCTCGCGCTCGGCGGCGAGTACGGCGGAGCCGCGACATACGTCGCGGAACACGCGCCGTCGAACAAGCGCGGCGCGTGGACAGCGTGGATCCAGACGACGGCCACGCTCGGCCTCTTCATCTCGCTGCTCGTCATCCTCGCCGTGCGCACGATGATGGGTGAGGAGCAGTTCTCGGCCTGGGGCTGGCGCATTCCGTTCCTCGTGTCGATCGTGCTGCTCGCCATTTCCGTATGGATCCGGATGAAGCTGCACGAGTCGCCGGTGTTCGAGCGGATCAAGGCCGAGGGCAAGACGTCGAAGGCCCCGCTCACGGAAGCGTTCGCCGAGTGGAAGAACCTGAAGGTGGTGCTGCTCGCGCTCTTCGGCCTGACGGCCGGCCAGGCCGTGGTGTGGTACACGGGCCAGTTCTATTCGCTGTTCTTCCTCACGCAGACGCTGAAGGTGGACGGCACGAGCGCCAACATCATGATCGCGGTCGCGCTTCTGATCGGCACGCCGTTCTTCATCTTCTTCGGCTCGCTGTCGGACCGCATCGGCCGCAAGCCGATCATCATGGCCGGCTGCCTGATCGCGGCGCTGTCCTACTTCCCGCTCTTCAAGGCGCTCGCGCACTACACGAACCCGACGCTCGAGGCCGCGACGCTGAAGTCGCCGATCGTCGTGATCGCCGATCCGAGCCAGTGCTCGTTCCAGTTCAACCCGGTGGGGACGTCGAAGTTCACGTCGTCGTGCGATATCGCGAAGAGCGCGCTGTCGAAGTCGGGGCTGAACTACGAGAACGTGGCGGCGCCCGCCGGCACGCTCGCGCAGATCAAGGTGGGCGAGACGGTGGTCGAAACGTATGACGGCCGCTCCGGCGACGCGAAGGCGAAGGGTGCGGCGTTCGACAAGACGCTCGCCGCGACGCTCAAGGGCGCAGGCTATCCGGCGAAGGCGGATCCGGCGCTCATCAACTGGCCGATGGCGATCGTGATCCTGACGATCCTCGTGATCTTCGTGACGATGGTGTACGGGCCGATCGCGGCGATGCTGGTGGAGATGTTCCCGGCGCGAATCCGGTACACGTCGATGTCGCTGCCGTATCACATCGGCAACGGCTGGTTCGGCGGGTTCCTGCCGGCCACGGCGTTCGCGATCGTGGCGGCGAAGGGCAACATTTACTCGGGGCTGTGGTATCCGATCACGATTGCGCTCGTGACGTTCGTGATCGGCATGCTGTTCGTGAAGGAGACGCGCAACTCCAACGTGTACTCACAGGATTGAGGAGACCAGGGCGGTAGTTTGTATGTAGGAAAGTGCTGGGAAGGGGTTGACAGACTTCGCGGTCATCTCCATAATCCACGCTTCTTTCGGCGAATTAGCTCAGTTGGTTAGAGCGACGGAATCATAATCCGCAGGTCCGGGGTTCGAGTCCCTGATTCGCCACCAGCATCAAGAAAAAGCCGCTGCTTCTCACGAAGCAGCGGCTTTTTTGTTCTGGAATGCCGGTAAGGCGTCGGGTAGGGCGCGTTACGCTCTGAATTCTGGATGTCGGCGGTTTTCCGGAGTCGGGTGCTACGCGGGACTGTTACCGTTCTCGGAACAAGCGCAATGAAACACTCCTACCTGACGACCGACGACCCGGGCCGCGTCGCGCAATTTCTACTTCCGCCGCAAGGTGCCGCAATGGCGTCATCCTGGTCGTCGACAAAGTCCTGATGCCGAGATAGTCGCGACTAACCTGCACACGAGGCGGACAGACGCCACGCGTGCGCGGCCTAACCCGGTCGAATCGGCGGGTCGCGCTTCGCTACCGCGCGACCCGCCCTTCGTTAGCGGCACATGCAATCTCGGCGCGACCAAAGTGAGCGTCGAACCCGCAGTACAGATGTTATGAAATGCGCAATGCCGAAGGTCATCCTGACTTGCGCCGCCCTTGCTTCAATCTGCGTACACAACGTTCGCTTACCCGAACGCAACCGCCAGCGGACGCTCAACAACCCAACTGCTAGCACCGTCTGGAAGCTGACGAATACGGACGCCGGACCATACGAATTCCGCTTCCAGTCGGGCCATCGTCACGAACAGCGCGGTTCCCCCGCTTACCCGGGCGCAGCATCGTAAGCACTTCGGTTCGATGCGCGCATCGAGGCAGAACGGTCCCCCACCGCAGTCCTTCTTGAACGACTTCGGAACCGCCGACTCTAAAGAACAGGGCCGTTCAGCCTCACGTATGAGCCTCTGCGCATTCACCCCACAGAAAGCGGACTCAGCGCTATTTGTCCATCCCTCGTTGCGCCGTCGCTAGTCGTTCGGACTGGACTCGAGGCGAGGAGAACGTAAATGAACAAGCTCGTTCGTTTTCTGGTCGCTGCGGGCCTTGGCGCGGGAGCAGTCAGCTTCGCGCAGGCGGGTGGTGTGTCTGTAGGTATCGGCATCGGTGTGCCGGGCCCTGTGTATGTCGCCCCGCCTGTTGTCTACGCGCCCCCGCCCGTCATCTACGGGCCGCCGATGATATATGGACCGAGCCCTTGGCCCGGATACTATCGTTATCCCTATGGATACGGCGGATATCGAGGCTATTACGGCCGAGGCTACTACAGCCCTGGTTACTATGGACGTGGTTACTACAGCCCTGGCTACTATGGACGTGGCTACTACGGGGGTGGTTACTATGGACGTGGTTACTACGGGCATCGCGGGTGGCGCCGCTAGAGTGCACGCGTGACCGTCTCCGCGCAATGCCGACGCGTTCGAAAGCGTGCGCAGGTCGCTCGTCGCGAACCTCCATTCCCGACCAAGCTTGCATGCGTCGGCGATATCGTAATACCAAGCTGCGAGCAACACGGTGGCTACGCGAAGAAGGCCAACCATCCGCCTGTTGCGCCCTAAAGGCTCACTCCAAACTTTTAGCTTCAGATTATTGGCAAACAACGGGCTATCGACGGCAAGGCATCCCGCGTTACCAATCGCGCCAGTTTCGCTGAAGGGAAAAGGTCGCGGTCCGCAAAACGCTCGGTCCAAGCCGAGCCTCTCGTCAGCTTCGCAACAGGACGTGCTTGTCGGGCTCCCCGCGAAAAGAGGCGCGTGATGCTGGGCTCAGCTTCACGCGCCAACTGGTACTACCAGGAGTCGGTTATCGAACGAGGAAACCGTATGTCAAAGGATCTCGCTCATCCACAATCCAGTTAGCGAAGCCGCAAACATAGGCGTTGCCTTCGACTTCCGGAATGACTGCCTTGAAGTCTCCGACAGTCGTTTCACTGAGAACACGCCCCTTGAAGACAGTCCCGATGATGGACTCATTCACGAGGGTCTCGCCTTTGCCCAGCTCGCCGCGCAGGTACAGTTGAGCGACTCGGCCACCCGTGCCAGAGCCGGTCGGCGAACGGTCTACTTCGCGGTCAGCGAACACGCAGCAGTTGGCTTGCGTGGAGCCTTCGTGCCGCGGTGCGTTGGCAATGATGGTCCCGTAGATGTGGTTGATTTCCGGAATGTCCGGATGCGCAACCGGGTACGCCCTGTTTGCCGCATCCTTCACTTCGGCGCCGAAACGAATGAGTTTCTCGACAGATGACTCGCGAACTTCAAGGCCGTGAGGCGCGCCGTCAGCGTAGAAGTAAAACGCGCCACCGAAGGCGATGTCACCCTTCACCGTACCGAAGGACGGCGTCTCGACGGTCACATCTCGCTTCCAGATGAACGACGGAACGTTCACGAAGCGAACATTGCCGGCGTGCTCGCCGTCCCACTGCACGAATGCCTCGATGAAGCCACACGGTGCGTCAATGCCGATGCGCGTCTCGGGAATCTGCCGCTGAACCCAGCCCAGTTCGACCGCAGCGGTAGACAGCGCGATAACGCCGTGGCCGCAATGGTCGCTATAGCCCTCGTTGTGGAGGAAGATGATTCCGAAGTCGGCCGTCGGACTGATCGGTTCAGTCAGATACCCGCCGTACATGTCCGCATGACCGCGCGGCTCGAACATCAACGCTGTCCGAATCTCGTCGGCGTTCTCCTTGAGCCACGCGCGACGCTTCACGATGGTGTCGCCCGGCAGGCGAGGAAGTCCGCTCGTCACGATACGGAACGCCTCTCCGCCGGTATGTACTTCAACTGTCGAAATGGTGCGAGAGATTTTCATGGGTGCTTCGTCGTTAGCGGGTGACGTTACGGACCGTACGGCACCGGCAGGCCGTTCTTGATGATGTAGACGGTCGTCGGTGCGCCCTTCAGGTCGCCGTTCGCATCGAAGGAGTACGTGCCTGCAACGCCCTTATAGTCGGTCTTGGCCAGTTGAGCCGCGAGCTTCGCCTTGTCGGTCGTGGTTCCGGCTTTGACCATCGCGTCGGCCAGCAGTTTTACGCCGTCGTAGTAGCTGACCGCGTACACCTGCGTGTCCGTGTTGTACGCCGCCTTGTACTTCTGCAGGAATTCGCGGCCGGCTGGGGTCTTGTCCAGCGAAACGCCACCCTGAGCGCAGTACACGATGGACGCCGCATCACCCGCGACCTTGCCCATGTCGGCTGAGCAAATGCCGTCGCCGCCGAGCAGTTTGGCTCGCAGCCCGCGCGCTTTCATCTGCTTGGCCATCGGCGCGCCTTGCGAAGCGTAGCCGCCAAAGAAGATGACATCCGGGTTCTTGGCCTTGATGCTGGTCAGAATGCCGAGGAAGTCAGTCGCCGACGAGTTCGTGAACTGCTGATCGACGATTTCGATTCCGTTCGCCTTCGCTTCCTTCATAAATTGTTCGGCCACGCCTTGCCCGTATGCGGTGCGGTCATCGATGACCGCGGCGGTCTTCGCCTTCAGCGTCTTGGCAGCAAACTGGCCCATCGTGCCGCCCAGCTGCTCGTCGCTCGCGCCGATACGGAAGATGGTCTTGAAGCCTTGCTTGGTCAGCGCGGGGTTGGAGGCAACCGGCAGAATCGATACGCCGCCGGCGTTATAGACGCGCGACGCCGGGATGGCCACACCAGAGTTATAAGGGCCCATGACGGCAATAATGCCGCTGTCGACGAGCTTCTGCGCGACTTGAACTCCGATTTTCGGGTCCGCCTGGTCGTCTTCGGAGTCCAGTTTGAACGTCACCTTCTGGCCAGCGACCGTGACACCGCTCTTGTTCAGTTCATCGATGGCGAGGCGCGCGCCGTTCTCGTTGTCTTTGCCGTTCGGTGCTTGCGGGCCCGTGAGCGGAGCCGAGTGACCGATTGTGACGACCGTTTGAGCGTTAGCGGATGCGATGAAGCCGGCGGCTGTTAAGACAGCCATTGTTATAGCGAGGCGGCGCATGAAGTCTCCAAATTGGACCGGTGAGCGATCAGACTAACCGCACCCAGGTTCTGATACAACCTGTCAACAGTAGGGAAAACCAGCGCGTTGTTGGTTTCGGAGGACCCGCACATCTACTCCGCTCCATGACGCCTGTCAGCCGCAACTTTTGTTGAAGCGGCGGTCGGCCAGCGCTCAAGCCGGAAAAGTGTGGAGCGGCTCGTCCAACGGGCCGACAACGAGGCCAGAACAGATAGGGAGTTTGGTCGCTGGGGGCACCTAGAATCAGCGGTGAAGAATTTAAGGTGCATTCACTAAAGATGTCTTTAGTGTAGACGCGTCTATGTCGACGACCCTACAAACAAGCGCCGCAGAACATGCGAAGAATAAACGCATCGATGTCTAAGATCGCGTGATTAGCCTGCTCAAGTATTGCCTGGACTCATCCAGGTAGCAGGACCGTTTGGCGAAAGCGCGGACTTCCGTGTGGTGGTGAGCGTGATACGCCCAGCGGCACGGAAAAACCGTGACACCTGTCAGCCCTCCGACTCGCCGCCACCATCAAGAAAAAGCCGCTGCAAGGGTCAGCGGCTTTTCCCTTTGCGCAAGCGCCAAGCAAACGAAGCGCCTCCACCT
>Ga0247819_10001458_pt1 | contig 12753 bp, 13 predicted proteins | sample 13C_Xylose_Day6_FD_193428 | JGI IMG/M metagenome (GOLD analysis project Ga0247819, IMG submission 193428) | Soil microbial communities from agricultural site in Penn Yan, New York, United States - 13C_Xylose_Day6 | ecosystem: Environmental > Terrestrial > Soil > Agricultural land | place: USA... | reverse complement strand
CGGGGCGAAGTTCGGGTGTCGGGCCGCACGTGGCAGGACGACGCACGTGGCGAGTTCCTGCCGACTTCGCGCCGGCCGCTCGGCTACGTCTTCCAGGAAGCGAGCCTGTTCCCTCACCTCAGCGTGGCGGGCAACCTGCGTTACGCGCAGCGCCGTGCGCGCGACGCGAACGCCATCTCACTGGACCGCGCGGTGGAGCTGCTCGGCATCGGCGGCCTGCTCGAGCGCTCGACCGCCGACCTGTCCGGCGGCGAACGCCAGCGGGTCGCGATCGCGCGCGCCCTCGCGACGCAGCCCGAGCTGCTGCTGCTCGACGAGCCGCTGGCCTCGCTCGATCCCGCGCGCCGGCGCGAACTGCTGCCCTGGCTGGAGCACCTGCGCGACGGCCTCGGCATCCCGATGCTGTACGTCACGCACTCGGCCGACGAGATGGCTCGGCTGGCCGACACCGTGGTGCTGATGGACGCCGGCCGCGTCGTCGCCAGCGGCCCGCCGGCCACCACCCTCACCCGACTGGACCTGCCGATCGCCCAGGACGAGGACGCCGGCGCGCTGCTGCAGGGCGTCATCGTGCAGATCGATGCGTCCTGGCACCTGGCCCGCGTGGACTTCGTCGGGGGCTCGCTCTGGCTGCGCGACGACGGCCTGCGCGAAGGCGAGCACGTACGTGTGCGCGTACTCGCGCGCGAAGTGAGCCTGGCGATCGAACCGCCGGTGCCCGGCACGGCCAGCATCCAGAACGTGCTGGCCTGCACGGTGGTCGGATTGCAGGCCGGGCCGCATCCCTCGCAGGCGCTGGTGGCGCTCGATTGCGGCGGGCACCGGCTGCTCTCACGCATCACGGCGCGGGCCGCCGATTCGCTGGGGCTGGCGGCGGGGACGCGGGTGTTCGCGCAGGTGAAGTCGGTGGGGTTGGTGCGCTGAGACACTCAGGGCATGCTGCCCGCAAGACCGCGTGACCGTCATGGCGCTGCTCGCCGCGGCGTCCCGCAAGCGTGACGACGCCCTGCTCGAAGCCAATTCCATGGACACGCGGGTCGAAGCCACCTACGACGCCTGCTTCAACATCGCGCTGGCGGCCCTTAACGCGCACGGCTGGAAGGCACGACCGGTGCCGGCGCACCATCGATTCACGCTCGAAGCGGCATGTGAAGCCCTGGGCGCCGGCGAAAGACTGTTCGACCGCGTCGATGCCATCCGCGACGTGCGCGACCAGAAATACACCGGCATCAGCCGAAGCCGGAAGGACTGCGAGTTCTCGCTCAAGGTGCTGGACGAGTTCGCGCAAGCCGCGAGCGCGTGGTTCGGGATGAACCACCCGGCACTGCTGAAGGCCTAGCGGCGCGTCACTTCGCGTCCGCGTTCGGGAAGAACAGCTGCTCGCCGCCCACCTTGTACGCCGCGATCGCCTGCTGGCCCTGCGGCGAGATGACCCAGTCGACGAACTTCTGCGCCTCGGCGTTCTTCACGTGCGGATGCTTGGCCGGGCTCACCGCCATCACGCCGTACTGGTTGAAGAGGCGCTTGTCGCCTTCCACCAGCACGGTGAGGTCGCCGCGGTTCTTGAACGACAGCCAGGTGCCGCGATCGGTCAGCGCGTAGCCGTTGGACGAGGAAGCGATGTTCAGCGCCGGGCCCATGCCGCAGCCGCATTCCTTGTAGCCGCTGCCCTTGGCATTGGAGAGGCCCGCCTGGTTCCAGTAGCGCAGCTCGGCCGCGTGCGTGCCGCTCTTGTCGCCGCGCGAGACGAAGGGCGCGTTGGCCGCGGCCAGCTTCTTCAGGCCTTCGACGATGTCCTTGCCCCTGGTGCCGGCGGGATCGTTCTTCGGGCCCACGAGCACGAAGTCGTTGTACATGACCGGGTAGCGGCGCGGCGCGAAGCCTTCGGCGACGAACTTCTCCTCGGCCGCCTGGTCGTGCACGAACAGCACGTCGGCATCGCCGCGGCGCGCCATGTCGATCGCCTGGCCGGTGCCCACGGCGACCACCTTCACGTCGATGCCGGTGGCCTGCTTGAACGCGGGCAGCAGCTGGCCGAACAGGCCCGACTGCTCGGTGGACGTGGTCGAGGCCATGGTGATGGACTGCGCCGAGGCGGCGCCGGCGGCCAGCGCGGCGAGCGCGAGCGCGGTCAGGGCACGGCGGGTGATGCGGATCATGCGATCTCTCCTTTGACGAACAGGTCGGCCTCTCGCGACAGCACGGGCAGCCGCACGCGGTCGAAGAACTGGTCCACCGGCGCATCGGCCAGCACGCGGCCCTGCTCCAGGTAGACGACGCGGGTGGCCAGGCGCTTGACCTGGCCCAGGTTGTGGCTGGCGAACACCATCGTCATGCCGGCCAGCGCGAACTCGGCCATCAGCGACTCGACCTCGCGCTTGGCGTGCGGGTCCAGGCTGGCGGTGGGCTCGTCCAGCAGCAGCACGCGCGGCTGCATCGCCCAGGCGCGTGCCAGGGCCAGGCGCTGCTGCTGCCCGCCCGAGAGCACGCGCGCGTTGCGCAGCGCCGCGTCGCCCAGGCCCACCCGGCCCAGCGCCAGCAGCGCGCGCTCGCGCGCGTCGCGCCAGCGCACGCCGCGCAGCCACAGCGCGAGTGCCACGTTGTTCATCGCACTCGTGCGCAGCATGAAGGGCCGCTGGAACACCATCGCCTGGCCGGCGCCGCTGTCGCGCAGCACGGTGCCGCGGCGCGGCGTGACCAGGCCGTGCAGCACGCGCAGCAGCGTGCTCTTGCCGCTGCCGTTGGCACCGATCAGCGCCACGCGCTCGCCCGCTTCGATGCGCAGGTCGATGCCGTGCAACGCCGCATGGCGTCCGAACACGACGTCCACCCCCTGCAGGCGCAGCACGCCGCTCATGAAGCCACCGCCGCGCTCGGCAGGCCCGCGTCGCCGCGCGACAGGCGCCAGCGCCGCAGGACCACCACCACCGCGTTCAGGCCCAGCACCACGGAGAGCAGCACCAGGCCCAGGCCGAGCGCCAGCGGCAAGTCGCCCTTGCTGGTCTCCAGCGCGATGGCCGTCGTCATCACGCGGGTGAAGCCGTCGATGTTGCCGCCCACGATCATCACGGCGCCGACTTCGGAGATCGCGCGGCCGAAGCAGGCGATCAGGACCGTGAGCAGCGCATAACGCTCGTCCCAGGCCAGCAACAGGCTGCGCAGCAGCGGTCCCGCGCCCATCGACGCGAGCTGTTCGCCGTGCTGCACGTCGGCATCCTCCACCACCTGGCGCGTGAGCGCGGCGGCCACCGGCAGCACCAGCAGCGCCTGCGCGAACACCATGGCGGGGAAGGAGAACAGCCAGCCCAGGAACCCCAGCGGACCGCTGCGCGAGAGCAGCAGGTACACGACCAGTCCGACCACCACCGAGGGAATCGCCAGCGCGGTGTTCAAGAGCGCGAGCACCGCCGCACGACCACGCATGCGCGCCACGCCGAGCCAGGCGCCCAGCGCGATGCCGAAGCCGCAGGCGAGCGCGCAGGCCGTGCCGCTGATCGCCAGCGAGCGCAGCACGATCTCGGCGAGCGTGGGATCGGGGGTGAAGATCAGCTGGAGCGCGCGCACCAGGCTGTCCGAAAAGCTGTTCATGGGCGGCCGGATGCTAGTGGCGCGCGCGCTCGAAGACCATAAGTTCTTCAACTTATGAACGGTCGTGCATAGCGCATACTGCGCCGCGCATGCACAAGGTCGAACTCTCGTACTCGCTCACCGGCCGCCGGTCCGCGGGCGCCGCCATCCGCAATCCGCTGATCGAGTTGCTGCAGGCGGTGCGGGCACAGGGTTCGATCTCCGGCGCGGCCAAGTCGCTCGGGCAGTCGTACCGGCATGTGTGGGGCGAGCTCAAACGGTGGGAGGCGGAACTGGACCGCAGCCTCATCGTCTGGGACAAGGGCCAGCCCGCGCGGCTGACGGCGTTCGGCGACAAGCTGCTGTGGGCCGAGCGGCAGGCACAGGCGCGGCTCGCCCCGCAGATCGATTCGCTGCACGCCGACCTGGAGCGCGCCTTCGCGGTCGCCTTCGACGACGCCACTCACGTCCTCACGCTGCACGCCAGCCACGACGACGCGCTGGCGCTGTTGCGCGAGCAGGCCGCGGCGCGCGCGCGGCTGCACCTGGACATCCGCTTCATGGGCAGCGTGGACGCGATCTCGGCGCTGAACGAGGGCCGCTGCACCATCGCCGGCTTCCACACGCCGCCGCAACCGGCGCCGGGCTCGCGCGCGCAGCGCACCTATCAGCCGCTGCTGCGGCCGGGCGAGCACAAGATCATCGGCTTCGCGCGCCGGCGGCAGGGGCTGGTGGTGGCCGCGGGCAATCCGCTGGGCATCACCGGGCTGAGCAGCCTGACGCAAGGTCGGGTGCGGTACGTGAACCGCGCGCTCGGCACGGGCACGCGCCTGGTGGCGGAAGACCTGCTGGCCGGCGCCGGCATCGCGCCGGCCAGCATCGAGGGCTGGGATCGCATCGAGCCTTCGCACGCCGCGGTGGCCGAGGCGGTCGCTTCGGGCAGCGCGGACGCGGGCATGACGATCGAGTCGGCGACGCAGGGCCGCGGACTGGGCTTCGTGCCGCTGCTCGAAGAGGACTACTACCTGGTCTGCCTGCGCTCGGTGCTGGAGCAGCCGGCGACGCGGGCGCTGCGCGAGGTCCTGGCCAGCCGCGAGTGGCAGGAGCGGCTGGGGACGCTGGCGGGATACGAGCCGCTGCGCAGCGGCGAGGTGCTGAGCCTCAGCCGGCAGTTGCCGTGGTGGAAGTTCAAGACTTCAAAGGGAAGCACTGGATCCCCGCCTCCGCGGGGATGACGGCGCGTCAGGCTCCGCGCTTGCGGGGCGCGGGCTTCACCGTGGCGCGCGCCTTCGTGCCGTTCTTGCTCGCGGCGGCACGCTTGCGGGGCACGGGTTCTTCCTCGTCGTTGGCGGCGACCGCCGTCTTGCGAGGCGCGGCCGGCGCCGCCGTCTTGCTCTGCAGACTCCGCCGCAGCAGGTCCGTGAGGTCGATCACCTCCGCGCTCGCCGCCGGCGCTTCCTCGCCCGGCAGCGGCTGCAGCGTGGCCACGTCGCCCGCGGCGGCCTTGGCCTGCACCAGCTGCTGCAGCTTTTCCTTGAACTCGTCGTGGAACAGGTCGGGGCTCCAGGCCGCCGCCATGTCTTCCACCAGCTGCTCGGCCATCTTCAGCTCGCGGTCGCTCACCGCCACCGAGGTGGTGTCGCCGAACGTTGAAGTGGGGGCGTCGCGCACCTCGTCGGCCCAGCGCAGCAGGTCCAGCACCAGCCCGTCGCCCGAAGGCATCAGGGCGGCCAGGTGCTGCTTGGTCGAGATCACGACCTTGGCCACGCCGACCTTGCCGCTCTTGCGCAGCACGTCGCGCAGCAGCGCGTACGGCTTGAGCCCGCGCGCGCCCGGCGCCACGTAGTACGGCTTGTTGAAGAAGGTGGCGGGGATGTCGGCCTCGTCGACGAAGGCCTCGATCTCGATCGTCTGCGTGGTGCGCGGCAAGGCGTTGCGGATCTCCTCCTTGCTCAGCACCACGTACTGGCCTTCCTCGACCTGGATGCCCTTGACCAGCTCCTCGCGCGCGACCGCCTCGCCGGTGGTCTTGCTCACCTGCTTGTTGCCCACCGGGCTCATGCTGTTGGGGTCGATCAGGTTGAACTTGGGCCGCGTCTCGGCCGTCGCGCTGTAGAGCACGACCGGGATGTGGACCAGCCCGAAGCTGATGGCGCCTTTCCACACGGCGCGGGTGCTGGGAGGAGCGGCCATCCGAGAACAGTAGGCGGCGGCAAGCCCAGCCGCTGTAGGCGGGGCGATCCCCGCGCTGTCGGACGGCGCGCGCAAGCGCGGCCGAACATGCGCGACCTCAGCGGGCGCAGGTGCGAAAGCCGGTGAAACCGTCGTCGCGCTCGGGCAGCGCGAAACCGCGGAACTTCGGCGACTTCATCCTCGCGCGGGTCGCGAAGGAAGCGCCGCGCAGCACGCGGGCGCGGCCGAACAGCGGCTCGGCCTCGAACTCGGTGTGGCGCGTCCAGGCCTGCGACTCGAAGCCCGGCCAGGGCCGCAGCGTGCCGGCGGTCCACTCCCACACGTCGCCCCAGCGGAAGCCGCGGCTCGCGGCGCGATGGGCCGCCACTTCCCATTCCACTTCGGTGGGCAGGCGCCGCCCGCTCCAGCGCGCGAAGGCGTCGGCCTCCCACCAGCTCACGTGCATCACCGGCTGCTGCGCGGCCATGCGGGTGGCGCGGCCGAACAGCGTCTGCAGCACCGCGCCGCTGGCCACGCCGATCTGGTCGACGTGGCGCGGCCCCCGCCGGCCGTCGATCTGCGCCGCCTGCTCGAGCCACTGCCAGCCCTCGGGGCGCCAGAGCTCCTCGCGGTCGTAGCCGCCGTCGTCCACGAACTCGACGAACTGGCCCCAGCTCACCGGCTGCGCATCGATCTCGAACTCGGGCACGTCGACCTCGTGCGCCCACTGCTCGACGTCGAACACGAAGCCGCCCGGCTCGGCGCCCAGCTGCCAGCGCATCGCGGGCAGCACCAGCGGCTCGCGCAGCACCGCGGCGGGCGGCGCGGCCAGCGGCAAGGGCAGGCCGAGCGACTGGGCCTGTCGCACCAGCTGCTCGCCGCGCAGGTCCTCGTGGAAGAGAGCGGCGCGGAAGAAGAACAGGCCTTCGTCGTCGGGCGCCGCGTGGTCCAGCAGTTCCAGCGTGCGCTCCAGCGTTTCCATCAGCCAGGAGCGCAGGTCGGCGAAGCCGGGCAGGGGCAGGTCCCAGCGGTCGTCGTGCGGAGAGAGCAGCGGGTGGTACCAGCGATCGGCCATCGGCTCGATGGAGCCGAGCCGCGGCGCGTCGGCGGGGCAGCGCGAGCCCTGACCCCGGCGCGGGTTGCGCGCGATCCAGTACTCGTCGAACCAGCCGACGTGCCCCGCGATCCACTGCGGCAGTTCCAGCGTGGACTCGCGCGGCACCGCGAGGCCGCGGTCCATCGCGTGCTCCCAGCACGCGAGCAGCTGCAGCGTGTGGTTGCGCGCGTCCATCCGCGCCAGCGACAGGAGGTCGGGGGAGCCCGCCCGCACGAGACGGGTGTCGTGCGGGGCTTCCACGGCGGGGTTGCCGGAGGCCATCGCTTATTATTCCCGCCCCTGTCATCGCGCCCGATGAGTTCGGGTTAACCCGTGCAGGCAGCGTCAGGGTTCTCTCAGTGCCCTCGACTTAGCATTTACGTTTCCCTGCGCGCGCGGGGAGAATCCCTTTTCCTTACCGGAGACAAGCGTGCCTGCCTTGCTGAAATTCGCGCTGGCCATGGACTGGATCAGTGTGCGCATCGGCCGCATCGCCGCGGTGGCGGTGCTGGCGACGGCGATGATCTCCGCGGGCAACGCCTTCGTCCGCTACGTCCTGAGCATCAGCTCGAACGCCTGGCTCGAGATCCAGTGGTACCTGTTCGCCGGCATCGTGATGCTGGGCGCGCCCCTGGTGCTCAAGGTCAACGAGCATGTCCGCGTCGACCTGATCTACGGACGGCTCAAGGGCCACGGTCGCGTGTACGTCGACCTGTTCGGCCTCATCTTCTTCCTGCTGCCCGTGATGGCCCTGCTCGGCTGGCTGTCCTGGCCGCTGCTGGTGAAGATGTACGTCAGCGGCGAGATGTCCAACAACGCGGGCGGCCTGATCCGCTGGCCGGCCATGCTCATGCTGCCGCTCGGCTTCCTCCTGATGGTGCTGCAAGGGCTGGCCGAGATCGTCAAGCGCGTGTACTACCTCAAGGGCAAGTTCCAGATGGACACGCACTACGAGGCGCCGGTGCAGTAAGCACGCACACGGCCCCCACAACGACAAAGACGGATTCAGACCATGCAGATGGAAAACTTCGCGCCGATCATGTTCGCCGGCCTCGTGGTCGTCATGCTGATCGGCTTCCCGGTGGCGTTCTCGCTGGGCGCGCTCGGCCTGGCGTGCGGCTTCCTGGCCATCGAGATGGGCTGGTTCCCGGCCAGCTTCATGGGCAACCTGCCGCTCAACGTGTTCGGCATCCTGTCCAACGACCTGCTGCTGGCGATCCCGTTCTTCACCTTCATGGGGGCCATCCTCGAGAAGTGCGGCCTCGCCGAGGACATGCTGGACTCGATGGGCCAGCTGTTCGGCACCGTGCGCGGCGGCCTGGGCTACTCGGTGATCATCGTGGGCTTCATCCTCGGCGCCATCACCGGCACCGTGGCCGGCCAGGTGATCGCCATGGCCCTGATCTCGCTGCCGGTGATGATCCGCTACGGCTACAACATGCGCTACGCCACCGGCGTGCTGGCCGCCTCGGGCACCATCACGCAGCTGGTGCCGCCGTCGCTGGTGCTGGTGGTGATGGCCGACCAGCTGGGCCGCTCGGTGGGCGACATGTACAAGGGCGCCTGGGGCCCCTCCATCCTTCAGATCCTGATCTTCGCCGGCTACACCTTCCTGCTGGGCCTGTTCAAGCCGCAGCACGTGCCGGGCATCCCGAAGGAAGCGCGCACCATGTCGGGCGCGCAGCTCTGGATCAAGTGCATGCGCGGCATCATCCCGTCGGCCGTGCTGATCTTCGCCGTGCTCGGCTCGATGGGCGGCCTGCCGTTCATGAGCTCGGCCATCGCCACGCCGACCGAAGCCGGCGCCATGGGCTGCGTGGGTGCCATCGTGCTGGCCGCGATGCACCGCCGCCTGTCGTTCGCGCTGCTGTGGGAAGCCATGATGGGCACCATGCGGCTGACCGCGATGGTGGTGTTCATCCTGATCGGCGCGCGCGTGTTCTCCATGGTGTTCCAGGGCGTGGACGGCGCCCGCTGGGTCGAGCACATGCTGACGGGCCTGCCGGGCGGAGCGGTGGGCTTCCTGATCGTGGTGAACCTGTTCGTCTTCTTCCTGGCGTTCTTCCTCGACTTCTTCGAGATCGCGTTCATCATCCTGCCGATGCTGGCGCCGGTCGCCGCCATGATCCTGGCGCCGCTGTTCCTCGACTTCGCCAACGGCGTCACCCAGGCCGCGGCCTACGTCGCGATGATCTGGTTCGGCGTGATGCTGTGCGTGAACATGCAGACCTCGTTCATGCACCCGCCGTTCGGCTTCGCGCTGTTCTACCTGCGCGGCATCGCCGACACGCTGTACAAGGAAAAGCGCATCGAGAAGCCGGTGCTGTCCAACGACATCTACCTCGGCGCCATCCCCTGGGTCGTCATGCAGCTGCTGCTGGTGGCCGTCGTGATCTTCGTTCCGCAGTCGGTGACGGTGTTCCTCGACCGCGAGGAGCGGGTCGACCTGGACAAGGTCAAGATCGAGATGCCGCAGGACTTCTCCACGCCTGAATCCAGCGCGCCCGCGCCCGCAGGGGCGGCCAGCGACCCGCTGGCGCCCGCGCCGGAGAACAACTTCAGCGACGACGAGCAGAAGAAGCTCGACGAGCTGTTCAACAAGAAGTAGTGGACACCCCGCAGGCCGGCCCGCCCGGCCCGCCCCCCTTCCGGTACCTGCCCTCGCGCGAACCCGCCGTCGAGGGCGCCGCCTTCTCCCTGCCCTTCAAGCTGCTGATCACCGCCGTGGTGGGCGGCTGCATCTTCTGGGCGGCGCGGCTGTGGCTGCAGGGCAAGCTCGGCACCGGCCTGAGCGTCAACCTCGGCTGGTTCGTCGCCGGCCTCGCGATGCTGGCCTGGACCTGGTGGGCGGTGGTGCGCAGCATCACGCGCATCGCGCCCGACGAGCTGCGCCAGAGCTGGGTGTGGACCCGGCGCATCGACACGCGCGACCTGGCCTACGCCAAGCTCATCCGCGTGCGCGGACTCGAATGGCTGGTGGCGCCGCGCCTGTACGTGCGCACGCTGCTGGGCAAGTTCGCCGTCTTCTACGTGGCGGACCGCCGGCTGCTCGCCGAGAGCGAGCGTCTGGTCGCGCAGCTCAAGGCCTTCCGCGATTTCGGCTGACCTTGCACGCGAGGACCGCCGCGGCACGGCTCCCTACAATGGTCCGCTCATGAACGCGCGCTTCCTCGCAGCCCTGCTGGCGCTCGTCCTGCTGTGGACGGGTGCGTGGACGCATGAGGTGCACGCGGTGCGCGCGGATGCCGATCCCGCCGTGTCCGTCGCGACGACGAACCCGGCGGACGTCCAAGGCTCGATCGACGACCACCACCTCGACGATCAAGGCAGCGCGACGCTCGACCCGCTCGACGGCGCCACGCCACCGGGCCTGAGCTCCGCACCCTTCGTGGCGCGCGCACGACCCGCGGACGCGCCCGACGCGCCGCTCTGCTCCCCGCATCTCCCCGGCCCGCAGCGGCCACCCTGCCCCGCGCTCACCTGAAGCGCGCGCCGGCATGCGCCGGCTGCAACACGGCCCCTCGTCCGGGGGCCCGTCCGTCCCCCTCCCTGGCCGTTCCCCGGCCGCCCTATTCCATGGAAATCCTGATCCTCACGGGACTGATCCTGCTCAACGGCGTCTTCGCCATGTCGGAGATCGCGCTCGTCACCGCGCGCAAGGCGCGCCTGCAACGCCTGGTGGACGAAGGCGACGGCGCCGCCGCGGCCGCCCTCCAGCTCGGCGAGGACCCGACCCGGTTCCTCTCGACCATCCAGATCGGCATCACCTCGATCGGCGTGCTCAACGGCATCGTCGGCGAAGCCGCGCTCGCGGCACCGCTGGCCGACTGGCTCCTTTCGCTGGGGCTGCCGCCGCCGTACAGCGGCTACGCCGCCACCGGCCTGGTGGTGGTCACCATCACCTACTTCTCGATCGTGGTCGGCGAGCTGGTGCCCAAGCGGCTCGGCCAGAGCCATCCGGAGGCGCTGGCGCGGCTGGTCGCGCGGCCCATCGAGTGGCTGGCCATCGCCACCCAGCCGTTCGTGCGGCTGCTGTCGCTGTCCACGCGCGCGCTGCTGCGCCTGCTGGGCGCGCGCGAGAACCATTCGCAGCCCGTCACCGAGGAAGAGATCCACGCGATGCTGGCCGAAGGCACCAGCGCCGGCGTGATCGAGCTGCACGAGCACGCGATGGTGCGCAACGTGTTCCGGCTGGACGACCGGCGCATCGGCTCGCTGATGGTGCCGCGCGCCGACGTGATCTTCCTGGACGCGCAGGATGCGTTCGCTGCCAACCTCGCGCGCATCGAGGGCTCGGACCACGCGCGCTTCCCGGTGGTGAGGGGCGGACCCGACCAGCTGCTGGGCGTGGTCCACGCGCGCCAGTGGCTGGCGCGCGCGCTGCAGGGCGACACCCGCTCGCTGGCCGAACAGCCGCTGCAGCCGCCGCTGTACGTGCCCGAGACCGTGACGGCCATGGAGCTCCTGGACAAGTTCCGGCAGTCCGACGAGCAGATGGCATTCGTCATCGACGAGTACGGCGAGGTGCAGGGCATCGTGACGCTGCAGGACCTGGTGGAGGCGATCACCGGCGAGTTCCGGCCACGCGATCCCGACACCTCGTGGGCAGTGCAGCGCGACGACGGCTCCTGGCTGCTGGACGGCCACATCCCGATGCCCGAGCTGAAGGACCGGCTGGGCCTGGCGCGCGTGCCCGAGGAGGACCGCGGCCGCTACCACACGCTGACCGGGATGCTGATGTTCCTCACCGGCCGGCTGCCCCGCGTGGCCGATCACGCCGACTGGGACGGCTGGCGCTTCGAGATCGTCGACATGGACGGCAAGACCGTCGACAAGGTGCTCGCCACCCGCATCGAGGCGGCGCCGGGAGACGCCGGTGGCTGAGCGGCTGTCGCTCGCGCTGCCGCTGGTGCTGGCCGCCGCCGTGCTGCTGCCGGCCTGCGACGGCTATCCGACCGAGGACGAGCCGCTGCACAACCCCTTCCACATGTCGCCGCCGCAGCGGGTCGAGCTGCTCAACCGGCTCGGCGACGAGGCCAACGCGGGCGAACGCTGGAAGTACGAGGTGCAGGCCTGCCAGCTGGTGCTGGAGCGGCGATCCGGCTGGTGGGCCATGGACGTCAGCCGCCACGACCTGCGCGGTGCCGAGGTCGAGCTGCGCAGCGTGGACGGCGACAACGGCCGCCGCTATGAGCTGCTGATCTCGGCGGCCCAGGGCGAGCCGGCGCCGGCCTTCAGCAGCCGCAAGCTGCTGGACGTGCAGCGCGCGCGTCAGCTGGTGCAGCTGCTGGTGCGCGACTGCGCGCGCGCCGCTCAGGCGGGAACGCAGCGCTCCACGACGTAGCGCGTCATCGCGTTGGCCAGTTCGCGCTCGCCGAGGAACACCGTGCCGGTGACCTCCTCCTGCAGGCGTCGCGCTTCTTCCTCGTTGTGGCTGCGCACCACGATCTCGATGGTCGGGTTGAGCAGCCGCGCGGTCTGGGCCATCTGGCGCACGCCCAGCGTGTCGGGCGTGGCCACCACCAGCATCGCCGCGCGCGCGACGTGCGCCTGGATCAGCACCTCGGCCTGGGCCGCGTCGCCGACCACCGCGGGCACGCCCTCGGCGCGCAGGCGCTCGACCACCTCGCGGTTCTGGTCGGCCACCACGTAGGGCACGCCGGCTTCGCGCAGGGCCTCCGCCATGTGGCGTCCCACGCGGCCGTAGCCGACCAGCACCACCTGGCGCGCGAGGTATCGCTGGTCGGTGGTCATCGGCAGCTCGGCGAGCGGGTCGTCGCGGGCGTTGAGGTTGCGGGCGAGCTGCGAGCGCTCCAGCAGCCAGCGCTGCACCGGCCCGATGGCGCGGAACACGAACGGGTTCGCCGCGATCGAGATCAGCGCCCCCGCCACCACCAGGCTCTGCGCCTCGGCGGGCA
>Ga0247819_10001457_pt1 | contig 12756 bp, 14 predicted proteins | sample 13C_Xylose_Day6_FD_193428 | JGI IMG/M metagenome (GOLD analysis project Ga0247819, IMG submission 193428) | Soil microbial communities from agricultural site in Penn Yan, New York, United States - 13C_Xylose_Day6 | ecosystem: Environmental > Terrestrial > Soil > Agricultural land | place: USA... | reverse complement strand
GTCGAAGGGAGAGACGTGATCGCAGCGCTCAATGGGCTCGTCGACGTCATCGACAACCACCTCACCGAGGAGATCGACATCGCACGTGTGGCGACCGACCTGGGGACGACGGAGTATCACCTCCGCCGGATGTTCTCCTCGCTGGCAGGCATGCCGCTTTCCGAATACATCCGGAGACGTCGCATGGCGGTCGCCGCGGCGGACGTTCTCGGGGATGAGCAGATGCTGGACATCGCGGTGCGGTACGGCTACGGCTCGACCGAGGCATTCGGTCGGGCGTTCCGATCGGTGCACGGTGTCGCGCCCGGCGATGTGCGCCGAGACGGAGGCCCCCTTCGCACGCAACCGCAGCTCAGGTTCCGCCTGACAGTAGAAGGGAACACCCCCATGGACACTCGCATCACCGACCGACCGGCATTCCGACTCGTCGGCCACACCGCGCGCGTGCCGCTGATCCACCGCGGCGCCAACCCGCACATCCAGGCGCACATCGCCTCGCTGCCGGCCGCCGAGCACGCGCGGCTGAAGGAACTGAGCAACACCGATCCGGCCGGCCTGCTCCAGGTATCCGACGGCGTCGACCCGGACTACACCGAGGGCAGCGAACTGACCTACCTCCACGGCGTCGCCGTCACCGAAGCGACGCCGGTGCCCGCCGACCTCGACGCGATCGATGTCCCCGCGGGGACGTGGGCGGTGTTCCGGGTCGAGGGCGACTATCCGGCTGCGCTGCAGTCCACCTGGGCCGCGACGGCGACCGACTGGTTCCCGTCCAACCCCTGGCGGCTGCGCCCGGGGCCGTCGATCGTGGCAGTGCTCGATCGCGCTCCTGACTTCACCACGGCCACCTGCGAACTGTGGCTCCCCGTGGAGCGCGCCTCCGGGACCGTCCTGTAGACACTCCCCGCTCCAGGGACCGCCTCAGTCCTGGCGGTTGAGCCTCTCGAGTTCCTCTGTCACGCGCGAGATGACATCCGCGGCCGTCTGGGCGTCGGCATCCGGAACGTCGTCGATCGCCTCCACGATCGCGGAGTGGTGCGCGGAGAGTGTCTCGTCGACCCGGGCGATGGCCTCCTCGGTGGGAACGAGGTAGTGGGCTCGACGGTCGGTGGGGTGCTGGACTCTCACGACGAGCTCTCGTGCGACCAGCCGCTCGATGACGTTGGTGACCGTCGCGCTCGAAGAGTCGAGCATCACGATGACGTCCTTCGGGCTGAGGTCATGACCATCGCGGTACCCCTGAACGAGGTAGCGGAGAGCGGTCAGGTCGACGACCGACAATCCGGAAACGCGTTGGGACCGCTCGGCCTGCCTTTGTTCGGCGCTGCGCAGACGCAGGATCGCATCGCTGAGCCTTCGTCCCGCAGCAGTGCGCGGCTGCTGCGCGTACAGATGCTCGCCCTCATTTCTCACGACGGTATTGGGCATCTCGTCCTCCGGCATCCTGAAACAATCTCAGTATCTATCACAGATGTTGACTTACATTAGGAATGTGATACAAAGGATATGGGATTGACAGGCTTCGAGCAAGCAGGTTCCGCGATCGCTCGAAGGTGACGGTGAGAGTGAGGAAAGTCCCATGGCGTACCTGTACTACGGACCGGAGATTCTCCCCGTGGAGATGCCTGACAGGATGCTGGCCCACGTCAAGGTCGTGATCGCGACCAAGTTGCGTCGGGGAGAGAGCTTCATGCTGACTTGGAGGCACCCGGGCGATGCCGGCGTGACTTCGATCTGGCTGCAGCCCTCGATCCCCCTGCGATTCGTCTTCGACATCGCCGAGACGGAGACGCTGGACGGCGAGTACCTCCAGACCCTCGCCCGGGCCGCCAACTCCAGCAAAGGCCTTGTTCTGCAATGGGACGAGCTGGTCGAGACCTCAGTGCCTCAGCGCGAGGTCATCGCCGCGTAGTCCACGCGCGGCGCGTGGACCTTCAGCTCGTTCGCCGGTAGCGGATGTGCGTGGCGAGAGGGGATTGGAGGACTTCGACGGGCTCGAAGGCGAATGATCCGACGTCGTCGAAGATCCGCTCGCCCGACCCGAGCAGAACCGGGGCGATATCGAGGGTGAGTTCGTCGACGACTCCGGCGATCAGCGCCTGCCGGACGGTGGAGGCGCCTCCGGCGATGTCGATGCCGGCGTCGCCGGCCGCCTCCCGCGCGCGCTCGTACGCCGCATCGAAGCCAGCGGTCACGAAGTGGAAGGTGGTCCCGCCCTCCATCTCGATCGGCTCGTGAGGGTGATGGGTGAGCACGAACACCGGTGCGTGATACGGCGGCTCAGGTCCCCACCATCCTCGCCAGTCGTCCTGCCACTCGCCACGGATCGGACCGAACATGTTGCGGCCCATCACGTAGGCGCCGCGAGGCCGCATCAGCCAGCCGGTCGCGATCTCGTCCGCCTCAGTGGCGCGTTCGTCGCCGATGTGCCACGAGTGAAGTTCCAGCCCGCGCTTGCCGAGCGGATGCTCGCGACTCTGGTCGGGTCCGGCGACGAAACCGTCGAGCGAGATCGACATGTGGCACGTGGTGTCCGTCATCCGTGACCTTTCGAGGGGGACTGCGCTCAGCACGCAGTCGCCCGCAATCTACCCGAGAGCTGTGACAACCGGAACGCGTGGGGTCAGTCGGACCGCCGGCTGTGATCTTCGACATCGGGTTCGGCCCGCAGTACGTCGGCGATCTCCTCCTCGGGACGCGGCGGGATGGTCTCGTCCTCTTCGAGTTGGGGAACCGTCGGCTCATCGGGCCCCGGAACGTGCTTCTCGCCCACTGTCACCACCACGATCTCCCTCGCAGCATCTCGCCGAAATCCTCCGGCGCACCGCGTCCGGTGTGCCGGGAGCCGAGATAGCTCTCCACGACCGCTCGCCCGAGATCGTCGAGCTCGGGCGCCACCACGTGGCCTCCCGCACGGCGCGCCAGCGCGTCGATGAAGCGGGCCAGCCCGGGGTCCTCTCCCAGGCGGAAGAACGTGGTCTGCGCGCCGAGCCGCTGGACCGTATCGAGTTCGCGCACGGTGACCGCGACGGTGCGCGGGTCGGGCGGGTAGTCGAAATACACGCCGCCGTCCGGCTCGAGGTGCGAAGTCGGCTCGCCGTCGGTCACGATCAGCAGCACCGGCTGCGCGGTGGGGTTCCGCCGGAAGTGCCGCTGGGCGAGCAGCAGCGCGTGGTGCAGATTCGTGCCCTTGTCCCATACGGCGTCCTTGGCCGTCAGCTGCTCGATGTCCATCACCTCCGCGTATCGCGCGAACGCGATCAGCTGCAGGCTGTCGCCGCGGAAGCGGCTCGAAATGAGGTGGTGAAGAGCCAGGGCAGTGCGCTTCATCGGCACCCACCGGCCGTCCATCGCCATCGAGAACGAAGTGTCCACGAGCAGCGCGACCGCCGCCTGCGTACGTTCCTCCGTCTCGACCACCTCGACGTCGCGCGTCTCGAGTCGCACTCCCGCCGACGCGTCTCCACCGTCGGCGACCGTCCTCAGCACGGCATTGGACACCGTGCGCGGGATGTCCCATGCCTCGGTGTCGCCGAACGCCCACTCCCTCGTCGACCCGGTGCGCTCACCGGCCGCCGCGAAACGCGCCACGCCGGAGCGGCCGGACTGATGCGTCGCGATGTCTCGCAGCAGCGCGCGGCCGAGCTGCCGCATTGCGCGCGGCGTGAGCCGCAGTGCGCCATCGGAGGCACGCTGCAGCATGCCCGTATCCTTCAGCTCCTGTTCGAGGTCGCGAAGCGCGCGAGCGCTGACGGCGGCGTCGTCTCCGACGAGCCGGCCCAGCGCGTCCACGTCGATGTCGTCCATGCGCGCGCCGGGATAGGACTGTCCCAGCTGATCGGTGAGAGCGTCGAGGTCGGAGAGCTCCTGCATGACGCCGGTCGCCTCTCCGAGACCGGTCGGCTCGTCGCCCGAGAAGGATGCCGACCCACTCCAGTCCTCACCGGGTCGGAGTGAACGGAGGTTGTCGTCGAGCCGTGAGAGCGACTGCATGAGCTCCGGCGAGCCGAACGCCTGCGCAGCGAGGTTCATCAGCTCCTCGCGCTGCTCGGGAGTCATGGAGTTCAGCATGCGCTGGGCTGCGGCCGAGCGCTCGGCGAGCGTGTCGAGCAGCTCGTCGAGATTCTTCGGCTTCTCGGGAAACTGCGCCCCGTGCTTGCGCATGAACTCGTCGAAGTCCTCGGCGGTGTCCTGCCCGAACCGACGCTTCTCGAGGAGCTCGTTGAGGTCACCGAGCATGTCTCGGATGGCCTGGCGATCGGCATCCGTCGCCCCCTCCAGGGCGTTCTTCATACCGGCGAATCGCTGATCGAGCAGCTCGCGACCGAGCAGCTCTTTGATGCGCTCGTAGTCGGCTCGCGCCGCTTGACTCTGCCAGGCGTAGTCCGATAAATCGTTCACCGCGGCCGCGGTGCCCGGAGGCAGATTCTCGAGCCGCATCTCGGCGAATGACCGAGCATCATCGTCCATGTCGACATCGCGCACGAGGTGCTTGCGCTCCTCGAGCACCGCATGATCGAGGAGCTTCCGCACCTCCTCCAGCGTGCCGTCGAGGCGGTGTCGGCGCGTGAGGTCGGCCCGCCGCTCGCGTACGCGCCGCGCCAGGTCGTCAAGTCCCTGCTGATCGCGAGTGCCGCGTCGCAGGTATTCGCGCATCGCGCGCTCGGCAGATGTCCCCGACATCACGTCGCGGCCGATCGCCTCGAGCGCCTCCTGTACCGGCACGGGCGGAGCGAGCGGATCCGGCCCGCCGTCGTAGCGCCCATACCGGTTGGTGTGGGCGGGAACGCGGTGGAATCCGCGGACCATCAGCGGCCCTTCGGCAGTCTCGGGGACCGTTGGCGGAGGCGCGATCGGTCAGCCATAGACGGTCGCTCCAGCGGCGCTGTCCTTGCTGATCCGCCGCTCCAGGTAGAGCGCCTCCAGAAGCAGCTCCAGCGCGCCCGCGCGCTCCCCCGCGGTCTGCGCTCCGAGGCGCTGCGCCACCTGGTCGTACAGGTCGGACTCGCCGAGCACCGGCATCGCCGCGAGCACGTCGGCGGCGGCGACCTGTTCGCCCGTCATCACGGTCGCGCCGTCGTGCAGCGCGTCGACGAGACCCGACGCGTCGACGCCGCGCAGGTGGGCGCGAGCGGTCTCGGCGATCGCCGTGCGCAGCAGATGCTCGAGGATCGCGCGCTCTCGCCCCTCCTCGCCGGTCTCGAACTCGATCTTGCCGCCGAGCACGTCGACGGCGGTTTCGAGGTCGACGGGCCGCGCGACCCCGACTTCTTCGTGCTGACGCGTCGCGCGGTGCAGGGCGGCCGCGGCGATCGTCTCCGCGCCGGCGATCGCGAACCGAGCCGAGACGCCGGCACGCTGATCGACGGCATCCGACTCGCGAAGATTGCGGGTGAATCGCGCCAGCACCTCGAGCAGATGCGCGGGGACGTCGGCGACGAGGTCGGCCTCCTGACGGATCACGGCGACCTCCTCTTCGATCGTCTGCGGATAGTGCGTGCGGATCTCGGCGCCGAAGCGGTCCTGCAGCGGTGTGATGATGCGGCCGCGGTTCGTGTAGTCCTCGGGGTTGGCGGTGGCGACGACGAGCACGTCGAGGTCGAGACGCAGCAGGTAGCCGCGGATCTGGATGTCGCGCTCCTCCATGACGTTCAGCAGCGACACCTGGATGCGCTCGGCGAGATCGGGCAGCTCGTTGATCGCGACGATCCCGCGGTGACCGCGCGGGATGAGTCCGTAATGGATGGTCTCGGGGTCGCCGAGCGAGCGGCCCTCCGCCACCTTCATGGGGTCGACGTCGCCGATCAGGTCGGCCACCGATGTGTCGGGGGTGGCCAGCTTCTCGACGTAGCGCTCGGAGCGATGGCGCCACGCGACCGGCAGGTCGTCGCCGAGTTCGGACGCGCGCCGGAGCGATGCGGGCGTGACCGGATGAAAAGGATGCTCGCCCAGCTCGGATCCGGCGATGACCGGAGACCACTCGTCCAGCAGTCCCGGCAGGCCGCGCAGCAGCCGCGTCTTGCCTTGGCCGCGTTCGCCCAGCAGGACGATGTCGTGCCCGGCGAGAAGAGCGCGTTCCAGCTGCGGAATCACCGTGCTGTCGAATCCGTGGATGCCGGGCCACGGGTCGCGGCCCTCGGCGAGCGCCGACAGCAGGTTCTCGCGAAGCTCGACGCGGAGCGGCCTGTAGGTGTGCCCCGACGCCCGCAACTGGCCGGTCGTCGCGATCGCGGAAGGCGATGTCGTCATGACGAGAGAGTAGATCGCATCGGGAGTCATCGGGGCCGGATGCCGCGATTTGCTCGCGCTGCGCGACGAATCCATGGCTCCCGTTCCAGAATGGCGCATATGAGCACGACCGCACCATGGGCGACCGAGCACCTGCGCTTCCTTGCGGGCATACGCGAGTTGGAGATCGCCGTGCCGCACGCCGACGGGCGGCCCGGCGCATGGACGCCGATCTGGGTCGTCGTCGTCGACGATGAGGTCTTCGTCCGCACGTGGCAGCGGCGCAGCACCGGCTGGTACGGCCGTGCGGTCCACGCCGCTCGCGCGCGCATCCACGTCGCCGACCGATCCGTCGACGTGGTCGTCACGCCGACGGGCGACGCGGATGGTGACGCCGTCGACGCGGCGTACCGCGCGAAGTACGGAGCTGCCGGAGCCCGGTCGATGGTCGGCGCCGAGGCGGCGGCATCCACTCTCCGTCTCTCACGGGGTGGGTCCGACGCGACTTCGACCACCTGACCTGAGCGGCGGCTGTCCCGGTCAGACCCGCGCGCGCACCACTCGCGCCGTCGCGGCCGGGTCCGGTCGATGCATCACGGATTCCGGGACGATCACGAGTTCGGCTCCGTCGAGCTCCTGGGCCAGCCGGTCGGCCGCCGTCACCAGGATCGGGAACGTCTGCTCCCCTCGCAGGATCGTGACCGGCTGCGAGACCGACAGCATCTCGGGCGTGGGCGTCGAGACTTGAGCCGTCACCTTCGCGTCGTACACCGTGGACTGCGCGAGCGGCAGCAGAGCGGCGAACTGCGCGCTCTGCCGAATGCCTTCGACCATGTCGCGCGGCAACCCGACGCCCTCGAGCTGGAACGTCACGACCGCTTCATCGTTCTTGCCGTCGTCCACGAGCTGCTGCAGACGCTCCGGAAGATCCGCGGCGGGCTCGTCGGCCCCGAAGCGGAACGGCGGCTCCGAGAGGAAGAGCGAGCGGATCGGGACTCCCCTGCCCGCGGCGAAGAGCGCCAGGACCGCGCCGGACGAGTGGCCGAGCACGATAGCCTCACCGCCCACCGCCTCGATCACCGCGGCGAGGTCATCGGCCTCGTCTTCGGGCAGCGACCCGCGTTTGTCGCCGCTCTCACCCCGCGCGCGCCTGTCGAGAGTCACCGCCCGGAAGCCGGCGTCGGCGAGCGCGCTCGCGAGGGGGCCGCCGTCGGCGGACACCGAGAAGGCGCCGCCCACGACGATGACGGTGGGCCCGTCGCCCACCTGCTCGTATGCGATGGTGGTGCCGTCGGCCGAGGTCGTGGTTTCCATACCGAAAACCAAGCACGGCCCACCGACACCGGCAAGGCCCCCTGTCGATCCGCAGGGCCGATTCCGTGCCGTACCTATTGCTGGAGCGCCGTCCATCTCTAGGCTGATGGTCGCAATTGCACTCGTGGCCGCAGTGGTCGCGTGATGGATCAGATCGAGGACCTGCATGTCGGACCCTGACCGCGCGGGAGTTCTGGATGACGGCCCGTTCTTCCACGGCACGAAAGCCGATCTGCGGGAGGGCGATCTGCTCACGCCTGGGTTCCGGTCGAACTACCGCCCCGAAGTCGTGATGAACCACATCTACTTCACCGCAGTCGCCGACGGCGCCGGCCTCGCCGCCGAACTCGCGCCGGGTGATGCCGCCCCGCGGGTGTACGCCGTCGAGCCGACAGGGCCGTTCGAGAACGATCCGAACGTGACCGACAAGAAGTTTCCGGGCAACCCCACGCGGTCGTACCGCAGCACCGCCCCGCTCAGGGTCGTGGGCGAGGTCACGGACTGGACCCGACTCACGCCCGAAGCCCTGGAGGCGTGGCGGGAGCGTCTGGCAGCCCTCCGCGCGGACGAGCGCGGCGAGATCATCAATTGAAGGTCGCCGCCGCTCGTCGCGGCGATCAGCCCTCGGGCGGGGTCTCGAGCATCGTCTTGGCGCGCGCGAGCCCCGACGCGAGCGTGGAGCGCACGCCCTGAGCGATCAGTGGCTCGACGAGCTGCATCATGCCCTCGGGCTCCCCCGCGATGGTCGCGTTCACGTCGCACCCCGCGCCGACGGCGGTGACGTCGAAGGTGAGCGATGTCGACATGAGTCCCGCCGTACTTGCGACGGCCATGCGGCTCGGCTCGTCGAACTGCGTGACCCGCCAGTCGAACTCGACCTCTCGCCCCATCGCGCGCATCCGCGTGTGTATCGTGCTGCCGACCGCGACCGGCGAGGGTGATGTGAGTTCCTCGGAGATCACCGTCGAGTCCCACTTCGGTCGGTTGCTCACATCGGTGAAGAAATCGAACGCGTCCTGCGCGGAGCGAGCGATCGAGACGGTCTCGGTGACGGTGAACATCGGACTCCCGGGGATGAGGTGCGAACAAGCCTCACACGGAATCGCGGCGTCCGGGCCGCGCTGTCATGCGCGAGATCACCCCGTGCGCGCGAAGTCACACGCCGCGCACGGTCGCAGCGGGTGACCTCGCGCAGAGCGGGTGATCTCGCGAGAAGAGCCGGCCGCGTCAGGCCAGGATGCCGGTGATCACGGCGTCCACGGTGCGCCGGGCCGCGGCCTGGATGAGCTCGGGCGGCTGCTGACCGAGTGGCCCGTGCAGCGCGAGCAGCGCGCAGCCGTGCACCGCCGACCAGCACGGCCACTCCGCTCCCGGGCGCGCGGCCGGGGCGAGCTCGCCCGACTCCACAAGCCCGTCGAGCGCATCCAGCAGGAAGGCGAGCGGGGCGGGCACGGCCGCCGTGTCGCTCGAAGCAGCGGATGCCGCGCCGAAGGCGTCGGGACTGCCGAATGCGACGTCGAACCAGCCCGGCTCGGCGAGTGCGAACGAGATGTACCCGAGACCGACGGCGGTGAGCCGGGCCCGAGCAGCGGACATTCCGGGGGTCGCCGGGGGCTCGAGCGCCAGCATCCGCTCGACCATCTCGGCCTGGATGCGCGACGCGACAGCGCCGCGAAGGCTCTCGCGATCGGCGAAGTGCCGGTACGCGGCGTTCGGCGAGACCCCCACCGCACGGGTGACGTCCCGCAGCACGAGTCCCCGCGACCCGCTGCTGCGGGTGAGTTGCAGCCCGGCATCGATCAGCGCCAACCGGAGGTTGCCGTGGTGATAGGTCGAACGCGCCGGATCCATCGTTCCTCTTGACTCACCGTGAGGGATGTGTACCCTGTGAACATAGCATGTGGACAGGGTACACATCCGCGGACGCGCAGCAGCGGACGCGGCGCTTCGGAGAGGTGACAACGATGGATTCGACCACCACGACCACCACGACCGCGCTTCCGCCCGTCGTGGATGCCGCGGAATGGCGTCGGCAGCTCGACGAGCTGCGCGTACGCGAGAAGGCGGCCACGCGAGAGCTCGACGCGATCGCGGCTCAGCGTCGGAGGCTGCCCATGGTGGAGATGCCCGACTACATCCTGCAGAGTCCGAACGGCCCGGTGCGGCTCGTGGATCTGTTCCAGGGCAAGACGCAGCTGATCACCTACCACCACATGTGGTGGCCCGGAAAGGACTGGCAGTGCCCCGGCTGCACGGGCTTCACGTCTCAGTTCACGCGGCTCGACTTCCTCGACCCATACGACGCGCGGTTCGTCATCGTCACCCAGGGCGAGATCGGCGAGGCCCTCGCCTACCGCGAGAAGGTCGGCAACCGGATGGAGTGGTACTCGACGGCGGGCAGCCCGTTCGGCGCGGATGTCGGCGCACCCCCGGATGCCGGCTTCGCCGTGAACGTCTTTCTGCGCGACGGCGACACGGTCTACCGAACATGGCACACGAACGGGCGCGGCACCGAGCAGCTCACGCACACCTTCCCGCTCATCGACCTGCTGCCGTACGGCCGGCAGGAGGAGTGGCAGGACTCGCCGGAGGGATGGCCGCAGCATCCGACCTATTCGGGCTGGGGCGGTTCGGAAGACATCGCGCGTCTCTACGGGCCGAACGGCGACGGCGCCTGATGCTGACGCGGATCGCGGAGGGCGTGTTCGTCCACGAGAGCGAGTTCATCCAGACCAACTCCACCGTCGTGCAGGGTCGGGACGGCGTTCTGCTGATCGATCCGGGCATCACGAGGGCCGATTTGGCGGACCTTGCGAACGATCTTCGCGAGCTGGGTCAGCCCGTCGTTGCCGCCTTCTCCACGCATCCCGACTGGGACCACGTGCTCTGGTACCCGGACTTCGGCGACGCACCCCGCTACGGCACTGCGCTGAACGCGGCCGCGATGCACGACCTGCTGTCGCAGGCGGACTGGAAGGACCAGGTCGCGGAGGGCCTCCCGCCGGAGCACGTCGACGACATTCCGATGGAGCAGCTCGGGCTCATCACCGAGCTGCGCCCCGGCGCGACCGAGATCCCGTGGGACGGACCCACCGTGCGGATCATCGAGCACCGAGCCCACGCCTCGGGGCATGCGGCTCTGCTGATCGAGGACCGCGGGGTCCTCGTCGCGGGCGACATGCTCTCGGACACCCTGATGCCGTTCCTCGACCTGCGGGCAGAGCATCCGATCGAGGACTACCTCGCCGCGCTCGCGCTCTTCGACGGCGTGGCCGACGGGGTGGATGCCGTCATCCCCGGTCACGGCTCGGTCGGGGGTGCCGGTCAGGTGCGCGCGCGCATCGATCAGGACCGGGCGTACGTGGAGGCGATCCGAGACGGCGATACGGTCGAGGACCCGCGGGTCGGCCCCGCAGCCCCCCTGGAGTGGCTGCCCGATGTGCACGAGTGGCAGGTGCGGCAGCTTAGCGAGCGGCTGTCGGCCGGCTGAAGCCCGCGCCGGACCCGAAGGAACCCTCATGGCAAAGCTCATCTACTCGATGATCACCTCGCTCGACGGATACGCCGAAGCGGCGGAGGGCGGGCTCGGAACCGGCGCGGAGGACCCGGAGGTGCACTCGTTCATCAACGAACTCTCCCGGCCCGTCGGCACCTACCTCTATGGCCGGCGGATGTACGAGACGATGCTGTACTGGGAGACGGCCCACACCGATCCCGACCTGCCGCCGCACATCCTGGACTACGCGCGCGTCTGGCAGGCCGCGGACAAGATCGTGTACTCGACGACGCTGGAATCGGTGGCGAGCGGGAACACGCGGCTCGAGCGGACATTCGATGCCGATGCGGTGCGCACGCTCAAGGCGGAGTCCGATCGGGACCTCACCGTCGACGGCCCGAACCTGGCGGCCCAGGCGATCGCGGCCGGCCTGGTGGACGAGTACCAGCTGTTCATCACCACGAGCGTGGTCGGCGGGGGCAAGCGGTTCTTCCCCGACGGCGTGCGTCTCGATCTCGACCTGTTCGAGGAGCGCGCTTTCGGCAGCGGTCTCATCTACGCGCGCTACCGGGCTCGCTGAGGCGTATCAGGACCGCGGCCCACAGCACCTGTCCGGGCCGCTACGTTATCGGGCATGAAGACGACGATCGCCGGAACGACCATGCCGGTCCTCGAGATCACTCTCGAGGCCGGGGAGCAGATCATCGCGGAGGGCGGTGACGTCGCGTGGCTGACCCCCGGGTTCGACATCGAGACGTCGACCGGCTTCGGCTCCGGAGGCAAGGGCGGCTTCATGAGCGGCCTGAAGCGGATGGTGGGCGGTGGGCAGCTCTTCCTCACCCAGTACACCGCCGCGTCCTCGGGCGGGTTCGTGGCGTTCGCCGCGCAGCTGCCGGGCACGATCCGTGAGCTGGCGATCGACCCGAGCGACCAGTACATGGTGCAAGCGGGTTCGTACATGGCGAGCACGGCCGGCGTCGAGGTGTCGGTGGGTCTGCAGACGAAGCTCGGCGCCGGCATCTTCGGCGGCGCGGGCGTCGTCTTCCAGAAGCTCGCCGGCGACGGTCAGGCGTGGGTTCAGCTCGCCGGAGAGATCGTCCAGTACGACCTCGAGGCGGGCCAGTCGCTGCTGATCCACCCCGGACACCTGGCCCTGTACCGGGCTGAGATGCAGTTGGAGTTCGCGACCATCAAGGGCATCAAGAACAAGTTCTTCGGCGACTCGCTGTTCCTCGCTCAGCTGCATGGTCCCGGCCACGTCTGGCTGCAGTCGATGACGCCCGCGAAGCTCGCCGCAGCCATCGAGCCCTACCTCCCCGACAAGTCGTCTTCGAGCAACAGCTGAGGGATGCTGCGGCGCCGCGATCTTCGCCGCGTCGGGTGTCGATTTCGGGGTGCGTCGTTCGACGTACAGGAAGAGGATGGTTCGCACCGAGCAGCCTCCCCGACGAACCATCCATCGTTCGCGCCCCATCGAGGAAGACACCATGCAACTGAAACTCGAGCTCGTGCCCGTTCCGGTCGCCGACATCGATCGCGCCCTCCGTTTCTACACCGACCAGGCGGGGTTCCACCTCGATGTCGACGTCGCGCCTGAAGAGGGCGTTCGTTTCGTGCAGCTCACGCCGCCGGGCTCGGCATGCTCCATCTCGCTCAGTCGAGGCGTACCCTTTCTCGAGATGATGGCGCCTGGCGGCATCCACGGCCTGCACCTGGTC
>Ga0247819_10001455_pt1 | contig 12777 bp, 9 predicted proteins | sample 13C_Xylose_Day6_FD_193428 | JGI IMG/M metagenome (GOLD analysis project Ga0247819, IMG submission 193428) | Soil microbial communities from agricultural site in Penn Yan, New York, United States - 13C_Xylose_Day6 | ecosystem: Environmental > Terrestrial > Soil > Agricultural land | place: USA... | reverse complement strand
ATGGCTGCACAATCGGTGCTGGCCAGCGCTGCCCTGGTGAGTCAGGGTCATGCCAATGTCCACCTCGACGGCCGAACCTATCCGTTGTCCCTCTACCTACTGACGGTGGCGTCCTCGGGTGATCGCAAAAGCGCGGTGGACCATCTGGCACTGAAGGCGGCGCGCGACTGGGAGCGACAGCAGTGGACTCTGTATGCAGAAAAGCTCAAAACCTATCGTGCAGCCAGCAGCCTCATGACCAAACCCAAAACCGCAAAAAAAAACGCGGAGACGGAAGGCAGTGAGCTGTCCGAGCCGGTCCCGCCGAGACTGATCATTGCCGAGCCCACCATTGAGGCCCTGGTCAAAAGTCTGTGCCAGGGCTTGCCCAGCATGGGCTTGTTCAATGATGAAGGTGGCCAGTTCTTGGGCAGCAGCACCATGAGCAAAGAAAATCTACTCAAGGCGATCACCACCTTGTCAACACTGTGGGATGGCAGCCCCATCGATCGGGCGCGCTCCATGGCCGGAGAAAGCCTGCGCGCCTATGACCGCCGTCTCAGCCTGCATCTGATGCTGCAGCCCTACCTGGCCAACCAACTGTTCAAAGACCCGGTGATCAATGGCCAAGGCATCCTCGGCCGTTGCCTGATCAGTTGGCCCGAGCGCCTGGCCGGCCAGCGACTCTACAAGGCGATCGACCTGACCCGAGACCCCAAAGTCCAGCGCTACCAACAGCGAATCACCGCCCTGCTGCAACAGCCCTGGTCGCTTCACAAGGATGGCTCACTCAATCCCGTCACGCTGGAGCTGACTGCCCGTGCCCGTCGGGCCTGGATTGATATTCACGACACCATCGAGTGCCAGTCTGGCGAGTTCGGCGAGCTGGCCGGCGTCCAGCCTGTCGCGAGCAAGGCCGCGGCGAATGTACTGCGCATCGCGGGCGTGCTGGCCATGGTTGAAGAGGCCAGTGCGCTGGACGAAGCACACATCCAGCGTGCTTCCACGCTGATGGATTACTACCTGGCCGAGATTCAACGCCTGACCGAACAAGAGCCGGTCAATAGCCGACGCGAGGAAGCAGATCGGCTGCTGCGCTGGCTCGTGCAGAAAGGCTGGACCCAGTTCACCGTCCGCGACGTCAATCGCAACGGTCCTCGTTTTGCCCGCAAGAGCGCTGACCATACCGCTTCTTTATTGGTCGTGCTGATCACTCATCGTTGGCTGAGCTGCCGCGACGGAAAAACTTTCGAGGTCCGCCATGTTTCGCCTCAATGACGCGGTGCGCCGCTACCAGGCGCAACATCAATCGCAACCTAAATCGCGGCGTGTCGCCGCTGATGTCGCCACCCTGTCGCCACGCGCCAGGCCAGAAACGATACGGGTTGTCGCCACTATCGCCGCTGTCGCCACACCACCCCTGGAGCCTGCCAACCTTGCCCTGCTGATCGAGCAACTGCGCGAAGAAGGGGCACTGCTGCAACACCAGGAGAACGCCCTCCTGATCCGCCCGACACACTGGCAGCAGATGGACAGGCTCAGCCCCCACTGGAAAGCCCTGCTGCTCTATCTGCAAACAAACGAAACTGGTGATGACAATGGCACTGGTCGGTCGGCGTGATGGTCGCAACTTTGGCTACGGTCGTCAGCTGAGCTACGCCGGCCCACAAGCGCTCAACGATCTGTTTGCCGGCGGCCACTTCGCCACGGTCAAAGCGCATAGTGATCGCTGGCAAGCGTTCGTGCGTTGGTGTCGGTCAGAGGACGGCCCTGGTTACAACGATGCGCGCCAGATCGATCGACGGACGCTGCACGACTACACCGCTTACCTGCGCCAGCAGATCCAGCAAGGTGAACTCTGCATCGCTACCGCACAGAACCGCCTGAGCAGCGTTAACCGCACCCTCGCCGCGCTGCGCGGTGATCAAAACGTGAGAATCGCCAGCCCGAGTCAGGCGTTGGGACAGCAGCGCTCGAGCGTACGCACCCGCGCGCCGGATGGCCAAGACCACCAACAGGTGCGGCGAGTACTCGAGGCGCTTGGCAAACAGCAACACGAGCGGGTGGCCGCGATTGTCCTTTTGGCCCGATCAACCGGTATGCGCCTGCGCGAAGCGATCCTGGCTGACCTGCCACGCTTGCATCGCGAAGCTGAGCACTTAGGCCGCATCAATATCCAGGACGGCACCAAAGGCGGCCGCTCAGGCGCTTCCGCGCCGCGATGGGTTGTGGCTAATGACGAGGTGAAGGCGGCGCTGCAGTTGGCTCGTCATGCGTCGCCACCCCATAGCCGCAACTTGCTGGCCCGAGACGAAAGCTACGCCGCGTTCCTGCAACAGACCGTGCTCCCCGCCCGTGAAACGCTGCATGAACACGGGCTGAAGGGCTTTCATGAACTGCGAGCGGCTTACGCTTGCGCACGTTACGAACAGCTCACTAGCCACGCGGCCCCAGTCAATGGTGGCCACTGCTATCGAATTGACCGCGACCTTGATCAACGGGCGCGCCAACAAATCAGCCTTGAGCTCGGGCATAACCGGATTGATGTGGTTTCGGCTTACATTGGAGGTAGAGCGTGACCAAGCCCTTCGATATGGCGCTGTTCCTGAGCGGCGTACTGACCGGCTCGAAGATCACGCAGCAACGCCACCTACGGCAAGCCAAAATCATGCAAGCTGCCATTCAACAACGATGGCAGCGCGATAACCCTTGGTCCTGGCAACTGAAGCACGTGCATTGGTTTTTTGCTCATTATCTCAACGACCGTTCCGGATCTACTCAATATTATTATCGACTAACCGCCGCCCTGATCTGGATGAGGATGGGTAAAAGCCGAACGCACCTGATGATGGGGTAGACCTATCCATGAAAGCGAATACTGACAGTAGCTCCAGTTCTAACGTAAGCTAAGTCATGGCTATAGGCCACGCTCCAAATCTACGGAGCTATCAGGCCGGAGATAGCGATATACCGGTCGCAAAGCTTAGGAGGAGCGTTGATGAGCACAGGAAAGCCCAAAAGAATTACGCTGAACGTTTACTTACTCAAAGAGGCACCAAATTCGGCGTCTTACTGGACAGATAAAGATTTTATAGCGAGCCCCATAGGTCCAAACGGAAAGCCTAAACAAATTGGGACAGAACAGTATCCTCTTGGTCCTGAAGGGGAATATGGCACTCTCTTCATTCGGAAACCTTTTGTAGAGGCCGCTCCAGAATGGTTAAACTTCATTCAGAAGGGCCTAGATGAAGGAGTGAGAACTTCCAAGTGGAAAAATAAAAGCATCTCCGCCATTCTGATTGTGAAAAATGGCTCTCGCCAGTTTGCTATTTCTTTTGGATATGGGCGCTATCTGATTGAGCCGAGATTAATCGAGGATAGATTTGGTATAAAGGTCGTTTTAAACAGTGTCTCACCCGACAAGATAGCATCAATTGATCGTCAGACATTCGACGCGTCCCCACGACTAAGCAGGACACAAACGATCAAAGCAGCATCTGTGTCAGATTATATGATTAATGCTGAGCAGGATTTGCTTCGCGGACTAGTAGGACACACAAAAAGCGCTTACTCAGATATTTTTGGAAAAATAATTGCCGGCATTGATTCATTCAAAGCTTCCATAGCGATAGATCTCGCTGATCTAGGAAATTTCCTGCAACTGGCATTAGAGCGCTCCGCCTCAAAAGACTACCTCGCTAAAGATGTAGACGGACATGCCAGTGAGTTTTCTTGGGTTGAGAATTTACTCCCGGTTAAAGACAAAGAGCTTTCCGAGGCTCTCGACATTCAACTTTGGAATTCTCTAAGCTCTAATCAAACCAAAGACATGTGGCTCGCCATACCGGATCTAATTGACTGGACCTCCGTTACAGGATTCGCTTACAACCGAACCCCGGACAGTGATGATATTGATCCTGTGCTAGATTTGGGAAGATTTTTTTCTACGTTTAGGAAAGGAGCAACTTTAGATACGCTAAAGCGACGCGAAATTTTTCTGATTCTTTCAAGCGGCAGTCCTCCAAGACCATTCCCTGCGTTTAAATGTCTCTATGCGGAAGTCAAGCATGATGCAAATTTATATATTTTAAATGCAGGAAATTGGTTTAAGGTAGAAGCGTCCTTTCAGACGGCAGTAGAGAAGTATTTCGCGGAACTACCGAGAAAACAGTTCGCGCCACCTTTTACAGAGTATTCGCACGGCGGTGAAGGTCCGTACAATGAGTATGTTTGCGCGCAAGCGCAGAGCTCCCATGCAATGCTCGACAGACAAATGATCAAATTTGGTGGTAGCTACGATAAAATTGAGGTCTGTGACATTTACAGAGTGAAAACTCAAAACGAACGGGGTGAGTTTATTCATGTTAAACGCGGTCGTGGCTCATCGACGCTAAGCCATCTATTCGCGCAGGGTTTTGTGGCCTCGACCCTCATGGTAAGAGAGCCAGGCTTTGTAAAAGACGTAAACTTGCAACTGGCGAAGAATAAATTTGACGCAATTCCTGTTAATTTCGAAGCGCGTGGCAATGACGTTATCTATGCCATCATTGATGGACCCGCCTCGACAGCTCTAGATATACCTTTTTTCAGTAAGGTAACACTACAAAACTACGGAAAGACCATCAACTCATACGGCTACGGGGTAAAGTTGATGCATATTCCGGAATCTGCCGCTCACCTTGCTAGTGTCGCCCAGAAAACTGCAGCAAAAGCTTCCAAAAAGAAAACAACAGTTACAAAGAAAAAAACAGACCGCAAGAAGACCGTCCAGCCAAAATCCGGAGTTTGACTTGAAGTGCCTGTTCCCAATGGCAAAAAGCCCTCTCTCAATCAGAAAACGCCCCTTTTACTTGTTCAAAGCGGGCGTAGTGGTCGGGGAGGCTTTCGCGTCTTTCTTCGTGAAGCGCAGCTTTGGGTCGAAAACTGCCAGTTGTGACCCAAAGCTGCGCCTCAACGCAGATGTAAGCATGCATTTCGTCGATGCAATGTAAGCGCTTCCTAAATCCCACCGTCTTCACGGTGGGGGCGCTTAGCTAACTTCATCGCACGGCCGTACGTCATCATCGACTTAGTAATGTTCTTCAATATAGGCGTATGCCCTTTCAAACAGGTCCTTGTCTTTGCTTAGGCCAAACTGCGCCAGGGTCAGCATCAGTGCTTTCTGGATTTCGCGTGGACCACTGTTGGAGTTCTGCCAGCCCTCAAAGCGGGTAGCGTTCACAATTTTGTCGATCTGCTCGACCACATCACCAATCAGCTTCGGCGTTGTTTCCGGGCGGGTTTCCAGGAAGAGTTTGGTCAGCGCCTGCTTGTTGTCTGCCTCCGTTACTACAGGGTCACCGGTTTCACGCTCGGCCTGCACCGTATCTTTGGCGGCATCCAATAGGCCCTTGAGCCAGTCGATGGCCTTGATTACACCCGCTTCATATTCTCGGCGCAGTTTCTCCAGGCGCTCGCCCAGCTCGACGAACACAGCCTCGCCATGGCCGCGCAGACGCCCCATCAAGTCTATTTCCAGTCGGCGGGCACGTTTTTCCTGCTCTTTCTCGGTCAGGGTGAAGATTGCGTGTTCATCCATGATTAGCTCATCGATGTCATCGCGTATGCGACTGATATCGGTGTGCTCGTGAATCATCTTGATGGTCTCGGGCCCTAACGCGGCCCAGACCAGCGCCCCCGTTTGACCAACCGGGCGTACTGATTCATAGATTTGCGCCAGCCATTTGTAATCCTGGCGGTAGGGTGTCAGGAAAGGGTCGGGGTTGATGGCCGACCAGAGTTTGGCCAGCACGCCAAAGGCTGCGGCAAACTCATCGCGTTTTTTATTGTCCGGCAAGCATTCCTGTGCGGCCAGGATGCCGTCGAAGCCTGCCAGGGTGCGGTCCACGTTCGGGTAGAAGGCCAGACACAGCTTCAACTGCTCTGGCAGCAACTCCTTGAATTTCTCGATGCCTTCGACAATCCCGTCGATCTCTTCCGGGTTATAGGCCAGCGCCGTGCGCAGGTTTTCGAATACGCCCAGATAATCGATGATCAGGCCCATACGCTTGACCACCCCGTCCGCCTCATACAGGCGATTGGTGCGGCACATGGCCTGCAGCAAGGTGTGGTCGCGCAGCGGTTTATCCAGGTACATGCAGTAGCAGATCGGCGCATCGAAACCGGTCAGCAGCTTGGCGGTCACGATCAGCAGTTGTAGGGGTTGTTTCGGGTCTTTGTAGGTTTCCAGCAGGTTTTTCTGCGCCTGCTCTTCACCATCGAATTTCTGCCAGCGCTCAAAGTCGGCTTGCTTGATCGGTAGATCGAGCTCTTCCTTCCACTTGTTCCAGTCCTTGTTGAGCTTACCGTTCTCATCCTTCACCGGAGCCTGGTCGAGATTCATGACCACCTCCAGTGCGTCGAAACCCAGCATGTGACCAAGTAAGTAATACATCTGCACGCAGGCATCGCGGTCATAGACCACCACCATGGCCTTCATCTTTTTCGGCTGCACATGGCTGGTGAAGTGTCCGGCAATGTCGGCACTAATGGCCTCCATGCGCTTCGGTGCCTTGAGCATCACGGCCAGCTTGCCGGCGCGTTTGGACAAAGTGGCCTTTTCGTCCTCGTCCAGGTTGTTGTCTTTGACCAGTTGCTCGAACTCTTCGTTGATCGCCTCACGGTCGACCCGTAATTCGGCTAAACGGGGCTCGAACTTAACCGGGTTAGTGGCTCCGTCGCGGATCGACTGTTTGTAGCTGTAGCGGTTCATATAGCGGCCGGGATCTTCATCGGCGCCGAACAGCTTGAAGGTGTTGCGCTCGATGCCGGAGATCGGCGTACCGGTCAGGCCGTAAAAGTGAGCATTGGGTAGCGCCCAGCGCATCTTTTCGCCCAGACCGCCTTCTTGGGTGCGGTGGGCTTCATCCACCAGTACGATGATGTTGTCGCGATTGTTCAGGCCATCCGGGTTGAGTTCATCAACCTCGACATCCTTGAACTTGAAAATGGTCGTAATCAGAATCCCGCGGCTGTCTTGTTCGATATGTTCACCGAGCTTTTTGCAGCTCTGCACCTTTATCAGGTTTTTCACATCGGCACCGCCGAAGGTCTCACTGATCTGGCTGTCCAGGTCGCGGCGGTCGACAACGATCAGCACGGTAGGGTTTTTCAGCTCGTTGTCGGCACGCAGCATCTTGGCCGCGTAGAGCATCAGCAGCGACTTGCCCGAACCTTGGAAGTGCCAGATTAAGCCTTTTTTCGGGTACCCCTGTTTGACCCGCTCGACAATCTGCTTGGCCGTCTCGAACTGCGGGTAACGCGGCAGCAATTTGATGCGCTTGGGCGGCGTGTCTTTACCGGTTTTATGGGTAGAGAACAGCGCGAACGAGGCCAGCAGTTGCAGCAGGGTTTGCGGGTTCAGTAGCCCCTCGGCGCTCGCCAGCACAGAGGCCAGGGTGGCGGGAATATCCTCACGCTGATCGGTGTGATGCCAGGGGCCCCAATCCTTGACCCGGGCATTGATCGCGCCGTAGGCAAAGGTTTTGCCCTCGCTGGCGAAGCACAGCAGGTTGGGCACGAAGAAGGCCTGCACATGCTGCCAATAGTGCTTCTTGCCGCCCATAAAGTCAGCGGCACCGTCTTGCCAACTGACGCTGGGACGAGTGGCGCTTTTCACTTCACCCACCACCAGCGGGATGCCGTTTACATACAACACGATATCGAAGAACACCTCGCCAGCCGCGACATAGTGCACCTGCTGGACCACCACAAAGTGGTTGTTGTCGAGGTTTTCGAAGTCGATCAGATTGATGGTGACATGTTCACCATTCTCACCAAAGGCCAAGGTTTTTTCGGCCAGCAGCCACGCTTGGAAATTCTCATTGGCCCTGACCAGCCCGCTATGCGGAGCCTCCAAAAGCACTCCGCGGAGCTTGTGGATCACCTCATCGGCATAATCCGGCTGTTTTTCAATGGCTGGGTTTAACGAACATAACGCGTCTTTTAGCCACTCATCGACAAAGATATCCTGCGCCTTCTTGGGCAGGCTCTCGCCGTGGCAGTAAGTCCACTTTACCCCGCTTAAATTTTTTAAACGGTCGATAATTCCTTTTTCGGTGACGGTTTGCTCACTGAACATTTCCCACCCCTAATTATAAATACTTCTCGAAAAACCCTTTATTAGAGATACCAACTTGACTCGCCCTTCTTCAAGCTCATAAAGGTAAGACTCTAAGGCATCTAGAGCGGAGCAAATTTTCTTCAACTCCAATTCAGGAGGAAAAGGGACTTTAAGCTTAGCTGTATTTTTAGTACCAATGTGCTTAATTTTTGTGCCAGCGGCTATCGCTAAAAAACCGCCACTACGATGCAAGTAGGTAAGAAGCCAATACAAATACCTAGGATCCACAAGCTCTTTTTTCGCTCTCACACGTATCAAAGTATTTTGATAGCAGTGGTTTTCGGGAAGGTTGTAAAAAGCTGAATCTCCAACATCGCCAGACTCCCCACCTTCGACCAATATAATATCGCCAACCTCGAGCTTAAATACAAGCTGCTCTTCCGGTGTAAAGTTCATTTCCAGAACATCCGCCAGATTAATCTTCCCTCTCTTTACATTTGCTGGCCTTAGGTATGGAAGTATATTCTCTCCAGTCATGTGAGCAGGACTTCTCTGCCTCCCACCCTTTATATCGGATATTTCATCTAGACTTTTCATTGGCCATATTGCACGCGGCGACAATGACTCAATGAGAAAGGTATTAAACAGCTTATTTGCGGAAATCAATGCGTCATCTTGGCAACGAATGAGATTGGCAGCTTTCTCAAAGGCAGATTTTAAGCGTTTAACCGTTGAACTCCCAGGCCTTGGCATAGTAAAACTTGCGAGTTCCTTGAACTTTGTTCTAGGAGATAACGAGCCTGTAGATTTTTTAACGGCCCACTCCCAAAACTGATCCGTTTGCAAAATCACATGAAGTATTTCTGAAGCAGGCTCGGACATTTTTTTATCCAAGACAATTATATCTCCGGAACACACGCCATCAAACTCAGCAATGGCAGCCTTCCTAAGGTAAGAACGCCGTTTCCCTAAGAGAATTTGCCCTTTTGTAAAAATACGGGTAAACCCAACCTTATCTTCTGATATCAACCCCCAGCGATTAATTTTTAATGAGCCTGAATCTAGGTGTTCCAAACCAATGTAACGTTCAAAGCCGTCCGCAATCGGATCTTTGGTAACTTTCCTAACCTCACAACAAATATCACCAAATGTTATAAATTCACTTCTACTCATTGCTTTCCAACCTCAAACCCTAAAGCCGCAAGGCTTTCAAACAACTTAATTTCACGCTTCTTCAACTGCAAACGACCAACCTTCCAAACTTCAACGTTATGCTCAACATCATTAACCTCACTATCACTGTTCAATTGCACATAGAGCGGTATCGATAAACTATATTGGTTCTCGTGAATAGTCTCGATATCCACCAGCGCGGTAATGGCCGGCAGCTTGCCCGGCGCGCAGTAAGCTTCGATCAGCACAGCCAAGTCGTCATCCGAAAGTCGGCTATGGGCACGCTCACGGGTGACATGCTCGACGCCATTGATAAACAGGATCTTGCCTTTGCGCTCAGTGGGTTTGTTGCAGTTGAGCACCACCACGCAGGATTCCATCGGCGAGTTATAGAAGAGATTGGGGCCAAGGCCAATCACTGCTTCGATAATGTCCGACTCGATCACCTGCTTACGGATTGCCTGCTCCGAGTCGCGGAACAGCACACCGTGGGGCCAGAGCATGGCGGCGCGGCCGGTATCGGGCTTCAGGCTTTTAATGATATGGGTGTAAAAGCCATAGTCGGCGCAGCCCTGGGGTGGCACACCGTAAAAGTTACGGCCATAAGGGTCGGCGGCGAACTTGTCGCGGTTCCATTTTTTGATGGAGTACGGCGGGTTGGCGAAGATCACGTCGAACTGCTTGAGCTGGTCGTTATCGATAAACTTGGGCTCGGCCAAGGTATCGCCGCGCAGCACTTCAAACTCTTCGATCTCGTGCAGGAACATGTTCATACGGGCGATGGCGGAGGTAAGCAGATTCACTTCCTGGCCATAGAGTTTGACGCTGCGCCATTCTTTACCTTCGTCCCGCAGGTCCATCACCGCGTTGAGCAGCATCCCGCCGGTGCCGCAGGTGGGATCGTAGGCAGTTTCACCGGGTTTGAGACCCATGATGCGTGTCATCAGGTGCACCACGGTGCGGTTGGTATAAAACTCGGCAGCGGTGTGGCCGGAGTCGTCGGCGAACTTCTTGATCAGGTATTCGTACGCTTCGCCCAGATCGTCCTGCGCCACCGACTTGATGCCCAGCGGGATCTTACTGAAGTGCTGAATCAGGTCGGCCAGCAGGTGGTCGGGTAGACGCTCTTTGTTGGTCCACTGGGCATCGCCGAATACGCCGTGCAGGCGTTCGTTGTGGGTCTCAATCAGGCGCAGGGCATTCTGGATGGCTTCGCCGATGTTCTTGCTGGTATGGCGTACCTTTTCCCAGCGCGCCTCCTGGGGAATATGGAAGCGGTGAAACATGGGCATGACGGCATAGTCGGCATCGCCCTCGTTGACTTCCATTGCCTCGACATACTCTTCAAGGTAAACGTCGGATAGGCGTTTATAGAACAGTAGGGGGAAGATGTACTGCTTGTAATCGGAGGCGTCGATTTGCCCGCGCAGAAACTCGGCCGCTCCCCAAAGGAGGTCTTCGAGTTTCTTTTTGCCGAGCTGAGAAGCTTGGTTTTTCTGGTACTCAATCATTCTTACGAGTCTTGTCTGATAGCTGATGAGCAGGCTGGCTCAGGTCGGCGAGGCGTTTGTCTGCACCGGCGGCATCTTCATGTTGGCGCTGCTGGTGAAACTGCTCGTACTGCGACTCGGCGTGTTGCTTGATGAGCTGCGAGGTGTTGTTGTCGGCGCTATCCGTGCTCATAGCTCAAACCCTTCCTTGATCAGCAGTTCTTCCAGCTCCTGCTCGGCCTGCTCCAGTGCGGCCAGTTTCTGCTGAAAGTCTTTCAGCGCCTCTTCGACGCTGATGGTTTCTTCTTCCAGTGGCTTTTGCACATAACGGGCAATGTTCAGGTTGAAGTCGTTTTCGGCAATTTCACCCAACGGCACCCAGCGCGCTACGCCTTCCAATGCTATGGCAGAGGGGCCTTGCTGATACTGCTCTAGGTAGATCTGGTAAATCTGATCCGCCTGGGCATTGCTCAGGGTGTTTTGCGCGCGGCCTTTGGTGAAAATCTCCTCGGCATTGATGATAAGTACATGGTCACGATGCTCATCAGGGCGCTGCTTGCGCAGCAACAGGATGCAAGCCGGGATAGCGGTACCGTAAAACAGGTTTGGCGCTACGCCGATAATGGCTTCGATGCGGTTTTCTTGGAGCAGGCTGGTGCGGATTCGGCCCTCTGCCGCGCCACGGAACAGCACGCCATGGGGCAGCACAACCGCCATTCGCCCATCGGCATTGAGGGAGGCGAACATGTGCTGTACCCAGGCAAAGTCACCGTTGGTTTTCGGGGCCAGGCCGTAACTATTGCGGCCGTAGGCGTCCGCCGCCCATTGTTCATGACCCCACTCACTGAGGCTGAACGGTGGATTGGCGATCACACAATCAAAGGTTTCGAGCCGGTCGTAAATCAGAAACTTGGGCTCACGCAGGGTATCTCCACGAACAATCTCAAAGTCTTCCTGGCCGTGGAGAAACAGGTTCATGCGGGCAATGGCTTCAGTGGTCAAGTTCTTTTCCTGACCTTTGAGCTTCAGCAGCCGCGGATCACCCGCGTTTTCTCGAACGTGGTGAATGGTCTCCAGCAACATGCCGCCCGTACCGCAAGCCGGGTCATAAACGCTTTCACCCGCTTTGGGGTCAAGAATGTTGACCATCAGCCGCACAATGGTGCGAGGGGTGTAGAACTCACCGGCTTTCTTGTTGGCTTTGTCGGCAAAGCGCTTGATCAGGTATTCGTAGGCGCGCCCCATATCGTCGTTACGAACGCTGGCAACCCCGAGATCGACTTTGTTGAAGTGGTTGAGCAGCGTGGCTAGCAGCTCATCCGGCAAGCGTTCTTTATTGGTCCAACTGGCATCGCCGAAGATGCCATGCAACTGGGCGTTGGCTTGCTCTATGCCTAGAAAAGCATCCTTAAGTGCCTTGCCGATATCGTGGGACTTGGCGAACACATCATCCCAGTGGCTGCCAACAGGAACCTGGATGCGATGGAAGATTTTCTCGCGCGCCAGCTCCGCGCTTCCGACCTTGGCCAGCACCTCTTCAAACTCTTCATCATATACATCGCAGATCCGCTTGAAGAATAGGATCGGGAATATGTAGGTTTTGTAATCGGAGGCGTCGATGGGGCCAGTGATGATGTGCGCGGCGTGCCATAGGTGCGCTTCAAGGTCTTTTAATTTAATCAGGGTCATTTTTACTCGAAAAAAACTTGAGCAGCTGTTCGGGTAACCTGCTCCGCTGGCAGGCTAGAGATGGGGCAAGTGTACTGGATATCACTGAGTCGAAGGTCCGCATGTCGAAACTACGGAGGCCTTAGCGCTGTGAGGGTGGAAGCGCTTCAGCTTAGTCAAGACAATTGGCAGGGATATCGCTGAAAATCTCAACAACCTGCGGAAACCTCTGGTATTCCAAAAGGTATTCCACGCAAATCTCTAAAATAAAATTACTTATCAAAATAAACAAGTTAACAATTCTGTTCAACTTACCCCGGCCCACCAAATAGAAAAAAGACGTCCTCTGACGTATTTTTTTGTGCC
>Ga0247819_10001454_pt1 | contig 12788 bp, 13 predicted proteins | sample 13C_Xylose_Day6_FD_193428 | JGI IMG/M metagenome (GOLD analysis project Ga0247819, IMG submission 193428) | Soil microbial communities from agricultural site in Penn Yan, New York, United States - 13C_Xylose_Day6 | ecosystem: Environmental > Terrestrial > Soil > Agricultural land | place: USA... | reverse complement strand
GAGTACCGCGGGCATCACCGCGGCGACCATGCTCATGCCCCAGCAGGGCGCGACGGCCGCGACCACGGTGATCCCCTCGGGCGTCCCCATCGATGGTGAACTCGACGAAGAGGCCGAAGAGCCGAAGAAGCGCAGCCCGTGGACCTGGCCGCTCATCGTGCTCATCGCGCTGCTCGCGATCGTGCTCATCGGCACGATCATCGCGTTCCTGGTGAACGGCGCGAACGACAACCCGAAGCCGACGGAGACGACGACCCCGCCGGCCACGACTGCCTCCCAGACCCCGACACCGACACCCACGCAGACCGCGACCACCCCCACCACGCAGCAGATCAACCCCGACGACTACGTCGGGCTCTCGGTCGACGACGCGCGTGCGGCACTCGTGGCGCTCGGCATGGTCGCGAACGCCGTCGAGGGAAACGCGGCCACGTCGCCCGACCAGGCGGGCATCGTCTACGCCGTCAACCCCACCGGCCCCGTCCCCATCGGCAGCGAGGTAACCATCACGTACTACGCCTCGCCTGAGACTCCTGCCGCACCCGGTGCGGCGCCGACCGTCGACCCGGCCGAGGTTCGCAACGGCGAGGCGTTCACCGTCTCCTGGCCCGCGGCAACCTGCCCGGCCGGGCAGACCCTGTCGGGTTACCAGGTCGCCGTCGACGGTCCCGCGAACGACGCCCCGCCGCTCGGGGCCGGCGCCACGAACGTCTCGATCACCACCACCGGCGAAGGCACGGTGAACGTGACCTACCAGTACTTCTGCGGTCAGCTCAGCTCACCGTCCTCGCCCTCCGCCCCCGTCAACGTGATCGCCGGGCCCGACACCGAGTAGCCGAACCCGTCTCGCACCCCACCCGGTGGCGCGAGACCAGCCGACGAACGCGATGAGAACCGAAGGGAGCCGCGCACCGTGAGCGATGAAGGACGAGTCCTCGCCGGGCGATATCGCGTGGGCTCGCTCATCGGGCGCGGCGGCATGGCCGACGTGCACGTCGGCACCGATGCCCGCCTGGGCCGCCAGGTGGCGATCAAGCTGCTGAAGCCCCAGCTCGCGACCGACCCGGCGTTCCGCATGCGGTTCCGGCAAGAGGCGCAGTCGGCCGCGCGCATGGCCCATCCCACCATCGTGCGCGTCTTCGACGCCGGCGAAGAGACCGTCGTCGACCCCTCGGGCCACGAGGTGCAGCTGCCGTTCATCATCATGGAGTTCGTCGAGGGGCGCCTGCTCAAGGACATCATCCACGACGGCCCGCTCGAGCCCGCCGCCGCCGTGCGGGTCGTCGACGGCGTGCTCACCGCGCTCGAATACTCGCACCGCGCCGGTGTCGTGCACCGCGACATCAAGCCGGGCAACATCATGATCACCACCACCGGCCAGGTGAAGGTCATGGACTTCGGCATCGCGCGCGCAGTGTCCGACTCGGCCACCACGGTCGCGCAGACCACCGCGATCCTCGGCACCGCCTCGTACTTCTCACCCGAGCAGGCCAAGGGCGAGACCGTCGACGCCCGCACCGACCTCTACTCCACCGGCGTGGTGTTGTTCGAGATGCTCACCGGTCGCCCGCCGTTCCGCGGCGACACGCCGGTCGCCGTCGCCTACCAGCACGTCAGCGAGCGACCCGTCAAGCCGAGCGTGATCAACCCGAGCGTCTCACCGGCGCTCGACGCGGTCGTGCTTCACGCGCTCGCGAAGAACCGCGACGATCGCTACCAGACCGCGGTCGAGTTCCGCGCAGACGTCGACACCGCGGCCGCCGGGCGCGTACCCGTCCATCAGAAGCCGACCGAGTCGCAACTGCTGTTCGGGGCACCCACCGCGGCACTCTCGAGCTCCGAGCTCGCGCTGCGACAACTCACCGAAGACGAGACGATGGCCCGCACGCAGCGGCGCCCGCCTGCGATCTGGATCTGGTCGGGAATCATCGGCGTCGTCGTCATCGTCATCGCCGTCATGTACTGGGCGTTCAACCTGCAACCCGCCGACGATCTCCCGTCGAATGCCCGCGAAGTGCCTGTGCTCACGGGAATGACGTACGAAGCGGCGGTCGAGCAGCTCACCGCCATGGGGCTTCCGGCGACGCGCATCGACGAGACGAACGAGACCGTGCCGGCCGACCAGGTGATCGACACCGTTCCCGCCGCAGGTGACATCGTCGATGCGGGCACGGTCATCACCGTGCACGTGTCGACGGGTCGTGAGGCCGTCGCCGTCCCCGCGATGGTGAACATGGCGCTCGCCGACGCGAAGGCCGCCCTCGAGGCCGTCGGACTCGTCCCCGGACAAGAGACGCGCGAGTACTCGCCGACCGTGGCCGCCGATACCGTGCTGTCGACCTCACCCGAGGGCGGCACCTCGGTCGAGATGGGCTCGACCGTCGAGTTCGTGCTGTCGAACGGCATGGTGCTGCTGCCCGACCTCACCGGGCAGACGCTGGCAGCGGCATCCGATTACCTGACGGCCGACAACCTGCAACTGAAGCCGATCCCCGTCCCCGATGGGTCGTGCCCCACGGCACCCGGTTCCCCCATCACGCAGCAGTCGCTGGCGCCCGGCGATGTGCCGCAGCACTCCGAGGTGAAGCTCACCTACTGCGCCGGCTGATTCGCGCCGCCTAGGCGGTCGGGCGCACCAGCGGGTTCAGGCTCTGGGCGCGTTCGCGCGCCTCGGGCAGCCCGGCGACCGCGAGCCAGTTGCCGAGCATGCGGTATCCGCCCTCGGTGAGCACCGATTCGGGGTGGAACTGCACGCCGTAGATCGGTGCCGACACGTGTTTCAGCCCCATGATGACGCCGCCCTGGGTGCGACTCGTGACCACGAGCTCGGGCGGCATCGTGCCGTCGACGATGGCCAGTGAGTGGTACCTCGTGGCGGTGAACGGCTGCGGCACGCCGTCGTAGAACGGGCTGGCGTCGTGCTCGATGCGCGAGGTCTTGCCGTGCATGAGCTCTTCGGCATTGGTGACCACGGCGCCGAACGCCTCCGCGATGGCCTGGTGGCCGAGGCACACGCCGAGGATCGGCTGCCCGGTCGCGAGCGCGGCCTCGACGACGGGGATCGAGACACCCGCATCTGCGGGCTTGCCGGGCCCCGGAGAGATGAGCACGGCGTCGTACTGGGCGATCTTCGCGGGCACGTCGGCCACGTCGATGTCGTCGTTGCGCACGACCTCGGTCTCGGCGCCGAGCTCCTGCAGGTAGCCGTTCAGCGTGTACACGAAGCTGTCGTAATTGTCGATGACGAGGATGCGGGTCATGGTTCCTCCACGGTGACGTTGATCGGGTTGAGGATCGCGTCGGCCCAAGGGAAGACCCACGAGAAGAGCGCGAAGACGACGGCTGCGACGAGAACGAGCAGCAGGATGACCCGGAGCCAGGCCGGCCCGGGAAGGATGCGCCAGAGGGCACCGTACACGGTCACACCCCCCAGCCGGCGACGATGTCGGCGATCTCTGTCGGCGCACCGGCCTCGGCTGGTCGCCACGACTCGAGCACGCCATACGCGACGACGCGCTCAGCGGTCGAGTACAGCGGGTTGCAGCTCGTGAGGGTGATGATGCGGTCGGTCGGCGTCAGCTCGGGGTGGTGCGGCACGGGCGAGAGTACCTCGATGGTCTGGGGTGTCACGTATTCGAGGTCGCGGAAGCGGTAGGTGTACCAGCCGAGTTCCGTCTGCACATAGATCGCGTCGCCGAGCTGAAACTGCTCGATCTCGTGCATGCCCCCGCCGTAGGCGCTGCGGTGCGAGGCGATGGCGAAGTTGCCGACCTCGCCGGGCGCCTGGGTATCGGGGTAGTGCCCGACCCCGAGGTCGACGCTGTTGAGCACGTCGAGGCCGATGCCCTCGGCGATCGTGCGCTGCGAGTCGTCGCCGAACCGCGGCACGTACATCACTCCGAAGGCCTCGGCGTTCTCGTGGACCGTCGTGTCGACGACGGGCTCGACGGGCTGCTCGGGTTCGACGGGCTGCTCGGGCGGCGACGCGCCCTCACGGGCAGCCTGCTGCTCGCTCCACTGCGAGCTGAGCTGCGAGGCGGCGCTCGACTGCTGCCCAGCCACGATCGCATCGTTCCACCACAGCTGCCAGCCGAGGAACAGCAGGATCACTGCGCCGGCCGTGAGCAGCAATTCGCCGACCACACCGACGACGCTCACTCGACGACGCGGCCGCGGGGCTTCGGGCTGCGGTCGGTTGCTGGGCGCCCCGTCCACAGGCCCACCCACGGCAGGCAGCGACACGGACATAGGAGCGATTCTATGCCGCCCCGGCGTGCCGGAACCCGGTGCGGACGTCTGCGCTGGGTACGCACGGTTCACTCCGATAGAATCGCCCGCATGGCACGTGCAAAATCATCGAAGCCCGAGCGCGCTGAAGCGACGAGTGGCGAAGAGGCTCCGAACCCGGTCTGGTTCAAGCCCGTCATGTTCGGCTTCATGCTGATCGGGCTCGCTTGGATCATCGTCTTCTACGTGAGCCAGGGGCGTTTCCCGATTCCCGACCTCGGCTCATGGAACATCCTCATCGGCTTCGGCATCGCCTTCGTCGGCTTCCTCATGACCACACGCTGGCGCTGATCTTCGCTCCCGGTCCACGGGAAGCCCCCGACCTCTCGCGACGGGCGGATGCTGCGGCATCCGCCCGTCTCCATGCGAACGCCGGCATCCGGCCGTGAGTTATCCACAGCTGTGGAGAACGTCGAACGACCCCGCGTCCCCCGAACTGGCCACAACTACAGCCGTGTAACTCTCCCCAGCTGTGGAAACACCTGTGGATAACTCGTCACCCGAACGGGTGTGCCGTCAGAAGACCGGCGTGAAGACGAAGAAGCGCAGGCTCAGCAGCAGCAGTACGACGACCACGCCGACGAGCAGCCACACCTGCAACGCCTGACGTGAACGCTGACGGGTCTCGACGAAGATGAATCCCACGAGCGCGCCGACGACGAGGCCGCCGAGGTGCGCCTGCCATGCGACGTTGAACCCGGGGATGAAGCCGATGACGAGGTTGATGCCGAGCAGTACGAAGAGTTGAGTGGTCTGCCCGCCGAGCCGCCGCTGGATCACGAGGAACGCGCCCATGAGGCCGAAGATGGCACCGGATGCCCCGACCACGCCCACGCGTGGATCGGAGAGCCAGAGCACGCCGATCGAACCGCCGAGCCCGGAGATCAGGTAGAGCGCGAGGAAACGCCACCGGCCGAGCAGCCCCTCGAGCAGCTGACCGAAGATCCACAGCGTGTACATGTTGAGCAGCACGTGGAAGATCAGGCCCGTGGAGTGCACGAACACCGACGTGATCATGCGCCAGGGCTCGAGGTTTCCCGGGATCGAGTAGACGCCCGCGTAGAGCAGCCGGTCGGTGATCGCGAGCCCCGGTACGAGTTGCAGCAGGAACACCGCGAGCGTGATGCCGATGAGGGAATACGTCACGACCGGCGCGCCTCGATGGGCGGCGGCGCGCGCGCGCGTGAGCACCGCGGGCTTGGTGCGAGGCGCAGACGCGCGCTGCTCGCGCATGCACTCGGGGCAGATCACCCCGACGGGAGCGGGTGTCTGGCATTCGCCGCAGATGGTTCGGCCACAGCGCTGGCAGAGCACGAAGCTCGGCCGGTCGGGATGCCGGTAGCAGTAGCCGGTTCGATCGGGTGCGGCGTCGCTCACCTCGTGATCAGACCTGTTCGACGGTGATGCTCTCGATCACGACGTCTTCGAGGGGACGGTCGCGACCGTCGGTGGCCACCGAGGCGAGCTTCTCGACGACGGCCTGGCTCTCGGCGTCGGTGACCTTTCCGAAGATCGAGTGCTTGCCCTGCAGCCAGGTGGTCGGGCCAACCGTGATGAAGAACTGCGAGCCGTTGGTGCCGCGGCCGCCCTGGATGCCGGCGTTCGCCATGGCGAGCACGTAGGGCTCGGTGAAGTCGAGCTCGGAATTGATCTCGTCGTCGAACTGGTAGCCCGGTCCGCCGACGCCCTGGCCGAGCGGGTCGCCGCCCTGGATCATGAAGCCGGGGATGATGCGGTGGAAGACGACGCCGTCGTAGAGCGGCTTGGTGGACTTCTCACCAGTGGCGGGGTGGGTCCACTCGATCTCACCGGTGGCGAGGCCGACGAAGTTCTTGACGGTCTTCGGAGCGTGGTCGCCGTAGAGGTCGACCTTGATCGGACCGTGATTGGTGTTGAGTGTCGCGACTGCGGTGGGAATCGGCATGCACACATTCTGTCACGGTGCCCCGCACGTGAATTCGCGAATCGGCATGAAGGATTCGGACTCCCACCTCGCTTCCAGCCAGTTCGGTGGCAAGATGGAGGAGTTCGCTGCACAACGATGGAGGTCGAGATGAGCCTGTCACGCAAGCGCCGGAAAGAACTCAAGCGGCTGCGCAGCAGCGCCGAGGAGCTCTGGGGTAACCAGCAGAACGTGCTCGAGCACGCCAATGCCGTCGCTCGCGAGGCCAGCCGCCAACTCGGGCACCTGACGCGCGAAGAGGTCGCGCCACGGGTGCGCACCGGGTACGAGAGCTACGTTCGTCCGGGTGTCGAACAGGCGAAGGGGTACGCCCGCGTCGCCGGCGACTCCGTGGAGCGCGGCCTCGGCACCGCGCTCGGATCGGTGCTCGCCATCGGCGACATCGCCAATGATGCTCGTGTACGCCGCGCGGTGCAGCGCGTCTCGCCGCGTGCGGTTGCCGTCGTCGACCAGAAGAAGGGTCGCGGCGTGGGCACCTACCTCGCCATCGGCGCGGGCATCGTCGCCGCGGTCGGTGTCGCCTATGCCGTCTGGCAGACGTTCCGCGCCGACGACGAGCTGTGGGTCGACGACGACGAGCCCGACGTGGCGCCTACCTCCGGCGCCTGAGGCAAGATCGCCCGAGTGGCCCCGCCCGACCAGGCGGGGCCACTCGTGTTTGCAGGGGAACCGACCGCGAATGCGGCCCCGACCACGCCCGGCTCGTGCCCTCATCTCAGGGCTGGCACTGAATCTCGAGCGGATCTGAGAATCCCCCTTGCGTTCGGCGTGAAAGTCCCGCTAATCTCTCTACCGGTGCAAACGCGCCAGAGCGCAAGAGAGAGGAGTTGATCCCGATGATGTCTCACATCTATATCCCCGCATTCACAGCGGCCCGCACGGCGATCCTCCTCCCAGCGCCCACCTGCTAGCTGGGCGCCCTGGCGCCCCGGGCGAGAGCTCTGCCCTGACGCCCTCCCTGCCCTAGCGGTGTGATCCCGCGGCTCCGCCCGCGACATCCGTCGACGATCCTTCGTCACCGATGCGCAACGGCGAACGGATGCCTCGACTCGCACCCCGGCGACACGGCCAAACCGTGACTCGCGATGCCCTGCGGTCTCGCGGCGCATCCTCCCCGCACTCCGTGCATTCCCCCTCGACGACGCCTCGCCGGCACTCCCGCCGACTGTGGCGCACCCCCGTACCACCCGGTACGGGCCGCACCATCCGGTGCATCCACCATGAAATGAAGGAATCGACGTGAACGCCAGTTCTCTCTCCCTCGGTCGCTCGCAATCCGTGTCGACCATCACCGCCCGCGCACACTCGCGCGGCCTGAATGAACGAATCGCTCTGCGAATCGGTCTCGCGTTCATCGCGTACAGCCGTCACCAGAGCGAGCGCCTCAGCACCGAGGCCGTGACGCTGCGACGTCAGAACTCGCAGCTCGCTCACCGCGTGCTCGACGGCAACGTGCGACACAACGCGCTGATCGCGCCGACCCTGCGGTGACCGAAATGCACACCACTCACACCGAACTCCCGATGGACGGCGTCGTCGCCCCCGCGACGGCGTCGCCCCCGGGAGTTCGGCAGCGCGCGGCCTCGTCGCGAGCGGTTCGGCCCACGCAGGTCGGAACGCCCACGTCGGGGCCGCGCGTGTGCCGCTCTTCAGCGGCCGCGGGCCGGTTCGGCCATCGCGCCCGCTCGACCTATCGCGCCGGCGGGCGGCCGTCGGCCGGCTCGGCCGAGTTGAGTCGCAGCGCGATGTCGAGCAGGCTGACCCGCTTGAGCTGCGAGACCTGGTCGATCGGAAACCATCGCGCCTCATCGCTCGACCCGTCGACCTCGCTGCGCAGCGCCCCACCGACCACGCTCGCGCGGTAGATGACCCGCATCGCGTACAGCGGCGTGTTCGCCGAGTGCCGTTTCGATGCGGGGATCACCATCGTGTCGATGCCGAGCAGGCGATCCACGGATGCCTCGTACCCGGTCTCTTCGCGAATCTCGCGCCGCGCCGCCTCGAGCGGATGCTCTGAGCCCTCGACCCCGCCGCCCGGCAGTGTCCAGCCCGAGCGGCCGTGCTCATTCCAGTGCGACAGCAGGATCTGCGAGTCGCGGATGATCACTCCATACGCAGCGATGCGGATGTCCATCACGTCACTGTAGCGGGCGTGTCTGGAACACCACTCGCGTCACTGGCTGTACGTGTCGGCCTGGATGCGGTCGTACTCGGCCTGGCTGATCGTGCCGTCGCGCAGCAGGCCCTGGGCCTTCGCGATCTCGTCGTTCGGGTTGTACGCCTGAACGTCACCGCGATCGTCGACGTATTCGTTGGCGATGCTCGCGCGCTCCCGCTGCCGCGCAGCCAGTTGCTTTCCACGAGCGATCACGTAGACAAGCGCCGTGACGAACGGCACGAGCACCAGGAAGAGCAGCCAGATGGCCTTGGCCCAGCCCTTGAGCTCGGTGTCGCGGAACAGGTCGGCGATGATCGTGAACAGCACCACGAGGTAGGCGATGAACACGAAGACTCCGAAGAGCCCGCTGAAGATGTCCCAGAAGCCGTATTCGGTCAGCATCGCCGCGTCCTTCCGCCGGATCGCGCGGGCGACACCCGCGCCGATGAGGCCAACACTAGCGGAAGGGAAACACTGTGGAGCCTAGGAGATTCGAACTCCTGACATCCTGCTTGCAAAGCAGGCGCTCTACCAACTGAGCTAAGGCCCCGGAGCAGGTGCAGGCACCTGCGTTATGGAATTGTTGGTGGGGATACGAGGACTTGAACCTCGGACCTCTTCGTTATCAGCGAAGCGCTCTAACCGCCTGAGCTATATCCCCGAATTTCGGCCAGAGGAAAGACTACCCGACACCGCGGGAATCTTGAAATCCGGCCGAGGTCGGCGTCAGTTGTTGGTGAAGCCGACGAGGATTCCACCGGTGATCTTGACGCTCAGGTTGTAGAGCACGGCCAGGATCGCGCCGAGCGCGGTGGTCACGACGAGGTTGAGCAGCGCCGCCACGATGGCGAAGCCCATGACGTTGCCGAGCGAAAGCACCGACGACAGGTCACCGCCCGTTCCGGCGACGTCTTGCACGAGTTCGTTGAGCTTGTTGAAGATGTCGGTGGAGTTCAGCACCGTCCAGATCAGGAACGTCGCGACGATGCTCACCACGGCGAGGCACACCGCGATCAGGAACGACAGCTTCACTGCCGACCAGAAGTCGATGTAGACGAGCCGGAGGCGCACCTGCTTCGCGGGCGCGCGCTTGCTCGACTTTCGTGCCAGCTTCTCGGCGACGCTACTCATTGTCGATTACTCCTTCACTCGCGGGCTCGGCCGCTTCGGACTCTGCGGCCTCCTCATCCACGAGATTCCGTTCGGAATTCTTCGCGATGGCGATGATGCGATCGTCGTCCGCGAACTTCGCGAACACCACACCCATCGTGTCCCTGCCCTTGGCGGGAACCTCGGCGACGTCAGAGCGTACCACCTTGCCGCTGGCAAGAACCACAAGCACCTCGTCGTCGGAGCCGACGATGAGTGCGCCCGCGAGGTCGCCACGATCGTCGCTCAGTTTCGCGACCTTGATGCCCAATCCGCCGCGATTCTGCAGGCGGTACTGGTCGACGGCGGTGCGCTTGGCGTAGCCCCCCTCGGTGACCACGAACACGAACTTGCCGTCTTCGGCTTCGTCTGCGCCAGGCGATTCGCCGGCCTCTTCGGCACCCAGCGCTGCTGCGCGAACGACGGATGCCTCGAGCAGTGCGTCTCCGTCACGGAAGCCCATGCCCTTCACGCCCGAGGTCGAGCGGCCCATGGGGCGCAGCGCCTCATCGGTGGCCTCGAAGCGCAGGGACATGCCCTTCTTCGAGACGAGCAGGATCTCGTCGCCGTCGTCGACGAGCATCGCCGAGACCAGCTCGTCGCCCTCGCGGAGCTTGATGGCGATGACGCCGCGCGAGCGGTTGGTGTCGTACTCGTGGAGGGCGGTCTTCTTGACGAGGCCGTCGCGGGTCGCGAGCACGAGGTACTTGGCGACTTCGTAGTCGCGGATGTCGACGATCTCGGCGATCTGCTCGTCGGGCTGCATCTCGAGCAGGTTCGCGACGTGCTGGCCCTTGGCGTCACGGCCGGCCTCTTGGATCTCGTAGGCCTTCGCCCGGTAGACGCGGCCCATGTTGGTGAAGAACAGCAGCCAGTGGTGCGTCGTCGTGACGAAGAAGTGTTCGACCACGTCGTCGGCACGCAGCTGGGCGCCCTTGACGCCCTTCCCACCGCGATGCTGCGAGCGGTAGTTGTCGCTGCGGGTTCGCTTGACGTACCCGCCGCGGGTGACCGTGACCACCATCTCCTCTTCGGGAATGAGGTCTTCGACCGACATGTCGCCATCGAACCCCGGCATGATGTGCGTGCGGCGCTCATCGCCGTACTTCGCCACGATCTCGGCGAGCTCGTCGGAGATGATGGTGCGCTGGCGCTCGGGGCGCGCGAGGATGTCGCGGAATTCGGTGATCTCGGACTCGAGCGACTCGGCCTCGTCGATGATCTTCTGACGCTCGAGCGCGGCGAGGCGGCGAAGCTGCATCGCGAGGATCGCGTCGGCCTGCAGGTCGTCGATGTCGAGGAGGGCCTTGAGTCCGTCACGGGCATCGTCGACCGTCGCCGAGGCGCGGATGAGCGCGATGACCTCGTCGAGCGCGTCGAGCGCCTTGAGGTAGCCGCGCAGGATGTGCATGCGCTCTTCGGCCTTGCGCAGGCGGTACTGCGTGCGCCGGACGATGACGTCGACCTGGTGGTCGACCCAGTGTGCGATGAATCCGTCGATCGACAGGGTGCGGGGCACGCCGTCGACGATCGCCAGCATGTTCGCGCCGAAGTTGTCTTGCAGCTGGGTGTGCTTATAGAGGTTGTTGAGCACGACCTTGGCCACCGCGTCGCGCTTCAGCACGATGACGAGGCGTTGGCCGGTGCGGCCCGAGGTCTCGTCGCGGATGTCGGCGATGCCGCCGATCTTGCCGTCTTTCACGAGGTCGGCGATCTTGATGGCGACGTTGTCGGGGTTCACCTGGTAAGGGAGCTCGGTGACGACGAGGCAGGTGCGGCCCTGCAGCTCCTCGACCGAGACGACGGCGCGCATCGTGATCGAGCCGCGGCCGGTGCGGTAGGCGTCGTTGATGCCCTTGACACCGAGCACCTGCGCGCCCGTCGGGAAGTCGGGACCCTTGATGCGCTGCAGGAGCGCCTCTTGCAGCTCCTCGCGCGTGGCCTCGGGGTGCTCGAGGTACCACTGGGCGCCCGAGGCCACCTCACGGAGGTTGTGCGGCGGGATGTTCGTCGCCATGCCGACGGCGATGCCGACCGAGCCGTTGACGAGCAGGTTCGGGAATCGCGCGGGCAGGATGGACGGCTCCTGCGTGCGGCCGTCGTAGTTGTCCTGGAAGTCGACGGTCTCTTCGTCGATGTCGCGCACCATCTCGAGGGCGAGGGGCGCCATCTTGGTCTCGGTGTATCGCGGTGCGGCGGCGCCGTCGTTGCCGGGAGAACCGAAGTTGCCCTGCCCGAGCGCGAGCGGGTAGCGCATGCTCCACGGCTGCACGAGTCGCACGAGTGCGTCGTAGATCGCCGTGTCGCCGTGCGGGTGGAACTGACCCATGACGTCGCCGACGACGCGGGCGCACTTCGAGTAGGCCTTGTCGGGCCGGTAGCCGCCGTCGTACATCGCGTAGATCACGCGGCGGTGCACGGGCTTGAGCCCATCGCGCACATCGGGCAGGGCGCGACCGACGATCACGCTCATGGCGTAGTCGAGGTACGACCGCTGCATCTCGAGCTGCAGGTCGACCTGGTCGATCCGGCCGTGGATGCCGGGGCCGTCGCCGTCTGCGGCGCCGGGGTTGATCACATCAGATGTCAAGGAAACGCACGTCCTTCGCGTTCTTCTGGATGAAGTTCCGGCGGCTCTCGACGTCTTCGCCCATCAGGGTCGAGAAGATCTCGTCGGCTGCGGCCGCGTCGTCCATGGTGACCTGCAGCAGTGTGCGGGTCTGCGGGTTCATGGTGGTCTCCCACAGCTCTTGGTGGTTCATCTCGCCGAGGCCCTTGTAGCGCTGCACCCCGTTGTCTTTGGGGATGCGCTTGCCTGCTGCGACGCCCGCCGTGAGCAGCGCGTCGCGCTCCTTGTCGGAGTAGACGTACTCGTGGTCGGAGTTCGTCCACTTCAGGCGATAGAGCGGCGGCTGCGCCAGGTACACGTAGCCGAACTCGATGAGCGGCCGCATATAGCGGAACAGCAGGGTGAGCAGCAGGGTGGTGATGTGCTGGCCGTCGACATCGGCGTCGGCCATGAGCACGATCTTGTGGTATCTGGCCTTGTCGGTGTTGAAGTCCTCGCCGATGCCCGCGCCGAACGCGGTGATCATCGCCTGCACCTCGGCGTTGGCGAGGGCGCGATCGAGGCGTGCCTTCTCGACGTTCAGGATCTTGCCGCGCAGCGGCAGGATGGCCTGGGTCTCGGGGTTGCGGCCCTGCACGGCGGAGCCGCCGGCCGAATCGCCC
>Ga0247819_10001451_pt1 | contig 12804 bp, 11 predicted proteins | sample 13C_Xylose_Day6_FD_193428 | JGI IMG/M metagenome (GOLD analysis project Ga0247819, IMG submission 193428) | Soil microbial communities from agricultural site in Penn Yan, New York, United States - 13C_Xylose_Day6 | ecosystem: Environmental > Terrestrial > Soil > Agricultural land | place: USA... | reverse complement strand
CTTCTTCCCCACAGGGCTGCCGATTCTTTACGTCGTCCTGGCAGCCATCGGCCTGGGCATGGGCTTTACCGTCGCCATGACCTTGCCGCTGGATAACGCCGCCAACGCGGAACAGGCCGGCTTGTGGACCGTGTTCATGTTGTTCGTTGGCTACCTGGTCGCAGCGCTTGGCCCGCTGCTGTTCGGTGCCTTGCGTGACTACAGCGGCCACTTCGGCCCGGCCTACACGCTGTTGTTTGGCGTATTGATCCTGATGCTGTGCATCACCCCGCTGCTCAAGCCAGCGGTCGAGCACACGCCTCAGGTCGCTGCGGCCTGAAACCTCTGACACCGCTGTGGGCAGGCAGCGAACCGGCCCACAGCGGCTGAACACGAGGACGATCAGGCCAGGTAGCCACCATCGACAGTCAGGCTCGCACCGGTGACGAACGAAGCCTCCTCGCTGGCCAGGTAAGCGGCCATGCCGGCGATCTCGTCGGCATGACCCAGACGTCCCAGCGGCACCAGGCTGATGACGTGCTCCAGATAGGGCGCGTCAGCCGGGTTCATGTCGGTAGCGGTAGGACCGGGCTGAATGTTGTTGACCGTGATGCCCCGCGCGGCGAAGTCCAGGGCCAGGCCGCGGACCAGACCGGTCATCGCGGACTTGCTCATGGAGTAGCCGCTGGTGCCGGGGAAACCGGAACGCTCGCCGGCGACACTGCCGATCGTGATAATCCGGTCGCCACGGTTCATGACCTTGGAACAGGCCCGCGCGGCGATGTACGTGGCACGCACGTTGACAGCGTACAGCTCGTCGAGTGCCTCGACGGTGAATTCATCGACCGCGCCCAGCGCGAGTATGCCGGCGTTGTTCACCAGAATGTTCAACGCGCCCAGCTTCTGCACGGTAAAGCTGACGGCATGCTCGATGTCCTGGGCGAATTTGCTGTCGGCCCTGATGGCCAACGCCTTGCCCCCCTCGCCTTCGATGCTGGCGACCAGCGCCTGGGCTTTCTCTTCGGATGCCGAGTACGTGAAGGCGACGGCGGCGCCTTCCCTGGCCAGGCGGCGGACGATGGCGGCACCGATGCCGCGCGATCCTCCCGTGACCAATGCCGTCTTGCCGGTCAAACGCTGTGTGAGTGTGGACATATTCAATACCTGTGTGTGTATGGAAGGGAGGATCAATCCGGGCGGATTACAGGGAGGCGGAAGCCGCAGCGGCTTTTTCAATCATCCGGGCGACGGGCTCGGGGTTGGAAACCATCACCACGTGCGAGGCGCCATTGACCACTTCCACCCCTTTGGCCCCGGCGCGACGGGCCATGAAGGCCATGGCCTGCGGTGGAATGTTCTTGTCCCGGTCACCGTAGATGAACCAGGAAGACACCTTCTTCCATGCCGGTTCGCCGGACTTCTCATTCAATGCCGCGTCGGTGACCGGACGCTGGGTCGCCGCCATCAAGGCCGCCTCCGGTGCCGGCACATCGGCGGCGAACTGGTCGTGGAACTTGTCCTGCTGGATGTACAGGTCCTTGCCGCCATCGGCCAGGGTGACCGGCGCGGCAAGGGTCGGGCCGAGGGTGCTGCCGGGGAATTTTCCGGCCAGGCCGGCGACGGTTTCACCCGCCTCCGGCGCGAAAGCACTGACGTAGACCAGTGCCTTCACCGTGGGATGGCCGTTCGCCGCCGCGCTGATGACATTGCCGCCATAGGAATGGCCGACCAGTACCACGGACGACTGGATGCTCGATAACAACGCGGAGACCGCCGCGCCATCGCTTTTCACGCTGCGCAGCGGGTTGGCGGCGGCCACCACGGTGTAGCCATCCTGCTCGAGGATCTTCACCACGCCGCTCCAGCTCGAGGCGTCGGCAAAGGCGCCGTGCACGAGCACGACGGTGGGCTTTTCAGGCTGGGCGACGGCGTGGGTGCCGACGATCAGGCTGGCGGTGATCGCCAGTGCGGTCATGATTCTTTTCATGGGTGAAATCCCTTCGTTGAATGGTTTAGAAAGCCAGGCGGGTGAAGACGTAATCGTGGTTCTGCACGCGTGCCTGATGGCAGGCGAAGCAGGTCTGGTGCTGTGCCTCATCGGCCGGTTGGCCGTTGACGAAGCGTCCGAAACCCCAGCCGCCGGTCGACGCGTATTTTTTCGAGTCCTTGACCATCACCTGAACGGTGGTCGCCGCACCGGGGATCGAGGCGGGCTCGAATTCAGCAGACTGCACGCGCTTCCAGGCCAGCTTGACCAGCACCGTGCCGTCGGGAAACGGCAGCGTCGACGCTTGATAGGCCTTGATCGCCTGCTCGTTGCCGAGCACCGCCCGCAGTTCTTCCAGGGGAGCGCCTTCCAGCGCCGGAGCGACCAATGGCCACTGGCGATAACCGTCGGGAAGTTTCACGCCGTAGATCGGTGAGGCGTCGCCGATGTCGCCCAGGGCAACGCCGGTCGCGACCAGTGCCGCCGAGGCAATGGCCGCGGACAACACGGCCAGATAGGTGAATTTCATCGTGGTTCTCCCTTGCGTCGCCGATCAGAGATGGTCGGCGTCGATGACGGCCTGGGCGAAGGCTTGCGGGGCCTCCTGCGGCAAGTTGTGACCGATGCCGCCTTCGATCAGGCGGTGCTCGTACTTGCCCGTGAAGCGCTTGGCATAGGCCTCGGCCGGTGGATGAGGCGCACCATTGGCATCGCCCTCCATCGTGATGGTCGGGACACCGATGGACGGGGCCTGTGCCAGTTTTTTCTCCAGCGCGTCGTACCGGGCCTCGCCCTTGATCAGGCCCAGGCGCCAGCGATAGTTGAAGATCGACACGGCTACGTGATCGGGGTTTTGCAAGGCGGCGGCGCTACGGTCGTAGGTCGCGTCGTCGAACGCCCACTTGGGCGAAGCCAGTGTCCAGATCAGCCTGGCGAAATCGTGGGTGTTTTTTTCGTACCCCTGGCGACCGCGCTCGGTCGCGAAGTAGAACTGGTACCACCACTGCAATTCGGCAGCGGGCGGCAGGGGTGCCTTGCCGGCCTCCTGGCTGCCGATCAGGTAACCGCTGACCGCCACCAGCGCCTTGACCCGCTCCGGCCACAAGGCCGCCACGATGTCGGCGGTGCGTGCGCCCCAGTCATAGCCACCGAACACGGCCTGCTTGATGTGCAGCGCGTCCATGAAATCGATGACGTCCGTGGCCAGCGCCGCCGGCTGGCCGTTGCGAACGGTTTTGGCGGACAGGAACTGCGTGTCGCCGTAACCCCGCGCGTAGGGCACCAGCACCCGATAGCCCCGCTCTGCCAGAGCCGGCGCGACATCAGCGTAACTGTGGATATCGTAGGGCCAGCCATGCAGCAGGATGACCACCGGCCCGTCGGCCGGGCCCAGGTCGGCGTAGGCGACATCCAGCAGGCCGGCCTTGACATGCTTGAGCGGGCCGAGGGACGTGTGAGCGCCCGGCGTCAGGGTGCCGAGGGTGCCGGCGGCCACCTCGGCGGCATGGGCGGACGACGAGGTCAGCGTCAGGGCCCCGAGTTGCATGAAGGCCGCCGTCAGAACCGTGCAGGCAAAAAAACGCAGATGACGCGGGAAAGCTTGAGGATTCAGCAGGATGCTCATGGTCATTCTCCGGGCGACGGCCCCATGGCCGTCGCGTGATCGATTGGTCATGCAGGGGCTTACGGGGCGGTGTTCGCGACCGCTTTGTTCGCTGCCGTGCGCAAAGGCCGGAACGCGGCACGTAGTTCTTCACTGAACAATTGCGGCTGTTCCCATGACGCGAAATGGCCGCCCTTGCTGACTTCGTTGAAATAGGCAAGCGAGGGATAGGCACGTTGTGCCCAGCTTTTCGGGGCACGGTAGATTTCGTGCGGGAACACCGTGATCGCCACCGGGACTTTGATCTCGGCGGTTTTCTGCGCCGCAGCGCTGAAGTTATTGTTGTTGTTCTCCCAGTAGAAACGGGAGGACGACGCGCCGGCGTTGGTCAGCCAGTACAGGCTGATGTCGTCGAGTATTTCGTCGCGGGTCAGGACGCGCTCGGGCTTGCCGTCGCTGTCGGTCCAGGCGGCGATCTTCTCGTACATCCACGCCGCCGTGCCGGCCGGAGAATCGGCCAGCAGATAACCAATGGTCTGCGGTCGAGTGACCATCATCGCGCCGTAGGCAGCGTTGCGCCCGAAGAAGGTGCTCAGCGAGTTGAAGGCGGTGCGTTCCGGATCGCCCAGTCCGCTCGGCGCCGGATCGCCGCTGAAGATCGGCTTGACCAGCTCCGGCGGTATGGTGGCCGGCATGTTCAGGTGGATGCCCAGTAATCCCGGCGGTGCCAGGCGGCCCAACGCATCGGAAACCACCGAACCATGATCGCCACCCTGGGACACGTAATGGCTGTAGCCCAGGCGTTTCATCAACACGTCCCAGGCCTTGGCCACCCGGTCCGGTCCCCACCCGAGTTCGGTCGGTTTACCGGAGAACCCATGGCCGGGAATCGACGGAATCACCACGTCGAAGGAGTCTTCGATGCGACCGCCGTAAGCGGTGGGATCGGTCAACGGCCCGATGGTCTTGAGGAACTCGAATTGCGAACCCGGCCAGCCGTGAGTGAGGATCAGCGGCATGGCGTTGGGATTGCGCGAACGGACGTGGATGAACTGGATGTCGACGCCGTCAATCGTGGTCACGAACTCGGGCAAGGCATTGAGTTTCGCCTCGGCCTTGCGCCAGTCGTAGTCGCTGCCCCAATACTTCACCAGCGCCTGCACCTGGGCCAATTGCACACCCTGGCTGACGTCGCTGACGGTCTCCTTGTCGGGCCAGCGGGTATCGGCGATGCGCTTGCGCAGGTCGGTCAGTTGCGCTTCATCGACGTGGATACGGTAGGGCCGAATGGCCTCCGATTGTGCCGATGCCGCATTGGCGGCCCATGCGCCACTGCTGCCGGCGAGCAGGGCAAGACCGAGCAGATGCAACCTGGCGGATGAAGCCAGGCAGCGGTGCCAGGTGAGAACGGACGAAACTGCAAGCATGTTCAATCTCCTTTGAGTAAGTGGCCTACAGGCGCAGCGCGAATGGCTGGAGCGGCTACCGGGCCGTGGCCACGGTCATTGCCTCACTCCAGCGCTCGCAGGCTTGATAAAACCACCCGCTTACCCCCGGGACGATTGCACGTAGGTGTCGGTCGATACCTAAGTATCACTTGCCAGCCCATACCCCTGAATGGTGTCGTCAGCAGTGCGGAACGCGCCCGGGAGGGTGCGAGGTTGAACGTATCGACGTACAGGACAGCACCGGATGGATGGCCAATGAGTGGGGGCACGCTGCACGAGGGGATAAACGAAACGGCGCTGATGGCCACTCGCTGGGCAGTGGTCGGCCTGTGCATGCTCTTCAACGTGGTCGATGGCATGAATGCCATGGTCATGGCCTTCACCGCAGCCAGCGTTTCGGCGCAATGGGGTTTGAACGGGGTCGAACTGGGGATGCTGCTCAGTGCCAGCCTGATCGGGATGGCCGGCGGCTCGCTGTTCGCCGCCCCGATGGCGGACCGCTACGGGCGTCGCCCCTTGCTGCTGGCCGGCCTGTCATTCAGCGGCCTCTGCATGCTGCTGTCCTTCTGGAGCCAGGGCTTGAGCGCGTTGATGCTGCTGCGCACCTTGACGGGCATTGGCCTGGGGGCGGTGCTGGTGGGGGCCAACGTGTTGACCCATGAGCATGCCAGTGCGCATCGACGCGGCCTGGCAATCGCCCTGCAGTCACTGGCCTTCGCCCTCGGCGTAAGCCTGGGGGGCGTGCTGGCACACCTGTTCAATGAAAGCCTCGGCTGGCGCTACGTCTTTCTCGCAGGGGGTTTGATCACGTTCATCGTGACCTGCGCCGGCGTGCTGTGGCTGAGCGAATCGCAGGCGTTTCTGGCGCTGCAGAAAGGGCGCCGCGACGCGCGACTGTCAGGCGCCAGCCCCATACGTGAAAGGGAATTCGGGCAGTTGTTTGCGTCTGGCCAGTGGCGCCAGACCACGTCGCTGGCGCTGGCCTTCTTCCTCATCATGTTCTGCTTCTACTTCGTGATGAGCTGGACCCCGACACTGATGGTGCAGAACGGCTTTTCGCAGGAGCAAGGCGCAGCGGGTGGGATTCTGCTGAGCCTGGGCGGCATGCTCGGCGCCCTGTTGATGGGCCTGGGGGCGCATCGTTTCGGCGGCAATCGGCTGTTGCTGGGGTTTGTGCTGCTCAACAGCGTGCTGATGACGTTGATGGTGCCGGCCACTGCCGTGCAGAGCCTGGCGGTGGCCATCGGTTTCAGCAGCGGGTTGTTGCTCAATGGCGCCATCGCCGCGCTATTTACATTGGCGCCGCAGGCTTTCGCCACGTCCATCCGCACCCGTGGCGTCGGTTTGGTGCTGGCAGGGGGGCGTTGCGGCGCGATCCTGTCGCCGGCCGTCGCCGGTCTGCTGTTGGATGCTCAGTGGAGCCCGCTGGGCCTGTTCAGCTTTTTTGCCGGCAGCCAAGTGTTGGCGGCACTGCTGATCTGGCGCGGCGCCAGGCCGAACTCAACGAAACGAACCTAGAACGCCAGCTTGTACCCGATCAGCACCAGCATGGTCGCCAGGCACGGGCGCAGCCAGTCATCGGAGATGCGCCCGGTCAGGTGGCTGCCCAGGTAAATGCCCGGCAGCGAACCCACCAGCAGGAAACCCAGCACCTGCCAGTCCATGTTGCCCATGCTGGCGTGGCCAAGGCCTGCCACCAGGGTCAGCGGCACGGCGTGTGCGATTTCAGTGCCCACCAGGCGGCGGGTTGGCAATAGCGGGTAGAGGATGAACAACGCCACCGTGCCCAGGGCGCCGGCGCCAATCGAGGTCAGCGCAACCATGGTGCCGAGGACCAGGCCGGTGATCACGGTCAGTGCGTTCAAGCGCTGACCGCTCGGGTTGTAATGGCCGCCGGCGCGTTTGTGGGCGAAATCGAGCAGGCGTTTCTTGAAGAAAATCGCCAGCGCCGTGGCAAACAACACGAAGCCCAGCGCCTGCTTGATGACGGCGTTCATCGCCTCGGGCGAGGTTTGCAAGGTGCTCAGGAACCACAGAGTCAGCGCCACGGCCGGCACGCTGCCGAGGGTCAGCCAACCGGTAATGGCCCAATCGATGTTCTTGTTCTTGCGATGAACCAGCACGCCACTGGATTTGGTAATCGCCGCGTACAACAAATCCGTGCCCACCGCCGTAGCCGGGTTGACGCCGAACCACAACAGGATCGGCGTCATCAGCGAACCACCCCCCACGCCGGTCATGCCGACGATGAATCCCACCACCAGGCCTGCCACGATTAAGCCGAAATCACCGAATTCCATCAAAACGCCCACGAAGCAGGAAAAAACTGGCCCGCAGGATAGCGATTTTTCTTATAACGACTTATATCGATGCGATCTATGTTTATTCCATAAACAATTTACCTGCGGGGTGGTCACTGCACCGGCAGGAAATTGAGGAACAACAGGCTTTGCGCGTAGTTCAGGCCGATCCGCCGGTAGCGTTCGTCCAGCATCTGGGTCAGCAGGTCGAGGCGCGCGACGATCTTGCCGAATTCCACGGCAAAACTCAGGTTGCTGCCCTCCTCCGAGATTTCGTTGGAAAACAACAACGGCTGGCCATCGACCGTTTGCCGCTGGCTCAGGATCCAGGTGGCTTTCTCGATGTTGCGCGCGGCGTTGTTGACGAAGGTCGGATTGATCGCATCGGTCATGTAGAACTCCAGCCGGTTGCCGTGCGCGGTGACCAGCATGCTGCCGATGGCGTAGATGAAGGCACCCACCCGGTCGCCGAGAAACTCCGGACTCATGGCATAACTCAATGCCGCCAGGTCTTTCCTGCCACCCAGGGTCGGCAACGGTTGTTGCTGTTCGATGGCCAGGCGCACCTGTTTCCCGGCCGTACGGGCGTCGAGAAAACCGGATTTTTTCAGTTCCTGCGGGTTGCGCAGGTAGAGCTTGCCCATCAACAGATAGAGGCTCTCGAGGTTGTCGCGCATGGCCAGGGTGGCCATGCGGTCGACGCTGGTCTGGAGAAATTCCTGGGGCCTGCCCTCGCGGAACTGGCTGACGATGTCACGCCCTTGCTGCTGGCTGCACCCGGAAGTGAACAGCATCGACAGCAGGGCCAGCAGCAGGCAATGGCGGCGGGTGGGCACAACGCTGAGGGGTAAAACTCGGGCCATGGGGACGTGGACTTGGGCATGGGCCGGCGGTGGGGATCGCCGCAGGCTGGCCAAGGATAGAGCCGGGAATTACGAAAAAGTGCAGTGCCGGCAATCCACTCACTCAACCCTGAAAACACAATAGTCATACTTTATTAGTGCAAAACCACCAAAACCCGCTATAAATCCCCACACGTCGCGTTTCAATCGACTACTAGTATGACTACTTATCCAAAAACAACAAAAAGGAAGGTTGACCATGCTTCAATCCCGCTCTCCGTTGTGCCTCCTTGGACTGTCACTGATGATCGCCACCCTCTCCGCCCAGGCTGCCGGCCTGTCCAGCGAACACAAAAACTTCGGTAAAACCCGCGACGGCACGCCCGTCGAGCAATACGTGCTGCGCAACAGCCACGGCATGCAGGCCACCGTGATCACTTACGGTGCGACCCTGCAGGCGCTGGAGGTGCCGGACAAGCACGGCAAGGTTGAAGACGTGGTGCTCGGTTTCGATGATGTACAGGGTTATGAGACTGGCAAGGCCTACTTCGGCGCGACCATCGGACGCTTCGGCAATCGCCTGGCCAACGGCGCCTTCGAACTCGACGGCAAACGCTATCAGGTGCCGCAAAACGATGGTTCCAATGCACTGCACGGCGGTCCGCAGGGTTTTGACAAGCATGTCTGGAAAGCCAGACCGACCCAGGGCAAGGACTCGGTGGGTGTGACCCTGACGTACCGCTCGGCAGACGGTGAAATGGGTTTCCCCGGCAACCTGGAAACCGAAGTCACCTACAGCCTCAATGATCGCAACGAATTGCGCATCGACTACAAGGCTTCCACCGACAAACCTACGGTGCTCAACCTGACCAACCACAGCTACTTCAACCTGGCGGGTGCGGGCAACGGCGATGTGTTGCAACAACTCGCGACCCTGCACGCCAGCCGTTACACCCCGGTCAACGGCACATTGATACCGACCGGCGAATTGGCACCGGTGGCCGGTACGCCGATGGATTTCACAAAGCCCACCGCCATCGGCAAGAACATCAAGGCCAACCATCCGCAACTGAAATTCGCCGAGCCGAAACAAGGCGGTTTCGACTTCAACTGGGTGCTGGATGCCAAGGGCGACCTGGGCAAGCTCGCCGCCGACGTCAGCGATCCGCAGTCCGGGCGCCGCCTGCAGCTCTATACCACCGAGCCCGGCGTGCAGTTCTACACCAGCAACTTCCTCGACGGTTCGGTCAAGGGCAAGGCGGGCAAGACCTACGCACACTGGAGCGCGTTCACCCTGGAAACCCAACATTATCCGGACGCGCCCAATCAGCCGGGTTTCCCGTCCACCCGCCTGGACCCAGGCAAGACCTATACCCAGAACACCGTGCTTAAATTCAGCGCCCAATAAGTCCGCCCGCCGCCAGCCCCTTCCGGGCCGGCGGCTAACGGCAAAGGGAACCCGTGGGCTATTCTGCTGCCAACTGGAATAGTCCTGGTGTTCAGTGGAGGTTTGCATGCGGGTTCTCGAATTGGCGGGCGTCAAGGTTCCCGTGATTGGCCAGGGCACCTGGCGCATGGGCGAAGATCCGGCCCGACACGCCGAAGAAGTCGCTGCATTGCGCCTTGGCATCGAACTGGGCATGACCCTGATCGACACCGCCGAGATGTACGCCGAAGGGGGCGCCGAGGAAGTGGTCGGCGAAGCGATTGCCGGGCGGCGCGACCAGGTGTTCCTCGTCAGCAAGGTCTACCCGCACAATGCCAGCCGCCGGGGTGTGCCCCAGGCCTGCGAACGCAGCCTGCGCCGGTTGAACACCGATTACCTTGACCTGTACCTGCTGCACTGGCGCGGCCAGTATCCCCTCGAAGAAACCGTCGAGGCCTTCGAACGTCTGCGCGAAGACGGCCGGATCGGCGCCTGGGGCGTGTCCAATTTCGACGTGGATGACTTGCAGGCACTCAACGCCCCGGCGTGCGCCACCAACCAGGTGCTGTACAACCTGGAGGAACGCGGCATCGAATTTGACCTGTTGCCAGCGTGCCAGCAGCATCGCCAGCCATTGATGGCATACTGTCCAATAGGCCAGGGCGGGCAATTGCTGGCCCACCCGACGCTGGCCCAAGTGGCCGCCCGTCACGCGGCGACCCCGGCGCAGGTAGCGCTGGCATGGATTCTGCGACAGGATGGCGTGATTGCCATCCCCAAGGCGGTTCGGCCCGAACACGTGCACCTGAATGCACAGGCCGCGCAATTGCAACTTGAGATCGGGGATCTGGAGGCGCTGGACCAAGCGTTTCGCGCGCCACAACGCAAACAGCGACTGGCCATGGTCTGAGCCATCGCGGTTCTGTCGGAGGGCTTCTCATGAGAAGCACCGATCAGCTCGATGCCTTCAATCTGCAGCGCTTTGTCCTGGCGCAAAATCCTGTGTTGCAGCGCGTGCACAACGAACTCGGCGCCGGCCACAAACGCAGTCACTGGATGTGGTTCATCTTTCCACAGCTCGCCGGGTTGGGCGACAGCGAAATGTCCCGACGTTTTGCCATTCGCTCCAGCGATGAAGCCACGGCCTACCTCGAACATGCCCTGCTGGGTCCTCGGCTGCTCACCTGCACGCAACTCGTGCTGGATATCCGGGAACGTTCGATTGCCGAGGTGTTCGGTCATCCTGACGACCTGAAATTCCATTCATCGATGACCCTGTTCGCCCAGTTTGCCCCACAGGCCAGCCTGTACCACCAAGCACTGGAGCGTTACTTCCATGGCATTCCGGACGAATGGACGCTGACGCTGCTGGACTCAAAACAGGCCCAGTTGCCCCCCAACCAGGGTTGAGAAATCATCGTCGACAAAGGGCAGTATCGCGTCGGCCACCGGTTGCAACTGGCGCGTGACGTAGTGATCGTAGTCGATGGGCGCGTTGCGGATTTCCAGCGGCTCGGGGCCGGCAACGGTGATCACGTAGCTGATCCAGCCGCCATTCTGGTATTGGCGCGGCCGTCCCTGTCGATCGTTGAAGTCGTCGGCGATCCGCGCCGCTCGAACATGCGGCGGCACATTGCGTTCATAGTCATCCAGGGTCCGGCGCAGACGCTTGCGGTAGACCAGCCGATCATCGAACTCGCCGGCCAGGGTCTTGCGCACATACTCGCGCACGTAGTCCTGATGGGGCTTGCGATGAAAGATCAGCGAGTACAGCTCCTGCTGGAACTGTCGGGCCAACAATGACCAGTCGGTGCGTACGGTTTCCAGCCCCTTGTAGACCATTTCGTCGCGGCCGTCGTCGCGCGTCACCAACCCGGCATAACGTTTCTTGCTGCCCTCCTCCGCCCCGCGGATGGTGGGCATCAGAAAGCGTTTGTAGTGGGTTTCGAACTGCAGTTCCAAGGCGCTGTGCAAACCGTATTGCTGCTGCACATGCTCGCGCCACCACTGGTTGACGTGATCGACCAGGGCGTGACCGATCTGCGCCGCTTCCTGTTGGCCGTGGGCGCGGCGCAGCCAGACGAATGTCGAGTCGGTGTCGCCGTAGATCACCGTATGCCCCTGGGCTTCGATCAGTTGCCGGGTGCGCAACATGATTTCGTGCCCGCGCAAGGTGATAGACGAGGCCAGCCGCGTGTCGAAGAAGCGGCAGCCGCTGGAACCGAGCACGCCGTAGAAGGCATTCATGATGATCTTCAGGGCCTGGGACAACGGCGCATTGTGCTCGCGCTTGGCCGTTTCGCGACCCTCGGCGACTCGCGCGACAATGGCCGGCAGGCAATGGCGGGTCCGGGAGAAACGCGCGCCGCGAAAGCCCGGCACCGACTCGCTGTCTTCGGGGTGCCTGAGCCCCTCGATCAATCCCACCGGGTCGATGAGGAACGTGCGGATGATCGACGGATAGAGGCTTTTGTAGTCGAGGACCAGCACCGACTCGTACAGGCCCGGTTGCGAGTCCATGACAAACCCGCCGGGACTGGCCTGGGCCGGTTTGCTGCCCAGGTTCGGTGCCACGAACCCCTGGCGGTGCATCAGCGGCATGTACAGGTGAGTGAACGCCGCCACCGAGCCGCCGCTGCGATCGGCCGGCAGACCGGTGACACTGGCCCGCTCCAGCAGGAACGTGAGCAACTGGGTCTTGGCGAAAATCCGCGTGACCAGTTCGCAGTCCTTGAGGTTGTAGGTGGCCAGGGCCGGCTTGTCCTCGGCGAACATGCGGTTGATTTCATCCATGCGCTGGTACGGCGTGCTGATCGCCTTGCCTTCACCCAACAGGGTTTGCGCGACGTTTTCCAGGCTGAAGGAGGGAAAACTCCAGGTCGCCGAGCGCAGGGACTCGATGCCATCGATGATCAACCGCCCCGCCGCTGAGGCGAAATAGTGGTTGCGGCTGCCATGTTCGCGCCATTGCATCTCTTCGCCGCCACGCCCCAGCTTGAGCGGCACCCCCAGCCGTCGCGCATGTTCGTGCAGCACCCGCAGGTCGAACTGCACGACGTTCCAGCCGATGATCGCATCAGGGTCGTGCCGGGCGAACCATTCGTTGAGTTTCTTCAGCAACAGCGTGCGCGAATCGCAGTACTCGAGCTGGAAATCCACTGCGCTGGCGTCGCCGTTAGGCGGGCCGAGCATATAGACCTGGCGTTCACCGCAGCCTTC
>Ga0247819_10001450_pt1 | contig 12808 bp, 15 predicted proteins | sample 13C_Xylose_Day6_FD_193428 | JGI IMG/M metagenome (GOLD analysis project Ga0247819, IMG submission 193428) | Soil microbial communities from agricultural site in Penn Yan, New York, United States - 13C_Xylose_Day6 | ecosystem: Environmental > Terrestrial > Soil > Agricultural land | place: USA... | reverse complement strand
TCCTGTTTCACGTGAAACAGGGCCCCGCCCGTTGCGTCACAGCGGCAGCTTGAAGCCCACATGGGAGGCCGTGAAGCCGAGGCGCTCGTAGAAGCGGTGGGCATCGGTGCGGGTGTTGTCCGAAGTCAGCTGGACCAGTTGGCATCCCTCACGGCGGGACGCGTCGATCGCCCACTCGATGAGCCGGCTCCCCAGACCGCTGCCGCGCTCGTCCCCGTGGATCCGGACCGCTTCGATGATCGACCGGGTGGCGCCGCGGCGGGAGAGCCCGGGAACGATCGTGAGCTGGAGGGTGCCGACGACGCGGCCCTCACGGACCGCCACGACCAGGTGCTGGTTCGGGTCGGCGCCGAGCCGCTCCAGAGCGGTCAGATAGGGGGCGAGGTCCTCCGGCGACTCTCGTCGCGCGCCCAGGGGGTCGTCCGCGAGCATGCCGACGATCGCGGGGAGGTCGTCGGCGGCCGCGGCACGTATCTCCAGATCGTCCATGGCCGCAGCCTATGCGGGCACCGACGTCTTGAGCGTTTCCACGGCCCGGACCAGTGGGGCCAGTTCGGGATTGGCCGCCGCCTCGTCCAGGGCCTCACGCAAGGCCGTGTCGTTGGTGGGTCGCGCCCGGGTCAGAAGCTCGAGGCCGGCCGGGGTGACGTTGGTGTAGATGCCGCGGCGGTCGGTGGGGCACAGATAGCGCTCCAGCAGTCCACGGTCCTCCAGGCGGGTGACCAGGCGCGTGGTGGCGCTCTGGCTGAGCACGACCGCGTCGGCGACCTGCTTCATCTGCAGATGGCCCCCGTCGCCGTCGTGCTGCCGGCTGAGCACGTCGAGCAGGGAGTACTCGCGCACGCTCAGGTCGTGCCGGGCCTGCAGGGCGCGTTCGATGTGGGCCTCGATCCTCCCGTGCAGCAGGGAGAGTGCGCACCAGCCCTGGGAGAGGGCGGTGAGCGCGGGATCCGTGGCCGTCATGGGCGTTTCCTCCGTCCAAGGAGCTACTGGCACCAGGGTAGAGCAAGTCCGCAATAGCCCGCGCTTGCAATTAATCAGCGTCTGCAATTATTGTCTGAGCTTGTAAAGCGCTCCTGCAATCGTCTGGGAAGGTCTGTCCCCCATGCCTCTCGCGCTACTGGCCCTCGCGATCGGGGCCTTCGGGATCGGAACCACGGAGTTCGTGATCATGGGCTTGCTGCCCGAGGTCGCCGGTGACTTCGGGGTCTCCATTCCCACCGCCGGCTATCTGGTGACCGGCTACGCGCTGGGCGTCATGTTCGGCGCCCCGCTGATGACCGTGCTCGGCACCAGGATCTCCCGCAAGCGGATGCTGATGCTGCTGATGGGACTGTTCATCGCCGGGAACCTGCTCTCGGCCCTGGCACCGTCCTTCGGCGTCATGCTGACCGGCCGGGTGGTGGCCTCACTGGCCCACGGCGCCTTCTTCGGCATCGGTGCGGTGGTGGCGGCCGAGCTGGTCGCGCCGGACAAGAAGGCCGGGGCCATCGCCCTGATGTTCACCGGCCTGACCGTCGCCAACGTCGTCGGCGTGCCGCTGGGCACCCTCGTCGGCCAGTCCCTCGGCTGGCGCGTCACCTTCGGCATCGTCGCCGTCCTCGGCGTCGTCGGCCTGGCCGGCATCGCGAAGCTCGTCCCCGACATGCCACGGCCCGAGGGCGTACGGCTGCGTCATGAGCTGGCGGCACTGAAGAACGTCCAGGTCCTGCTCGCGATGGCGATGACCGTCCTCGGTTTCGGCGGGGTCTTCGCGGCCATCACCTACATCGCGCCGATGATGACGCACGCCGCCGGTTTCGCGGACGGTTCCGTCACCTGGCTGCTGGTCCTCTTCGGGCTCGGCATGGTCGGCGGCAACCTGGTCGGCGGCAGGTACGCCGACCGCGCCCTGATGCCCATGCTGTACCTGTCCCTGGGCGCCCTGTCCGTCGTCCTCGCGCTCTTCACGCTGACCGCCCACAACAAGGCCGCGGCGGCCGTCACCATCGTGCTCATCGGCGGACTCGGATTCGCCACGGTGCCGCCGTTGCAGAAGCGGGTGCTCGACCAGGCGCACGGCGCCCCCACCCTGGCCTCGGCCCTGAACATCGGCGCCTTCAACCTCGGCAACGCGCTGGCCGCCTGGCTCGGCGGCCTCGTGATCGCGGCCGGTCTCGGCTACACCGCGCCCAACTGGGTCGGCGCCGTCCTCGCCGCGAGTGCCCTGGTGCTGGCCTTCGTCTCGGCCGCGCTCGAGCGCCGCGACACCTCCGCAGCCGCGCCCGCCACCCCGGTCACCGCTCCGGCGACCGCCGAGCGGCGCACCGCCGTCACCCAGTGACCCACCGCGCCCGGAGTCGCGGGACCAGGGCCGTTCCCGCGACCGTCTCCCCGCACCACCGATGTCACCAGTACCGCAAGGAGAACACCCTCATGAGCACCACCACCAGCGCCACAGCCCCGCTGACCACCGCGGACGCCGAGGCCCTCGTCGCCGCGGCAGGCCGGGCCGCCGAAGCGGCCGGTGTCACGGTCAGCGTCACCGTCCTCGACGCCGGCGGGCATCCGCTCACCTTCCGCAGGGACGACCGGGCCGTGCTGATCTCCGGCGAGACCAGCACCCGCAAGGCGTACACCGCTCTGCAGCTGAACGCGCCCACCGCCGATCTGGTGGACGCCGTGCAGCCCGGGGCGCCGTTCCACACCCTGCCCACCGCACTGGACCGGCCGCTGCTGTTCATCGCCGGGGGCGTGCCGGTCCGGCGCGACGGCCGGCTGATCGGCGCGATCGGCGTCGGCGGGGGCGCACCCGAGCAGGACCACGCCTTCGCCACGGCAGCCGTGGAGGCCCTCGTCTGACGACGCGACGCGACACAAGCGGCGAGCGACGCCGGCCCCGAAGCCCGGGACCGGCGTCGCCGTGTCGCCCGCACCAGGGGTCCTGCCTCGGGTCGCCCCGTCTCAGGTCGCGGCGACCGTCACCGGGGCGAACCTCCGGCTCCAGTCGCCGGGCAGCTCCGTGATCCCGTACGTCATGACGGCGTTCCGTGCGACAGGCGCCAGCCCGTGCGCCTTCAGCCAGCTCAGCAGCTCTTCGTGCCGCACATCGATGTCGGTGCGCAGCGGCCGGTCGGTGCGGGCGGCGAGGGAGGCCAGCAGTGCCCGGGCCGTCCCGGTGTCGCGGGCGATCAGGGGGCCCACGACATGGGTGTCCATGTTGGGCCAGGCGGCCGCGTAGCCGGTGATCCGCCCGTCCTCCTCGGCGACGCGCAGCTGGTCGGCGAAGGCGGGCAGGCGGGTGACGACATGGGTCCGGTCGGCGCCGAACACCTCCTCGTCGAAGCGGACGATCGCGGGGAGGTCCTCCGCGGTCGCGGCCCGGGTGCCGGCCTCCGACAGGCCGCCCGAGGGCACGAAGCGGCCTCGCAGCATCTCGGACCGGCCGATGACCTTGAAGCCGAGCTGTTCGTAGAGGGGGCGGCCGAAGGGGGTCGCGTGCAGGGTGAGGGGCGTGGTGCCCATCGCGGCGACCACATGACGCATCAGCCGGCGTCCCACGCCCCGGCGCGCGTGCCGTTCGGCGACCAGGACCATCCCGATGGCCGCCAGGGCGGGCCGGTCACGCGGTCCGTACTCGGTGACGACACAGGCCGCCACCAGCCCCCCGTCGGGGTCGTCGACGCCGTACCCCGTCCCGGCCGCGAGGAGGAGGCCCCACTTGTGCTCCTCCCGTGGCCACCCCCGGTCCTCGGACAAGTCGGCGCAGGCGGTGAGGTCGCGCAGCGTCAGACGGCGGATGGGCAGGGAGTCAAGGGAAGGTGTCGGCACGCAGGTCAGGCTGTCCGACAGAGGGCTTCGGCGTCCACCTGTTTCAGGAGAATCCTGAGGGCTTTCGGCCACGCCACGGCCGCCCGCGGAACGAGAGCGCGGGCCTGCCCGCGCCCGGTGCGTGGCGCTCCACGGCCGGACGTCATCCCAGGTCGGGAGCGTGCATGGCCCGTACGCCCTCGATGTTGCCGTCCAGGTAGTGCCGCAGCGACAGCGGCACCAGGTGGACCGAGGCGATCCCGACGCGGGTGAACGGCACGCGGACGATCTCGTACTCACCGGCGGGCTCGTCGACCTCCGGGCCGTGCCGCAGGGAGGTGTCCATGGATTCCAGGCGGCAGACGAAGAAGTGCTGCACCTTCACCCCGGTGGCGCCGCCGTCCTCGCCGATGTGCTCCACGGTGTCGACGAAACAGGGCACCACATCGGTGACCTTGGCGCCGAGCTCCTCGTACACCTCGCGGTGCAGGGCGTCGACGACGGTCGGGTCCTCCGGCTCGACCCCTCCGCCGGGGGTGACCCAGTACGGGTCCACGCCGGGTTTGGTGCGCTTGATCAGGATCAAGTTCTCGCCGTCCAGCAGAACTGCTCGGGCGGTGCGCTTGACCACGGGTCGGACGGTCATGGGGGGAATGTGGCCCGGCTGGTTCCACGTGAAACATCGGAAGGGGCCCCGGCCCGTCCGGCGGGTCAGCTCCAGTCGGCGGCCGCCCGCTCCAGCCGCTCGTGGGCCCGTGCGATGTGCGGCATCGCCAGCGTGCCCGTGCGTACCACCAGGAAGTACGTGCGCAGCGGTGGCACCGTCGGTTCGTGCAGGGCCACCACGTCGCCCCGGCCGAGCGCGTCCCCGCACAGATAGCGGGGCAGTACCGCCAGTCCCGCTCCCGCGGCGGCGCAGGCCAGCACCGCGCGTAGATCCGGCACGACGACGGTGCCCGGTGCCACGGGGCGGGAATCGAAGACGGAGGCCCAGTAGCGGGCGACGAAGGGCAGCGACTCATGGACCTCGACGACCGGGACGCGCTCCAGGGCGGACGGGCCGGTGCGGCGGAGACCGCCGGAGCCGATCCGCTCGGCCCAGCGCGGGGCGGCGACCAGGACATGCTCCTCGTCGCAGAGGGCGGTCGCCGTGAGCAGGGCGCCGCGTGGCCGGGCCGTGCAGATGGCGAGGTCGTGGTGTCCGGCGGCCAGCCCTTCCAGAGCCTCCTCGGCGGTGCCGAAGGATGCGCGCAGGGCGATGCTCCGGCCGTCCTCGCCGGTCAGCTCCGTGAGCACGGGCAGCGCCCGCTCGGCGGTGAACTCCGGAGGGCCGGCCAGGTGCAGCGTCCGTAAGGAGGAGTCCTCCTCCAGCCCGGACTCGGCGATCTCCACCAGGGCGTCGAGATGCGGCGCCGCCTTGTGGGCCAGCTCGTCCCCGATGGACGTCGGTGTCACACCGCGCGCCTGCCGCAGGAACAGGGGTCGTCCCAGCTGCCGCTCCAGCGTGCGTATCTGCGAGGTGACGGCGGGCTGGGAGAGGCCGAGCAGGGCCGCCGCACGGGTGAAGGAGCCGGCCCGGTGCACGGTCACGAAGGTCCGCAGCAATGCCAGATCCACGGCACACTCTCCCTCGTCGTCCCCGCTGCGGGCCGGACGCGGCCAACTATAAATATGTCGATAGGCCGCTGTCGTTACTGTGATTGGACACTGACACTGAGTCAACTAGCCTTGGTCGAGCGGTTCTTCGCGCGCGGAACCGAGGACGGTCCGAGCCACGAGGGGGGAGGCTCGGACCGTCCGCCGCAGTGTGCCGGTCGCCCGCCGGCCTTCGCGGGAGCCGCCGGTCAGCCGGCCGACTCGTCGAGGGCGCGCAGTACGTCCGCGACCAGGTCCTCCGGGTCCTCGGCGCCCACGGAGAAGCGGATGAAGCCCTCCGGCACCGCGTCCCCGCCCCAGCGCCCGCGCCGCTCCGCGGTGGACCGTACGCCGCCGAAGCTCGTCGCGTCGTCCACGAGCCGCAGCGCGTCGAGGAAGGCGTCCGCACGCGCCCGCGAGGGCAGCGTGAAGGAGACCACGCACCCGTAGCGCCGCATCTGCTGCGAGGCGATCCGGTGCGAGGGATCGTCGGGCAGCCCCGGATAGCGCAGACCCGTCACCTCGGGCCGCTCGCGCAGTGCCCCGGCGAGCGCCAGGGCGGTGGCGTTCTGCCGGTCGACACGCAGGTGCAGCGTGGCGATCGAGCGGTGCGCGAGCCAGGCCTCCATAGGTCCCGGAATGGCGCCGACGATCTTGCGCCAGCGGCGGACCGCGGCCATGGCCTCGGCGTTCCGGCCGGTGACGTAGCCGAGGAGGACGTCGCCGTGACCGGTGAGCTGCTTGGTGCCACTGGCCACCGAGAAGTCGGCGCCGAGCTCCAGCGGGCGCTGGCCGAGCGGCGTCGCCAGGGTGTTGTCCACGGCCACCAGGGCGCCGCGCGCGTGCGCCGCCTCGGCGAGCCGCCGGACGTCGCACACGTCGAGCCCCGGGTTCGAGGGCGTCTCGATCCACAGCAGCTTCGCGCCGTCGAGGACCCCCAGCTGGGCGTCCCCGCCGGTCGGCGCGGTGCGCACCTCGATGCCGAAGGCCTCCAGCTGGGCCCGTGCCAGGGGCAGGGCCTGATAGCCGTCGTCCGGCAGGACGACCGCGTCCCCGGTGCTCAGCTGGGAGAAGAGCACCGCGGAGATCGCGGCCATGCCCGAGGCGAACACGAGGGCCTCGACGTCGTCCTGCCCGGGCGCCTCCAGTTCCCCGATGGCCCGTTCCAGCAAGGTCCAGGTCGGGTTCTCGTCCCGGCCGTAGGTGTACGGGCCGGTGGGGTCGCCGGGCAGATGGAAGTGGGCCGCGAACACGGGCCCGGGCAGGGTCGGCTCGTGCTTGACCGGCTCGGGCAGCCCGGCACGCACCGCGCGGGTGCCGTCACCCGCCCCGTCCGGCAGCGCGGGCCCCCGGCCCGCGCCGGTCGTCGTCGAATCGTTCATGCCGCGTGTCCTTCCACCTGCTCGCGTACCGCGGCGAGCAGTCCGGTGCTCGCCGCCTCCACCATCTCAAGACATGCGGCGAAATCCTCCGCGCCCCCGTAGTACGGATCCGGTACGTCGGGATCGCCGTCCGCCGCGGGGTCGTAGGAACGCAGCAGACGCACCTTCTCCGCGTCCCGTTCCGTGGGGGCGAGGCGGCGCAGCGCCCGGAGGTGGCCGGAGTCGAGCGCGATCACGAGATCGAGGCGGGCGAACCAGGAGGGGTCGAACCGCCGGGCCGTGTGACCGGCGTCATAATCGTGCTCCCGCAGCACGGTCACCGTGCGCGGATCGGCGCCCTCGCCCTCGTGCCAGCCGTCCGTACCGGCGCTGTCCACCTCGACCAGGCCGTCGAGACCGGCCTGAACCACCCGCGCGCGGAAGACGGACTCGGCCATCGGGGAGCGGCAGATGTTGCCGGTGCAGACGAAGCAGACGCGGTAGGTCATGGTGCTCAGTCCCCGTCGGGCAGCACGACGTTGAGCGCCCAGGAGACCACGGAGATGATCAGCGCGCCCAGTACGGCCGTCCAGAAGCCGTCCACGTGGAAGCTCAGGTCGAACTGGTCGGCGAGCCAGGAGGTGAGCAGCAGCATCAGCGCGTTCACCACCAGGGTGAACAGCCCCAGGGTCAGGATGAGCAGAGGGAGGCTCAGCAGCTTCACGAACGGCTTGACCAGCAGGTTCACCACGCCGAAGATCAGTGCGACAAGTATGAGGGTGCCGATCTCCTTGCCCGTGCTGTCACCGGTGAGGGTGATCTTGTCGAGCAGCCAGACCGCGACTGCCAGGGCGCCGGCGTTGGCGAGCGTCTTGACTAGGAAATTCATCATGTGTCTGATCGTGGCAGACACGATCGGACTCGGGCAGTGAGGCAGGGGCGGGACCACACGATGAAGGCATTCCGGCTGGACGAACTGGAGGCGGAGCGCGCCGCCAACGACGGGGCCTACCTGCAGTTCCTGCGGGAACGGAACATGTCGGTCGGCCTCTACGCGCTGGACGCGGGCGCCCAGGACCCGCAGCAGCCGCACAGCCAGGACGAGGTGTACTTCGTCGTCAGCGGCCGTGCGGCGATCACCGTCGGCATGGAGACCACCCAGGTGGCACGCGGCAGCGTCGTGTACGTACCGGCCGGGGTGGCGCACAAGTTCCACCACATCAGCGAGGATCTGCGGGTTCTGGTGGTGTTCTCTCCCCCCGAGAGCTGAGCCCCGCCCCGGGGTTCCCTAGGGGAACGGTCAGGGGAGGACAAGGGATCCGGGGCCCCCGCCGGAGCACCCGCGGCCCTAGCATCGAGTGCAGGACACATCGACACGACCCGGCACTCGGCGGGCGGAGAGGTAAGGACAGGGCGATGCGAGAGATCTTCGCGGGACTGCCGTGGTGGGTGAAGTGGATCGCGGTGCCGGTCATCGCTCTGGTCGTGTTCGGCGGACTGATCGCCAGCGTGATCGGCTTCGTGATCGGACTGCTCTTCAAGGTGCTGCTCTTCGTGGCGCTGGTCGGCGGACTGATCTACGTCGTGAGGAAGTTCATGTCGAGCTCCTCGTCGCGCAGCGACTGGTGAGCCGAGGGGGACCGGTGGGGCGGTAACAGGAATCACCGGTTCCCTCGGGCGGGGGAAGTTTCTCCGGCGGGCCGTCCGCGCGCGGTGACAGCCCGTTAGAGTCCGGAACTCGACGCGGGGACGATCCCCGCGAGCGGCGTCCCCCACCCGTGTTCCCGCACGGGCCGCCCTCTCGCGTTACGGAAGTGACCCTTGGCCACGACTGGCACCGCCTCCGCACAGCTGACCGCGGTCCCCCCGCAGCCCCGTTCGCCGGCGCCCTCCGCACCGCCTCCCACCGCGACCCTGATCGGCTCGGTGCAGCGGGCCATGCGTCTGCTGGAGACCGTCGCCGGCCACGAGTACGGGGCCCCCGCCAAGCAGCTGGCCCGTGAGACCGGGCTGGCGCTCCCCACCGCCTACCACCTGCTGCGCACCCTGGTGCACGAGGGTTATCTGCGCCGCGACAAGGGCCTGTTCTTCCTGGGGGAGGCGGCAGCACGGCTGAGCAGCAGCGGAGCACAGCAGAAACGTCGCAGCACGGTGGCCGACACCCTGGCCCGCTGGCGGGACGCGATCGGCGCCCCCGTGTACTACGCCGTGTACCGCGAGGGCGAGATCGACCTCGTCTGCGTCTCCGACACCCCAGGCAACCCCGCGGTCGAGGAATGGGCCGACTTCCGGCAGACCGGCCACGCCCACGCGCTCGGACAGTGCCTGCTCTCCCAGCTGGACGAGGAGGGCCGCCGCGACCACCTCGACCGCCATCCCGTGCGGCCCGTCACTCCGTACACCGTGCGCGACGACCAAGGGCTGCTCAGGCGCCTGGAGCGGACGCGGCGCATGGAACCGGTCATGGAACGCCAGGAGTACGCCCTCGGCACGGTCTGCGCGGCGATCCCGGTCACCGTCGGCTCCACGGCCGCGGCGGTGGCCCTCTCGCTCCCCGCACACCAGGCCGACCGGCTCGTCCCCGCGGCCCTGCGGCTCCAGGCCGAGGCGGGACGTCTGCTCGGGTCGCTCACGCCGTCTATCAGTATCTGAAAACTCACTCCTTGTGATCTGCTGTGTACTTTCAGCAAGATTCCCTGTGGTGTCAGGGTCCATGCCCGGCCAGTCCGTGGCGAATGACGGGGTAGGCGATGCGCGAATCCGTACAGGCAGAGGTCATGATGAGCTTTCTCGTGTCGGAGGAGCTGTCCTTCCGCATTCCGGTGGAGCTCCGCTACGACACCTGTGATCCCTACGCCGTACGGCTGACCTTCCACCTGCCCGGGGACGCCCCCGTCACCTGGGCGTTCGGCCGGGAGCTGCTGATCGACGGCGTGGGGCGGCCGTGCGGCGAGGGCGATGTGCGGGTCTCGCCGCTCGACCCCGACGCGCTGGGCGAGGTGCTGATCCGGCTTCAGGTCGGCGGCGACCAGGCGCTGTTCCGTTCGTCGACGGCGCCGCTGGTGGCCTTCCTCGACCGCACCGACAAGCTGGTGCCGCTGGGCCAGGAGGGGGCGCTCGCCGACTTCGACGCCCACCTCGACGACGCGCTGGACCGGATCCTGGCGGAGCAGAGCGCCGGCTGAGGAGCTCCGCCGGCCGGGTGACCGGTGGCGGAACGCTTCAGCGGGCTGCGCCCGCCCCGCGGACCTCAGCGCTTGCGGCGCCTGCCCCTGCCCCCGCGCATCGTGGGAGGCCGGGCATCCGGTGCCTGTGCAGCCTCCTGCGCCCCCGCCCGGCCGGGTGTCCGTGCCGAGGGGCGGTCGGCCGAGACGACCAGTGCGGCCAGGGCCGTGGTCACCGGCACCGAGGCCACCAGGCCGATCGAGCCGATCAGGGTGCGCACGATCTCCTCCGCGACCAGCTCGCTGTTGGCGACCGTCCCCACGCTGCTCTGCGCGATGGAGAACAGCAGCAGCAGCGGCAGCGCGGCGCCCGCGTAGGCGAGGACCAGCGTGTTGACGACGGACGCGATGTGGTCGCGGCCGATGCGGATGCCCGCGCGGTACAGCCCGCGCCAGCCCGTCGACGGGTTGGCCTCGTGCAGCTCCCAGACCGCCGACGTCTGCGTCACCGTCACGTCGTCGAGGACGCCGAGCGAACCGATGATGACGCCGGCCAGCAGCAGACCGCTCATGTCGATACCGGGATACAGCCCGTGGATCAGACCGGTGTTGTCGTCGGTGTTGCCGGTGAGCGCGGCCCAGCCGATGAACACCGAGCCCAGGACGCCGATCAGCAGCAGCGAGATCAGCGTGCCGAGCACCGCCACCGATGTGCGCGCCGACGGCCCATGGCAGAGGTACAGCGCGATCAGCATGATCGCGCTCGCCCCCACCACCGCCACTACCAGCGGGTTCGAGCCCTGCAGGATGGCGGGCAGCACGAAGAAGTTGAGCACCAGGAAGCTGATCGCCAGCGCGACCAGCGCCATGACGCCCCGCAGCCGTCCCACGGCCACCACGGCGAGCGCGAAGATGCCGGCGAGCAGCGCGAGGGGGAAGCGCCGGTCCACGTCGGTGACCGAGTACTGGAGGTCGTCGGGCGCCGAGGGTTCGTAGGCGACGACGACCTTCTGGCCCTCGCTCAGCTGCCGGGACTGGTCCGGCTGCACGATCTCGTCGAAGGTACGGCCCTTGTCCTTGCCGGTGTCGACGCGGATCGTCGCCTTCTTGCAGGTGCCGTCCGCCTGCTGCTGGGCGGAGGAGCCCTCCGCGGTGGAGGTGTCGCCGGTCGGCACGCCCCCGGAGGCGTTGACGGACTGACAGCTCAGCTCGACCACCTTGGTGACCGTGGCGTGCTGCGTCTGCCGGTCGAAGCCGACGCCGGTGCGTTCGTGCGCCGGGGCGCCGCCCGGCCACAGCACGGCGAGCCCGATCAGCACCGCCGCCGCGAACGGGATCAGGATCGCCGCGATGACCTTGCGCAGGTGCTGGGAGACGGGCGCCGCCGGGCCGTGGGCGTGGCTGTGTCCGTGCCCGTGCGGGTGGCCGTGGCCGCCGCCGTCTCCCGCGCCGGGCGGGCGCGGGGGTTCGGGCGGTGGAAACGGAGGAGGCTGAGTCGGGGTCACCGCCCGATCATCGCAAGAACGGGGTGGGCCCTCTGTTCACCGCGCCAGAAAGGACGCTAGCGTGGAGGCGCTTTTGTACACGCGGGAGCTCGGAGCACCGGGCTGAGAGGGCGCTGACCTCCGTCCCAGCCATGTTTCACATGAAACGTCACCGAAGTCGAGTGATGTTTCACACGGAACGCCGGCAGACGGAAACCGCTGCGTCGACCGCTGAACCTGTTACCGGGTAATGCCGGCGTAGGGAGTAGGTCTCATGACCAACAAGGACGCACGCACGCCTGCCTCCACGCAGGACCCGACGGACACGTCGGAGAACGGGGAGGCCGGGAAGTCCATCGGCTGGCACAAGGCGTACGTCGAGGGCACCCGCCCCGATCTGCGGGTGCCGGTCCGCCAGGTGCACCTCACCAACGGGCAGTCGGTCACGCTGTACGACACTTCGGGCCCGTACACCGATCCGCTGGTCGGCACCGACGTCCGCCGGGGGCTGACACCGCTGCGGGAGAACTGGATCACCGCCCGCGGCGACACCGAGGAGTACGCGGGCCGCCCCGTCCGTCCCGAGGACGACGGGATCAGGCACACCTCTCCGCGCGGCGGTCTGCGCAACCTGGACGCCGTCTTCCCCGGCCGGCCGCGCCAGCCGCGCCGGGGCCGCGGGGGCCGGGCGGTCACGCAGCTGGCGTACGCGCGGCGCGGCGAGATCACGCCCGAGATGGAGTTCGCGGCGATCCGGGAGAACGTCGCGCCCGAAGTGGTCCGCGAGGAGATCGCGGCGGGCCGGGCCGTGCTGCCGGCCAACGTCAACCACCCCGAGACCGAGCCGATGATCATCGGCAAGCGGTTCCTGGTGAAGGTCAACGCCAACATCGGCAACTCCGCGGTGACCTCCTCCATCGAGGAGGAGGTCGAGAAGATGACCTGGGCGACCCGCTGGGGCGCCGACACGGTCATGGACCTCTCCACCGGCCGCAACATCCACACCACCCGCGAGTGGGTGCTGCGCAACTCCCCCGTCCCCATCGGCACCGTGCCGCTCTACCAGGCCCTGGAGAAGGTCGACGGCCGGGCCGAGGAGCTGACCTGGGAGATCTACAAGGACACGGTCGTCGAACAGGCCGAGCAGGGCGTGGACTACATGACGGTGCACGCGGGCGTGCGCCTCGCGTACGTGCCGCTCACCGCGCACCGCAAGACCGGCATCGTCTCGCGCGGCGGCTCGATCATGGCCGCGTGGTGTCTGGCGCACCACAAGGAGTCGTTCCTGTACGAGCACTTCGAGGAGCTCTGCGAGATCCTCGCCGCGTACGACGTCACGTACTCGCTCGGCGACGGCCTGCGGCCCGGCTCCATC
>Ga0247819_10001449_pt1 | contig 12810 bp, 11 predicted proteins | sample 13C_Xylose_Day6_FD_193428 | JGI IMG/M metagenome (GOLD analysis project Ga0247819, IMG submission 193428) | Soil microbial communities from agricultural site in Penn Yan, New York, United States - 13C_Xylose_Day6 | ecosystem: Environmental > Terrestrial > Soil > Agricultural land | place: USA... | reverse complement strand
GTGCCGTCGGACGCGGCGGCGCGGCCGTCGAGGCTCGACGCCCATTTCACGATCACGCGGGGGCGGCGGTTGCGAGCGGCGAACAGCCAGTCCTCGAGCAGTGCCTCGGCCTCATCCGCGAGCACGCCGCCGTCGACCTCGACGCCCGCGTCGCGCAGGCGTCGCGCGCCACCCGCCGAATGGTCGCCTGGGTCGGAGGCTGCGTAGACGACACGGGCGATCCCGGCTTCGATCAGCGCGACCGCGCAGGGGCCGGTGCGGCCCGTGTGATTGCACGGCTCGAGCGTGACCACGGCGGTGGCGCCCTCAGCCGCACCCGGGGAGAGCTTCGAGAGCGCATCGACCTCGGCGTGGGCGGTCCCCGCTCCGCGGTGCCAGCCCTCGGCGATGACCTCGCCGGCGCGAGAGACGATCACGCAGCCGACGCGCGGGTTCACTCCCCGCGAGGGGCCCCGCGTGGCGAGCTCGAGCGCGCGGCGCATCGCCGCGGCATCCGCCATCGTGTGCTCGCCGGTGGTCATCCCTCGTCCTGTCTTCAGGGCTCCGGGGGATGCTCGGCACAGCCGAACACGTCGACGACGCTTCGCGTCGCCGACACGTGCCGCCTCCCATCCGGACTTTCACCGTCGGTACCGGAATTCCACCGGTTCAACCGAGCCCGCCCGATCTCTCGATCGAGTGCGCCCAGCTCGCGGACTGTAACCGCCGGTTCGGAATTACACCGACCCCGGAGCACGTTTGTCGTATCGATTGTAAGTCAACGCGCGCGACGCCACGATATTCCCGCGTCATCGTGAGTCAGGCGGCGCGTGTCTCGCCGGCCCGAAGAATGCGAGATGCGGCGCAACCCGCAGGTACGGTAGGACGACAGGTCGGGTGCATGGGGGTGCACCCGACCTGTTCCACGCCGTGGGCGCGTGCCCGTTGCAGGAGGGCTCTCAGGCGGTGAGGCGCTCGGCGAGGACTGGCGCCAGGTCGGCGAGCGACCCGATCTCGACGACCCCGGCGATCGCTGCTGCTGCCGCCTCGTCGTCGGCCATGCTCGCGCCCGCGCGATTCAGCCACACGCCGACGAGACCGGCCGTGGCAGCCCCGATGGCGTCGGTGACGAGGCGGTCGCCGACGTAGGCCGCGGCGGTGACGGGTGCGTCGGACGCGAATCGCGCCATCGCCAGCCCGAAGATGCCGGGGTCGGGTTTGGTGACGCCGACATCGCCCGAGGCGACGACGTGGTCGAATCGGTCGGTGATGCCGAGACGGTCGAGCTTCGCCTGCTGGAAGCCGAGTTCGCCGTTGGTGATGATGCCGAATCGCACGCCCGGCAACGCCTCGGCGAGCGCGTCGAGCGCCGGAACCGCGTCGTCGTGCAGCGACCACGAGTCGCGGTAGCGCTCGAAGTAGCGGGCGAACCAGGCGCCCGCGGCGAGGTCGTCGAGTTCTTCGCCGTGCGCAAGGGCGAAGTCGCGTGCCCGCGCCCGTCGCTGCCCCTCGAACGTCAGCCGGCCCGCGAGGTAGGCGTGGTAGTGCTCTTCCTCGAGGTCGTGCCACAGCTCCTGTGCAGCAGCGTGCTCGGCCTCGTATGCCCGTTCGGACATGTGCAGCGCGATGCCGGCGTCGACTGCCGCTCGATGGGCCATCAGTGTGTCATCGAGGTCGAACAGCACGACCGGGCCACCCGCCGCTGCGTCGTTCACGGCGCGCATGCGCTCACCTCACCCCGACAGGGATCGACACCCGAGTCAGCCCCGGCGCACGAATCCGACGCGGTCGTAGACCTCGCGGAGGATCGGCTCGGCGCGCTCGGACGCGCGGTCGGCGCCGACGGCGAGCAGCCGATCGAGCTCGGCCGGGTCTTCGAGCAGCTCGAGCGTGCGCGCGCGGATCGGCGTGAGCCGGTCGACCACGATCTCGGCGAGGTCCTTCTTGAGGTCGCCGTATCCGCGGCCGGCGTAGCGTTGCTCGAGTTCGCCGATCGCCTCGCCGGTCGTCGCCGCGTAGATGTCGAGCAGGTTCGAGATGCCCGGCTTCGTCGCCGGGTCGTAGCGGATCTCGCGCTCGGTGTCGGTGACGGCGCTCTTGAACTTCTTGGCCGTGACCACGGGGTCGTCCATGAGCTTCACGAGACCCGCCTCTGAGGCCGAGGACTTCGACATCTTCGCGGTCGGCTCCTGCAGGTCGTAGATGCGCGCCGACTCTTCGGGGATCAGCGCCTCGGGCACGATGAACGTCTCGCCGTACCGCGAGTTGAAGCGGCCGGCGAGATCTCGGGTGAGCTCGAGGTGCTGACGCTGGTCGTCTCCGACCGGCACGAGTTCGGTGCCGTAGAGCAGGATGTCGGCAGCCATGAGCACCGGATAGGTGAAGAGGCCCACCGTGGTGGCGTCGGCACCCTGCCTCGCCGACTTGTCCTTGAACTGCGTCATGCGGCTCGCCTCACCGAAGCCGGTCATGGTGCCGAGCACCCATGCCAGCTCGGTGTGCGCCGGTACGTGCGATTGCACGAACAGCGTCGACCGCTCGACATCGACGCCGGCCGCGATGTACTGCGCGGCCGTGCGGCGCACGTTGTCATGCAGTGCCTTGGGGTCTTGCGCGACCGTGATCGCGTGCAGGTCGACCACGCAGTAGATGGGGTCGTACTCGCCTTGCAGTGCGACCCAGTTGACGAGGGCGCCCAGGTAGTTGCCGAGGTGGAGCGAATCGCTCGAGGGCTGCATGCCCGAGAAGACGACGGGAGGGTTGGAGGTCATGTGTTCAGCGTCCTATTGCGGAGGAATGGTCAGATGGCGTAGTCGACGACGACCGGGGAGTGGTCGGACCATCGCTCGTCGTAGGCCGCGGCCCGGTCGATCACATAGGACTGCACCGTCTCGGCGAGTGCGGGGGAGGCGAGATGGTAGTCGATGCGCCACCCGGTGTCGGTGTCGAACGCCTTGCCGCGCATCGACCACCACGTGTACGGCCCGTCGACCTCGCCAGCGGCGCGGCGGCCGACGTCGACCCAGCCGAGCCCTGCGCCGGCGTTGTAGTCGGCCGCGTCTTCGGCGCCGACGAACCGGTCGAAGTACTCGCGTTCGCGGGGCAGGAAGCCGGCCTTCTTCACGTTGCCCTTCCAGTTGCGGATGTCGAGCGTGCGATGGCCGACGTTCAGATCGCCGACGATTACGGCGAGCTCGGAATGCTCGACGAGCCGCGGAATGCGTTCTTCCATCGCATCGAGGAATCGGTACTTCTCAACCTGCTTCGGCGTGCCGTCTTCACCGGAGTGCACGTAGGCCGAGACGACGGTGAGCACCCGACCGCCCACCTCGTAGTCGGCCTCGAGCCAGCGGCCCGCGCTGTCGAAGTCGGGAGCGCCGAGCTCGACGCGGTGGAGGTGCGCGCGGTTGCGACTCGCGATCGCGACGCCGGCGCGGCCCTTGGCGGTGGCTGGGTCGTGCAGGATGTCCCAGTCGTCGCCGAGCAGCCCCTGCAGGTCTTCGGTCGACGCGCGCACCTCTTGCATGGCGAGGATGTCGACGTCGCGGGCGGCCAGCCACTCGCCCATGCCCTTGCGGAATGCGGCGCGCACCCCGTTGACATTGACGCTGGCGAGTCGGAGGGGCTTCGCGGAGGGCATGCACTCGATCCTAGGGGAGGCCTCGGACGTCGCCCTTCGCTTGCGGGCCCAGCGCCTGCTCCGCACGCGACAGCTCGTCCTGGGCCTTGGCCAACCGGCGACGGGCCGGCACCCGCTCGAACCAGTTCGCGTCGGCGAGCCGCTGTTCGGCCTCGCGCACGCGCACGCGCGCCGCCGTCACGAGCGCGCGTTGCTCGCGGGTTCGCTCCTCCTGGACGAGCTGCTCGGGGGTCACCAGCCGCAGGCTCTCGTGCGCGTCGAACGCCTCCACCGCGATCCAGCTCGCCGCGACGAGGATCACGATGCCGGTGAGCCGGAACCACAGCAGCAGCGCGATGAAGACGGCGAAGGTCGCCAGCAGCGGATTCTTGCCGGCGCCCGTGATCACGAGTCCGCCGACGAGCTGCAGCACCGAGAGCGCCGCCGATCCGAGCAGTGACCCGATCCACATGCGCCGCCACGGCATGGCGGCGCCCGAGAGGAACCGGAACAGGGTCGCGAGCGCGAGCGTGTCGATCACGAAGATCACGAGCACCGAACCGGCCTGCAGCGCCAGGTTCGACCAGGGGGATTCCTCCGCCAGACCGAGCAGTGTCGAGAGCCAGCCGAAGAACGAGGTCGTCGCCACGGTCAGGATCGTCGCGAGGATGAGGATCGTGCCGAAGGCGAGCCCCACGAGGAAGTCGCGCGTCTTCAGCAGGGCGTAGGCGCGCGTGTCCTTCGGCAGCCCGAAGATGCTGCGCACGGAGATCCGCGAGTACGTGATCCAGCCGATGGCGGTCCAGATGAGCCCGGCGAGGGCCACGGCGCCCGTCCACCCGAACAGGCTCGTGCTCGTCGTCGCGATCGTGATGAGGTCATCGGTCGAGATGATGCCCTCGTCACCCACCAGCCCGGGGGCGAAGCTGTTCAGGAGGGCGATGAAGGCGTTGAGCGCCTGTTCGTTGCCGGTGAGCCAGATGCCCGCGACCGCGAACACGACGTACACCGCCGCGAAGATCGCGAACAGCGCCTGGTAGCTCATGCCCGCCGAGAGAATGAAGCCGTTGCGCGCGAGGAAGTGCCGCCAGACGCGCACGGGGAAGAGGGCCATGGTCTTCTGCGTGATCGTCGAGACCTTCGTGATCGGCTCCTCGAACCGTTCGCGGATCGGCTGGCTGAGCGCGTCGAACCGATCGCGGGCGCTCGGCTCGAGTCCGAGCGGATCGGTGGGCGATGCAGCGGTGGTGGGCGCGGTCCCGGATGCCCCGTCCTCGGGTGCGTCGCGGGAGGCCCGCCGGTCGCCGGGGGTGGTGCGCTCGCTCACGGGATCAGACTAGCGAGCGCGGGGCCGTGCGATCCGCACGGCCCCCGCGTCGATGATGTGGCGTGGTCAGGGCCGGCCGCGCATGACGGCCTGCTTGACCTCGGCGATCGCCTTCGTGACCTCGATGCCGCGGGGGCACGCGTCGGTGCAGTTGAAGGTCGTGCGGCAGCGCCACACGCCCTCGGTGTCGTTGAGGATGTCGAGGCGCGTCTGGGCGTTGTCGTCGCGCGAGTCGAAGATGAAGCGGTGCGCGTTGACGATCGCGGCGGGGCCGAAGTACTGGCCGTCGGTCCAGAACACGGGGCACGACGAGGTGCACGCGGCGCAGAGGATGCACTTCGTGGTGTCGTCGAAGCGGGCGCGCTCGGCGACCGACTGCACGCGCTCCTTGCCCGGCTCAGGGGTGCTGTTCGCGACCAGGAAGGGCTGTACCTCGCGGAAGCTCGCGAAGAACGGCTCCATGTCGACGATGAGATCCTTCTCGAGCGGCAGGCCCTTGATGGCCTCGACGTAGATGGGCTTCGAGATGTCGAGGTCCTTGATCAGCGTCTTGCACGCCAGGCGGTTGCGGCCGTTGATGCGCATGGCGTCGGAGCCGCAGATGCCGTGGGCGCACGAACGGCGGAACGTGAGTGAGCCGTCCTGCTCCCACTTGATCTTGTGCAGCGCGTCGAGCACGCGGTCGGTCGCGTACATCTCGACGTCGAAGTCCTGCCAGCGAGGCTCGGTGTCGACGTCGGGGTCGAACCGACGGATCAGGAACGTGACGGTGAACGACGGGATCGCGGCTTCGGCAGTCGGGGCGGCCTCGAGCGTTGCAGTGCTCACGTCAGTACTTCCTCTCCATGGGCTGATAGCGCGTCACGACGACCGGCTTCCAGTCGAGCCTGATGTGGTCGGCCGCATCGGACGAGTGTGCGTCACCCGAGAGGTAGGCCATCGTGTGCTGCATGTAGTTCGCGTCGTCGCGGTCTGGGAAGTCGTCGCGCATGTGCCCGCCGCGGCTCTCTTTACGGTTGCGGGCCGAGAAGACGACGACCTCGGCGAGGTCGAGCAGGAACCCGAGTTCGACCGCCTCGAGCAGGTCGGTGTTGAACCGCTTGCCCTTGTCGTGCACCGCGATGTTGCGGTAGCGGTCGCGCAGGCCGGCGATGACCTCGGTGACGTGGGCGAGCGACTCGTCGGTGCGGAACACCTGGGCGCTCTTGTCCATCTCGTCCTGCAGTTCCTTGCGGATCGCGGCGATGCGCTCGGTGCCGTTCGAGTCGCGCAGGCGGGCGAGCGCGTCGCGGACGAAGGCCGCGGGGTCGTCGGGCAGCGGCGTGAAGTCGACGGTCTTGGCGTACGCGACCGCGTTGTTGCCGGCACGCTTGCCGAACACGTTGATGTCGAGCAGGGAGTTGGTTCCGAGGCGGTTGGAACCGTGCACCGAGACGCATGCGCATTCGCCCGCCGCGTAGAGGCCGGGCACGACGGTGGTGTTGTCGCTGAGCACCTCGGCGTTGTTGTTGGTGGGGATGCCGCCCATGGCGTAGTGCGCGGTGGGCATCACGGGCACCGGCTCGAAGACGGGGTCGACGCCGAGGTACGTGCGCGCGAACTCGGTGATGTCGGGCAGTTTGGTCTCGAGCACCTCGGCGCCGAGGTGCGTGCAGTCGAGGTAGACGTAGTCCTTGTGGGGCCCGGCGCCGCGGCCCTCCGCCACCTCTTTCACCATGCAGCGGGCGACGATGTCGCGCGGTGCGAGGTCTTTGATCGTGGGCGCGTAACGCTCCATGAACCGTTCGCCCGAGGCGTTGCGCAGGATCGCTCCCTCACCTCGCGCACCCTCGGTGAGCAGGATGCCGAGGCCGGCGAGCCCGGTCGGGTGGAACTGGAAGAACTCCATGTCCTCGAGGGGCAGGCCCTTGCGCCAGATGATGCCGACGCCGTCGCCGGTGAGCGTGTGCGCGTTCGACGTGGTCTTGTAGATCTTGCCGAAGCCGCCCGTGGCGAAGATGATGGCCTTCGCCTGGAAGACGTGCAGCTCTCCGGAGGCGAGGTCGTAGGCGACGACGCCCGAGGGCTTCTTCACGCCGTCGACCTCGGTCATCACCAGGTCGAGCACGTAGTACTCGTTGAAGAAGTTGATGCCGAGCTTCACGCAGTTCTGGAACAGCGTCTGCAGGATCATGTGGCCGGTGCGGTCGGCCGCGTAGCAGGCGCGTCGCACGGGCGCCTTGCCATGGTCGCGCGTGTGGCCGCCGAATCGGCGCTGGTCGATCTTGCCCTCGGGCGTGCGGTTGAACGGCAGGCCCATGTTCTCGAGGTCGATGACCGCGTCGATCGCCTCTTTCGCGAGGATCTCGGCTGCGTCCTGGTCGACGAGGTAGTCGCCGCCCTTGACGGTGTCGAACGTGTGCCACTCCCAGCTGTCTTCCTCGACATTGGCGAGGGCTGCGGCCATTCCGCCCTGGGCAGCGCCCGTGTGCGAGCGGGTGGGATACAGCTTCGAGATGACCGCGGTCCTGGCGCCGGGGCCGGCCTCGATCGCCGCGCGCATGCCGGCGCCGCCGGCGCCCACGATGACGATGTCGAACTGGTGGTGGTGGACGCCGTCGATGATCTGGGTCTCGGCGTCGGAGGACTGGGTGTTCACGGATCTCCTATGCGGAACAGAACGAGGGGAGCAGGTCGGCGGCGTCGGCAGCGACCGGCGGGCACGGGTCGAAGGTGAAGACGACGAGGGTGCCAAGGACGATGAGCACTGCGGCGGCCGCGAAGAGGGCGCCCTTCAGCACCTTCTGCACGGTGCCCGGGTTCGTGTAGTCGTTCACGATCGTGCGCATGCCGTTGGCGCCGTGGATGAGTGCCAGCCAGAGCATCAGCACGTCCCACCACTGCCAGAACGGATCGGCCCACTTGCCGGCGACGAAGCCGAAGTCGATGGCGCTCACGCCGTCGCCGACGATGAGGTTCATGAAGAGGTGTCCGAAGATCAGCACGATGAGCACGACGCCCGACGCGCGCATGTAGATCCAGCCCCACTTCTCCCAGTTGGTGCCGCGCTTGCGCGCAGGCCGGGCCGGGCTGCGGGGTGCTTCGATGGTGTTCGTCACTGTCGCTCCCCGTTCTAGTGGCTGAAGACGTTGATCAGGTGGCGCGGCGTGAAGGCGAGCATGGTGACCACCCAGAGCGCGACGACGATGTAGAAGAGCACCTTCTGGTTGCGCGTGGCCCACGACCAGAAGTCGACGAGGATGATGCGCAGCCCGTTGAAGGCGTGGAACACGATGGCGCCGACCAGTGCGACCTCGCCGAGGCCCATGATGGGCGTCTGGTAGGTGCCGATCACCGCGTTGTAGGCCTCGGGGCTCACGCGCACGAGCGCCGTGTCGAGGATGTGCACCAGCAGGAAGAAGAAGATGGCGACACCGGTGATGCGGTGCAGCACCCATGACCACATTCCCTCGCGGCCGCGGTAGAGCGTGCCGCCCGGCTTCTCTGTCGCCGGCTTCGCGGGTGTGGTCAGGGTTCGTGCCGAGTTCTCTGGCATGAACAACCCTCCCTGGGATGAATCCTGCCCGGCTGGAGCGGGCATCCTTGGGGCGCAGCGGCCCGATCCCGAGTGTAGTCCGACGGTCGGGAGCGCGCCCCTTAGGCCTGCCTAATATCTTGACGTCGAGACTTCTCGGCGGAGAGCCGGCATTCGTCGTCGCCCGGTATCCTGAGCGGATGCACCTGGACCAGCCGCTCGACCGGTTCTACACCGTGATCCCCGCGGGCGGCGTCGGCTCCCGCCTCTGGCCCCTCTCGCGGGCCGACGCGCCGAAGTTCCTGCACGATCTGACCGGATCCGGGCAGACCCTGCTGAAAGACACGTGGGACCGGCTCGCCCCGCTCTCGGGCGAACAGCGCATCATGGTCGTCACCGGGCGCGCCCACCGAGCGGCGGTCGAAGCCCAGCTTCCCGAGCTCGCCGACGCCAACATCGTGCTCGAGAGCGAGCCGCGCGACTCGACCGCCGCCATCGGGCTCGCCGCGGCGATCCTCGAACGCCGTGAGCCGGGGGTCATCATCGGCTCGTTCGCCGCCGACCACGTGATCTCGGGTGAGGCCCTGTTCCGGTCGGCCGTCGTCGAGGCGGTCGCCGCCGCCGACGCCGGCTACATCGCGACGATCGGCATCACGCCCACCGAGCCCGCTGTCGGGTTCGGTTACATCGAGTGCGGCGACGAGCTCGGCATCGCCGGCGCCGAGCACGCCGAAGCCGTGTCGAGCTTCGTCGAGAAGCCCGACCTCGAGACCGCCAAGCGCTACCTCGCCGACGGCGCGCACCTGTGGAACGCCGGCATGTTCATCGCCCGTGCCGACCAGCTGCTCGCCGAGATCGCCCGCAACAAGCCCGAACTCCACGCCGGACTCGTCGAGCTCGCGGCCGCCTGGGACGACCCGGCGACCCGCGGCCCGGCCGTCGACCGCATCTGGCCCGAGCTCGAGAAGATCGCGATCGACTACTCGGTCGCCGAACCGGCCGCCGCGGCCGGACGCCTGGCGGTCATCCGCGGGCACTTCGCGTGGGACGACGTGGGCGACTTCGCGTCGCTCGCGAAGCTCAATACCGCCGGACGGTCGGGCGAGCTCGCCATCCTGGGCGAGAACGCGAGGGTGCTCGCCGATGCGTCGAGCGGCATCGTCGTGAGCCGGTCGAACCGGGTCATCAGTCTCATCGGCGTGCACGATATCGTCGTGGTCGACACACCCGATGCGCTCCTCGTCACCACGAGCGAGCACGCGCAGCGGGTGAAGGCGGTCGTCGACGCCCTGCGGCTCGGCGGTTCGAGCGACGTGCTCTAGGCGCGGGAGAAGCGAGGTAGCGGATGTCTCAGGGTCGGCGTTTCACCGTCGGGGCCGTGCTGGTTGCGGCATCCGCACTGCTCGTCTCGTGCGCACCCGCGCCAGACGCGGGCGACGAGGTCGCGGCATCCGACACGTGCGTACGCATGGTGACGAACTCGGGCGGTCTCGAGGACCGCTCGTTCAACCAGTCGACGTGGGAGGGCCTGCAGGCCGCTGAAGCGGAGTACGGCATCGAGGCCGAGGCGATCGTCTCGACCGGGGAGACCGACCTCGCTCCCAACGTCGAGCAGGCGGCCGGATCAGGCTGCGAACTCGTGGTCACCGTCGGCTTCGAACTGGCCGAGTCCACTCTCGACCAGGCCGGCAAGAACCCCGACCTCGCGTTCGCGATCGTCGACGAGGTCGTCGAGGCGTCGAACGTGAAGCCGGTCATCTTCGACACCGCGCAGGCGTCGTACCTCGCCGGGTACCTCGCGGCGGGCGTGTCGAAGACCGGCGTGGTGGCCACCTTCGGCGGCGGCAACCAGCCGCCGGTCACGCTGTTCATGGACGGATTCGTCGACGGCGTCGCCAAGTACAACGAGGTGCACGGCACGAGCGTGCGCGCCCTCGGGTGGGACAAGGCCAAGCAGGACGGCGCGTTCACAGGCGACTTCGAGGACATCAACAAGGGCAAGGCGCTCAGCGAGGGGTTCATCGAACAGGGTGCCGACGTGATCCTGCCCGTGGCCGGGCAGGTCGGCGAGGGGGCCGCATCGGCGGCGCTCGAACGCGGCGGGGTCTCGGTGATCTGGGTCGACAGCGACGGCTACGAGACGCTCACTCCCGAGTTCCGGCCGGTGGTGCTCACGAGCGTGCTGAAGAACACGCAGGACGCGATGGTCGACATCGTCGGCGACGTCATCGACGACTCGTTCGTGAACGAGCCCTACATCGGCACCCTCGAGAACGGTGGAGTCGAGATCGCGCCGTACCACGACCAGGCGCCGCTCGTCTCGGCCGAGCTCGACGCCGAGATCGAGGGCCTCCGGGCGGCGATCATCGCCGGCGACATCGTGGTCGAATCGCCCAGCACGCCGTGACACCCCCGTCCGTGGGACATTCGCGGTGCTCATGTGAGCAGAAGATCGCGTCTTCATAACCATTGGGTTGCACCGACGCAAACCACGATGGCGCTGAACGCAACTTTGGGTAACGTGACTGAAAACGCCTCGGTCCATCGGGGCGGCTTGACTTTGGAGGACACTGTGAAGGTCATGACCAAGAAGGCGGCCCTCAGCGGCCTTTCGCTGATGGGTGCGGCCGTGCTGCTCGCCGCGTGTTCGGCGGCTCCCGAGGAATCGGACGAGACCGGGGCCGCAGCTCCCGACTTCCAGCCGTGCATGGTGTCCGACGCCGGCGGCTTCGACGACAAGTCGTTCAACCAGAGCGGGTTCGAGGGCGCCACGGCGGCCGCCGACGAGCTCGGCGTCGAGCTGACCGCCGTCCAGTCCGACGCCGAGACCGACTACGCGCCGAACATCACGAACCTCGTCGACCAGGGCTGCGACCTCATCGTGACGGTCGGCTTCGCGCTCTCGGCGGCGACCGTCGAGTCGGCACTCGCCAACCCCGACATCAACTACGTCATCATCGACGACGCGGCAGACAACGACTTCGACGGGGCCGCAGACGCCGAGAACATCAAGCCGCTGCTCTTCGACACGGCGCAGGCGGCGTTCCTCGCCGGCTATGCGGCCGCGGCCTACTCCGAGACGGGCGTCGTCGGCACGTTCGGCGGCATGAACTTCCCGACGGTGTCGATCTTCATGGACGGCTTCGCCCAGGGCGTCGAGTACCACAACACCGAGAAGGGCACCGACGTCAAGGTCCTCGGTTGGGACCGCGCCGCACAAGACGGCGAGTTCACCGGTGGCTTCGAGGCGAACGACATCGCGAAGCAGAAGGCTGAGGCGCTCATCGCACAGGACGTTGATGTGCTCCTGCCGGTCGGCGGACCGATCTACCAGTCGGCTGCCGCGGCGATCCGCGAGGCCGGCCGCGAGATCGCGATGGTCGGCGTCGACGCCGACTTCACGGTGACCGACCCGTCGGTCGCCGACCTCATGCTCACCTCGATCCTCAAGGGCATCGCGGTCGGCACCGAAGAGGCGGTCCTCGCTGCGGGCAACGACGCATTCGACAACAGCCCCTTCATCGGCACCCTCGAGAACGAAGGCGTGGGCATCGCTCCGTTCCACGACTTCGAAGACAAGGTCCCGGCCGAACTCCAGGGCGAGCTCGATGACCTGATGGCCGCGATCATCGCGGGCGACATCCAGGTCGAGTCCTACCTGGCTGCAGCCGAGTAAGACCGCGTTTCGGGCGGGGAGGTCGGCGGACGCCGGCCTCCCCGCTCTGCTGTCGGATACGCCTCGGCGATGTACGCGCCACATCTGAGCATGCGGCATCCGGCACGTTCAACATTCGCGCAGCGACTGCAACGGATGCAGTCGAATCACTAGGATCGGGAACATGAAGCTCGAACTTCGCGGCATCACGAAGCGTTTCGGCAGCTTGGTCGCGAACGACCACATCGACCTCACCGTAGAGCCTGGAGAGATCCATTGCCTGCTTGGTGAGAACGGTGCAGGCAAGTCGACGCTCATGAACGTGCTCTACGGCCTGTACCAGGCCGACGAGGGCGAGGTGCTGCTCAACGACCAGGTGCAGCACTTCGACGGGCCCGGCGATGCCATGGCCGCCGGCATCGGCATGGTGCACCAGCACTTCATGCTCATCCCAGTGTTCACGGTCGCCGAGAACGTCATGCTCGGCAACGAGTCGACCAAGGCGGGCGGCCTGCTCGACCTGCCCACTGCGCGCAAGAAGGTCGAAGAGATCGCGGCCAGGTTCGGCTTCCACGTCGACCCCGACGCACTCGTCGAAGACCTGCCCGTGGGAGTGCAGCAGCGGGTCGAGATCATCAAGGCGCTGTCCCGCGACGCCAAGGTGCTCGTGTTCGACGAGCCGACCGCCGTGCTCACCCCGCAAGAGACCGATGAGC
>Ga0247819_10001446_pt1 | contig 12826 bp, 9 predicted proteins | sample 13C_Xylose_Day6_FD_193428 | JGI IMG/M metagenome (GOLD analysis project Ga0247819, IMG submission 193428) | Soil microbial communities from agricultural site in Penn Yan, New York, United States - 13C_Xylose_Day6 | ecosystem: Environmental > Terrestrial > Soil > Agricultural land | place: USA... | reverse complement strand
GCCCCAGTGGTAGGGCACGGCGCCGCCGCCGTGCGGGATGACCAGGCGCAGCTCCGGGAAGTCGGCGAACAGATCGCCCTGGACGAGCTGCATGAACGCCGTGGTGTCGGCGTTGAGGTAGTGCGCGCCGGTGGTGTGGAAGGCGGGGTTCACGCTGGTGCTGACGTGGATCATCGCCGGGATGCCGTACTCGGCCATCTTCTCGTAGACCGGGTACCAGGAGCGGTCGGTGAGCGGCGGGGCGGTCCAGTGGCCGCCGGACGGGTCGGGGTTCAGGTTCACCGCGACCGCGCCGTACTCCTCGACGCAGCGGACCAGTTCGGGGACGCAGGTGGCGGGGTCGACGCCGGGCGACTGCGGGAGCATCGCGGCGGGCGCGAACCGCTCCGGGTACAACTGGCTCACGCGGTAGCAGAGTTCGTTGCAGATCGCGGCCCACTCGGCGGAGGTGCGGAAGTCCCCGACGTGGTGCGCCATGAAGGAGGCGCGCGGGGAGAAGACCGTCAGGTCGATGCCGCGCTCGTCCATCAGCCGCAGCTGGTTCGCCTCGATGGTCTCGCGCAGCTCGTCGTCGCCGATGCGCAGGTCGGCGCGGGCGGGGGCGAGGGCCGGATCGGCGAGCCCGGCGATCTGCCGGTCCCGCCACGCCGCCAGGGCCGGCGGGGCGGTCGTGTAGTGGCCGTGGCAGTCGATGATCATGGCTGGTTCCTCTGCTCCGGTACGTCGTCCTCGACCGCTGCAGCCTGGCTCCGCCCGCCACGGCGACGGGAGACGGCCGTGCCCAGAACTAACCTCCCCTTAACATTCCGGGCCCGGGCCGTCCGGCCGCGCTCCGACCGCGCTCCGGGGGCACCTCCGGCGGTGGTCTACATTCGGAACCGGAAGTTCCTCACAGTGGCCGGAGGGAGGCGGGCGGGGATGCAGATACTGCTGGCCGAGGACGACGACGGAGTGGCCGCGGCCCTCGTCGAGGTCCTGTACGACCACGGCCACGACACCCGCCGGGTGCGCCACGGCAGGGACGTGCTGACCTACCACCGCAGCGCCGACCTGCTGCTCCTCGATCTGGGCCTGCCCGACATCGACGGCCTGGAGGTGCTGCGCGGACTGCGGGCGGTGAGCGGCGTCTCGGTGCTGATCCTCACGGCGCGCGGCGACGAGCGCTCCGTGGTGCGCGGGCTGCGGCTCGGCGCCGACGACTACCTGGTCAAGCCGGTACGGCTCACCGAGCTGCTCGCCCGGATCGAGGCCGTCACCCGGCGCACCACCGCCCGCGCGGTCACCCCGGCCGCCCCCGGCGCGCGCACGGTCCGCGCCGGTGACGTGGAGGTCGACCTCGACGCGCGCCGGGTCAGGGTGGACGGCACGGAGGTCGAGCTGACCGCGAAGGAGTTCGACGTCCTCGCCGCCCTGGCCGCACGCGCCGGCACGGCGGTCAGCCGCGAGCAGCTCCTGGACGAGGTGTGGGGCGACGCCCACCACGCCGTGTCCCGCTCCCTCGACGTCCACCTCACCCAGCTGCGCGCCAAGCTGGGCCGCCCCGGCCCGCTCACCACCATCCGCGGCTTCGGCTACCGCTTCGGGGACTGAGGGACCGGCGCGTGCGTACCCGGGTCCAGGCCGTGCTGCTGGTGTTCGGCATCCTCGTGGTCGCCGCGTTCGCCGTGCCCCTGCTGCTGTTCACCGCCTCCGACCGCACCCAGCAGCTGGTCCTCGCCCGCAGCTCCTCCCTCGACCGCTTCGCGTCGCTGATGGACCAGGCGGCGGCGACCGGCGACACCTCCGCGGTCGTCGCCGAGGCCCGCCGCTACACCCGCCTCTACGGCGAACCGCTCGTCGTCACCGACGTCCGCCGGGTCCCCGTCGTCCAGACCGGCGGCATGCGCGCCGCCGACCCCGCCGTCGCCCCGCTGATCGACGCGGCCCTGCGCAACCAGACCGCGCACCCCGGGGGCCCGCTGCGCCCGTGGTCACGCGGCCACCGGACGTTCGCCCAGCCCGCCGGCACCGGCACCCGCGTCACCGGGGCCGTCGTCATGCGGGCCTCGGTGGGGGCCGCGGCGCGGGACATCACCCGGAGCTGGGCCGCCGTACTGGCCGGCACGGCACTGGTCGCCCTCGCCTGCACGGCCCTCGCCCGGGCCGCCACCCGCTGGGTGGTCAGCCCGCTGCGCCGGCTCGACCGCGCCGTGGGCCAGCTCGCCGCGGGACTGCCGCCCGAGCAGACCAGCGCCGGCGGCCCGCCGGAGCTGCGTCAGCTCGCCACCGGCTTCAACCGCATGGCGAGCACCGTCACGGCCGCCCTGGAGCAGCAGCGCCGGCTCGTCGCCGACACCTCCCACCAGATGCGCAACCCGATGGCCGCGCTCAGGCTCCGGGTCGACGCCCTGCACACCCATCTGCCGGCCTCCGCCGACCGCACGTACAACGGCGTCACCGGCGAGCTCGACCGGCTGGAGACCCTGCTGGACGACATGCTGGCCCTCGCCGCCGCGGAGCACCGGGCCGGGGAACTGACGGTGACCGACGGCACGGACGCCCGCTGCGACGCGGCCGCCGTCGCGCTGTGCCAGCACCGGCGGTGGGAGCCGGTCGCCCACCGTGCCGGAATCGCCCTCACCACCGACGCCCCCGCCCCGGTCACCGCAGCCTGCACCGACCGCGAGCTCACCCAGATCACGGACATCCTCCTGGACAACGCCATCAAGTACGCGGGCGGCCCCGGCGCCCGGATCACGCTCGGCTGCACCGCCGAGGGCTCCCACGCGGTGCTCACGGTGACGGACGACGGCCCCGGCCTCGACCCGGACGAGCTCGCCCGGGCCACCACCCGCTTCTGGCGCTCGGCCCGGCAGTCCGGGACGGCCGGCACGGGCCTGGGGCTGGCGATCGCCGAACAGCTCCTGTCCGGGCGGGAAGGCCGGCTGGAACTCCGCCCGGCGCGGCCCCGCGGACTGCGGGCGAGGGCGCTCGTCCCGCGCGCCCCGGGTGAGGACGGCACGCCGTGACACCACTTCCCGATCGCCGTACCGTGCTGCGGACGGGCGCCGGCGCGGCGGCCGCCGTCGCCCTCGGGGGCGTGCTCGCCGGCGACACCTCAGGGCGGGGACCCGGACCGGGCGGCGTGCTCCGTCTCGCGACCGGCGAGCCCACGGCGTTCTACGCGGCCTTCGGCCGGCTGCTCGCCGCCGAGATCGAGCGCGCCCACCCCCGCCTGAGCTGCCGCGTCCGCACCACGGCGGGCAGCACCGCCAACATCGAGCTGCTCCGCGACGGCCGGGCCGACCTCGCGCTCGTCCTCACCGACACCGCCCGCGCCGCCCGGGGCGACGGCCTCTTCCCGCGTCCGGTGCCCGTGCGCGCCCTCGGCAGGCTCTACGAGACCTACCTCCAGTTCGCCGTCCGCGCCGACTCGCCCGTACGCACGGTGTCCGGCCTCGCCGGGCACAAGGTGTCGCTCGGCGCCGTCGGCTCGGGCGCGGCCCTCCTCGGCGAACGCATCCTCGACGCCGCCGGCCTGTCGCCCGGCACCGACGTCCCCGTCCTCCATCTGCGGCTGGCGGAGGCGGCCGACGCCCTGCGGGACGGCTCCATCGAGGGCCTGCTCGTGGCGGGCGGCGTACCGCTGCCCACCCTCACCGACCTCGACGCCGGGCCCGGACTGCGGTTCCTGCCGCTGGCCGGACTGCTGCCCCGGCTCGGCGGTCACGAGGGCCTGGCCGCCTCGGGCCTGGAGGAGGTGCCGTTCCCGCAGGGCGCCTACCGCGGGGCGGGCGGCGTCGCCACCATCGGCGTCTCCAACCTGCTGGTGTGCCGCCCGGGCCTGGCCCCCGCCGTCGCCGACGCGGTCACCCGCCTGCTGGTGCTGCGCGCCACCGCCCTCGTCCCCGCGCACGCCGTCGGCGCCCAGTTCCTCGACGTGCGCACCCTGATCGGCACCGGCAGCGTCCCGCTGCACCCCGGCGCGGTCTCGGCGTACCGCTCACTGCACGGCTGAGCGGCATCCGGCACCGGCCGGCCGTGCGGAGCGGGCACCACCAAGTGCGGGAGCACGTTAGGTTGTTGAACGCCGACAGACCTCACAGAACCCAGGGGAGACGCCCATGACCGGTGACGCGCTCAGTCAGGATCCCACCGAGCTGCAGCGGCGGATCGACAGCAGCAGGGCGCATCCGGCCCGGGTCTACGACGTCTTCCTCGGGGGCAAGGACCACTACCCCGCCGACCTGGCGGCGGCCGCCGCGGCGCTGGCCGCGAACCCGACCGGCTTCCTCGACGTGCGGCACAACCGCGACTTCCTGCGGCGCGCGGTGAACACGCTGGTGAAGGAGGACGGCATACGCCAGTTCCTCGACATCGGCACCGGGCTGCCCACCGCGGAGAACGTGCACCAGATCGCCCAGCGCGTGGCCCCCGAGTCCCGCGTGGTGTACGTCGACAACGACCCGGTGGTGCTGGCGCACGCGCGCGCCCTGCTCACCAGCGGGCCCGAGGGGCGTACGGACTACATCGACGCGGATCTGAAGGACCCCGCGGCCATCCTCGAACGGGCCGCGAAGACACTGGACTTCGACCGGCCCATCGCCCTGTGCCTGGTCGCCGTCCTGCACTTCGTCGAGGACGAGGAGGCGTACCCGATCGTGCGCGAACTCGTCGACGCGCTGCCCGCCGGCAGCCGGCTGGTCCTCAGCCACCTCACCGAGGACCTCAACCCCGAGAACGTGCGGGCGGTGCAACGCACCTACACCGAGCGCGGGTTCACCTTCGTGCTGCGGACACGGGCGGACGTGGAGCGGTTCTTCACCGAGCACTCCCTGGACATCGTGGAACCGGGTGTGGTCCCGGCGCACCACTGGCGCCCCGACCACGCGGCCCCCGTCCCCGACCAGCCGGAGGCCGCCTACCTGGAGGGCCTCGACCCGGTCGAGCGGGTCCGCTACGCGGACATCAACGACGTGACGGACGCCGACATCAACGTCTACGCGGCGGTCGCCACGAAGGGCTGAGACGGTCCCGGCCGTCCGGATGACGGAAGGCCACTTGTAGAGGGCACGTATTTTTCTAGGCTGCGGGGCACGCGCCGTCCCGCAGCCCAAGGAGCCGTGCCATGACCGTCACCGAGCCCGTCCGCGTCCCCGCCCCCACCCCGCAGTTCGCGGCGCGGGCCCGCACCGTCGGCGGCTCGCCCGTACGGGACATCCTGGCCGTCACCGCCCGCCCCGAGGTCATCAACTTCGCCGGCGGGCTCCCGGCGCCCGAGCTGTTCGACGCCGACGGCATCGCGGCCGCGTACCGGACGGTGCTCGCCGGGACACCCGCGCGGGCCCTGCAGTACTCCACGACCGAGGGCGAGCCCGCGCTGCGGGCCGCACTCGCCGAGCGCACCACCACCCGCGGCCTGCCCACCACCCCCGACGACCTGCTCGTCACCACCGGGTCCCAGCAGGCCCTCTCCCTCCTCGCCACGGCGCTCGTCGAACCCGGCGACACGGTCCTCGTCGAAAACCCCTGCTACCTGGCGGCGCTCCAGGCCTTCGCCCTGGCCGGGGCGCGCGTGGTGGCCGTCCCCGGCGACGAGCACGGCATCGACCCGCAAGCGCTGGACGACCTGGTGGCGCGCGAGCGCCCCAAGCTCCTCTACACCGTGCCCACGTTCCAGAACCCCACCGGACGCACCCTGCCCGCCGCCCGGCGCGCCGCCGTCGCGGAGGTCGCCGCCCGGCGCGGACTGTGGATCGTCGAGGACGACCCGTACGGCGAACTGCGCTACGCGGGCACACGCGTGCCGTGGATCGCCGCCCACCCCGGCGCCGAGGACCGCACCGTGCTGCTCGGCAGCTTCTCCAAGGTCATGGCCCCCGGCCTGCGCCTGGGCTGGCTGCGCGCCCCCGCCGGCCTGCGCCGCGCCTGCGCCGTCGCCAAGCAGGCCGCCGACCTGCACACCCCCACCGTCAACCAGCTCGCCGCGGCCCGCTACCTGGCCGACAACGACCTCGACGCGCACGTCGCACGGGTCGCCGCGGTCTACGGCACCCGCCGGGACGCGATGCTCGCGGGCCTCCCGGACGCCCTCCCGGACGGTTCGGCCTGGACCCGCCCGGACGGCGGCATGTTCCTCTGGGCCCGCCTGCCGGACGGGCACGACACCACGGCCCTGCTCCCCGAGGTGGTCCGGCACGACGTGGCCTACGTCCCCGGCGCCCCCTTCTACGCCGGCGACCCCGACCGGGCCACCCTCCGCCTGTGCTTCGTGACCCAGACCCCGGACGAGATCACGGAGGGCCTGCGCAGACTGGGGAACGCGCTGCGCCCCCGGCGTTAGTGGGCCGAGTGCGGCGGAGCCGCGGTGGCGGTCCGGTGCGGCATGCACACGCGTCGCGGCCCGTCCTCACGGGGAGGACGGGCCGCGACGTGCCGCTGTCAGGTGCTCAGAGCCGCTCGGGTGTCCGGATGCCCAGCAGGGCCATGCCCCGGTGGAGGGTGCGGGCCGTGAGGTCGCACAGGAACAGGCGGTTCTCCACCTGCTCCGGCGAATCGGCCTTCAGCACCGGGCACTTGTCGTAGAACGACGTGTACAGCGACGCCAACTGGTACAGGTACGCGGCCAGTTTGTGCGGGGCGTACTCCGCGGCCGCCTCGAAGACGGTGTCCCCGAAGGCGTCCAGGTGCAGGCCCAGCGCGCGCTCCGCCTCGTGCAGCTCCAGCTCCGGGTGGGCGGCGGGGCGGACCTCGCCGGCCTTGCGGAGGATGGACTGGATACGGGCGTAGGCGTACTGGAGGTAGACCGAGGTGTCGCCGTTGAGCGAGACCATCTGGTCCAGGTCGAACTTGTAGTCGCGGCTCGGCGACGTCGACAGGTCCGCGTACTTCACCGCGCCGATGCCGACCTGCGCGGCCCGCTCCCGGATCTCGTCGTCGGTGAGGTCCCGCGCCTTCTCCCGGACGACCTCCGCGGCGCGCTGCACGGCCTCGTCGAGGAGGTCCTCCAGCCGTACGGTCTCGCCCTCACGGGTCTTGAAGGGCTTGCCGTCCGCGCCGAGCACCGTGCCGTAGCCCATGTTGTGCGCGGTGACGTCGTCGTTCAGCCAGCCCGCCCGGCGGGCCGTCTCGAAGACCATCCGGAAGTGCAGCGACTGGCGCACGTCGACGACGTACAGCAGCGTGGTGGCGTGCAGCTCCTGGACCCGGTCGCGGATCGCGGTGAGGTCGGAGGCCGCGTAGCCGAAGCCGCCGTCGGCCTTCTGCACGATCAGCGGCACGGGCTGGTCGTCCTTGCCGCGGATCTCGTCGAAGAACACCACCAGCGCGCCCTCGGAGCGCACCGCGACGCCCATCTCCTCCAGGAGCCGGGCGGTCTCCGGCATGCCCTCGTTGTACGCGGACTCGCCGACGATCTCCTCGTCGCGGATCTCCATGTCGAGCTTCTCGAAGACGGAGTAGAAGTAGACCTTCGACTCGTCCACGAACTGCTGCCACAGCTCCAGCGTCTCCTTGTCGCCGGACTGCAGGGCGACGACCCGCTTGCGGGCCCGCTCCTTGAACTCCTCGTCCGAGTCGAAGAGCACCCGCGACGCCTTGTACACGCGGTTCAGGTTGCTCATGGCCTGCTCGCCGTCGACGTCGGCCGCGGGGGCCAGCTCGCCCGGGTGCTCGAACAGGTACTGGATGAGCATGCCGAACTGGGTGCCCCAGTCGCCGATGTGGTGCCGGCCGATCGTCTTCTCGCCGGTGAAGTCGAGCATGCCGCGCAGCGCGTCGCCGATGACCGCCGACCGCAGGTGACCGACGTGCATCTCCTTCGCCACGTTCGGCTGGGCGTAGTCGACGACCGTGACGCCCGCGTTCTCCTTCAGCGGCACGCCGAGGCGCTCGCCGTCCGCGTGCCGCGCGGCGAGGTTCGCGGTGATCGCCCGGTCGGCGATGGTGAGATTCAGGAAGCCCGGTCCGGAGACCTCGACGTCCTTGATCAGGTCGCCGGTGGTGAGGTGGGCGACGACCTCCGCCGCCAGCTCCCGCGGGTTCGCCTTCGCCTTCTTGGCCAGCGCGAGGATGCCGTTGGCCTGGAAGTCCGCCCGGTCGCTGCGTCGCAGCAGCGGGTCCGCGCCGGCGGCCTCCGGCCGGGTGGCCGTGAGGGCGGACGCGAGCTGCTGCTGGACGGAGTCGGTGAGGGACGTGACCGAGGCCATGGAGTGGCTGCCGTTCTCTCGGGTTCGTGGACTGCTACGGAAGACGAGTATCCCACGCGGTGAAAAGCGGTTTTCGCGGATGAGGGCCGTACTGGGAGAATGGAACGGTCAGCCGTGCGACCGTACCGGCTGCTCCAGCGCAGAAAGAAGGACGTGCCGATCGTGGCTCAGAGCACCGAGACCACCGACTGGGTCTCCCGTTTCGCGGATGAGGTCATCGAGGAGTCGGAGCGTCGGGCCCCGGGCAAACCTGTCGTCGTCGCGTCCGGGCTGTCCCCCTCCGGTCCGATCCACCTGGGCAACCTCCGCGAGGTCATGACCCCGCACCTGGTCGCCGACGAGGTCCGCCGCCGCGGGCACCGGGTGCGGCACCTGATCTCCTGGGACGACTACGACCGCTACCGCAAGGTGCCGGCCGACGTGCCCGGCGTCGACAAGACCTGGTCCGAGCACATCGGCAAGCCGCTGACCTCCGTCCCCGCCCCCAAGGGCTCCGCCCACCCGAACTGGGCCGAGCACTTCAAGGCCGCGATGGTCGAGTCGCTGGCCGAGTTGGGCGTGGAGTTCGACGGGATCAGCCAGACGGCGCAGTACACCTCCGGTGTCTACCGCGAGCAGATCCTGCACGCCATGAAGCACCGCGGCGACATCGACGCGATCCTCGGCCAGTACCGCACCAAGAAGGCCCCGGCCAAGAAGCAGCAGCAGAAGCCGGTCGACGAGGCCGAGCTGGAGGCCGCGGAGGGCTCCGGCGCGGCCGGCGAGGACGACGGCAGCTCCGGAGCGGCCGGGTACTTCCCGTACAAGCCGTACTGCGGCAACTGCGAGAAGGACTTCACGACCGTCACCTCCTACGACGACGACTCCACCGAGCTGACCTACGCCTGCACGGAGTGCGGCTTCTCGGAGACCGTCCGGCTGAACGAGTTCAACCGCGGCAAGCTGGTCTGGAAGGTCGACTGGCCCATGCGCTGGGCGTACGAGGGCGTGATCTTCGAGCCCAGCGGTGTCGACCACTCGTCCCCCGGGTCGTCGTTCCAGGTCGGCGGGCAGATCGTCGGGATCTTCGGCGGCGAGCAGCCCATCGGCCCGATGTACGCGTTCGTGGGCATCAGCGGCATGGCGAAGATGTCGTCGTCCAAGGGCGGGGTGCCGACCCCCGGCGACGCGCTGAAGATCATGGAGCCGCAGCTGCTGCGCTGGCTGTACGCCCGGCGCCGGCCCAACCAGTCCTTCAAGATCGCCTTCGACCAGGAGATCCAGCGGCTCTACGACGAGTGGGACCGGCTCGACGCCAAGGTCGACGACGGCTCCGCCCTGCCCGGGGACGTCGCCGCGCACTCCCGCGCGGTGGGCACGGCCGGCGGTGAGCTGCCCCGGACGCCCCGGCCGCTGCCCTACCGCACGCTGGCCTCGGTGGCCGACATCACCGGCGGCCACACGGACCAGGCGCTGCGCATCCTGAGCGACCTCGACCCGTCGAACCCGCTCGGCTCCCTGGACGAGGCCCGGCCGCGCTACGACAAGGCCGAGGCGTGGATCAACAACCACGTCCCCGCCGACCAGCGCACCATCGTCCGCGCCGAGCCCGACGCCGAGCTGCTGAAGTCGCTCGACGAGCAGGGGCAGCGGTCGCTGCGCCTGCTGCTCGACGGGCTCGCCGCCAACTGGTCGCTGGACGGGCTCACCCACCTCGTCTACGGCGTGCCCAAGGTCCAGGCGGGCTTCTCCGCCGACGCCACCCCCAAGGAGCTGCCGCCCGAGATCAAGACCGCCCAGCGGTCGTTCTTCGCGCTGCTCTACCACCTGCTGGTGGGACGGGACACCGGCCCGCGGCTGCCCACGCTGCTGCTGGCGGTCGGCCAGGACCGGGTGCGGGCGCTGCTCGGGGAGTAAGCGGAAGCACGGAAGAGGGGGCGTCCCGGTGCTTTCGGCACCGGGACGCCCCCTCTTCCGTCGCGGAGCCCTCGCTACGCGATGTGGTCCTCTTCCATCTCCGCCATGTGGCGCGCCTGGAAGCCCTCGGCGAGCGCCTTCAGGGCGCTCGGGCTCAGCGCCGTGCCGTACGTCGCCTCGATGTTGTCGCCGAGCACCCGCGGGGTCGGGTAGCTGCCGTCTATCGACTGGCGGAACACCTGGTAGTACGCCTCCTCGTCCGGGTCGGCGGCGGGGGTGCCGCCGCCCTCGCCCAGCTCGCGGGTGCGGCCGCCGGGGACCACCGGGATGGGGAAGCTGCCGGTCTCCTCGGGAGACGGCTCCTGGAGGGGAGGCTCCTCCTGGTACTGGTCCTGGTACTGCTCGGCCTGCTGCTGTTCCGCGACCCAGCGGGCGTACTCCTCGTCCGGGTCGTAGGTGGGGTCGTAGCCGCCGTGGTACTCGACGGTCCGGGGGTCCCGGGCGTGCAGCCACTGGTTCTGGTCCGTGTCCCCGTCCCCCTGGGACCCGGGGACGTGGTGGGCCTCCAGCTCCAGGCGCTGCTCGCCGGAAGGCGCCGCCGGGCCGACCTGCGCCGCCCCGGCTCCACGGCCGCCGCCGGCCGTGTCGGCACGACCGGCCGTGGCCGAATCGAGCTCCGGGGCCGGGGGTATGAGCGCCGGTTCTATGCCGGCCGCCGCCAGACCCGCGGGGGCCGTGTCGGCCAGGGGGACGCCGTACTTGGCGAGGCGGAGCGGCATCAGGGACTCGACCGGGGCCTTGCGCCGCCAGGCGCGGCCGAAGCGGGAGCGCAGCCGGGCCTGGTAGACCAGGCGCTCCTGCTCCAGCTTGATCACCTGCTCGTACGAGCGCAGCTCCCACAGCTTCATCCGGCGCCACAGCAGGAACGTCGGTATCGGCGACAGCATCCAGCGGGTGAGGCGGACACCCTCCATGTGCTTGTCGGCGGTGATGTCGGCGATCCGCCCGATCGCGTGCCGGGCCGCCTCCACCGAGACGACGAACAGCACCGGGATCACACCGTGCATGCCCACACCGAGCGGATCGGGCCACGCCGCCGCGCCGTTGAACGCGATCGTCGCCGCCGTCAGCAGCCACGCCGTCTGCCGCAGCAGCGGGAACGGGATGCGGATCCAGGTCAGCAGCAGGTCCAGCGCCAGCAGGACGCAGATGCCGGCGTCGATGCCGATGGGGAAGACGTAGCTGAAGTTCCCGAAGCCCTTCTGCAGGGCGAGTTCACGGACGGCCGCGTACGAACCGGCGAAGCCGATCCCGGCGATGATCACGGCACCGAAGACGACCACACCGATGAGAACCCGGTGCGTCCGTGTCAGCTGAAGTGGCCCGGCCACCCGTACTCCCCTCCCAGTGCGTGTTGTTGCGCGCAACAGAGTGGCACATGTGTGCGGAGGACGGGTGGCCGGTTCTGCTTCAGCGGGCTCAGCCCTTGTCGGAGGCCTTGTCGGAATCCGACTTCGAGGCGGACTCGGACGGCGCCTTCGACGCCGAGCCGGAGGGCGAACCGCCCTCCTTCTCCGTGCCGTTGGCCTCCGTCACCGAGGACACGGCCTCCTTGGCGGCCTTCTGCGCGTCCTTCATCAGGTCGTCGGCGGAGGGCGTCTTGTCCCCGGCGAGACCGGCGCCGTTGTAGTCGAGCGTGAGGACCACGTTCTCCACCCGCGCCACGACCGTCTGCTGCTTGAAGGCGCCTTCCTTCTTCTTCAGGTCGTAACGCACCGCCGTCGCCTCGTCACCGACCCCGGAGACCGGCTCCGACTTGGTGCCCTTGGCGCCCTCGGCGGACTGGGCGTCGGCCACCTGCTTGGCGTAGTACTTCTTGGCCAGCTCGTCCGCCGGGCCGCGGGTGGTGTCCGAGTCGAAGCGCAGCAGCGAGACGCTGAGCCAGCGGAACTGCGAGCCCTTCACGCCGTTGTTGTCCAGGCTGCTCCAGGAGCAGTTGGCGCGGGTGGAGATGTCGTCCGAGTTGCCCTCCTTGCCCGACTTCGCCTTCGGTGCCAGATCTTCGAGGGTCTTCTTGGACAGCACCGTGCACGCTTCCGGGAGCTTCCCGTACTTCGCCGCCCGCACGGTGGGGGAGGGGCTGGCGGACTTCGAGGCGGAGGCGCTCGCGCCCTTGTCCTTGCCGTCGTCGGAGCCGGAGTCCGAGGAGCAGCCGGCGGCGACCAACGGGACGGCGGCCGCGCAGACAAGGACACGGGCGAGTCGCTTCACTCGCCGGCCGGACTGCTGCTCTCGCTGTGCTCGTCGCTGCATGGTTCCTTCACTCATGACGCTCGTGTTCCCTGCGGTCGGGACGGGGTCCGAGGGGTCACCGTACGCGTTGACTCACCCGTGTGGTCTTCCTTCGGGTGGTTCGCGCAGGGCGGTGAAGGGGTCGTGAACGGTGCTCAGCCGCCCAGCGAATCGGCCAGCTCGGAGGCCAGTTTCCGTGCCCTGTCCTGCAGTTCCTTGCTGTCCGGGACGGCGCCGACGGTCATCGGCTGCTCCGCGTACTCGATGGTCACGATGACGTTGGACGTGCGGAACGCCACAGTCACGGTGCGCTGCCCGGCGGTCGAGCCGGAGCTGTCGAGCTCGTCGTCGAGGAACGCCTCCTCGCCCAGGTCCTCCAGCAGCCGGGGCCGCAGATCGGTGGGGGCGGCGGAGGGCGGCACCGCGGAGCCGGACGGCGCGGAGGCGGAGGG
>Ga0247819_10001445_pt1 | contig 12829 bp, 14 predicted proteins | sample 13C_Xylose_Day6_FD_193428 | JGI IMG/M metagenome (GOLD analysis project Ga0247819, IMG submission 193428) | Soil microbial communities from agricultural site in Penn Yan, New York, United States - 13C_Xylose_Day6 | ecosystem: Environmental > Terrestrial > Soil > Agricultural land | place: USA... | reverse complement strand
GGTCATCATGGATGAGCGCGGCCAGATGCTGAGCTCGCCCGAATTCGCGCAAAAGATCGCAGGCTTTCGCGATCAGGCCCGCGACATTGCCTTTGTCATCGGCGGCGCGGATGGGATCGATCCCAGTCTGCGCGCCCGTGCCGATCTGGCGATCAGCTTTGGCCGCATGGTCTGGCCGCATATGCTGGTCCGGGTGATGCTGGCCGAACAGATCTACCGCGCCACCACCATCCTGGCCGGAAGCCCCTATCACCGGGTCTAGGCGGCAACGCCTTTTCCGGATCTGCCTTGAGGCCGCATCGCAGGCCACCGATCACGTCGCCCATTCGGGATCGGTGGTAAAGGCGATGGTCAGCCAGCGATCCGGGCCTTCATCGCCAATGTCGCGGCCAACCTCATCGCGGATCAGGTCCCATTCCTCAAGGCTGCGGGCAGGCGCCCCGCGCGGCACGATGAAGAACAGTTCGATCTGCCGCCCGCGCCCGACGCGCGCGACATAGGCGACATGGCCCAGAAAGCCGTGGCGGGTGACGATGCTGCACGCGACCTCATCGACATGGGTTTTCAGGTCTTGCGGCGTCACCAGCATGATATCGGCCAAGGCCTGACGCACGGTCGGCAAGGGCGCGGGCAGGACCACCAGACAGACCAGCGCCAGCACCGCCGGGTCGATATAGGGCGAGACGCTCTGCCAGGATGTGCCCTGAATGGCCCAGCCAAAGGCAAAGGCCACGAACAAGGCCCCGGTCATCGCGGCCGAGATCATCCACGCCTTGGCGTCCAGTTCCAGAAAGGCCGATCCGATCCGGCGATTGGCCCTGCGCACAAACAGCGCCATGCCCAAGGCCACACACAGCGTCAGCGCGGCGTAAAGAATGGCGTGGTCGAAGGCCAAGACCCGCCCGCCCGACAGCAGGCTGCTGACCGCGTTGGCCAGCGCATATCCGGCAGCGCCTATCAGCAAAAAGCCACTGAGCCCCAGCACCATCGGCTCAAGATGCCAGAAGCCCATGGTGAAATGGCGGACCAGACGGGCGCGGGTGCGCTCTCCCATGGACTGGGTGATCAGCCGCGACACCAGCAGGGCAAGGATCGTCATGCTGGCGTCGAGGGCGGAATAGACCCCGTCAAAAATGATCGAGGACGACCCCGTCAGCACCCCGAACACCACCCCGAACGCGGCCAGCGCGAAGGTCACAAGGATCGATAGCCTCAGGATGCCTTGTTCGGTCTGCATGACATCTGCCTTCGCTTGGACGCGAGGCGGGGCGCATCCTCAACGGTCGTTCACCCCGCGCTCAGGCGCAGGGGACGGGCCAGTTGTCGATGATGGCCACGGCCTCTTCGGCGGTTTCGACAAAGCTGATCAGCCCCAGATCGTCGCGGCTGATGGTCCCGGCCTCGGCCAGAGCGTCCCAGTTGATGATCTTGTGCCAGAATTCCGTGCCGAACAGGATGAAAGGCACGCGCCGCATCCGCCCGGTCTGGATCAGGGTCAGGGCCTCGAACATCTCGTCCAGCGTGCCGAAGCCGCCGGGGAAGATGGTCACGGCCTTGGCGCGCATCAGGAAATGCATCTTCCGGATGGCGAAGTAGTGGAAGTTGAAGCACAGGTCGGGCGTGACATATTCGTTCGGAGCCTGCTCATGGGGCAGGACGATCGACAGCCCGATCGAGATGCCGCCCGCCTCATGCGCGCCCAGATTGCCAGCCTCCATCACGCCGGGTCCACCGCCGGTGCAGATGACATCCTCGGCGCCATAGCTTTCCAGACTGCGCTCGGTCATCAGCCGGGCGAATTTGCGCGCCTCGTCGTAATAGCGCGAGAGTTCCGCCAGTTCCGGCGTGCGGGCGCTGTCGCGATGCTCGGGCGCGGGAATGCGGGCCCCGCCGAACAGCACGATGGTCGAGCGGATGCCGCGCGCATCCATGATCATCTGCGGCTTGAGCAGCTCCAGCTGCAGGCGAACCGGGCGCAATTCCTCGCGCAGCATGAAGTCGTCATCGGTGAAGGCCAGACGATAGGCGGGCGCACGGGTCTGCGGCGTATCGGGCAGCTGACGCGCGGCGACGGCGTCCTGCTGGCTGTCACGGATCGGGTGGTGGCGCTCGTCTTCTTCGATCATCGAAACCTCTGAGGCGCGGCAGGCGCGGATTGCGCGGCCGCTCCCCCCCGGTCTATAGCCCTTGCAAGACAGTTTCCACCCGAGTTCCAGCAAGAGAGACACACCATGTCGAACGCACAGCTTGAAGCCGCCATTGAGGCCGCATGGGATATCCGCGACCAGATCACCCCCGCGACGACCGGCGAGGCCCGCGACGCCGTCGAGGCGACGCTTGAGGCGCTGGATCAGGGCACGCTGCGCGTCGCCGAAAAAAGTGGTGCCGACTGGCATGTGAACCAATGGGCGAAAAAGGCCGTGCTGCTGGGCTTCCGCCTGAAGGACATGGAGATCCATACCGGCGGCCCGCAAGGCGGCGGCTGGTGGGACAAGGTCGACAGCAAATTCGCCGGTTGGGGCGAAAACCGCTGGCGCGAGGCGGGCTTCCGCGCTGTCCCGAACGCGGTGGTGCGCAAGTCGGCCTATATCGCCAAGGGCGTGGTGCTGATGCCGTCCTTTGTGAACCTTGGCGCCTATGTCGATGAGGGCACGATGGTCGACACCTGGGCCACCGTCGGCTCCTGCGCCCAGATCGGCAAGAACGTCCACCTGTCCGGCGGCGTCGGCATCGGCGGCGTGCTGGAACCGATGCAGGCCGGCCCGACCATCATCGAGGACAATTGCTTCATCGGCGCGCGTTCCGAGGTGGTCGAGGGCTGTATTGTCCGCGAAGGCTCGGTGCTGGGCATGGGCGTTTATATCGGCAAATCGACCAAGATCGTCGATCGCGAAACCGGCGAAATCATGTATGGCGAGGTTCCTGCGGGGTCGGTCGTCGTCTCGGGCTCGCTGCCGTCGAAGAACGGCGTGAACCTGTATTGCGCTGTGATCGTGAAGCGCGTGGACGCGCAAACCCGATCGAAAACCTCGATCAACGAGCTGCTGCGCGACTGACATATCTGCGTGAACCTTGACGGGGGTGTCGGCGTTAACCGCTCAGACACCCCTTCAAAAGGAGAAGCGCATGGAAGGCTTGGGCTGGATCGCCGCCATCATCGTGGGCGGTATTGCGGGCTGGATCGCCAGCAACATCATGAAGGCGGATACCGGCGTATTCCTGAACGTCGTTCTTGGCATCGTCGGCGCGGTCGTGGGCAATGCCATCCTTGGCGTCCTCGGCATGAACGCACAGCACGGCAGCTGGATCGCACAGGGCTTTGTCGGCCTGATCGGTGCGGTGATCCTGATCTGGCTTTACCGAGCGGTCGCCAGGTAGCTTTCCGGGGGCGGTTTCCGCCCCCTTTTTCATGCCGTGAACTCGGCCATCTTCGCGCCGGTGATGCGGATCAGCTCATCGGGCGCGATCGAGAACAGGTGTCGCGGCGTTCCCGCTGCGGCCCAGACCTCGGGGAATTGGGTCAGGCGCGGGTCGATATAGGCGTCGATGCGTTGCAGATGCCCGACAGGGGCGACGCCGCCGATGGCGAAGCCGGTCTCAAGGCGGATCTGCGCGGCATCGGCCTTGCCCAGGGGCTGGCCCGCGACCTGAGCCGCCTTTTCCGCATCGACCCGGTTGCCGCCCGCCGTCAGGAACAGCACGACATGGCCCGAGCTTTCGCCGCGAAAGATGATCGACTTGGCGATCTGGTCGACCTCGCAGCCGACGACTTCGGCAGCCCCCGCGGCGGTGCGGGCGCGGTCATCGGTTTCGCGGATCTGGGTGGTGGCCCCGGCGGCATCCAGCGCGGCGCGCACACGTGCTAGGCTCTTGCTCATTGTCACTCCCATGTGTTTCGGGGATATGAGCGCAAATCGCATCAAGGGGAAAGTCATGGCGCAGCAGGTCTATACGCTTCTGGTTCAGGTCGGCAGGGCCGATGAGGACGGATTGCCCGAGGATGCCACCGGCGCGGCGCTGGTCTGCTACGCCTCGGGCGTCGATGAGGCCGAGGCCGTGCGCGAAACCGTCTCCATCCTGAAACAGGCCGGGCTGTCGCCGATCGAAGTGACCGGGCATGGCTCGCTGGACGAGCGGCTGGCCGAGGGTCACGACATCCCCGAGGAAGAGCGCGAGCTGATGGACCGCGCGCTTGAAGAAAACGCCGTTATCGTCGCCCAGATGGAGCCGCTTTTCGGCGACGAGGAAGACGAGGACGACGCCTGATCCAAGGCCCGACGCGGGCCTATCCAGCCGTGCCATGCTGGGTTAGACTGGTTTCAACCAGAACAAGAGCACGGAACGGGACAGGCACAATGACAGGACGGAACCTCCGATTTGCGACTGCGACCTTGCTGGTCTGCGCGCTGGCCAGTTGCGGTGTATCGAACCGCACACCCGGCGCGGGCGGCAATTACAGCGGGCTGCCCACGGCGGGCGGGCATGGCTCGGAAGCGGGGTTCCAGAACTGGGTGGTCAGTTTCCGCCCGCGCGCCATCGGGGCGGGCGTGTCGCCGCAGGTCTTTGACAGCGCGATGGCCGGGGCGCATTACCAGCCCAGCATCGTTGCTCTGGACGGCAAGCAAAGCGAGTTCTCCAAGCCGATCTGGGAATATCTGGACGGTGCGGTCGGCGGCAGCCGGACCTCGACCGGTCGGCAGATGGCCGCGACCTATGGCAGCACGCTGTCCGCGATCGAGCGCCGCTACGGCGTCCCGCGCGAAATCGTGCTGGCCGTCTGGGGGATGGAATCGAATTACGGCGCGAACCGCGGCAATACCCAGACCGTCCCGGCGCTGGCGACGCTGGCCTATGACGGGCGGCGCGGAGAGTTCTTTGCCGGTGAACTGGTCAGCGCGCTTCGCATCATTCAGGCGGGCGACGTGGACAACAGCCACCTGGTCGGCAGCTGGGCAGGGGCGATGGGGCATACCCAGTTCATGCCGTCCTCGTTCCTGTCGCATGCGGTCGATTTCAACGGCGACGGGCGGCGCGATATCTGGTCGAACGATCCGACGGATTCGCTGGCCTCAACCGCTTCCTATCTGCGCGAGAACGGCTGGCGGCCGGGCCAGCCCTGGGGGACCGAGGTCATCCTGCCGCAGGGCTTCGACTATAATCAGGTCGGCAAGTCGGTGGTGAAATCGGGCGGCCAGTGGCAGGCGATGGGGGTGCGCGCGGCAAATGGCGGCGCGGTGCCTTCGGGTGCGATCCTTGCCCCGGCGGGCGCGCGTGGCCCGGCCTTCCTGATCACCGACAACTTCCGCGCCATCCTGAAATACAACGCCTCGGACAGCTATGCGCTGGGGGTGGCTTATCTGGGCGAGTCGATCGCCGGGCGCTCGGGCATCCGCGGCAGCTGGCCGCGCGGCGACCGCACGCTGTCCAACACCGAAAAGGCCGAAATCCAGCGCCTGCTGATGGCCAAGGGCTTCGATACCGGCGGGGTCGACGGTAAGCTGGGCAGCAAATCGGTCGATGCGGTCAAGGCCTATCAGCGCTCGCGCGGGATGGTGCCGGATGGCTATGCCGACGCCCAGCTGCTGGGCATGCTGCGCGGCTGACCCATTCTGACGGACGACGGGGCGGCCTTGGGCCGCCCTTTGCTTTTCGCGAATGCCGCCGGATTAGGCCCGTTGATCGAAACGCGGGCAGATAATCCGGCCGGGTGAAACGCGCTGTCCTGCCATTGCCCTTCAACTTGGCAAAAATCCCGACTCGCTGCCCTCATCGTTTTCAGCCGTCACGCGGCATAATCAAACGAGAGGGAAAACAGGGATGAAGATTTACAGCACCGCCTTGGCCGCCGCCCTTATGTCGGTTGGCCTGGCGGGCGCCTCGTGGGCGCAGGAAGACACCATCAAGATCGGCGTGCTGCATTCGCTCTCGGGCACCATGGCGATTTCGGAAACCACGCTGAAAGACACCGTCCTGATGATGGTGGACCAACAGAACGCCAAGGGTGGCCTGCTGGGCAAGAAGATCGAGGCGGTCGTGGTCGACCCGGCCTCGGACTGGCCACTGTTTGCCGAAAAGGCACGCGAGCTGATCTCGGTCAACGGGGTCGATGCGATCTTTGGCTGCTGGACCAGCGTCAGCCGCAAATCCGTGCTGCCGGTCATCGAGGAACTGAACGGGCTTCTGTTCTATCCGGTCCAGTATGAGGGCGAGGAATCCTCGAAGAACGTGATCTATACCGGCGCCGCCCCGAACCAGCAGGCGATCCCCGCCGTCGATTACATGGCCGAGGAGCTGGGCGTCGAGAAATGGGCGCTGCTTGGGACCGACTATGTCTATCCGCGCACCACGAACAACATCCTTGACGCCTATCTGAAGGGCAAGGGCGTCGCGGCGGGCGACATCTTCGTCAACTACACCCCCTTCGGTCATTCCGACTGGTCCAAGATCGTGGCCGACGTGGTGGCGCTGGGTGCCGACGGCAAGAAGGTCGGCGTCGTGTCGACCATCAACGGCGACGCGAATATAGGCTTCTACAAGGAACTGGCGGCGGCGGGCGTCTCGGCCGACGACATCCCGGTCATGGCTTTCTCGGTCGGGGAAGAGGAACTGGCGGGTCTGGATACCACCAACCTTGTCGGCCACCTTGCCGCCTGGAACTACTTCCAGACTGCCGACAGCCCCGACAACAAGGCCTTCATCGGCGAATGGCAGAAGTTCACCAAGAACGACAAGCGCGTGACCAATGACCCGATGGAAGCCACGGTCATCGGTTTCAACGCCTGGGTGAAGGCCGTCGAAAAGGCGGGCACCACCGATACCGATCCGGTTCTGGATGGGATTGTCGGGGTCGAGGTTCCGAACCTGACCGGCGGCACCGCCAAGGTCCTGCCGAACCACCACCTGACCAAGCCGGTGCTGATCGGCGAGATCCGCGCCGACGGTCAGTTCGACATCGTCAGCCAGACCGATGAGGTCGCGGGCGATGCATGGACCGATTTCCTGCCGGAAAGCGCCAAGCTCGACTCGGACTGGCCGGGCAAGAAATGCGGCATGTGGAACACCGAGACCAACAGCTGCGTGCAGGAAAAGTCGAACTACTGATCCCATGCTGACCGGGGTGGCGTGATGCGCCGCCCCTATGCCCGCTTCCGAGGATTCCATGCGCCTTTTCCTGCTTGCTCTGGCCTTCGTCGCGTTGGCCCTGCCCTTTGCCGCACAGGCGCAGTCGCCCGATCTGGGTGCGGTCATTGCTCAGCATCGCGACCAGATCGAAAAGCCCTCGCGGCAGTCGGTTGGGCCGGTGATCGAGGCCATTGCCGCGTCCGGTCCGCTGGGTGCGGCCCTGCTGCAGGCATGGGGTGATCGCCTGTTGGCCATCCGCAAAAGCGACGGGTTGCTAGTCATCACCGCCCCCGACGGGGACGGCCTGACCCTGACCGATGCCGCGACCGGCGCGGGTCTGGGTGCGGCTGCAGAAGGCGATGTGACCCTGCTGCGCCCGAATTCGGGCGTGCGCGGGGTAATCTCGGCGGCCTTGGCGGGGAATGCGCTGTCCGACCCCGATCCGAAACGCCGGATCGAGGCGCTGGATTCACTCTCGCGCCGGGCCGATGCCAGTCAATTGGCCCTGCTGCGTCAGGCGTTGGACGATCCCGACCCGGCACTGGCCGCCCGCAAGGCGCGGCTGGAGCGCTTGTTGACCATCCAATACGATCCCGATCCCGCAGCGCGCATCACGGCCATCGAAAGCTTTGGCGGCGACAGCGGGCTGGATTTTCGCGCCAGCCTGAACCCGATCCTGACCACCCGCCGCGTGGCGTTGGAGCAGGTTCCGGCGGATGCGAATATCGCGCGGAAGCTGTCGCTTGGCAGCGATCTGAGCCGGGACGAGGCCTATGCCATGCTGGTCGCGGACGGAACTGCACCCGCCCGCCTGACCTCTGATGCGATGCGGGCCACGCTTGCCCAGCATATTGCGGATGGCATGGTCGGCGGCGTGTCCCTTGCGCAACTGGGTGATCAGGCGGCCCGCGACCGTGCCTATACCGCGCTGGAGACCCAAGGCATCGTCCAGCCCGCCGCCAGCGAGGCCGAGGTCGACGCAGCCCTGTCCCGTTACAACTTCCTTGATCTTTATGCCGAGCCTGACGCCGACGTGACCACGTCCGCCCGCGCGGCACTGCGCGGCACCGAAACCCGGATCGGGCTGATGCAGGCGGCCGATCTGTCGCTGGACGCGCTGTCCTTGGCCTCGATCTATTTTCTGGCTGCCATCGGGCTTGCCGTCACCTTCGGGGTGATGGGCGTCATCAACATGGCGCATGGCGAGTTCATCATGATGGGCGCCTATACCGGCTATGTCGTCCAGCAGTTCATCACTGACAAGACCGTCTCGCTGATCGTGGCGCTGCCCTTGGCGTTCGTCGTGACCTTCGCGGCGGGCGTCGCGCTGGAGCGGCTGGTGATCCGCCACCTGTACAAACGCCCGCTCGAAACCCTGCTGGCGACCTTTGGTGTGTCCATTGCGCTGCAGCAATTGGCCAAGAACATCTTTGGCACGCAGGCCCGCCCGCTGACTTCGCCCGCATGGCTGGATGGGGCGCTGACCTTCAACGATGTGGTGTCGATCAGCTATATACGCATCGCGATCTTTGTCTTGGCGATGGTGTTTCTGGGGCTGTATCTGTTCATCATGAACCGGACCCGGCTGGGGCTTGAGGTCCGCGCCGTGACCCAGAACCCCGGCATGGCGGCCAGCATGGGGATCAGCCCCGACCGCATCAATATGCTGACCTTTGGCCTTGGCTCGGGGATAGCGGGGATTGCGGGCGTAGCCATCGGGCTGTTCGCGAAAGTGACCTCGGAACTTGGCAGCGATTACATCGTGCAAAGCTTCATGACGGTCGTGGTGGGCGGCGTCGGCAATATCTGGGGCACGCTGGCGGGTGCGGCGCTGATCGGCTTCCTGCAAAAGGGGATCGAGTGGTTCAACCCGGCCAACACGCTGGCTGCGCAGACCTACATGATCCTGTTCATCATCATCTTCATCCAGTTCCGGCCGCGCGGCATCATCGCCGCCAAGGGCCGGGCGGCGGGGGCCTGACATGCGCAAACCACTTGTCCTGCGGCATCCCTCAATTCTGGTCTTCCTTGGCGTACTGGCGGTGTTCACCGTCGCGGTCACCATCCTGTCCACGGGCTACGGCACGGGCCCGATCTCGACCAGCATGGTCAAGACGCTGGGCAAGACCCTGTGTCTGGCGCTGGCTGCTGTGGCGATGGATCTGGTCTGGGGCTATGCGGGCATCCTGAGCCTTGGGCAAATGGCGTTCTTTGCCCTTGGAGGCTATATGATCGGCATGTGGCTGATGGTCGCCCGCACCGAAGGCATCGTCACCGGGACGCTGGCGAACCTGCCCATTCCGCCCACGGACACGGAAATATCCGCCGCCGTCGCTACGCAGATCTTTGGCGTCGTGGGATCGGATCAGTTTCCACTGATCTGGGCCTTTTCCGGCTCGCTTTGGGGGCAGCTGCTGATGGTCGTGCTGGTGCCGGGGCTGCTGGCACTGGTCTTTGGCTGGCTGGCCTTCCGTTCGCGGGTGAACGGGGTTTACCTGTCGATCCTGACGCAGGCGATGACTTTGGCCTTGGCGCTCTACCTGTTTCAGAACGATTCCGGGCTGCGCGGGAATAACGGGCTGTCGGGGCTGCAAAACATCCCCGGCCTGGATGCGGTGGGGCAGGAGAAACTGTCGATCTGGTTCCTTTGGGCGTCCGCCGTGGCGCTGGGGCTGGGCTATCTGCTGATTGCCTGGGTCGCCTCGGGCAAGTTCGGCAGCGTCACCCGCGCCATCCGCGATGATGAGGCCCGCGTGCGCTTCCTTGGCTATTCCGTCGAAGGCTACAAGCTGGTTGTCTTTGTGCTGGCCGCTGTCGTCACGGCCATCGCGGGTGCGCTTTATTACCCGCAAGCCGGGATCATCAACCCGGCCGAGCTTGCGCCCATCGCCTCGATCTATCTGGCGGTCTGGGTGGCGATCGGCGGGCGCGGGCGGCTTTACGGGGCAGCCATCGGGGCGGTCTTCGTGTCGATGCTGTCCAGCTGGTTCACGGGTGGCCGCGCGCCCGATGTCAATCTGGGCTTCTACACAATCAAATGGGTGGACTGGTGGCAGGTGCTGCTGGGCCTGTCCTTTGTCCTTGTCACGCTGTTCGCGCCCAAGGGGATTTCCGGGTTGGTCGACTGGTTCGAGGGGCTGCGCCCGCCGCGTCGTCGCGGTGCCGCCCTTGGTCCCGATATGGGATCGCTGCGCGAGAAGGAGGCCGTGGAATGACCGCGCTACTTGAGGTCCGGGGCATTTCCGTCAGCTTTGACGGATTCCGCGCCATCAATAACCTGTCCTTCGAGATCGGCGAATGCGAGTTGCGCGCCATTATCGGCCCGAATGGCGCGGGCAAGACCACTTTCATGGATATCGTGACCGGCAAGACCCGCCCGAATGAGGGGCAGGTCCTGTGGGGTGAGGGCTCAAAAAGCCTGCTGCGCATGAACGAATCCCAGATCGCGCAAGCCGGGATCGGGCGCAAGTTCCAGCGTCCCACCGTCTTCGAGGACCAGACCGTGGCCGAAAACCTGACCATGGCGCTGAGCGCACCGCGTGGGCCGTTCAGCGTGCTGCGCTGGCGTCCGTCAGCGGACAGCGCCGCGCGGGTCGCGGAATTGGCCGCCGAGGTCGGTCTGGCCGAGCACCTGTCGCGCAAGTCGGGCGAACTCAGCCACGGCCAGAAGCAATGGCTGGAGATCGGGATGCTGCTGGCGCAGGACCCGCGCCTGCTGCTGGTCGATGAGCCTGCCGCCGGGATGACCCTGGCCGAGCGCGAACAGACAACGACGCTGCTGCGGCGGTTGTCGGAAAAGCACGCGGTTGTCGTGGTCGAACATGACATGGATTTTGTCCGCCGCCTCGATTGCAAGGTGACGGTCCTGCATGAAGGCTCGGTTCTGGCCGAGGGCAGCCTGGACCATGTGACGGCCAATCCGGAAGTCATCGAAGTTTATCTGGGGCGTGGATGAATGCTTGAGGCACGCGATATCACCCTGCATTACGGCGGCAGCCAGATCCTGCACGGCGTCGACCTGATCGCCGAGCCGGGGCAGGTGACCTGCGTCATGGGCAATAACGGCGTCGGCAAGACCAGTCTTCTGAAGGTCCTGTCCGGCAGTCATCCCCGCTCGGGTGGCATTTTGCGCCTGAACGGCGAGGAACTGGGCCGGGTCAATGCGCAGGCCATGGCGCTGCGCGGTGTCGGCTATGTGCCGCAGGGGCGGATGATCTTTCCGCTGCTGACCGTGCGCGAGAATCTGGAAACCGGCCTTTCAGTCCTGCCGCGCGGCGAGCGGCGGATTCCCGACGACATCTTCGAACATTTCCCGGTTCTGGCCGAGATGAGCCACCGCCGCGGCGGCGACCTGTCGGGCGGACAGCAGCAGCAGCTGGCGATTGCCCGCGCGCTGATCATGCGGCCACGGGTGCTGTTGCTGGATGAGCCGACCGAGGGCATTCAGCCCAATATCATCCAGCAGATTGGCCGCGTCATCAAAGGCCTGCGTGATCGGGGCGACATGGCGATCGTGCTGGTCGAGCAATTCTTTGATTTCGCATATGATCTTGGCGACCGCTTCCTGATGCTCGAGCGTGGCAGACCAGTGATCTCGGGCCTGCGGGCCGAGGTTCCGCGCGAGGCGCTGAAGGCGCGGCTTGCCGGTTTGGGAGCCGCCGCCTGACATGCTATCTTGCCGCAAAGCAGGAGGAGAGCGATGACCGGAACCGAGAACGACCTTGTGCTGCGCCGCGTGCTGGACGCACCCCGCGCGGCGATCTGGCGCTGCTGGACCGAGCCGGATTTGCTGAAGCAATGGTTCTGCCCCAAGCCGTGGACCGTCTCTGACGTGCGGATGGAGTTGTGGCCGGGTGGCGAGTTCATGACGGTGATGAACGGGCCGAATGGTGAGCGATTTGAAAATACGGGCGTATTTCTTGAAGTGCTTGCGGGCGAGCGTCTGATTTTTACCGATGCGTTTGAACCGGGTTGGCGTCCGGTGGGCAAGCCCTTCATGGCGGCCTGCGTCACCCTCTCGGATATCGACGGGGGCGGGACGCAATATGACGCCCGCGCCATGCATTGGACCGCCGAGGCCAAGGCCGAGCATGAGGCCATGGGATTCCATACCGGCTGGGGGATCGCGGCGGATCAGCTTGAGGCGTTGGCGCGGACGCTATAGGACCGCGCGCCCGCCGATCAGGTGGTTGATTTTGTTTGGAAACGGGCTGTGACAGTGGACACAGCCCGTATACCGGGCGTCGTCCGTCAGTGGCCGCTGCCCAGCTTCATCGCGATGATGCCGCTGATGATCAGGATGGCGGCGATGATGCGCAGCGGCGTCACCGCCTCGCCCAGAAAGGCGATACCAAGCACGAATGCCCCGACCGCACCGATACCCGTCCAGATCGTATAGGCCGTGCCCAGCGGCAGGCTGCGCATCGCGATTGCCAGCAGCGCGAAGCTGCCAATCATCGCGACGATCGTGACGATGCTGGGGGTAAGGATGGTGAAGCCCGCGGATTTCTTCATCGCATAGGCCCAGACGACCTCAAGGATGCCAGCGACGAGAAGATAAAACCAAGCCATGCCTGATCTCCTGTAGATCGGGTCGTCCCGCTTGATTCCCGTGATGGTGAGGTCGTCCTCGGCTGGGAATATGGGACGGGTTCGCGGGCAGGGCAAGGGGGTGCGGCAAATCCGGGATCCGATGAACGGCAGACTT
>Ga0247819_10001444_pt1 | contig 12834 bp, 12 predicted proteins | sample 13C_Xylose_Day6_FD_193428 | JGI IMG/M metagenome (GOLD analysis project Ga0247819, IMG submission 193428) | Soil microbial communities from agricultural site in Penn Yan, New York, United States - 13C_Xylose_Day6 | ecosystem: Environmental > Terrestrial > Soil > Agricultural land | place: USA... | reverse complement strand
AACTTCGCGCTCGCGCTGCCTCTCGCCACCGCGAAGGTCGTGATCCCGTTCCAGGCCGCGTTCACCTGGGTGTTCCGGCCCGCCATCGCGCTGCTGAACGGCAGCGCCAACGCTTTGCTGCGCGCGATCGGCATCGAGCCGAAGGAAGAGCTCTCGGGCGCGCGGTCGGCTGAGGAGCTCTCGTCGCTCGTGCGACGCTCGGCGAGCGCCGGCCTGCTCGAGCAGGACACGGCCACCCTGCTCGGACGCACGCTGCGCTTCTCCGACCACGATGCTTCCGATGTCATGACGCCGCGCCCGCGCGTGGCCGCGGTGCAGCGCCAGGAACCCGCCGAGGCGGTGCTCGAGCTCGCCCGCCAGACGGGCTTCTCGAGGTTCCCGGTCTTCGACGAGAACCTCGACGACATCGTCGGCATCGTCCACGTCAAGCAGGCGGTGGCGGTGCCGCGTGAGCGACGATCGGATGTCCCGGCGTCGGCCCTGCAGTCCGAGGCGCTGCGGGTGCCCGAGACCATCAAGCTCGACGCGCTGCTCGGCGAGCTCCGCGGCCGCGGGTTCCAGATGGCCGTGATCGTCGACGAGTACGGCGGCACGGCTGGGGTCGCGACCCTCGAGGACCTCGTCGAGGAACTGGTGGGCGAGGTCGCAGACGAGCACGACCGCACCCGTGCGGGCATCGTGCGGCGCGGCGACAGCGTGAGCTTCCCCGGAATACTGCGACCCGACGAACTGCTCGAGCGCACCGGCATCCACGTGCCCGAGAACGGCGACTACGAGACCGTCGCCGGATTCGTGATGGCGCAGCTCGGGCGGCTTCCCATCGTCGGCGACGAGGTGCCGATCGACGAGGGCACGCTGAGCGTGCAGCGACTCGACGGCCGGCGCATCGACCGGCTGCGGTTCGAACCGACGCCCGTGCACGAGGTCACCGAACTCGAGGGGGCGGAACGATGAGCGACTGGGCAGGAATCGCCTGGCTGTTCGTACTGCTCGCCGCGAACGCGTTCTTCGTCGGGGCGGAGTTCGCCGTCATCTCGGCACGGCGCTCGCAGATCGAGCCGCTCGCCGAACAGGGCAGCCGCAGCGCCAAGACCGCCCTCTGGGCCATGGAGCACGCGACGCTCATGCTCGCGATGAGCCAACTCGGCATCACCATCTGCTCGCTGCTCATCCTGAACGTGTCGGAGCCGGCGATCCACCACCTGCTCGAGGTGCCGTTGCACCTCACCGGTTGGTCGGAGGAGGCGATCTCGACGATCGCGTTCGTGATCACCCTCGTGCTCGTGTCGTACCTGCATGTCGTGTTCGGCGAGATGGTTCCGAAGAACCTCTCGTTCACGCTGCCCGACCGAGCCGTGCTGCTGCTCGCACCGCCGCTGGTGTTCATCGCCCGCGTCTTCAAGCCGATCATCATCGCGTTGAACGCGACCGCCAACGGTGTTCTGCGGCTCTTCGGCGTCGAACCGAAGAGCGAGGCGAACTCGACGTTCACGCTCGAGGAGGTGCAGACGATCGTCGACCAGTCCCGACGCGAGGGCGTGCTCGACGATGCGAGCGGCACGCTCACGGCGGCGTTCGAGTTCACGACGAAGCGCGTGAAGGACATCGCCGTGCCGGTCGGTTCACTCGTGAGCCTGCCCCCGGGCGCCACCCCGAGCGACGTCGAGCGGGCCGTGGCCCGCCGCGGCTTCTCGCGGTACCCGATGCTCGGCGCCGACGGCGAACCCGACGGCTACGTGCACCTGAAGGACGTCATCGACCTCGACGACGACGAGTTCGACGACCCCATCCCGCCGAAGCGCATCCGTCGGCTCGTGTCGATCTTCGACGGCACCGATCTCGAGGACGCCCTCGCGACCATGCGACGGCTCGGCACGCATGTCGCGCGGGCCTTCGACGAGGACGGTGTGACGACCGGCGTGATCTTCCTCGAGGACATCATCGAGGAGCTCGTCGGCGAGGTGCAGGACGCCACCAGGCGTGGATGATCCTGCTGGGGTTCCCGCAGGTGTGCCGCGGCACGCCCGGGCGTAGACTGCTCCCCGTCAATTAGGCGAGGTGTTCTCATGTTCGATGGTGCGAAAAGCTATGGCGTCCTCCCGGCCTCCGATCTCGCGCGGGCGGTGAAGTGGTGGAAGGACGTGTTCGGAATGGATCCCGACATGACTGACGAGAGCGGCGCGATGTTCCAGCTCGGCGGCACCCCGGTGCTCGTCTACGAGACGCAGTTCGCCGGCACCGCGCAGAACACGGCGTTCGGCATCGACACCGACGACTTCGACCGTGATGCCGCGGCACTGCGCGAACGCGGCGTCACGTTCCTCGACTACGACCTGCCGGGCCTGAAGACCGTCGACGGCGTGGCCGACCTCGGAGGCATGCGCACCGCCTGGTTCAACGACAGCGAGGGGAACATCATCGCCCTCGGCCAGCGTCCCTGAGTCGCCGCGGTCACCACTCCCCGTCGTTGTGCTCGGGCCTCGCCCGCAGGTACTGCACGGGCCACATCGCAGTGCCCGCACCGAGTTCGTGCGCGGCGCGCAGGGCGAAGTGCGGGTCGCGCATCATCGCCTTGCCGAACATGACGGCGTCGGCACGGCCCGCGGCGACGAGGTCGTCGGCGTGCCGGGCGTTGGTGATGCGGCCGACGGCCGAGACCGGGACATCCGTTCGCTCGCCGACGTACTCGGCGAAATGCGCCTGGTACGCGGGACCGATCGGGATGTCGGCGGACGCGACGAGCCCGCCCGTCGAGATGTCGAAGAAGTCGGCACCGGCGGCGGAAGCCCAGCCCGCCACGATCGCGGTCTGCGCCTCGTCCCACCCGCCGGGGGTCCAGTCGGTCGCCGAGAATCGCACGAACACCGGCATCGCCTCGCCGACCTCGGCGCGCACGGCCCGCACGATCTCGAGCAGCAGGCGGGCGCGGTTCTCGAGGGAGCCGCCCCACTCGTCGGTGCGCCGGTTCGACAACGGCGAGAGGAACTGGTGCACGAGATAGCCGTGCGCGGCGTGCACCTCGACGAGGTCGAACCCCGCCTCGACGGCGCGACGCGCGGCGGTGCGGAAGTCGTCGATCACGGTGGCGATGCCCGCCTCGTCGAGGGCGACCGGCTCGCGCAAGCCGTCGAAGGCGACCGCCGACGCCGACACCGTCGGCCAGCCCCCCTCGTCGAGCGGCTGCGAGCCTCGTCGCCGGGTGGGCTCGGGCCAGATGGACGCCTTGCGCCCCGCATGCGCGAGCTGCACTCCGACCGCCGCGCCCTGCGACCTGATGAATCGCGTGATGCGCGCCCACGCCTCGGCCTGCGCGTCGTTCCACAGTCCGGTGTCGTGGTCGGAGATGCGCCCCTCGGGGCTCACCGCCGTGGCCTCGGCCACGATGAGCCCCGCACCGCCGGCGGCCATCGCGCCGAGGTGCACGAGATGCCAGTCGTTGGGCACGCCGTCGCGGGTGTCGACCGAGTACTGGCAGAGCGGGGGCACCCAGACCCGGTTGCGCATCGTGATACCCCGGATCGTGATGGGGGTGAACAGCCCCGCCGCGGCATCCGTGCCCGAAAAAGGCTCGGCGGACTGGCCGGGCGTCGTCTGAAGAGCGTCGGGCGTATTCATGCGAGACCCCGCAGCCATGACTCGAGCCGGGCGGCACCGGTGAACACGTGACCGTCGCCTCCGACGGCCCGCGCGCCCTCGACGTTCGCGGAATTGTTGTCGATGAACAGCAGGTCGGCATGGGCGATGCCGAGCTCGGCGATCGCGTGCTCGTAGATCTCGGGCTCGGGCTTGACGAGTCCCAGCTCTCCGCTGATGAACACGCGCTCGAAGAGCGGGGCGAATGAGCCGTGGCGGAGCCAGCCGATGAAGTCGGCCCCGGCGTTCGAGAGCAGCGCGAGGCGCGTTCCGCCTTCGACGAGCGCGTGCAGCACCCGCAGCGTGCCGGGATCGACCGAGAGCCAGCTGCGATGATCGATGGCCCACAGCTCGTGCACGTCGATCGGGTTCCAGTCGGCACCGACGTCGTGCGCGACGGCCCGCCAGTAGGCCTCGATCGACGTCGTGCCGCGATCGAGTCCCTCGCGATGGGCCCAGTACGCGGTCCAGAACGGCTCGGCGTCGACGCCGGCCTGAGCGAGCAGCAATGCCCGGTCGGCGGCACTCGGGGCATACGAGATCACCTCGCCGTAGTCGAAGACGACGACGCGAGGTGGGAGGCTGATCGGGGCAAGTGCTGACGTAGGCATCCCCCTCAACCTATCGTTGGTGCATGAGCGTGACATGGCGGGAATGGACGGCCGAGGATTCCGCCGAGTGGATCGCGGTGCCGAGCGCCGGCGACGACAAGTACACGCGGGGCGTGCTCGGGGTCATCACCGGCTCGACCGACTATCCCGGAGCCGCCGTGCTCGGCGTCGAGGCCGCCTGGCGCGCGGGCGCCGGCATGGTGCGATACATCGGTCCGCGCCGCGCCAGCACCGCTGTGCTGGCGCAGCGACCCGAGACGGTCACCGTCGCCGGGCGGGTGCAGGGCTGGCTGGTCGGCTCGGGCATCGACCCGCACCGGCGGTCGTTCGTGCTCCAAGGCGACCTCCAGCACGCGCTCGCGTCGCGCTTGCCCGTGGTGCTCGACGCGGGCGGGCTCGACCTCGTCGGCTCGCACACGGCCCCCACCGTGATAACGCCCCACGCTCGCGAGCTCGCGACTCTCCTGACCACCCGCGAGATCGATGCGAGCGCCGCCGACGTGCGCGCCGACCCCGCGGCCTGGGCCGAGCGTGCCGCACGGGAACTGGGCGTCGTCGTGCTGCTGAAGGGTGCGGTGACCCGCATCGTGGATCCCGACCGCGACGCCTACACCGTGACAGCGCCCACGCACTGGCTTGCGACCGCCGGCAGCGGCGACATCCTGGGCGGCATCCTCGGTGCGCTCGTCGCGACGAACCACGCGGTGCTCGCCGTCGACGCCGACGTGCTCGCGAAGCTCGCCGCGACAGCCGCGTGGGTGCACGGCGAGGCGGCGAGGCGCGCGAGCGATGCGGTCGGGGGCGGCCCGATCGTCGCGCTCGACATCGCGACGTCGGTCCCCGCCGTGATCGGATCGTTGCTCGCGCGCTGAGCGCCGCGCACACCTCTGACGCGGCGTGGCCCATGCGCTCGGTTAGGCTCATCGTCGTGACTCCGGGAGGCGAGCTCGAGGCGACCGCGGGCGCTGTCGGTGTCGTCCGCCGCTCCCTCGGCGGGCGTGGCGCACTCTGGGCCGCGTTCGCCATCGTGCACGCGGCGCTCATCGCACTGAACCTGTACGGCCAGGGCTATCCGCTCGGCGACGTCACCGGCGTGTATCGCGTGTGGGCCGAGAACGCCGCCGACGGGCTCGTGCGCATGGGCATCGACGTGCCGTGGGTCTACCCGATCCTCGCGTTCGCCCCGATGACGGCGGCACTCGCCCTCGGTGCCGAGTGGTACGGCCAGACGTGGCTTGCGATCGTGACCGTGCTCGACGCCATCGCGTTCTCGGTCCTCATCGGCCGCGCGCGGCTCTCGCGGTCGAGGCGCATCGCGGCGTGGTGGTGGGTCGGGTTCCTGGCCGTGCTCGGCCCGATCGCGCTCGGTCGCATCGACGCCGTCACCGTGCCGCTCGCGGTCACCGGGCTGCTCTTCGCGGCAGGACGTCCGCGGGTCGCGGCAGTGCTGCTCACCGTCGGCGCCTGGGTGAAGGTGTGGCCGGCGGCCCTCGTCGCCGCACTCGTCATCGCCATGCGCCGGCGCCGCGAGGTCGTCACGGTCGCTGCCGCGCTCAGCGCCGGCATCCTCGCGGTGAGCATCGTCGCCGGGGCGGGGGCGAACGCGATCGGCTTCATCGTCGAGCAGGCGGGCCGTGGCCTGCAGGTCGAAGCGCCGCTCGCGACCGCCTGGCTCTGGCAGATCGTGGCGGGATCGAAGGAGGTCACGGTGGAGTACGACCGCGACATCCTCACGTTCCAGGTCGAGGGTCCGGGTGCGGATGTCGGTGCGGCGCTGACGACGCCGCTCATGATCGTCGGGGTTGCCGTCGTCGTGCTGTTGGGCGTCCGGGCAGCGGCGCGTCAGGCGCATGTCGGCGAACTGCTCGCTCCGCTCTCGCTCGGGTTCGTCGTCGTGCTCATGGTGGCGAACAAGGTCGGATCGCCGCAGTTCGTGACCTGGCTGGCGGCGCCCATCGTCCTCGGCCTCGTGTACCGCCCCGCGCGATTCGCCGTGCCCGCCGCGCTCGCCGCAGCCGTTGCTCTTCTGACCCACATCATCTACCCGTACTGGTACGGCTGGCTGCTCGTCGCGAACCCCGCGTTCGTGTTCCTGCTCACGGTGAAGGCGGCGCTGCTGGTCGCTCTGCTCGCGTGGTCGCTGCGTGCGGTGTGGCAGGCTGGGAACCGGAGATCGGGAAGTTAGGAGCAGGTCGATGCTTGTCGCATTCTCACTGGCGCCGAGTGGGTCCGAGGGCCCCGAGGGATCCATCCACGACGCGGTCGCCGCCGCGGTCCGCATCGTTCGCGAGTCGGGGCTGCCCAACCGCACCTCCTCGATGTTCACCGAGATCGAGGGGGAATGGGACGAGGTCTTCGACGTCATCCGCCGGGCGACCGAGGCGGTCGCCGAATACGGCCCTCGCGTGTCACTCGTGCTGAAGGCCGACATCCGTGCGGGTCGCGTCGGCGAGATCGACGCGAAGGTCGAACGCCTCGAGTCGGCGCTCGAGCGCAGCGAGTAGCGCATCGCGGATCCCACCACAGGCTGGCGATTCGCGTTGTCGTGGGAATGTGGTGTCGAATCGATTCGATCTGTGCGAGAATCGGCGGGTGACCCTCTCAATCGACGGGCCGACGACGTTGTCGCCGGCCCGTATCCGTTGGGCGCTGCTCGCGCTCGCGCTCGGTGGCTTCGGCATCGGCTCGACCGAGTTCGTGGCCATGGGCCTCCTTCCCGACATCGCGCAGGACCTGTTCCCGGCGCGCTACGCCGACTCGCCCGCCGACGCGAACGCGGCCGCCGGCTGGCTGATCTCCGCATACGCACTGGGCGTCGTCGTCGGCGCGCCGACGATCGCCGCGGCCGCAGCACGCTGGCCGCGCAAGCAATTGCTGCTCGTGCTGGTCACCGCATTCACGCTCGGCACGGTGGCCTCGGCCCTCCTGCCGACGTTCGAGCTCGTGCTCATCGCACGATTCGTCTCGGCCCTGCCGCACGGGGCCTACTTCGGCATCGCCTCGCTCGTTGCTGCGAGCCTCATGGGGCCGGGCAAGCGTGCACGCGGGGTGGCGCTCGTGCTCTCGGGCCTGACGATCGCCAACGTCATCGGCGTGCCCGCCATCACGTGGCTCGGGCAGATCGCAGGCTGGCGCATCGCCTACCTCGCGGTGGCCGCGATCTTCGCGCTCACCTTCGTCGCCGTGCTGCTCGCGGTGCCGTGGCAGGCAGGCGATCCCGGCGCCACGATCGCGCGCGAGTTGCGTGCGTTCACTCGTGCTCAGGTGTGGTTCGCCCTCGGCATCGGCGCGATCGGCTTCGGCGGGCTCTTCGCCGTCTACACCTATGTCGCACCGCTCGCGACCGAGGTCACGGGGCTCTCGCCGGAGTTCGTGCCGATCGTGCTGGTCGTCATCGGACTCGGCATGACCCTGGGCAACATCGTCGGCGGACGACTGGCCGACTGGAGCGTGCGCCGGTCGATGTACCTGTTCTTCACGATCCTCGCGGCTGCGCTCGTGCTGCTCGGCCTCACCGCGGCATCGCCCGTGGGGCTCCTCGCCGGCGTGTTCCTCGTAGGCGGGGCATCCGCGGCGCTCTCCCCGACGATCCAGGCACGCCTCATGGACGTCGCGCGCGACAGCCAGTCGATCGCCGCCGCGCTCAACCACTCGGCCCTCAACGTCGGCAACAGCCTGGGCGCGCTGTTCGGAGGATTCGCCATCGCTGCCGGACTCGGTTACGTCGCACCCGTGTGGATCGGGCTCGTGCTCACGCTCGTGGGCATCGCACTCGCGGTCGGCTCCTATGCGCTCGACCGAGCGCGTGGCCGCCGTGGCGTGAGCGTGCCGTACGCGACAGGCGCGGTGCGGGCGATCGAAGCCTGAGGTCGTCGGCGCTTGTCGGAGGGATTGAAGAGCCCACCCTGTCGGATCAGTCGGACTGCAGGAGGATTCCGTCGAGGATGGCACGCTTTCGCAGCGCGACCTTCGTGCCGACGTCGTAGCCGGAGGCCCGGTACTTCTCGCGAATGCGCTTGAGGTAGCTCTTCGCGGTCTCTTCGGAGATGCCCAGCTGGAACGCGACGGCCTTCACCGGCTGGCCGGCGCCGTAGAGCGCCATGACGCGGCGCTCCTGCGCCGAGAGCTTGGGTACTGTGCCGTCGTCGAGGAGCGCCTGCTCGAGTTCGGGGGTGAGGTAGGAGTCGCCGAGGCCGGCGGCGCGGATGGCCTCGATGATGGATTCGACCGGCTCGGACTTCACGAGGTAGCCGAGTGCGCCGGCGCTGAGTGCCTCGCGCACGACGGCCGCCTCGGAGTAGTTGCTCATGAGCATCGTCTTGACACCGGCCGATTTCAGCATCGAGAGCTTGAGCGAGATGGGGATGTTGTCGCGCAGGTCGAGGTCGAGCAGAACCACGTCGACCGGGAAGTCGGGATGGGCGAGCAGCTCGGACCACGACGGCACCGCGGCGACGAGCTCGATCTCGCTCTCGGACGAGGCTCCGCGGAGCCATTCGGACAGCGCGCCGAGCAGCATGCGGTGGTCGTCGACGATGGCGAGCCTGATCGGATCTGCGGTGTCGGCCATTCAGCTCCCCCTCGGATTGGCCGCGTCTCGCGCGACCGTCGCACTTGCCGACGACGCCGTGTTCGCCTGGCATTCGATCTCGATGCGGAAGGATTCGGCCTCCGCGACGAGAACATGTCTTCCGACACTATCTACAGCCTCCCACGTCGCCGGGTCGAGACGTCGCAAGACGACGCCGAACACCTCGATCTCGATGTCGACCACGTGGGGTGTCGTGTGGTCGTCGTCGATCGCTGGGCACCGCAGCCTGACGGCGATCGGCTCCGCGGGTGCCTTACGACGTTCTCCGACCAGGAGCCAGAGCGCGAGCAGCAGGCCGTCGCGCTGCTGCTGCGAAAGCAGACCTGCCGCACCCTCTGCGTCATCGACCACGACGCGGTTGCTCAGGTACGCCGATTCGGTCACGGCGTGCTTCAGCCAGGTGTCGGTGCGACCCTCGATGAGGCGTGCCCGGAGCCTTGCGGCGACCGCCGCCGCGCGCTCGGCGGCGGCGGTGGGGAGCGGGATCGCGATGCGGCCGGAGCCGACGTCGTCGAGCAGTGTCTCGGCGTCGAAGTCGAGCTTCGCGAGTTCTTCGGACGCCTGCATGCCGACGGCCGAGGGGGCGGTGGATACGGTGCTCTGCACGAGCGAGAGATCGAGTTCGCGCCCCACCAGGGACCGGAACCCGTTGATCGCGACGACCGCGAGCAGCGTCGGCAGCACCGCGGACACCGCGACGGCGAGCCCGACCACGATGTACTCGCCGGCCTCACCCGCTTGCAGGAATGCCGATGTCGCGAGGACGACGCCGATCGCGCACGCGACCGCGAGCGGCACCTTCGTGCCGCGGATCGCCGCGACCGGCATCAGCACGGCCCCCGCGGCTGCCGCGGCGGTGGGGGTCACCCCGCGGTCGAGGTATCCCCACGTCGCGGTCACGTCGAGCCACACGGGAACGGCGAGCGCGACCAGCAGCAGGACGTAGAGCCAGTCGGGAAGCGGGTTCGCACGGGAGACCAGGCGAGAGACGACGCCCACGCACAGGATGGCGGCGAGGGAGAGCCACGCCGCCCACGGCCCGACACCGACCGGGTAGAACGGCGCCATCATCATCGCCCGCAGCAGGTCTGCCGCGATGACGATGGCGGCGGTGATGGTGACGCCGGTGGCGAGTCGCCGCCCGCCGTGGCGTTCGCGAACGTCGCCGGCCGCGAGGGCTGAGCGGCTCGGTCGACGGAACGGCTGCTGTCCGGCGCGGGTGGTTGTGGCGCTCACGGCTTCGGCACCTCGAGCATCACGGTCGTTCCCGAACCCGGCGACGAGAAGACGCGCGCCCGGCCCCCGACGGTGCTCAGCCTGCCGACCACCGACTCGGAGTAGCCGAGCCGTCCCCTGCTGACGGTCTCGGGTTCGAACCCGTTGCCCGCATCGGTGACCATCGCCCGTACCGTGCGCTCGTCATCGGTGACGGTGACGTCTGCCTCGTTCACGCCAGAGTGCCTGCGAACGTTCTCGAGGCACTCTCCGAGCGCACCGAGGAGCGCATCGAGAGTGTCTCGCGGCAGCGTGAGCTGGCCGGCGCCGTGCCAGTTGACGTCGAGCCCCATTCGGGCGAAGCGCTGACGCACCGACTCGAAGGTCGTTCCGAGGATGTCCTCCTCGGCCTCCGGGGAGAAGATCGCATCGGACGTCTTGTCGAGGGGCGCGCCGAGCCGCAGCTGCTTGAGCAGCCGAGCGTCGTCACCGGCCTGCTGTCGCAGCGCGCCGACGCCGACGCCCACCCCCGAGTGGGCGAGCAGGCTCAACGTCGCGAGCACGGTGTCGTGCAGCACCCGTGCGTCCTGCCGCTGCCGTGCCTCGAGCTCGCTCGCGAGTCGCTCGGCCTGATGGGCGCGACCGACCTCGTCGATTCGCGCCGAGGCGCTGGCGATCGCCGCGTTGAGCGCCAGTGCGAGCGACGCGGCAACGGCCCATCCTGCGATCGTCGAGATGACCACGGCGGGCATCGGATCGCCGGTCACGGCGATGATGACGACCGTCGCGAGGATGACCGAAGCGAGGGCGAACACGAGCGACGGCCCTCGGTGGCGTACGACCAGGGTGATCGCGACCGACGGCGCGGTGACCGATGCGGTGACGCCCAGTGCGGTCAGCAGCACCGGGTCGAGCGCGGAGGAGGTTCCGATCACGCCGATCAGCGCTGCCGAGACGGCGACGACTCCGACCGCGGTCGGCACCCCGCCACGCTCGGTGTGCAGGAAGACGAAGGCGCCCGCGGCGACGCTGAGGAGCGTGACGGCGGCGAACTGGATCCCGGTGGTGGTGCCCGGCACGATGACGCACAGGAGGGCGCCGACTGCGCCCGTCAGGCCGTAGATGCGCGCGAGCTTGCGCAGCAGTCGATCGCGTTCCTTCTGGATGCGCTTCATTGACACCCCCTCGCGGTGACGGCGCGGGCCGGGCCATCGGTTTCTCTACCGAACCTTAGCCCATCGCGTGGATCACGCCGCCAGCAGGCTGGAGAGCGCCGCCCCTACGGCGTCGTCTTCGATCAGGAACGCGTCGTGGCCGTACTCGGATGTGATGACGACCGGGGCGTCGCCGTGCACGCTGCGCCGAAGCTGCGCCGCGATCTCGCGCTGGCCTGAGAGGGGGAAGTAGCGATCGCTGTCGATGCCGAGCACGAGGCTGCGTGCCTCGACGCGGGCCAGTGCCGCGTCGACCCCTCCACGGCCCCGGCCGATGTCGTGGGAGTTCATCGCCTCGGTGAGCACGATGTAGCTGTTCGCGTCGAAGCGACGGGTGAACTTGTTCCCATGGAAGTCGAGGTACGACTCGACCGCGAAGCGTCCGTCGCCGCCGAGCGGGTCGAGGTCGGACTGCCACCCGCGCTCGAAGCGATGGTTGAGCTCGGCGGCCGTGCGGTAGTTGAGCATCGCCATGCGGCGGGCGAGCGACAGCCCACGCGTGGGCCCGTCGCCGTCGGGCGCATCGTAGAACGCCCCGCCACGGAATGCGGGGTCGGAGCGGATCGCCTCGATCTGCACCGAGTTCAGCGCGATCTGGTCGGCCGTGGTCGCCGGCGGGCCCGCGAGCACCGCGATGCGCTCGACCGCGCCGGGAGCCTCGATGGCCCACTCGAGCACGTGCATGGCACCCATGGAACCGCCTACGACCGCCGCGAAACGCTCGATGCCGAGGCTCCGAGCGAAGGCGAGTTGCGCGCGGACCTGATCGCGGATGGTGAGGAACGGGAATCTCGCGCCCCACTCGGCGCGGTCGGGCGCGAGCGACGCGGGGCCCGTCGACCCCTGGCAGCCGCCGATGACGTTGGGCGCGAGCACGAACCAGCGCTCGGTGTCGATCGCGAGCCCGGGGCCGACGATGCCCGGCCACCAGCCCGAGCTCGGGTGCGCCGGCCCCGCGGGACCGACGACGTGACTGTCGCCGGTGAGTGCATGCAGCACGAGGATGGCGTTGTCGCGGGCGGGGGAGAGCGCCCCCCACTGCTCATAGGCGATCTGCACGCCCGGAAGCAGGCCGCCCGATTCGAGTTCGAGGTCGCCGATGCCGATGAACCGCCGGTCGGCGACCGGATCGCCCTCGCGCCAGGCACCGGTCGCCGGCGCACGCCGCCCGAGCATCGCGCGCGCGCGCGCCTCGGGCACGATGCTCGCGGGCACGGTGTTCGCCTGCGTCTGCCAGTCCATGCTCTCGATTCTCCCGAACCCCGCGGCGTCGCGGGGATTTGTTACGGGTCGCGCCCGACTCCGCGGTCGAGCGTGCGGGAGGCGGCCGGGCGCAGAACGAGCGGATGCCCCGTGCCGGTGGGGCACGGGGCATCCGCTCGATGCGCGGCGAGGCGCCGTCAGACGCGCGCGGCCTCGGTGGCGGCGCGCGCGGCGGTGAGGCCCGCCTCGAGGTCCGCCTTCAGGTCGTCGACGTTCTCGATGCCGACCGACAGCCGCACGAGTCCGGGCGTGACGCCGGCCGTGAGCTGCTGTTCGGGAGTCAGCTGCGAGTGCGTGGTCGAGGCGG
>Ga0247819_10001442_pt1 | contig 12856 bp, 5 predicted proteins | sample 13C_Xylose_Day6_FD_193428 | JGI IMG/M metagenome (GOLD analysis project Ga0247819, IMG submission 193428) | Soil microbial communities from agricultural site in Penn Yan, New York, United States - 13C_Xylose_Day6 | ecosystem: Environmental > Terrestrial > Soil > Agricultural land | place: USA... | reverse complement strand
GCCTTGGGTACGGTGACATTCATCCACGAAGACATAGAAACGCCCATGCATGGGCGGTGCCGGTACGCTCAAATCAGGCTCAAACTTGTGTAGCAAGGCACATAGCAGGCGTGGTGCGGCAGCTGAGAGCTTCTGCACAAGATCGGCACGGGAGGCAATGCGTGGCGAGGGCGAGTCGTTACCGATTACCCCGGCATTACGCATCACCCCGGATATTTGCTTGTCCAGCTCATCGCGATCCGTGATGACCAGAATGCGCGCCTCAGGATCATGCTCCAGCAACCACTTGGCGATCAGCACCATCAGAATGCTCTTGCCACTGCCCTGGGTATGCCAGATAACCCCGCCCTCTTTACGCCGAACACGCTCCTGCGCGGCCTTCACTGCAGCGTATTGATGAGGGCGCGGCACCTTCTTGATACCCGCATCGAAGATGATGAAGTTGCGAATCAGATCGAGTAAACGAGACTTCTCGCACATCTGCGCCAGTGGGTCGTCCAGCAAGTAACCAGACTGTGGCACTTCTGCATCCAGTAGCACTTGGTAGCGAGCAGGCATCTCCTGCAGGGTATTCAACTCCTCAGGCCCAGCGTTCAGGGAGGACGCCTTCCACTCGACAAAAAACTCGGCGCGGGTAGTCGCCGTGCCGTAGCGCAAGCCCTGAGAGTCACTGCCAGCGAAGACCAACTGCACTGTACTGAAGAAACCCTTGTTGAAGATTTCCTCCTGGTTGGTGATCAGTTGGTTAACGCCATCGGCCACCTCTACCGAACTACGCTTGAGCTCAATCACACCGATGGCGATACCGTTCAGATAAATCACCAAATCAGGGCGGCGCTCATGGCCACCGCGCAAGGTCACCTCTTCGGCAATGGCAAAGTTATTGTGCTCAGGGTGCTCCCAATCAATCAGATGCACCGTTTCGTGGGCCTGTCCAACGGCTACCTGTACTGGTACGCCGTAACGCAGCAGTTGGTAGGTACGCAAATTAGCCTGATACAGCGTGATGCCAGTGGAATCAGCCGCTGTTATCAGCTTTTGCAGCGCCGCCGATATCTGTGCATCGGAGTAGCCGCGCTGTTTCAGATTGGCCTGCAGCAGCTCGACTTCAATGTTGCGGTTCTGCCCACGCTTGCTCCACTCACCCAGGTAGTTGTAGTCAAGACAATCAGGCCGCGACTTGTCCGTAAACAAAGCCAAAACACGATTCTGGGTGCGACGTTCAGAGCGAGGTTGTTGAATCATCAGGTGCATCCTGCAGGGTTTATTCGGTTACGTGTTTGCTGACGAGACTGTTGAGCAACACGTTATTCATTTGTTCGGAATGGACGCGTATGGCGTCGGCGTCCCAAGACTCTGTTTCCATCATCAAATACTGTTTAACGCTATCGATGGTGTTGTTCTTATAAAACTCTTTTTTCGCCGCAGGCATGAAATTGCTCAGCCGAGAGTTCTTGCTATGGCTGATCAGGCATAGATTGCCGAACGAATTGAGCGTGTCGGAATCGAGCTGCACCTGCCCGTCTAGCGGATGCTGAGGGTAGTAATGCTCCACCGAACTACGGAAGGTGAATTCATAGGATTTAACCTTGTCATTCGTCCCGAGCTCAAGCCAAAGCAGATAGTCCAGGAAGTTGAAAATCAGGTTGTTTTCGATATTGCCGAACGTCAACCGAGACTCCACCGTCTCTACCGCAATGCTTTCGCGGCGTGTCTGACAGGCGCCCCGATTGGTATAGATCATCGCAAAGTAATCCAGGCCTGCCTCTTGGGCCAGAAAGCGGTCAAAGACAAACGCCTTGGCGACCGACTCCATGTGCTGCAGATAAACTTGAGCCTCAATTTGTTCAACATAAAACAGGTGAAACAGCGCCGCATTCAGCCAGTGCTTGTAAACAAGCGTTGGCGTAGAAACATGAAAAGCTGACAGCAACATCAGGATGCGGCGGTTGATGCCTTCATTGCCGTCCTCTTCGCCGAAGGTATTCACATAACTTCCCCGTCCAGCGCTGCTGTGATCGCCGCCTTTGTTCCACTTGAAGCGTTTGAGACTCCAACCATCCGAGCCCTTGATGAACTCGCGCTTGATCACATATTGGTCAAACAGATACTTGCAGCGCAGCAGGCTAAAGGTAAAACGCTTCACTGCCGCAACAGGGTCTGGCTGCTTGAGCACATGCGCCTCAAAGGTATCGAGCAAGCGCTTGTCATCCAATGGGATGTCCGCTCGCGTATCGACACGCAGTACATGCAATAGGAAGTTGGGAAAGTTAATCACCGTGTTGAAGCGATCTGGCGCCTCCTCACCTGACTCACCCTGCTTCGCAGCAACCGGAACCTTGGCAATGATCTGATCAAGGGTCATGCGAGTGTCCTGCCGAGCAGTCACCTCCTGAGTTTTGTGCAGTGCCGCCCGAAGCGAATCGAAGTCAGCGAGTTGAAACTGTCCCCAGTCCCCTTCGCCAAAAATGCTGCCACGTTGGCCAGGCGTGAAGCCCATTTGCACATAGCGCTCCATGTTCGCGCAGGCTTCCCATACTGCATGCAAGCAATTCTGACTCTGTTCGCAGCCCTGCAGTTGCTCCATCATCCGCGCCTTGAGCACCTCGTGTTTTTCCAGCTGCTCACCGCGGTTATTCATGATCTCGAAGTAATGGTTCAGGTCCGTATCCGACGGCACTTTCACCCGCATGATTTGCACGTAGCCAAACAAATAATCGGCAAATTGCTGAGGTGAAACTCCGTTTTCTTTGAGCTTCTGCGACAAGACTTTCTGGATAAGGCGGTAGCCATTGAGGATGCCGGTATTGATCTGCTTCTTAGTCAAAAGCTCGGCAGGGTCGTCGTTGAACTTCTTCTCGAAGATGGCGGTAAAGGTTGCGCGCGAATGCTCGCGGCTATCGAAGTGGATACTCAGGTTTGAATACCAGGCAAGCTCGACAGCCTTGGTGTTTTTCAGATACGACGTCAGCAACGACAGGGTCGTCAGGCGTTGCTGACCGTCAATGGTTTCAAATACCGGGGTTTTACTGTCCGGGCGCTCATACACCACCAAGGTGCCAATGTAGTATTTGCGCGCTTTATCGTCCTTCTTCGGCAGGTAATCGATCACGTCCTGAATCAGCTGCGTGATTTCGCCCTCCTCCCAGGCGTAATTGCGCTGATACATCGGGATGACATACTCGTCCCGACCGCTGAGCAGCGCCTTGATGGAGAGCTGACTGATTTCGCTACTCATAGTATTTCATCGCCTTGAACAGAGCTTCGATCTCATCGGTTCTGGTTGACTTCTGGCCGCTCAATACCGGCAGGCTGCAATTAACAAAGTCAGCAGGACGTGTGGCCTCCTTGATCAACCTGAAAAGATTGTTCTCCAACACGTGGTTATCCATGCTGGCCAGCTGCACCACCTGCATCTTCAGGCGCAGGCTGTAGGCCCAGATGAAAATCTTCTCGATGGCCCGGGAGATATCTGTGTGACCGAACTTGTCGATGTAGTAAATCAGCAGGCAATCGAACATAGCCCGTACGTAGCAATCGCCGGTGCGGGTTCTTGCCGGGTAGCTATTGAGGGTTTTCATGATGGTTTTCGCATAGCCATCGAGTCCTTCAAAGCCCACCAGTTCATGCCCGCTCCAGGACTCGGCGCTGATCCGCGCCACCTTGCCCTGATAGTGGCTGATCAGCTCAAAAAAGCGCCGGCCATTGATGATGATCTGATCCAGGTGGAAGGGAAAACCACGCTCACGCGAGTCGATTCTGCGCTCGTATTGCCCATTGTAATTATCGACAAAATGGTGGGCGATACGCAGCTGCTCCACATAGGGGTAGCTGGCCACCGTATCGATATTCACGCCCTTGAATAAGTCGCTGTCATCCTTGCTGAAGTAACGCGCAGAAACCCCTTTCGACCAACTACGGATGCGGTACAGGTACTGGGAGAACAGTGTGGCCAACGCCTCGGTGTCACTGTTTTCCCAATGCGCCACCGTGGCCGCCTTCAACTGCTCGTCACGCGGGCTGAACTCACGCAGATGGTAAGCCTTGAGCAAGTCATGAGGCTCCAGGTCCCGGCCCCGCGCATTCTGCGAGTCAAAGAACTGGAAGGCTTCCGACACATCATTCAAGGCAACAGCCACGACCTGACACTTGTTCAGGAAGAAGTCGATATGTGCCTCGGTAAAGTCCGCACGGGAAACGATGCGGGCCACCTCAAGATAATTGCTATGGATGTTCTTCTGCGATATCTCGCTGGTAAAACCGGGATTCACCATGGCTTTCTCAAGCTCGAGCAGGCGTTCCCGCAAGTCTTTGCGTTCGAGCCTTATTTCCTTGTTCCGCTGGATCAACGCACGGGCCGCCAGCAGCAGACTAATGGTCCGCTGCTGGCCATCGACGATGTTCTTTGTATCACCGTCCTGGTGAAACACGATGGTGCCCAAGCGATAGGCCGACTTGTCCTTATGGATGGCAATATCGGAGAACAGTTGGTTGATGTTCTTGCCGGTCCACTTGTAAGGGCGCTGGTACTGGGGGATATCCAGCGCAGAATCCATGAGCAGTTCGTAAACGCTGATGATCTTGCTGGATAGTTCGGTAGCCTGCTGAGTTTCAATCGCTTCCATGCTCAGGTTGGTCATAGCAGTCGGGTTCTTCCGGTTAGCAGCTCTTGCATCATGCCTTGCTTCAGGGCGCGGGTTTTGGCCAGGCGCTGCTCCAGTGCATCCAGTTCGGCGTCCATATCGGACAGCACGGCGGCGATGGCAGTTTGTTCGGGAAGAGGCGGCATCCTCAGTTCAATTGCTGCAAGCGAACTTGCACTGATGTGGACTACAGCATCCCCTTGGCCACGACTAGCCTTTTGCTTCTGTATTGGAGCGCTGTTGAGGATATAGCCGAGAAACTTAGCGTCAGCAGCAGCAGGGCGTAGAATCACAATGTCACCGCCAGCAAAGGCTTCGCATTCATGAACAAACGCCACAGCCTTGCCAATCTCCTTTTTTGTCTCTCCAGAGCCAGCAAAAAGAATATCGCCCGTCCTCAAAAGCGTTGCCTTGGCCGCAACTGAAGCAGTGATTCGCGAATAGAACGTTCGCACAACATCATGATGACGCGTATAAATTTCGCCGTAGCGTACGCAAGGCAGATCACCAGCTGTTGCTTCGTCCTTTTTTACGCCTGTGCCTTTTATAAATCTGCCCAAGCTTCCCAACCGAATCACCTCCCACTCACCCTGGAAGCCCGGAAGGCGAATTTGGCCGGTAAGGAGTTGTTGCATGGAGGCCTGTTTAAGGTCGCGTTTCTTGACAATAAGCCGCCCCAGCGCGCCCAGCAGCGCATCCACATCGCCCAACGCTGCAGCAATAGCACGTTGTTCTTGGAGGGGTGGACGCGGGCACAGGAGTCTTTCGATGTGGTTTAGAAAGAGATTCGGCTGCGCCCCTTGATTAACGCTGTTGGCTATCTGCACCTGAGCTGGATTGCTCTGAAGCCAAAACTGGATGTAATAAGCATCCGCCTTGCCACGATCAAGTTTCACCAAAGCGGCACTGCGAACCAATACACACTCAAACCCAGCTGGAACAACAGTGACCCGCCCAATTGTTCCAGAGCATGAAATCAAGATATCACCAGCTTCCGGGCCACACCGACGCTTCATCCTGAAGTATTCATCATCTCCAACGTAGTCAACGTCGGACACGTCGATTGCTCCGTTGAGAACATTGCGGGCAGACAGCAAGTAGTAACCATGCCGAGTTCGATTCGGTGTTACATGGTCGCCATCGGTGATTTTGGTGGAGATGTCAGATAGGTGACATACCACCCACGCCTCCGGAATAACGCCTACCTCGGTTTGCTTGTAACCCGGCTTCACTGCCATACAGCACCCATTTTTTTCAAATGCTCTGCCACACGACTGGCAAGGGTTGCCACTTCATCGGTGAGCTGTGGCAGCGGGGTGGCGTAGCGCTCACTCAGCTCGCGGATGCGTCCGGTCAGAGTCTGAGAGACTCGGTCGAGTTCGCCCTGCACAGCATCGGCCAAGGTAGCCAGCCATTTATCATCCACTACCAGGCTTTTGATCTCATCCTCGCCAAGCAGCGGGTATTTCGCGTGGATCTTGTTCTCGAGCTCTTCCTCTGCCTTTTTGAGCTTGGCATTGAGGATGCTTTGCTGATCAATCAATGCGTCGTATTCGGCCAATACCTTGAGTTCATCCTCATAATCCGGATCCAGGCCAATCTCGCGTTGACGTGTCTTGATCGCTTTGGCGGTGACCTTCTGCTTGTCCCCCTCGCCTTCGACCACTTCGCTGAGCGAGCCATCCTCGCCGCTGTGCTCTTCAAGCATTTCACTCAAGCTTTGCTCGACGCTGGCAAGTTGGGTTTGAAGGTCTTCAATGGCGTTGCGTTCGGCCATGAAATAGCGGGCAATCAGAATCTCGACCGGAATCAGGTCGGACTTGAAGCGGCGCTTGCCCAGGCAGTAGTCATGCTTCTCAGCCCAACCCAACTTGTTGTTCTTATCCTTTACCTTGAGGATTTCGCGCGCTTTGGCGGCGGCACTCCAGCCGTCGGCGCTGATCAGGTAGCAGTCGTCCTGCAGGGTCTCGGCCCAGTAGTCCATCAGGTGCTGATAGATGTCGTAATGGTCAAGCAAAGGCGCTTTGGCGAAGGCACTGAGCAGGTCTTCGGACAATGTGCCAATCAGCTCCTTAGGGTGGCTGTTGACTGCAAAACTTTTCAACTGAGGGGTACTGCCCGCCAGCCAGTGGTTGAACAGCTTATCGACGCCAGCTTTGAATGCAGTGAACTGCGGATGGCCGAAAATGACCGTTTTCACCTCAGGGCTGACCAGCTCAAAGTAACCGGGGTGGCTGGCCGGCTTGAACAACGCCGCACGCAGGGCTGGCATCACCTGCCAGTAGCCGTCAAAGGCGTCGATGTCACGCTCGGGAATGCCACCGCGCAAATGGCCGTCGATATCCTGAATATCCTCAGGCTCGGTACTGTCGATATAGCGCGGCAGGTTGAGGTTGAAGTCGTTCTTCGGATCGCTGATTTCGTCGAAGGTCACCATGCGGGCATAGCGCGGGTCTCTTTCATCCAGCCGGATAAAGGTATCGACAATCTTGTGCACATCCTGATCGCGCAGACGGTTCTTCGGGCCGTCCTTGATAAAGCCCTTGGCGGCATCGATCATGAAAATGCCTTTGCGGGCGCTGGCGTTTTCCTTGTCCAGTACCAGGATGCAGGCGGGGATGCCTGTGCCGAAAAACAGGTTGGCCGGCAGGCCGATAATGGCTTTGAGGTAACCAGAGCGCACCAGCTGCTCACGGATCACTGCCTCGGCATTGCCGCGAAACAGCACTCCGTGGGGCAGAATGCAGGCACCTTTCCCAGTACTTTTCAGCGAACGGATGATGTGCAGCAAGAAGGCATAGTCGCCCTGTTTGGCCGGCGGCTCGCCCCAGGCAAAACGCTGGTATGGGTCTTTAGCGGGTGTCAGGCCGACGCTCCAGGACTTGACCGAGAACGGCGGATTGGCCACTACGTAGTCATAGGTACGCAGCTGCTCGCCGTCCTTGAACTTAGGCGTGGACAGTGTGTTGCCCTGCAGAATATTGGCGGTCGGGAAGTCGTGCAGGATCATGTTCATGCGGGCGAGACCGGCGGTGGTCACGTCCATCTCCTGCCCTTCCAGGGTGATGTGGGTACCCGCCTGATCGGCCACTTTCAGCAACAGAGAGCCCGAGCCGCAGGTAGGGTCATATACAGTAGTCTTGGCTACGGCATTGGTCGGGCTTATGCCGATGACCTTGGCGATGATGCGGCTGACTTCAGAGGGGGTGTAGAACTGCCCCTTGCTCTTGCCGCTTTCGCTGGCGAAGTGACGCATCAGGTATTCGTAGGCGTCGCCGAGAATGTCGTCGTTGTCGGCACGGTTCTGCGAAAAGTCCAGCTCGGGCTTCTGGAAAATGGACACCAAATTAGTGAGTTTTTCCACCATGTCCTTCCCCTCGCCGAGCTTGTTCGGGTCGTTGAAGTCTGGAAAATCACTGCGGGCTAGCCGGGTGTTGGCGTCAATCAGTGGTTGGATAATCTGTGTGTTGATCTTGTTGCCGATGTCGGCATTACCCTTGAGAGCAACCATGTCCTTGAAACTGGCACCAACCGGGATGGTCACCGGTGATGCGAAGTCATCCGAGTTGCCGTACTTGTCAGAGATGTACTTGATAAACAGCATGAACAGGACGTAGTCCTTGTACTGGCTGGCATCCATCCCACCGCGCAGCTCGTCACACGAGGCCCAGAGGGAGGAGTAAAGATCGGATTTCTTGATAGCCATTGGCAATCCTGACTGGAGTAAAGAGTAAGTGCGCAGGCGCCCCTGTTATGCGCTCGGGATAATACCCATGGCGCTGGCGATAGACGGGGGGTCGAAAGATATTTGTAGCGAAGCGGAGCTTTACCTGCGGTTAATGGGTGAACCTTATCTACTTCGGTTTCGTCGGGCCAGCATTTCGCCCTTATTTCTGGTCTTCATCCACTGCCACAAGTCAATCAACCGAGAAGTCGCAGAAAGTGGGCGGCAGACTTGGATGCCGCGCACAGTAAGCCGGCGAGCCTCCGGCGCCAATACTGGACGTGTGCACAGGTAAGTAATCCGCTCACATCCCGATAGCACTATGCCGCTAGGCAAGCGCCACTTCGCTGTTTTTTGATCATTTGCAAAGCTCGGGATGAACTTGCCTGTATCCATAATTGACATCTCGCCCAGCACTGATTTTCCGCAGGCGGGCTCAGCGTGCTTTCAACAACGCCTCAAAATCCGAAGCCTGAATCTCCGAAGCCCCGCTCAACATGTCCCGCGCCAACGCCCGTCGCTTACTCAGCAGCTCATCCAGCGTCGCCTCAAACGTCGGCATCGCCGCATCCCGAACCGTTGGGTAGTACACGTACACATCCTTCTCCTGCCCAATCCGATAGGCCCGATCCGTCGCTTGATCTTCCTTGGCCGGGTTCCAGCAACGAGTGAAGTGAATGACGTGGTTGGCCGCTTGCACGTTCACCCCAAAACCGACGGCGATGGTCGACAGGATGATGACTGCGAAACCAGGTTGCTCCTGGAATTGGTCGATCAGCCTCTGGCGGCTATTCGCGCTCTGACTGCTAGTACTGGTATCACCATTAATGACGGTAGCGCGAAACCCGAAATGCTCTTGAATCGAGTGTTGCAACTCTCGCTGAATATCACGCAACTCGGTAAAGACAATGACCTTGTCGCCGTTCCCGGCTCTTTTGATCGACTCAAGCGTCTGCATCAACCACTGCAGCTTCGGCGAGTTGTCGCGCAGTCGTTTGTCTGGCTGAACGCTGTAAGGATGAGCACAAATGAGCTTGAGCTTGTGCAGCAACCCGAGCATGCCGGAGGTCTTTTGATCGAGCTGTTCTTCGATCTGCTGCATCTGGCTGTACGCAGCTATTTCGGACAGGTACAGATTGCGCTGCAAGGCGTGCATGCTCAGTGAACGACATGCCGTGTCTTCGATTTTGGCAGGCAGGTCCTTGGCAATGTCTTGCTTGGTACGGCGCAGAGTCTGTGGGTCGATAAGCACGCGAAGGCGCTCCAGGGCAACCGTGTCACGCTCCAACGCGGCTTCGATTGGGCGCTGATACTCGCGCCCGAACTGGTTCAAACCGCCCAGGAAACCTGGCTGAATGAAGTCGAAGAGGCACCAGAGATCTATCAGGGTGTTCTCGACAGGCGTACCGGTACACGCCACTCGAAATCTCGCCGGAATGGCTTTAATCGCCTGAGTCACCAGTGCCGCGGGGTTTTTCAGTTTCTGCGCTTCATCGCATACGACGATCGACCATTGCTGACGCGCCAGGGAAAACTCCTGATCGCGCAGTGTCTCGTAAGTCGTGAGGACGATTCGGGCGTCGCCCATCCAACCTGGGCGTAGCAAGTTTTTGATGCCTTTGGCTTTCAAGTCGGCAGGGATTTCTTCTTTCTTGAACTTCACTGCACTCAAGGCTGAGCCATAGAGCTTCAGCACTGGCAGCGCGTCAGCGAAGAAGAACCGGTAAAGCTCTCGCTCCCAGTTATCGAGCAACGAGACTGGGGCGACGATCAGTGTCGGCTTGTCCTGTGGGTACTTTTCCAGGTACCAGACCAGGAAAGTGAGCAACTGGATCGTTTTCCCCAGCCCCATGTCATCAGCGAGCAGGCAGCCTGACACGTCTGATGGGGACAAACGGAACAAGTGCTGAAGCCACGCCACGCCTTGAAGCTGGTGCTCACGCAGGACGACTTCAGGCTTGAGCAAGCCGGGCAACTCTGGGACTGCGTCCAAAGCGGCGCGAAGGGCTGCCTGACGAATCTGAACGTAGGTCGGTTCGTCAATGTTGTGGCCGATTTGCAGTACAGCGCGGCCCACCTTTTCCTGTTGCTGGACCAGACTGGTCTCGACAGGGGCGATCTTCTTCGACCAGGCAGCAAACAGTTGCTCGGCGGCGGCAATCGAGAGCGGTGTTTCGGACTCTGGCAAACAGACCGTTTCATCACCGGCAGCGCGAGCTTCGTCCAGTCGCTGTTCAAACGCTTCGAATTGAGCGCGGTCGGAAGGATCCCAACGCCCGAAGATCTCTGCGTCAATGCCCAGCGCTGCCACATCCTTCGGCAACCAGCTCTCGGTCGCCTCTTTTACGAGGAAAGGCGAAGTAATTCTTTGCGCTTCGCCGATGCCAGTTACACGATCGCCGTAAAGGGACAGGTCCAGGACAGAATCGAACTCGATACCCGCCGCTTCGTTTTGCCAACGCTTAAGCAGGTCGTTGATACCTGCCAACTGGCGTAAATCAAAATCGCTGAGCTCCAACTCATAGCCCTGCCAGAAACCAGCAGGCATGCCAGCGGCCAATTTCAGCTGCAGTTCATGCACGAACGGTGCGAGTTCATAGGCTGCTTTAAATTCAACTTCGATGGGCGCTTGCGGTGTTGGCGAGATTGGTTCGAGCGTCAGGTTTACCTGCTCAATGTGCTGTCCCGCTTCATCCAGTTTGGGTTCCAGATAAAAGCGATGAAAGAAGATCCCGGCCTCGACCAGTTCGTCTTCATAGCTCTGCGCATCCAGCACTTGTGCGGCACCATCGCCGAGTGCGCTGTAAGGGTTGCGGACGAAGGAAAGTGCATCGTCCCCAGCGACCCGACGCCCGGGCAACGAGCGCACATAGTCCAGTACAGATTTGACTTCAGGCTCAATCAGGACGTGGGTCAACGATCCATCATCACAGGTCACCCGGTATCGATCCTGAACCTGATTGGCACCGTCGAAAATATCAAGCCAGTTTGCCGGTTGGCCTTCGAAGCTTGGTTGCAGCTCGATAACCGGCGTATTACCGACTGTCGATTTTCGCGGGTTGAGTCGCAGACTTTCAGGTTTGATCACGACGGTCTTATCCAGGAAGCCATCCATGCCGGCGCCCGCCTTGCGGGCCAACTTCCTGATGCTGGCCCAGCCGATCTGGTTGGTTACTTCACCCGGCTCATTTTGTTGAGCCAGGTAAAGTTGCCGTACTGCGCCAGTCAGCTTCCAGCACGACTCAGGCAAAATCTCCGCTTTTGCGTGGTACTGGAGGATGGCGCCCGTGCGCTGCACCTGCACATTGGCGTTAGATTGCGGATCACGCCATCCACTGACGGATACTTTGAAATCGTCGGAGGCAAGGCTGCCTTGGCTGCTCAGTTGAGGAATGAGAGCTGTCTTTGGCGGCAACCCCAATAGCGGTAGACTTGTTAAATGCTCTGGTTCATCTAGAAGCCGATAGAGTTCATCCCACGTCAGCAGCCAGCGATCGCTGAGTTGGGAGACGAACTCCTCTTCTTCCAGCTGATCCAGATAGCTCGCCAGCAGCCAGGACTCTGCGTTATCCGCCAAGCTCAAGGGATAGCAAATGCCCTGCTCCTCGATGGAAAAAACAGGCTCAGTATTTTCTACCGGCGAATTCGGCTGCAGACCAATGCCTTTGAGGAAACGCTTGAGCATTACTGCCTCCAGAACCGGAGTGGCTGTTGATTGACGGGTTTGAAGCCTAGGCGTTGGAGCGCAGCAACGGCGGCTTGATCATTGTCATCAAGCTGGACCTGAAACGCACCGCCGCGCGCGCGCTGGTCGTAGACTTTGTGTTTGACCGACTTCAGGGCGTTACGGACTTGGTCTTCAAAAGGCAATGGTTTGGCTGTACCTGGCGCTCCGGCCTGACTTTGAATGCGTATGCCCAATTTTTCGAGCTTGTCATCGAACTTGCTCAGCCAACCCTCGATGCGGTCCGGACGGCCAGGCGCAGGTGAATGGGGCATCCACTCTATCGTTCGATGGCGCTGCTTAAGTTCTTTGGTGAGTTCAAGCTGGGACTTGTCTGGGTTAAACGGCGAATCCTCCGCCTTGTACACAAAGCAGGCATTACCCGTTCCCGAAAACTCCACGAAAAAGTAGCCACCAAGCTGCATCACCACAGCATTGTTGTGCCCAGGACCGCCTACCAGCTTGCTCAAGCGCCCTTTGTTCTTCTCACGAAAATGGACGAAGTCCCGCCCAGTGTCATGCCAGGCATCCGAACCCATGACGATTCGGGTGTAGCTCATTTGGTTGGCAAATCTTAACCAGTAATACAGACGCGACTGATCAACCTCGGAGTCTCCCTTCAACAGGTTGAAGAAGTGCTCAAGATCTTCCTTCGCGAACCACGCAACGACCATTGCACAGACATCTTTTTCAACGTACTGCAGCCAGCTGTTTTGTCTGGAACGGATCTGAGGGCTGCCCCAGTTGTCGAGGGCGACCTGTTTG
>Ga0247819_10001440_pt1 | contig 12858 bp, 6 predicted proteins | sample 13C_Xylose_Day6_FD_193428 | JGI IMG/M metagenome (GOLD analysis project Ga0247819, IMG submission 193428) | Soil microbial communities from agricultural site in Penn Yan, New York, United States - 13C_Xylose_Day6 | ecosystem: Environmental > Terrestrial > Soil > Agricultural land | place: USA... | reverse complement strand
ATGCCGGGGTTTCCTCTTTTCTGGGCGAGGAGGTCGTGGCGGATGAAGAGCTGGTGGCGCTGCCGCTGCTGGGCCGTGCGCCGGCGTCGGTGCAACAGCGCCGCCTGCTGATCATGCTGGCGGTGGGCGTGATCGTGCTGGCCTTGATGGCGGGTTGGGTGCTGCAGCAGGCCGATCGCTCGGCCCAGCAACTGGCGGCCAACGGCCAGGCGCTGATGCAATCGCAGCGGCTGGCCAAATCGGCGTCGCAGGCCATGACCGGCCAGGCCGCGGCCTTCGACGACGTGAAGGAAAGCGCGGATGTGCTGGCCCGCAGCGTGCGCGCCCTGGCCAGCGGCGATGCCGGCCTGGGCGTGCAGGCGCTGGGCCCGCAGTTCGGTGACGCCTTGAAGGACATCGTGCCGCTGATGGAGCGCGCCGAAGCCGGCGCCCAGACCGTGATGTCGCAAAAGCAGGTGTTGATGAAGGCCGGCGATGCGCTGCGCACGGTCAACCGCCAGTCTTCCGATCTGCTGGAAATCGCCGAGACGATTGCCTCGCTCAAGCTGCAGCAGGGCGCGACGCCAGCGGAAATCTCGGCCGCCGGTCAGCTGGTGATGCTGACCCAGCGCATAGGCAAGTCGGCCAACGAATTCCAGACCGCCGAAGGCGTGAGCCCGGAAGCGGTGTTCCTGCTGGGCAAGGATTTGAACTCGTTCAAGGAAATTGCCCAAAGCCTGCTCGACGGCAATGCCGAGCTGCGCCTGCCCGCGACCCGCGATGCGCAGACGCGCGAACAATTGCAGGCGCTGATTGCGTTGTATGAGAAGACCCGCAGCGAAGCCAGTGCCATTTTGGGCAATTTGCAAGGCCTGGTGGCCGCGCGCGAAGGCCAGACCGCGATCAACACCGACAGCGAGCCGCTGCGCCGCCAGCTCGAAGCGCTGCAAGTGCAGCTGCGGGCCTCTTCCGGCCTGAGCGCCGGGCAGTTCGCCACGCTGGGCCTGGTGGGCCTGTTCGTGCTGTTGTGCGGCGTGGGCATCTCCCGCGTGCAGCTGATGGACAGCCGCAACCGCCAGGGCGCGGCCGAGCAGCTGCAGCGCGACGCCAAGCGCCAGGAGCAGGACGCCAAGCGCATCAACGACGCCAACCAGGCGGCGATTTTGCGCCTGATGAACGAGTTGCAGTCGGTGGCCGAAGGCGATCTGACCCAGGAAGCGACGGTGACCGAAGACATCACCGGCGCCATTGCCGACTCGGTGAACTACACGGTGGAAGAACTGCGCGTACTGGTGGGCAGCGTGCAGAACACCGCCACCCGCGTGGCGCAGACCACGGCCGAAGTGGACAACACGTCGACCGAACTGCTGGCGGCATCGACCGAACAGCTGCGCGAGATCCGCGAAACCGGCCGCTCGGTGCTCGACATGGCGACCCGAATCAATGAGGTTTCGGCCCAGGCCCAGGAATCGGCCGCGGTGGCGCGCCAGTCGCTGCAGGCGGCGGACCAGGGCCTGAAAGCGGTGCAGAACACCATCGGCGGCATGAACTCCATCCGCGACCAGATTCAGGACACGTCCAAGCGCATCAAGCGCCTGGGCGAGTCGTCGCAGGAAATTGGTGAAATCACCGAGCTGATTTCCGACATTACCGAACAGACCAACGTGCTGGCGCTGAACGCCGCCATCCAGGCCGCATCGGCCGGCGAGGCGGGCCGGGGCTTCTCGGTGGTGGCCGAAGAAGTGCAGCGCCTGGCCGAGCGTTCGGCCGACGCGACGCGGCAGATCTCGGTGCTGGTGAAAGCCATTCAGACCGACACCCAGGATGCGGTCGCGGCCATGGAGCGCTCGACCCAGGGCGTGGTCGAAGGCGCGCAGCTGTCCGATACCGCCGGTACGGCGCTCAGCGAGATCGACAGCGTGTCGCGTCGCCTGGCCGAGCTGATCGAGCAGATTTCGCAGTCTACCTCGCGCGAAGCCGATCTGGCCAACGGCGTGGCCGACAGCATCCAGCACATTTTCGCGGTGACCGAACAAACCGGTGAAGGCACGCGCAGCACCGCCCAACAGGTGCGCGAGTTGTCCCACATGGCTGAAGAACTGCGGCAGTCGGTGGCCCGATTCAAGATTGCCTGAAATCCTTTTTTACCCACTGGCCCTCAACCGCCAGGGAGTTCTGCATGTCTTCCACTGATGCCTTCTTTCCCGCTTCCTTTGCCGAAGGGGCGCAGGGCGAACAGGACCTGGGGCCCCTGGCATGGGTCATTGATGAATTGCGCAAGTCGCTGGACGGCGCAGCCAAGGCCGTAGCCTGGTTTGTGCGCGAATCCGACCTGTCTCCCGAGGCGGACCTGGCGGCGCTCGATACCGCGCCTTTGCGCCAGGCCAAGCTGCTGCTGCACCAGGCGGGCGGCGCGCTGGCCATGGTCAACATGGCCGCGCCGGCGCGCATGTTGCACGCCATGGAAGCGGTCGCGCAGCGCCTGCTGCAGTCTCCCCGGCTGTGCACGCCGCAGGCGGCGGCGACCATGGAAAACGCGAGCTTCGCCCTGCTGGAATATCTGGAGACGGTGCTGGCGGGCAAGGCCGTGCCGGCCGTGGCGCTGTTTCCACAATACCGCGACGTGCAGGCCCTGGCGGGCAACGACAAGGTGCATCCGGCCGATCTGTGGCCGGCCGAGCGGCGCATGCGCGAGCCCGAATGGCAGGACGCTACCGCGGCCCTGGCCTATGGCCCGCAGGCGCGGGCCCTGCTGGACGCGGGCGTGCTGGGCATGGTCAAAAGCGGCGACGCCGCGGCCGCGGCCCAGATGCGAGCCGTCTGCCTGGGGTTTGTGGCCGGGCAGACCGAGCCCGGACCGCGCATGTTCTGGAAGATTGCCGCCGGCTTCTTCGACGCGTTCACCCACGGCCTGCTGCACACCGATGTCTACGTCAAGCGCGTGGCTTCGCGCGTGCTGCTGCAGTACGCGGCCATGGCCAAGGGCGACAACACACTGCCCGAACGGCTGACCCAGGATTTGCTGTTTTTCTGCGCGCAGGCCCGGCCGGCGGTGCAGGGCGTGGACGCAGCGGGCGCCGCTGCGTCGGTGCTGCGCGCCGTGCGCCAGTCGTTTGCGCTGGAGCGCCACCTGCCGGTCGACTACGACAAGCCGCGCTTCGGGCGCTTCGATCCGGCGCTGCTGGCGCAGGCGCGCAAGCGCATTGCCGCGGCGACCGAAGGCTGGTCGGCCCTGGCCGGCGGTGATCGCAGCAAGCTCAAGCCGGTGGTCGATCAGTTCAGCCAGGTCGGCGACGCGCTGGCCAAGCTGCACCCGGCCAGCACCGGTCTGGCCCGGGCACTGATGCGCGTGGTCGAAGCCGTGGCGCGTGCGGGCGAGCCGCCGGCCGCCGCCCTGGCCATGGAAGTCGCCACGGCCGTGCTGTATCTGCAGGCGGCCCTGGCTTCCCCGGAGCTGGCCGACGAGGCCATGGCCGAGCATGCAGGCCGACTGGCGCAGCGCCTGGACGAGGCCCGCCAAGGCGCACCCTCCCAGCCGCTTGAGCCCTGGATGGAAGAGCTCTATCGCCACGTCAGCGACAGCCAGACCATGGGCAGCGTGGTGGGCGAGTTGCGCGCGACCATGGGCGAAGCGGAAGCCCTGCTCGATCAGTTCTTCCGCAACCCGCAGCAGGTGGACCAGCTGGCCCAGGTCTCCGGCCATTTGCTGCAAATGCGCGGCGTGCTGTCGGTGCTGGGCCTGGACCAGGCCTGCCTGGCCATGGCGCGCATGCGCGAAACCGTCGAACAGCTGATGCGGGACGACGTGCCCGCGGCCGAGCTGCCGGCGGTGTTCGAGCGCCTGGGCAACAACCTGGGCGCCTTGGGCTTCTTGATCGACATGCTCAGCTACCAGCGCGCGATGGCGCGCAAGCTGTTTGTCTACGATGAGGCCCGCGGCGAGCTGCGCATCATCATGGGCCGCAACCGGGTGCGTGAAGGCGATGCGCCCCAGGTCCTGGAGCAGCGCGCCCAAGCCCCGGCCGAAGTGCGGTCCGACCTGCCGGTGGTGCTGCCGGCCGAGGTGGCGAGCGCGGTGCCAGTGGTCGAGCAGCCGCAGCCCGCTCCGGCCGAAGAGCCGGTGCAGGCAGCAGCGGCCCTGGCCGAACCGGTATTGGAAGTCGCTGCCGAGCCAGCGGTCGAGCCGGTGGCGGCCGCACTGAGCGTGGTCGACGAAGACACGGACGACGAATTGCTGGGCATCTTCCTGGAAGAGGCGCGCGAAGTCGTCGCCCAGGGCCTGGAGACCTTGGCGCAGCTGGACGCGGATGCGGGACAGCTGAGCGGTCAGGCCACGCTGCGCCGGGTGTTCCACACCCTCAAGGGCAGCGCGCGCATGGTCGGACTCGACGAATTTGGCGAAGCCGGCTGGGCCATGGAGCAAATGCTCAATGCCTGGCTGGCCGAGCAAAAGCCCATGCCCGCCGCCTGGCAGTCCCTGGCGCGCGAGGCCTTGCAGGCTTTTGGCGCCTGGGCGCAGGCCATAGAAGAGGGCCGGGCCGGCGACTGGTCGGCGACGCCTTTTTGCGCCGCGGCCGATGCCATGCGGCTCGATGGCCAGCGGGCGCCGGTGGCCTTGCAGCCGTCCGAGCGCCGCAGCCGGCGTGCGCAAGAGCAAGCGCAGGAAGTGCAAAATTTCCCGGCGGTGGACCTGCCTGGCGAAGTCGAGGAGATCGACTTTGCGGCGTTCGAAGCCGTCATGCAGGCCAGCGAGCAACTGCCCGCGCCACTGGCCGAGCTCGTGCCCGAGGCGGTCGCCGAGCCCGAGCCCGCAGCCGAGGGCGACGCGCTCGACACGCCGGACTGGGCAGATACGCAAATGCAGGCCTGGCCCGACGAGCAGGACAGCGCCCCGGCCGCGCAGCCGCCGCTCGCCGACTGGCACTGGGATGCCGACGCGCCCGCAGTGCCGCAGTCCGAATCTGCCGAGCTGCCGGCGTTCGCGCTGGACATGCCCGCCGAGGTGCCCGCTGCGCCAGCCGAAACCCCGGCCGAAAGCGCTGTGCCGCAGACGACCGCCTTCGACCTGGACGCCGATTTCCGCGACGACAACGTCAAGGTGATCGACGGTCTGCGCATCCATTTGCCGCTGTACAACGTCTACCTGAACGAAGCCGACGAGTGGTCGCGCTGCCTGGGTGTGGCTTTGCAGGAGTGGGCGCTGGAAATGCACCGTCCGCAGCCCGAAGCGGCCGTGGCCTGGGCCCATTCGCTGGCCGGCAGTTCGGCCACCGTGGGCTTCAAGGACCTGTCCCGCCTGGCCCGCGCGCTGGAGCACGCGCTGATGCATGTCCGGCCCTTGGGCTGCGGCGATGCGCAGCAGCTGGCGGTGTTCCAGGCCGCGTCCGATGACATTCGGCGCCTGTTGCACCAGTTTGCCGCGGGCTTTCTCAAGTCGCCGCAGCCGGCGGTGGAAGACGCACTGCAGCAGGTGCTGGCGGCCGAGATCCACAGCGGCCTGGGCGAATTGCAGCAGGGCCTGGACGCCGAAGATGCGCTGTGGGCGCAGGAGCTGGCCCAGAGCGAGGCTGCTGAGGTCGACGCAGCGCTACCGGATGAGGTGGCCGAAATCGCTGCACCGCTAGAACCGGTGGAGCTGGTCGAACCGGTGGAGCCGGCCGAGCCAGCCGCAGCGGTGGCGCTGGTCGATACCGCCGAGCCGGTCGTCTCCGTCGAGGAAACCCGCGCGTCCATGGAAGCGCGCTGGGAAGAGCAGTCGCAGCAGCAAGTCCGCCTGGATGCCGCCATGGCGCAGGCCGTGGGCATGGACAGCGCCATCGATGACGACATCGATGTGCTCGATGCCATCGATCCCGATCTGTTCCCGATTTTCGAGGAAGAGGCCGCGGAGCTGCTGCCGCAACTGGGCACGGCGCTGCGCGACTGGGCAGCCCATCCGCAGCGGCTCGAAGCGCGCGATGCCAGCCTGCGCGCACTGCACACCTTGAAAGGCAGCGCCCGCCTGGCTGGCGCCATGCGCCTGGGTGAAATCGCCCACCGGCTGGAGTCGGCGATCGAGCAGGTCGACGTCGAAGCGCCGCAAGCCGCGCAGATCGAACCGCTGCTGGGCAGCTTCGACACGCTGCACGCCTATTTCGTGGTGCTGCGCACGCTGGGCGAAGACGCCGTGGATGCGCCGCAAGAGACGCCGGCGGCACTCGCCGAGCCCGCTCCGGTCGCGGCGCTCAGCGATGACGCGCCCGCGGGCCGCCGGACTCCGATCTTTACGCCCGCAACGCCGCTGGTCGGCGTGCGCGCGGCTTCGCAGCAGTCGGTGCGTGTGCGCGGCCAGCTGCTGGACCGCCTGATCAACCAGTCGGGCGAAGTGCTGATTGCGCGCTCGCGCATCGACGCCCGCCTGGTGCAGGCGCGCAGCTCGCTGCAGGACCTGAGCGGCAACCTCGAGCGCCTGCGCCATCAGTTGCGCGACATCGAAGTCCAGGCCGAAACCCAGATGCAGTCGCGCCTGGCCTTGTCCAAGGACTCGGCGGCCGGCTTCGATCCGCTGGAGTTCGACCGTTTCACGCGGGTGCAGGAGCTCACGCGCATGATGGCCGAGTCGGTGAATGACGTGGCCACGGTGCAGCGCAATCTGCAGCGCGACCTCGCAGCCGCCGAAGACGACCTGGTGGCCCAGGGCCGCCAGGCGCGGGACTTGCAGCGCGATCTGCTGCGCACGCGCATGGTCGAGTTCGACGCCATTTCCGAGCGCCTGTACGCCGTGGCGCGCCAGACGTCCAAGGAGATGGGCAAGCAGGTGCGGCTGAACATCGTGGGCGGCACCATCGAGATGGACCGTGGCGTGCTGGACCGCATGGCGCCGGCTTTCGAACATTTGCTGCGCAATTGCGTGGCCCACGGCATTGAAACCCCGGCCCGGCGCCTGGCCGCGGGCAAGGACGCGACGGGAACGATTGGCGTGACGCTGCAGCATGAAGGCAACGACGTACTGGTGCGTTTCGAGGACGATGGCGCGGGCCTGGACCTGGAGCGCATCCGTGCGACGGCCGTGGCGCGTGGACTGATCGCGGCCGATGCCTCGATCACGCCGCAGGAGGCGGGCCAGCTGATCTTCCGGCCCGGCTTCACCACGGCGACCGAAGTGACCGGCGTGTCCGGGCGCGGCATCGGCATGGACGTGGTGCGCGCCGAAGTCAACGCCTTGGGCGGGCGCATAGAAACCCACAGCACGCCGGGGGCGGGCGTGTCCTTCTCCCTGGTGCTGCCGCTGACCACGGCCGTGACGCAGGTGGTCATGCTGCGCGTGGGCAAGCTCGCCGTGGGCGTGCCCGCGAATCTGGTGGAAATCGTGCGCCGCGTGCCCGTGTCCACGCTGGAGCAGGCCTATGCCAGCGGCGGCCTGCACGAGGCGGGCAGCGACGACGCAGTGCCGTTCTTCTGGGCCGGAGCGCTGTGGCAGACGTCCGCGCAAAGCCAGGAAGGCGTGGGCAAGACCCGGGCCGTGGTGATTTTCCGCAGCGCGGCGCAGCGCCTGGCGCTGCATGTGGATGAAGTGCTGGGCAACCAGGAAGTGGTGGTCAAGCATCTGGGGCCGCAGCTGTCGCGCCTGCCGGGACTGACGGGCATGTCGGTGCTGGCTTCGGGTGCGGTGGTGCTGATCTACAACCCGGTGGCGCTGGCCACGGTCTATGGCGAGCAGGTGCGTGAACAGGCGCGCCTGGGAGCGAGGGCAGTGCCTGCGCAGCGGGTGGGCGGCGATGGCGTGGCCACCGTCCAGCCCCAGGCCGCGGGCGCGGGCGAAGTGCCGCTGGTGCTGGTGGTGGATGACTCCATCACCGTGCGGCGTGTGACCCAACGCCTGTTGCAGCGTGAAGGCTACCGCGTGGAAGTCGCGGCCGACGGTCTGCAGGCGCTGGAGCGCTTGCAGGGCGCGCGTCCGGCGGTGGTGCTGTCCGACATCGAAATGCCGCGCATGGACGGCTTCGATCTGGCGCGCCACATCCGTGCCGACAGCCGGCTCAGCGATCTGCCCATCATCATGATCACGTCGCGCATCGCGCAAAAGCACCGCGAGCATGCGCGCGAGCTGGGCGTGAACCACTATCTGGGCAAGCCCTACTCCGACGAGGAGCTGCTGAGCCTGGTGCAGCACTACGCGACCCAGGCCGCCGAGCAGTCGCTGCCCGAGTCGGCTTAGGCCTTGGCCTTGACCACCGCGTAGCGCGCCAGCGTGCGCTCGCGGGCTTGGGCATGGTCGACGAGCGGGCGCGGGTAGCTCGCTGGCCCCATGGCTTCTCCGGCCCCCACCAGCTCAACCCCCGCCGCGGCCAGCGCCGAAGGCCCGGCCTTCCAGGGCGCGTGGATCAGCTTGTCCGGCAGAGCGGCCAGCTGCGGCAGGTAGCGGCGGATGAAGCGGCCCGCGGCGTCGAACTTCTCGCTCTGGCTGATGGGGTTGAAGATGCGGAAGTAGGGCTGGGCATCGCAGCCCGTGGAGGCCGCCCATTGCCAGCCGCCATTGTTGGCCGCCAGGTCGAAGTCGTTGAGCTGTTCGGCGAAATACTGCTCGCCCCAGCGCCAGTCCAGGCCCAGGTCCTTGACCAGAAAGCTGGCCACCACCATGCGCAGGCGGTTGTGCATATAGCCGGTCTGGTTGAGCTGGGCCATGGCCGCATCGACCAGCGGATAGCCCGTGCGGCCCTGGCGCCAGGCGGCGAACAGGCGTTCGGCCTCGGCCCCTGACTCCCAGACGATGGCGTCGTAGGCGGGCTTGAAGCTCTGCCTGACCACATGGGGGTGGTGGGCCAGGATCTGGTGGTAGAAATCGCGCCAGATGAGCTCGCTGAGCCAGGTGGCCGCACCCGGGGAATCGTGCTGCTGCGCCTGCGCCCAGGCCAGGCGCGCCAGTTCGCGGATGGACACGGTGCCAAAGCGCAGGTGCACGCTCAGATAGCTGGGTCCCTTGACGGCCGGAAAGTCGCGCGCCTGGTCGTATTGCGCCAGCCGCGGCGCAAAGTCGGCCAGCAGCCGGGCCGCGCCCTCGCTGCCCGTGGGCAGGGCCAGCTGGTGCAGGTTGGTGGGCGCGAAGCCGATGTCGGCCAGGCCGGGCAGGGGCCGGCATTCGCTTTCCGGGCGGGGGGCGAGATGCCGGGCGTAGCGCTCGACCGGATAGGCCGACAGATAAAAGGCGTTGAGCTTGCGCAGCCAGGCGTTCTTGTAGGGCGTGAACACGCTGAACGGCGCGCCCGAGAGCGTGAGCACTTCGTCGCGCTCGAAAATCACGTGGTCCTTGAAAGTGTGCAAGGCCACGCCGCCGGCTTGCAGGGCCGCGCGCACGCGGGCGTCGCGCGCCAGGGATTGGGGCTCGTCGTCGTGGTTGGCGAACACCGCCGTGGCGCCCAGCTGCTGCGCCAGGCGTGGAATATCTTCTTCCGCCAGCCCCTGGCGCACGATCAGGCCGGCCTGGGGGTGGCCGGAGAGCGCGCGCAAGGCCGTGTCCAGCGAGGCCAGACTGTCGCAGATGAACTCCACGCGCCGGTCGGCGCGCGGCAGCGGCGCGAGAATGGCCTGATCGAAAAGAAAGACGCAATGCACCTGGGCGCAGCTGCGCAGGGCATGAAAAAGGGCGGCATGGTCGCAGGCGCGCAGATCGCGCCGCAGCCAGACCAAGCCCACAGGTCCGGAATGTGCCATGGTTCACCGTTAAAATCGAAGGATGCCCGCTGATTCTGCGCCTATCAACTTGACGCACCATTTTCTGATTGCCATGCCCGGCGTCGAAGATGAGTCCTTTTCGCGCAGCGTGGTGTACCTGTGCGAGCATAGTGAGCGTGGCGCTTTGGGCTTGATTATCAACAAGCCCATGCCATTGAGCCTTGAAGGCCTGCTCGACAAGATCGATCTTTCCCTCGGACGCGAAGACTTGCGCTCCGATGTGGTCTACCGGGGAGGCCCGGTGCAGACCGACCGTGGCTTTGTGCTGCACGACGCCTTTGTCGCTGAAGGCATTGCCACCGACGAATCCATTTATGCCTCGACGATGAGCATTCCCGGGGGGCTGGAAATGACCACCTCCAAGGATGTGCTCGAAGCCCTGTCCAACGGCGCCGGTCCGCGCCGGGTGTTTGTGTCTCTGGGTTATTCCTCGTGGGGCGAAGGCCAGCTCGAGTCCGAATTGTCGGAAAACGCCTGGCTCACGGTCGGGGCCGACGTCGCGCTGATTTTTGAAGCGCCCGTGGCCGAACGCTACGACCGCGCTCTGGGCCTGCTGGGCCTGCAGTCCTGGACGCTTTCGCCGGAAGTGGGGCACGCATGAGCACCGAACCGCTCAAGGACACGGCCGCGGCCAACACGCATGGGGCAGCCGCGCCCGTGCGCGCGCCCGCCGTGGTGCCCGCGCATTTCCAGAGTTTTCTGGCTTTTGACTTCGGCACCAAGCGCACGGGCGTAGCCACAGGCAGCCGCATGATGGGCCTGACCACGCCCCAGCCGACGATCAAGGCCGAAGGCGCCGACGCGCGCATGCTTCAGGTCGCGGCCCGGATCAAGGAGTGGCAACCCGACGCGCTGGTGATAGGCGTGCCCTACCACCCCGACGGCGCGGCCCACGAAAACACGGCCCGCGCGCTCAAGTTCGGGCGCCAGCTGCGCGGGCGCTTCGGCCTGCAGGTGTTCGAAGTCGACGAGCGCTACAGCACCACCGAAGCCATTGCCAGCGGCGCGCGCGACGCCGACGCCGCTTCGGCCTGCATCATTCTTGAACAGTTTTTGAGGAGTCTTCCATGAACGATCCCGTTGCCGGAGCTGGCAGCCTGGTGCTCGACGCCGAGGCGCTGTACCGTGAACTGCTGCGCGGCGTGCGCAGCCTCATGGGAGCCTCGACGCGCCTGGCGGGCATCACTTCGGGTGGTGCCTGGCTGGTCGAGCGCCTGCACAAGGACTTGAACCTGCCGGGTTCGCCCAGCGTGCTGTCGTCGGTGCTGCACCGCGATGACTTCGCGCAGCGCGGCATGGCCAGCAGCGCCCAGACCAGCATTGATTTCGACGTCAACGGCGCCGACATCCTGGTGCTCGACGACGTGCTCTACACCGGCCGGACCATACGCGCCGTGCTCAACGAGCTGTATGACTACGGCCGTCCGGGCTGCGTGCGCCTGGCGGTGCTGGTCGACCGCGGCGGGCGCGAGCTGCCGATTCAGGCCGACTTTGCCGCCGCCCGCATCGCGCTGCCGCCCACCCAGTCGCTGGCGCTGGCGCGCGACGACAACGGCATCTTCCACTTCCGCATCCAAGAGGCCTGACCGTGCTGTACAAGCGCAATCCCCAACTCAACAAGAACGGTGAGTTGATTCACCTGCTGTCCACCGAAGGTCTGTCCAAGGACATCCTGACGCACATCCTCGACACCGCCGCCAACTTCGTCAGCGTCAACGACCGCGAAGTCAAGAAAGTGCCATTGCTGCGCGGCAAGAGCGTGTTCAACCTGTTCTTCGAGAACAGCACGCGCACGCGCACCACCTTCGAGATCGCGGCCAAGCGCCTTTCGGCCGACGTGTTCAACCTCGACATCGCGCGCAGCTCGGCCAGCAAGGGCGAGTCGCTGCTCGACACCATCGCCAATCTGTCGGCCATGGCTGCGGACATCTTTGTCGTGCGTCACAGCGAGTCGGGCGCGCCCTATCTGGTGGCCCAGCATGTGGCCCCGCATGTGCACGTGGTGAACGCCGGTGACGGCCGCCATGCCCACCCCACCCAGGGGCTGCTGGACATGTACACCATCCGCCACTACAAGAAGGATTTTTCCAATCTGACGGTGGCCATCGTCGGCGACGTGCTGCATTCGCGCGTGGCGCGCTCGGACATCCATGCGCTCACCACCCTGGGTGCGGCCGAAGTGCGCGTGGTCGGCCCGCGCACGCTGGTGCCCACCGACCTGGCGCAAATGGGCGTGCGGGTGTTCCACACGCTGGAAGAAGGCATTCGCGACGCGGACGTGATCATCATGCTGCGCCTGCAGAACGAGCGCATGAACGGTGCGCTGCTGCCCTCGAGCCAGGAGTATTTCAAGGCTTTCGGCCTGACGGCCGAAAAGCTGCGCCTGGCCAAGCCCGACGCCATCGTGATGCACCCCGGGCCTATCAATCGAGGCGTAGAAATCGACTCCGAAGTGGTCGACGGCCCCCAGGCCGTGATCCTGTCGCAGGTCTCGTTCGGCATTGCCGTGCGCATGGCCGTGATGTCCATCGTCGCCGGCAATGAGGCTTGAAACCATGAAACTATTGATCCAGAACGGCCGCGTCATGGACCCGGTCCGGGGTTTTGACCAGATCTGCGACATCGCCGTCGCGGCGGGCTGCATCACCGCCATCGGCCCGCAGCCCGTGGACTTTGCGCCCGATCGCGTGATCGACGCCCAGGGCTGCTGGGTGCTGCCCGGCCTGGTCGACCTGTCGGTGCGCCTGCGCGAGCCCGGCCATGAACACGAAGGCATGCTGCAAAGCGAAATGGCGGCCAGCGTGGCTGGCGGCGTGACCAGCCTGGTCTGCCCGCCCGACACCGACCCGGTGCTCGACGAGCAGGGCCTGGTGGAAATGCTCAAGTTCCGCGCCGAAAAGCTGCACCAGGCGCGGCTGTTCCCGCTGGGTGCGCTCACGCGCGGCCTGGCCGGTGAAATCCTCACCGAAATGAACGAGCTGACCGAGTCGGGCTGCGTGGGCTTCGGCCAGGCCGATGTGCCGCTGACCAGCACCCAGACCTTGCAGCGCGCGCTGCAGTACGCCGCCACCTATGGCTACACGGTCTGGCTGCGTCCGCAGGAAATGCACCTGGGCAAGGGCGTGGCCGCCAGCGGCCCCCTGGCCACGCGCATGGGCCTGTCCGGCG
>Ga0247819_10001439_pt1 | contig 12864 bp, 8 predicted proteins | sample 13C_Xylose_Day6_FD_193428 | JGI IMG/M metagenome (GOLD analysis project Ga0247819, IMG submission 193428) | Soil microbial communities from agricultural site in Penn Yan, New York, United States - 13C_Xylose_Day6 | ecosystem: Environmental > Terrestrial > Soil > Agricultural land | place: USA... | reverse complement strand
GTGCACGTTCTTGCCCACCTGGGCGCAGGAGCCGACGGTGGCCCAGGTGTCGACCATGGTGCCTTCGTCGACGTAGGCGCCGATGTTCACGTAGCTGGGCATCAGCACCGCGCCCTTGGCGATGAAGCTGCCGCGGCGGGCCACGGCCGGCGGCACCACGCGCACGCCGGTGGCCGCCATCTCCTCGGGCGAGAGGTGGGCGAACTTGGTCTGCACCTTGTCGAAGAAGGACAGCTCGCCCGACTTCATCAGCTCGTTGTCCTTCAGGCGGAAGGACAGCAGCACCGCCTTCTTGATCCACTGGTGGACCGTCCACTTCCCCACCGCTTCGCGGGTGGCCACGCGCAGGCGGCCGTGGTTCAGTTCGGCGATGACGTGTTCGACCGCCTCGGTCACTTCCTTGGAAGCGGCCTTGGGGGAGAGGTTCGCGCGGTTTTCCCAGGCGGCGTCGATGGTCTGTTGCAGCTGTGCGGTCATGGAGGGACTCAGGAGTGGTTCTTCTGGACGAATTGGACGATGCGTTGCGCGGCTTCCAGGCATTCGGCGGCCTCGGCCACCAGGGCCATGCGCACGCGGCCGGCGCCGGGGTTGCGGCCGCCGCTCTCGCGGGCGAGATAACTGCCCGGCAAGACCGTGACATTGTATTGAGCCAGCAGGTCGCGGGCGAACGCCTGGTCATCGCCGCCGGGCACGCCGGCCCAGAGGTAGAAGCTCGCGTCGGGCAGGCGCACGTCCAGCACCTCGGCCAGCACCGGCGTGACCTCGGCGAACTTGCGGCGGTACTCGGCGCGGTTGGCCACGACGTGGTCCTCGTCGCCCCAGGCCGCGATGCTGGCGGCCTGCACCGGCGGCGCCATCGCGCTGCCGTGGTAGGTGCGGTACAGCGCGAAGGCCTTGAGCAGTTGCGCGTCGCCGGCGACGAAGCCGCTGCGCATGCCCGGCACGTTGCTGCGCTTGGACAGGCTGGTGAATGAGACGAGCCGGCGGAAATCCGTGCGCCCGAGCTGGGCAGCCGCCTCCATGCCGCCCAGCGGCGGTTCGTCGCGGAAGTAGATCTCGCTGTAGCACTCGTCGGAGGCGATCACGAAGCCGTGGCGGTCGGACAGCTCGAACAGCTTGCGCCACTCGTCCAGCGGCATCACGGCGCCCGTGGGGTTGCCCGGCGAGCAGACGTACAGCAGCTGGGTGCGGGCCCAGACCTCGGCCGGCACGCCGTCCCAGTCCACCGCGAAGTTGCGCGCCGGGTCGGACGGCGCGTAGTACGGCTCGGCGCCGGCGAGCAGGGCCGCGCCTTCGTAGATCTGATAGAACGGATTGGGGCAGACCACCACCGGCTTCTTCGAGGGATCGACCACCGATTGCGCAAAGGCGAACAGCGCCTCGCGGGAGCCGTTGACCGGCAGCACCTGCGTGGCCGCGTCCACCTGCAGCCCGTAGCGGCGCGACAGCCAGCCGGCGAACGCCTCGCGCAGCTTCGGCGTGCCGATCGTGGGCGGGTAGCCGGCCAGGTCGCTGCCCGGGGTGTCCATGGCCTGGGCCAGGGCCTGCTTGATGAAGGCGGGCGTGGCGTGCTTGGGCTCGCCGATGCCCAGGCTGATCGGGCGCAGGGAAGGATTCGGGGTCACGCCCGCGAACAACTGCCGCAGCCGCTCGAAAGGGTAGGGCTGCAGGCGGGCCAGGAGGGGATTCATGGGAGGGGATTATCGCGGCCGCCTTGAAACGCCGAGCCGCAGGACTATCCTTGTCTGCCCGCCCTCAAGGAGCCTCGCCATGCTGACCGAAAGCGCCGTCACCACCATGCTTCCCGTCGTCGACATGTCCCGCGCGAGGGAGTTCTACGAGGGCAAGCTGGGCTTTCGCCCCGACGGCCCCAAGCCCGACGGCAAGGTGCTGTACCACCCCGGCGGCGCCACGCTCGCGCTGTTCCCGCGCGAGGCGGCCACCAAGGCCGAGCACACCGCGGTGAGCTTCGAGGTGAGCGACATCGACTCGACGGTCAAGCAGCTGGAGCAGGCCGGGGTGAAGTTCGAGGACTACGACATGCCCGGCCTGAAGACCGAGAAGCACATCTGCGTGCTCGGCGCCGAGAAGGCCGCGTGGTTCTACGACACCGAGGGCAACTGCCTCTGCCTGCACCAGGAAACCGCCTGATCCGCTCGCGCCCTCGGGCTTCCGGCTCACGCCTACGGCGGCTTCACGGCGTCCAACGGCCAGCCGTCGATGGCGTGAGGGGCAGTCCCAGCGCCGCCATCAGCTCGCGCGCGTTGTCCGGCGCGTGCAGCTTGTCGGTGTTGTCGAAGTAGCAGTACACGTCGCGCGCCTCCCGCTTCGGCGGCGCCTTCTTCGAGATCCGCCGCGCGTCCGCGGGCTGGCCCCCGTGGCGCCAGGCGTCGATGCGCGCGGCCCAGTCGGCGATCTGCTCCGGCGTGTAGCGGCTCTTGTACAGCTCGGTCGAACCGTGCAGCCGCATGTAGACGAAGTCGGCCGTGACGTCCTCGTACAGCGGCCAGGGATTGGGCGTGTCGGCCACCACCCAGGCGATGCCGTGCTTGCGGAGCAGGGCGATGAAGGCCGGGTCCACGAAGGAGTCGTGCCGCACCTCCACGCAGTGGCGCAGGCGCTGCCGGTGGAGCGGCTCCAGCAGTTCGCGGCCCTTCAGTCGCTGGTCGTGCTGCAGCGCGACCTCCGCCGCGGCGGCCGTGGTCTTCGGCAGGGAAGCGAAGAAGGCTTCGAACAGCTCCGGGTTGAATCGCATCTGCGGCGGGAACTGCCAGAGGATCGGCCCCAGCTTGTCGCCCAGCGCGAACAGCCCCGAGGCGAAGAAGTTGCCCATCGCCGCCTCGACGTTGCGCAGCTTGAGCATGTGGGTGATGAACCGCCCGCCCTTGACCGCGAAGACGAAGCCCGGCGGCGTCTGTTCGGCCCACATCGCGTAGCTCGAAGGCCGCTGCAGCGAGTAGAACGAGCCATTGAGCTCGATGCTGTTGAAATGTCGGGCCGCGTGCCAGAGCTCGCGGCTCTGGGCCAGGCCCCGCGGATAGAAGTTGCCGCGCCAGGGCTCGTACCGCCAGCCCGAGACCCCGATGAAGACCTTGCCCGCCATGCGCCCGGTCTTAGCAAAACGGCCGGGCTGGCCTTGTCGGCGCTTACCGTCTGTTGCAGGCGGAGCGCCGCCTTCCAGGGTGTCGGCCGCCGCGGCTCAACGGGTATCATCCGACCCACTTTTCGAGGGCCGTCCGCGGGTGGCCCGCCGCCGAGAATCCTCCACCGGGCTTGCGCCGTGCGTCTCAACTCCATCAAGCTTTCCGGATTCAAGTCCTTCGCCGAACCGACCAACTTCATGTTGCCCGGCCAGCTGGTCGGGGTGGTCGGTCCCAACGGTTGCGGCAAGTCCAACATCATGGACGCGGTGCGCTGGGTGCTCGGTGAATCCAAGGCGAGCGAACTGCGTGGCGAGTCCATGCAGGACGTGATCTTCAACGGCACCACCACCCGCAAGCAGGCGTCGCGCTCCTCGGTCGAGCTGATCTTCGACAACGCCGACCACCGGGCGGGCGGACAGTGGAGCCAGTTCGCGGAGATCGCGGTCAAGCGCGTGCTGACGCGCGACGGCACCAGCAGCTACTACATCAACAACCAGCCGGTGCGCCGGCGCGACGTGCAGGACGTGTTCCTGGGCACCGGCCTGGGCCCGCGCGCCTACGCCATCATCGGCCAGGGCACGATCAGCCGGATCATCGAATCCAAGCCCGAGGAACTGCGCCTGTTCCTCGAGGAAGCGGCGGGCGTCTCCAAGTACAAGGAGCGGCGCCGCGAGACCGAGAACCGCCTCTCGGACACGCGCGAGAACCTCACCCGGGTGGAAGACATCCTGCGCGAGCTGAACGCCAACCTGGACAAGCTGGAAAAGCAGGCCGAGGTGGCCGCCAGGTACAACTCGCTGCAGGCCGACGTCACGCTCAAGCAGCACCAGCAGTGGTTCCTCAAGCGCGCCGAGGCCGAGGTCGACCAGGGCCGCCTGAAGTCCGACGCCGAGAAGGCCGTCAACGACCTCGAGTCGCGCGTGGCCGACCTGCGCCATGTGGAGAACGAACTGGAGACCATCCGCCAGGCCCACTACGCGGCCGGCGACCAGGTCAACCAGGCCCAGGGCCTGCTGTACGAGGCCAGCGCCGAAGTCGGCCGGCTGGAGGCGGAGATCCGCTTCGTGGTCGAGGGCCGCCAGCGCGTCGAGCAGCGCCTGGCCCAGCTGAAGGAACAGACCGCCCAGTGGGCCGCGCGCAAGGACGACGCGGCCGCCGAGATCGAGACGCTCGCCGCCCAGGCCGTCGACACCGAGGAGAAGGCCACGCTGCTGGCCGCCCAGGTGGAAGAGCAGGCGATGGCGCTGCCCGACCTCGAGGAGGCGCTGCGCCAGGCCCAGATCAAGTCGGCCGAGCAGCGCACCGGCGTCGCCCAGGTTCAGCAGCAGATCCAGGTGCTGGCCGCCGACCAGCGCAACATCGAGGAACAGAGCCGGCAGCTCAACCAGCGCCGCGAGCGCCTCGTGGCCGACCGCAACGCCCTGGCGGCGCCCGACGAGGCCCGCCTGGCCAACCTGCAGCAGCAGCTGGCCGGCGCCCAGGAATCCGCCGAGACCGCCGACGCCCGCCTGCACGAGCTGCAGGAGCAGGTGCCGCAGCTCGACGAGGAGCGCCGTGCCCGGCAGCAGGCGGTGAACGCCGAGAGCCACAAGCAGGCCGACCTGTCGGCCCGGATGGAGGCGCTCAAGGCGCTGCAGGACAAGGTCCGCACCGACGACAAGCTCAAGCCCTGGCTGGCCCGCCACGGCCTGGACAGCCTGCAGGCGCTGTGGACCCGCATCCACATCGAGCAGGGCTGGGAGAACGCGCTGGAATCGGCGCTGCGCGAGCGCCTGTCCTCGCTGGAAGTCTCGCGGCTGGAGATGGTGCGGGCCTTCGCGGCCGACGCGCCGCCCGCCAAGCTGGCCTTCTACACGCCGCCGGCCGCCGCCGTGCCGGAAGCCGCCGGCGCGCTGCCGCGGCTGTCGGACCTGCTGCGCCTGAACGACGCCGGCCAGAAGGCGCTGCTGGCCGACTGGCTGACCGGCTGCTACACCGCCGCCAGCTTCGACGACGCGCTGGCCGCGCGCGACAAGCTCCAGCCCGGCGAGGTGATCTACGTGCGCAGCGGCCACTGCGTCACCGCGCACAGCGTGAGCTTCTATGCCCAGGACTCCGAGCGTGCCGGCCTGCTGGCCCGCCAGCAGGAGATCGAAAACCTGGAAAAGCAGCTGCGCGCCCAGGCGCTGATCACCGAGGAAGCCCGGTCGGCGCTCATCCGCGCCGAGGCGGGCTACACCGACGCCTCGCAGCGCCTGGTGACCGCGCGCCGTGAAGCCGCCGAGACGCAGTCGCGCGCCCACGAACTCCAGGTCGAGACGCTGCGGCTGTCGCAGCTGGCCGAACAGACCCGCGCCCGCAGCGAGCAGATCGCCGGCGACCTGGGCGAAGTCGATGCGCTGCTCGAGGAACTGCAGGAGCGCCGCGTCGCCGCCGAAGGCCGTTTCGAGGAACTGGACATGCAGCTGGCCGACAGCCAGGAGCGGCACGCCCAGCTCGATGAACGCGTCATCGACGCCGAGCGCAAGCTGACCCAGGCGCGCGAGCAGCAGCGCAGCCTGGAGCGCCAGGCCCAGGAAGCGCAGTTCTCGCAGCGATCGCTGGAAGCGCGCCGCGGCGAACTGCAGCGCGCCATCGAGACGGCCAGCCAGCAGGCTTCGACCATCGGCGACGAGGAGGAGCGCGCCCGCGCCGAGCTCTCGCGCCTGACCGATGCCGCCGCCCAGGCCGGCCTGCAGAACGCGCTGGAGCTCAAGTCCGATCGCGAGAAGGCGCTGGGCGCCAAGCGCAGCGAATACGACGACCTGACCGCCAAGCTGCGCGCCAGCGACGAGCGCCGGCTGCAGCTGGAGCGCGAACTCGATCCGCTGCGCCAGCGCATCACCGAGATGCAGCTCAAGGAACAGGCCGCGCGCCTGGGCCTGGAGCAGTACACCCAGCAGCTGGCCGACGCCAACGCCGACCTGGAAGCGGTGGCCAGATCGATCCAGGAAGGCAACGTGCGCCTCTCCGGCATGCAGGGCGAGATCGACCGGCTGCACCGCGAGGTCGCCGCGCTGGGCGCGGTGAACCTGGCCGCGCTGGAGGAGCTGTCCACCGCGCGCGAGCGCAAGCAGTTCCTCGATGCCCAGACGGCCGACCTGAACGAAGCCATCACCACGCTGGAAGACGCCATCCGCAAGATCGACGGCGAAACCCGCGAGCTGCTGGCCGGCACCTTCCAGACCGTCAACGAGCACTTCGGCCGCATGTTCCCGGAGCTGTTCGGCGGCGGCAACGCGAAGCTGATGATGACGGGCGACGAGATCCTCGACTCCGGCGTGCAGGTGATGGCGCAGCCGCCCGGCAAGAAGAACCAGACCATCCACCTGCTCTCGGGCGGCGAGAAGGCGCTCACGGCCATCGCGCTGGTGTTCGCCATCTTCCAGCTCAACCCGGCGCCGTTCTGCCTGCTGGACGAGGTGGACGCGCCGCTGGACGACGCCAACACCGAGCGCTACGCCAAGCTGGTGTCGAGCATGAGCAAGGAAACCCAGTTCCTCTTCATCAGCCACAACAAGATCGCGATGGAGATGGCCGAGCAGCTGATCGGGGTGACCATGCAGGAGCAGGGCGTCTCGCGCATCGTCGCGGTGGACATGGAATCCGCCGTGTCCATGGCCGAGGCAGCATGAGCGGCTTCACCCTCGGCCTCGCGATCCTCGGCGGCCTGGTGCTGGCCCTGCTGGTGGCCTGGAACGCCTGGACCACGCGCAAGCTGGCGCCGCGGCAGGCGCTGCAGCCGGTCGAGCGTTCGGAACCCGTGGTCGATGCCGAGCCCGTGGAACCGGTGTTCGACTCCGAGCCCCCGCCACCGTTGCCGATGCCCGAGCGCAAGCCGGGCCTGGACGCGCTGATCGACGTGCTGGCGCCCATCGTGGTGGAGGCGGCGGTGTCGGGCGAAGCGGCGATCGCGGCCTTGCCGGCCACGCGCCGCGCGGGCAGCAAGCCGTTCGCCGTCGAGGGCCTGAACGTCGCCAGCGGCCACTGGGAAACGCCGAACGCCGGGCAGCGCTACACCGCCTTCCAGGCCGGCGTGCAGATGGCCAACCGCATGGGCGCGCTCAACGAGATCGAGTTTTCCGAATTCGTGGTCAAGACCCAGGCCTTCGCCGACGCGGTGAACGGCGCGCCGGAATTCCCCGAGATGCTCCACGAGGTGGCGCGCGCCCGCGAGCTCGACCAGTTCGCCGGCCAGCACGACGCCCAGCTGGGTTTCACGCTGCGCGCGCGCAACGCCGCCTGGAGCCCGGGCTACGTGCACCAGAACGCCTCGCGCTTCGGCTTCGTGGTCGGCGCCATCCCGGGCCGGCTCGTGCTGCCGGCCAGCCAGCCCGGACATCCGCCGCTGCTGGTGCTGTCGTTCGACACGCAGGCCGCTCTGTCCGAGGACCCGTCGCAGTCGGCCATCCGGGACGTCACGCTGAGCCTGGACGTGCCGCAGGTGCATCGCCAGGAGCAGCCGTTCGCGCGCATGTGCGAGGCGGCCATCGGCCTGGCCAAGGCGATGGAAGGCGCGATCACCGACGACAACGGCCAGCCGATCCAGGCCGAGGGCATGGACGCGATCGCCGCCGACCTGGAGCAGCTGTACGACACGCTCGAGGCGCGCGACCTCGCCGCCGGCTCGCCGCAGGCGCGGCGGCTTTTCAGTTGAGTTCCTTCGCCATGGCCGCCTCCCCGAAGGTGCAGGAGCGCGTGGACGCGCTGCGCGAACTGCTGCACCACCACGCCCACCAGTACTACGTGCTCGACGCGCCGGAGATCCCGGACGCGGAATACGACAAGCTGTTCACGGAGCTTCAGTCGCTGGAGGAAGCCCACCCCGAGCTGCGCTCGCCCGATTCGCCCACGCACCGCGTCGGCGGCGCGGTGCTGGAGGGCTTCGCCAAGGTGCGGCACAAGGTGCCGATGCTGTCGATCCGCACCGAGACCGACATCGAGGCCAGCGGCGCTCGCAATTTCGACGGACGCGTGCGGCGCGAACTGGGCTTGGCCGAAGGCGAGCCGCCGGTCGAGTACGTGGCCGAGCTCAAGTTCGACGGCCTGGCCATCAGCCTGCGCTACGAGAACGGCGTGCTGGTGCAGGCCGCCACCCGTGGCGACGGCGAGATCGGCGAGGACGTCACGCAGAACATCCGCACCGTCGGACAGATCCCGCTGCGGTTGTCCGCGCGCGGCAAGGGCGTTCCGCCGCTGCCGCCGGTGCTGGAAGTTCGCGGCGAGGTCTACATGCGCCGCGACGACTTCGAGAAGCTGAACGACCAGCAGCGCGAGAAGATCGCCCGCGGCGCGAAGAACGAGAAGACGTTCGTCAATCCGCGCAATGCCGCCGCCGGCGCCGTGCGGCAGCTGGACCCGGCCATCGCCCGCCAGCGGCCTCTGAGCTTCTACGCGTACGGCTGGGGCGAGATCCAGGGCGGTCCGGCGTTCGAGACCCAGTACGAGCTGCTGGAGGCGCTGCGTGGCTGGGGCCTGCCGGTGTCGAACCAGACCAAGGTGGCCTTGGGCGCCGACGAGCTGGTGGCCTACCACCAGGACATCGGCGCCAGGCGCGACCAGTTGCCGTTCGACATCGACGGCGTGGTCTACAAGGTCAACAGCCTGGCGCTGCAGAAGCGCCTGGGCTTCGTCACCCGCGAGCCGCGCTGGGCGGTGGCGCACAAGTACCCGGCGCAGGAGCAACTCACCACGGTCGAATCGATCGACGTGTACGTCGGCCGCACCGGCAAGCTGACGCCCGTCGCGCGCCTCGCGCCGGTGTTCGTCGGCGGCGTCACGGTGACCAATGCGACGCTGCACAACGAGGACGAGGCGCGCCGCAAGGACGTGCGCATCGGCGACACGGTCATCGTGCGGCGCGCGGGCGACGTGATCCCCGAGGTGGTCGCGGTCGTGCCCGACAAGCGAGCGGCCGGCGCCCAGCCTTTCACCATGCCGCATCGCTGCCCGGTGTGCGGCAGCGACGCGGTGCGCGAGGAAGGCGAGGCCGATTACCGCTGCACCGGCGGCCTGTTCTGCGGCGCGCAGCGCAAGCAGGCCGTGCTGCATTTCGCCCAGCGCCGCGCGATGGACATCGAAGGCCTGGGCGAGAAGCTGGTCGACCAGGTGGTGGAAGCGGGCGTGGTCAAGACGCTGCCCGACCTCTACAAGCTGGGCCTCGCCAATCTCGTGGCGCTGGAGCGCATGGGCGAGAAGTCCGCGCAGAACCTGCTGGCCGGCCTGGAGCAGTCCAAGAAAACCACGCTGCCGCGCTTCCTGTTCTCGCTGGGCATCCGCCACGTCGGCGAGGCCACGGCGCGCGACCTGGCGCGGCACTTCGGCAATGTCGACGCCATCATGGACGCCAGCGCCGAGCGGCTGCTGGAGGTGCCCGATGTCGGGCCCATCGTCGCCGAGAGCATCCACACCTTCTTCGCCCAGCCGCACAACCGCGAGGTGGTCGAGCAGCTGCGGGCCGCGGGTGTGCACTGGGAAGACAGCGAACCCGCGGCCGTCGCGCCCAAGCCGCTGGCCGGCCTGACGGTGGTGCTCACGGGCACGCTGCCGTCGATGAGCCGCGACGAGGCCAAGGACCTCCTGGAAGCCGCCGGCGCCAAGGTGGCCGGCTCGGTGAGCAAGAAGACCAGCTACGTGGTGGCCGGCGCCGAGGCCGGCAGCAAGCTGGACAAGGCGCAGGAACTGGGCGTGCCGGTGCTGGACGAGGACGGCCTGCGCCGCCTGCTGGCCGGCGACCTGTCGACCGCCCCCTAGGGCTGCGGCGGTTCCTCGGCGGGCAGCGCCTCGGGCCGCTGCCACAGCCACGTCAGCACCGTGGCGAGCACCGCGATCACGCACAGCACGTACCAGCGCGGGCCGACGATGAACAGCATGGAGGCGCAGCTGCCCGCCATGGCCGCCGCGGCCAGCCACTTGGCCCGCCGCCGCACGACGCGGCCGCGCCGCCAGTCGGTCAAGGTCGGTCCGAAATGCGGATGCGTCTCCAGCCAGTGCAGCAGGCGCGGCGAACCGCGCGCCGCGGCCCAGGCCGCCAGCAGGATGAACGGCACGGTCGGGACCAGCGGCAGGAGGAGCCCGATCACGCCGGCGACAAGGCTGATCACCGCGAGCACCAGGTAGGCCCAGCGCACCGGCGCCGGAGGCGCACGGCGGGTGGTCGAAGCGGGTGGTGGCGCGGCCATGGCCCATTGTCGCGGCCCGGTATGCTCCCGCCATGACCGTTCGAGAGATCCTGAAGATGGGCGACCCGCGCCTCCTGCGCGTGGCCCAACCCGTCCGTGAATTCGATACGCCGCAGCTCCACCTGCTGGTGGCCGACATGTTCGACACCATGCGCGCCGTCAACGGCGCCGGCCTGGCCGCGCCCCAGATCGGGGTCGACCTGCAGCTGGTGATCTTCGGGACCGACGCGCCCAATCCGCGCTACCCCGACGCGCCCGTAGTGCCTCGCACCGTGCTGCTCAATCCGACCCTTACGCCGATCGGCGCGGAGGAGGAAGAGGGCTGGGAAGGCTGCCTGTCCGTGCCCGGCCTGCGCGGCGTCGTGCCGCGCTGGAAGAGCATCCGCTACACCGGCTTCGATCCGTTCGGCGACCCGATCGACCGCACCGTCGACGGCTTCCATGCACGCGTGGTGCAGCACGAGTGCGACCACCTGATCGGCAAGCTGTACCCGATGCGGGTGCGCGACTTCAGCAAGTTCGGCTACACCGAGGTGCTGTTCCCCGAGATCGACGCGGCCGAGGACGACTGACGGCGGTCAAGCCGCCGCCAACGCCTCCAGCAGCTCCGTCTCGATCTGGATCTGCCGCCGGTTCTGCTGCAGTTCGGCGCCGTCGATCAGGAAGGTGTCCTCGACGCGCTCGCCCAGCGTCGTCACTTTCGCGAGCTGCAGGTTGATCTTGTGCCGCGCGAGCACGCGCGCGATCGAATAGAGCAGGCCCACGCGGTCGCTGGCCGAGATGCTCAGCAGCCAGCGCTGGGCGCGCTCGTCGGGCGAGAGCTGCACGCGTGGGGTCACCGGGAAGCTCTTGACCCGGCGTGACACGCGGCCGCGGCTGGGCGCGGGCAGGGGGCCGGCGCGTTCGATGGTCTGCTCCAGCTCCGACTCCACCATGCTGATCAGCTCGCGGTAGTGCTCCGGCAGCATCGAGGTGACGACCTGGAAGGTGTCCAGCGCGTAGCCGTTCTTCGCCGTGTGGATGCGTGCGTCCAGGATGGAGAAGCCCGCCTGGTCGAAGTAGCCGCAGATGCGGGCGAACAGGTCGGGCTGGTCGGGCGTGTACACCAGCACCTGCAGGCCTTCGCCCACCGGCGACAGGCGCGCGCGCACCACGGCGCGGGCGGAGCCCACGTGGCGCGACAGGTGGCGCGTGTGCCAGGCGATCTCGCCCGCGTCGTGGCGCATGAAGTAGCCCACGTCCAGCGTGTCCCACAGCTTCCTGTGGGCCTCGAAGGGCAGGGCGAACAGCTGCAGCTGCACCAGCGCCTCGCGCTTGCGCGCCTCGATCTCGGCGGCCTTGTCCGGCGCGTGCCCACCCAAAGCGCGCAGCGTGGCGCGGTACAGGTCCTCCAGCAGCTTGCCTTTCCAGGCATTCCACACCTTGGGGCTGGTGCCACGGATGTCGGCCACCGTCAGCAGGTACAGCGCGGTGAGGTTGCGCTCGTTGCCCACGCGCCGCGCGAAGGCCTCGATGACGGCCGGGTCGCTCAGGTCTTCCTTCTGCGCGATGCGGCTCATGGTGAGGTGCTCGCGCACCAGGAACTCGACCAGCCGGCACTCGTCCGCCTCGATCAGGTGCTGCCGGCAGAAGTGCCGCACTTCCTGCGCGCCCAGCTCGGAATGGTCGCCGCCGCGGCCCTTGGCGATGTCGTGGAACAGCGCCGCCACGTACAGGATCCAGGGCTTGTCCCAGCCGGCCGCCAGCTGCGAGCAGAAGGGGTACTCGTGCGCGTGCTCGGCGATGAAGAAGCGCCGCACGTTGCGCAGCACCATCAGGATGTGCTGGTCCACGGTGTAGACGTGGAACAGGTCGTGCTGCATCTGGCCGACGATGCGGCGGAACACCCAGAGGTAGCGCCCGAGCACCGAGGTCTGGTTCATCAGGCGCAGCGCGTGCGTGATGCCGGCGGGCTGCAGCAGCATCGACTTGAACGTCGCGTGGTTGACCGGGTCGTTGCGGAACTTCGCGTCCATCACGCCGCGTGCGTTGTACAGCGCGCGCAGCGTGCGCGCCGACAGGCCCTTGATGCCCACCGTGGTCTGGTAGAGCAGGAAGGTCTCCAGGATCGCGTGGGGATTGCGCTCGTACAGGTCGTCGCTCGCCACTTCCAGCATGCCGCCCTTGTCGGCGAAGCGCGCGTTGATCGGCACCGTCTGGTGGCCGCTCGGGTTGATGCGCTCCTCGATGTTGAGCAGCAGGATCTGGTTGAGTTGCGACACCGCCTTGGCCGCCCAGTAGAAGCGCTTCATCAGCGCCTCGCTGGCCCGCTGGACGATGCGGCCTTCGGGGCTGAGCTCGGTGCGGTAGCCGAAGGCCTCGGCCACGGCGGTCTGCAGGTCGAACACCAGGCGATCCTCGCGCCGGCCCGAGATGGCGTGCAGCCGGGCGCGGATCAGGCTCAGCAGCGCCTCGTTGCGCTGGATCTGCTGGGCTTCCAGCGGCGTGGCCAGGCCGTTGGCGGCCAGCTCGTCCCAGCTGCC
>Ga0247819_10001437_pt1 | contig 12889 bp, 9 predicted proteins | sample 13C_Xylose_Day6_FD_193428 | JGI IMG/M metagenome (GOLD analysis project Ga0247819, IMG submission 193428) | Soil microbial communities from agricultural site in Penn Yan, New York, United States - 13C_Xylose_Day6 | ecosystem: Environmental > Terrestrial > Soil > Agricultural land | place: USA... | reverse complement strand
GGCTCGATCCGTATCGGCGAAACCGTGCACCTCGGCTATGTCGACCAGAGCCGCGACGCGCTCGACGGCAACAAGACCGTCTGGGAAGAAATCTCCGGTGGTGCCGAAGTCATCAAGCTCGGCAAATACGAGATGAACTCGCGCGCCTATTGCTCGACCTTCAACTTCAAGGGCGGCGACCAGCAGCAGAAGGTCGGCAATCTTTCGGGTGGTCAGCGCAACCGCGTTCACCTCGCCAAGATGCTGAAGAACGGCGGCAACGTGCTGCTGCTCGACGAACCGACCAACGACCTCGACACCGAGACGCTGGCGGCACTTGAAATCGCGCTGGAAAACTTCGCCGGTTGCGCCGTTATCATCAGCCACGATCGCATGTTCCTCGACCGTCTGGCGACCCACATCCTCTCCTTCGAAGGAGACAGCCAGGTCGAATGGTTCGAAGGCAACTTCGAAGACTACGAGAAGGACAAGATCCGTCGCCTCGGCCCGGATTCGGTCAACCCGAAGCGCGTCACCTACAAGCGCCTGACGCGCTAACACTCTGGCACGTCGCGTGAGCCTCGGCTTGCGCGACGTGCGCCCCGCTCAAAGCGTAGCGATTTCCAGGATTCGCTTGCTGCGCCGTAAGCTCTGGTTTTGCACATTTCGTTATCGCAAAACCGCAGCGCACCTTTGGGTGACGTGCTTTCAGCCCTGGCTCGGAAACGATTTAAGGGAGAAGGCATGCCACAGCTTTGACGTTGCGGCATCCTGCCCCGTCTCGTTTCGCGCCAGTCTCAGCCGCCTGCTTGCATATGTCGTATCCCGAACCGATGGCTGGTTCGGGCGATACGCTCTCCCGCCAACCATTCCATAGAATGCGTCATGGACGCTGCGGTGCGTGACCCTTGCCGCTGGCCCTCTCGTTGAAACCGCTTCTTTGGATGCGTCGTCCACATTGCGCTGCGTTGAGACTGTGGGCATCCGCGGTCAAGGGCGGGAGCGGGCCGCGAGGCGGAGAGCGCAGGGCAGGGTCAGTGGCACGCCACGCCGCAAAGGCATCGTCAACGGGCGGAGCGCAAGCTTCGCCCGTTTGCGTGTCGAAACGGTGGAAAATCCTGTTCCTGGAGCGGCATAGTTTGGTCTCTTCGCGCAAATCCGCTTGCGCTACATCCGCAAATCACATAAACATATCTTTATGTGTTGATGGGGAATGATATGGCGGATCAGAGAGAGCTTGGTCTCGACGCGCTGGTGGATGTGCTGAAGGCTGCGGGTGAGCCGACCCGCATGCGCCTTCTCGCGCTGCTTGCCGCTGGGGATCTCACCGTCACTGATCTTACCGAAATTCTCGGACAATCGCAGCCCCGCATTTCGAGGCACCTGAAGCTCCTGGCCGAGGTCGAACTCGACGACCGCTATCAGGAAGGCGCCTGGGCCTATTTCCGCCTTCGCCAGGAGGGCGCCCGCGTGTCGCTGGTCAGGGCGATGCTTGCATCCGCCACCGGCGACGACGCAGTTCTGTCGCGCGATGCATCCCGGCTCGTCACCTTGAAGAAAGCGCGGGCCGAAAAGGCGCAGGCCTATTTCAGCCGCAACGCGGCCGGCTGGGACGAGCTTCGGCGCCTGCATGTCAGCGAGCGGGATGTGGAGACGGCACTGCGCGACATGGTTGGCGACGAGCCGGTCGAGAGCCTGCTGGATCTTGGCACCGGCACAGGGCGCATCCTGCAACTGTTCGAAGGGCTCTATCGGCGCGGCATCGGCATCGATGCCAGTCGCGACATGCTGGCCGTTGCCCGCTCCAATCTCGACCGCGCCGGCATCACCAAGGCGTCGATCCGCCACGGCGATATCTTCAACTTGCCGCTTGATGGCCAGTTCTTCGATCTCGTCACCATCCACCAGGTGCTGCATTTCCTCGATCAGCCGGAAGCGGCGATCGCTGAGGCGGCACGCATGCTGACGCCGGGCGGGCGGTTGGTGATCATCGATTTTGCGCCGCACGGGCTGGAGCACTTACGCGACGAGCATGCCCATGCGCGGCTTGGCTTCTCGCATCAGGCGATGACCGACTGGCTGGCAAAGGCCGGGCTCGCCCTGGAAAAGACGACCGATCTGTCGCCGGAAGGCACGGACGGAGGAAAACTGACGGTGACGATCTGGCTTGCGCGCGATCAGCGGGCCGTCGAGGAGAGCGAAGCGCCACATCAGCGCATGCAAGCAGGGGGAATTTGAGAATGACGGCACAGACGCTTTATCCCGCCGAGCGCGGCAATCTGCGGCTTTCCTTCGAATATTTCCCCCCCAAGACCGACGAGATGGAAGCACAGCTCTTTCAGACTGCGGAAGATCTCTCGGTCTTTTGTCCCGCCTTCGTCACTGTCACCTATGGGGCCGGCGGTTCGACCAAGGCGCGGTCTCTGACAACAGTCAGACGGATGATCGAGGAGAAGGGCTTTGCCAACACGGCCGCGCACCTGACCTGCGTCGGCGCGCCGAAGGCCGAGGTGGACACTGTTATCGACGAATTTCTCGCTTTCGGCGTTCGGCACTTCGTCGCATTGCGCGGCGATCCGCAGGGCGGCATCGGCAGCACCTATCAGCCCTTTCCCGGTGGTTACGAGAGCAGCTCCGACCTCGTGCGGGCGCTTCGCGATCGTGGTGACGTCGAAATCTCTGTGTCGTCCTATCCGGAAAAGCACCCGGAAAGCCCTGATGTGGCGGCTGACATCGACATGCTGAAGCGCAAGGTGGATGCGGGCGCGACGCGGGCGCTTACCCAGTTCTTCTTCGACAACGACGATTTCGAGCGCTACCTCGAGCGCGTCCGCCGGACCGGCATCGAGATCCCGATCGTGCCCGGCATCCTGCCGATCAACAATCTCGGTCAGGTGCAGAAGTTCGCCGGTCTTTGCGGCGCCAGCGTGCCGGAGGTGATCGTCACCCGCCTTTCGCATCTGGAAGGCCAGCCGGCCGAGCGCTTCAAGGAGGCGACGCATATTGCTGCCGAGCAGATCGTCGATCTTGCCCGCCGCGGCGTCAGGGACTTCCACCTCTATACGATGAACCGTTCGCCGCTGATCACGGCCGTCTGCGATCTCGTCGGGTTCGAGCGTGCGGACGAGGCGTCGCGGGGCGAGGATATCTCGCTGAAGGCGTTTGCCGGTGCGGCGGCGTAGAACGCAAAACAATCCGAAAAAGCGAAAGCGCATGAAGGTGTCCTTCATGCGCTTTCTTTTTTCCTGCAGCGTCGGGGCAGATTGCTCTTGTCGATCTAGCCCAAAAATTTCTGCCGCAAATTGGATTTCCGGAAAATTAAAGTCCCTATTTCGGTTTGGACTCTCAGCGGCCTGACTTCAGATGAAGAGCATTGTGGCCACGAATACGAACGCTGCACTAATCATGAGGACATTCAACGAATGTGTAAGTCCCATCGAAGACCCTCCTTGCGCTGACGGTTAAAACATAGGGCGAATTAACGGCGCTTGAAAGGGAAACTTGTGCTGCAGTGCGAAAACGCGTGATCACAATTGCCTTGTCAACAGGGCTAATGTTTTGAAATTAAATCGCATTTTATGCCGCCACATTTTTTTCACAATCACTGCCGGAAGGTTAATGTAAACGCTTGTAACCGTGCGTGAGTGCTTCTAAAGGGCACGCTTTCTGCCGTATCCGGCTTGTTCGATTCCTCTTATGCGGCGCGCTTCATCCGCAAGATCCTGCCGTCCAAAACGGCAAGGCCGGCGGCAATCAGCGCCATACCGCCCACATCCGCTGGCTGCAGCGTCTCACCCAGAAAGAGATAGCCGAGCAGGATTGCGCTTGGCGGGACGAGAAGCGTGACCAGCGAGGCGTTGGTGGCGCCGGCTTCGCCCATGATGCGGAAGAACAGGATGTAGCCATAGGCGGTGGAGACGAGCGCCAGCGCCAGGATGGCAAGCGTCGCGTCAAGCGGCGGCATCGGCAGGGCCCAGGGCGTATCGACGAGGGCTGCGACCGGCAGCATCATCAGCGTCGAGGCGGTCAACTGGCCGGCCGCGGTGACCGGCGGGGCAAGGCCGCGAAAGCGCTTGCCATAGGTTGCCGCCAGGCCATAGCTGACGGCGGCAAGCACCGGCAGCATCAGCGCCCAGAGCGGCACGCTGCTGGCGTTGCCGAAAAGCCCGGCGATGGCGCTTGGCCCGATGAGCACGATGGTGCCGGCGAGGCCGAGCAAACAGCCGCCGATCTTGGCGGAGCTGAGTTTCTCGTCGTCGGTCGCCATGTTGGCGATGATCACGGTCCAGACCGGCGTGGTTGCATTCAGGATCGCCGCCAAGCCGGCGCCGATCTGGGTTTGCCCGAGAAAGATGAAGGCATGTGGGATGGCGTTGTTGATCAGGCCCATCAGCAGGAATTCGCGCCAGCGGCTGGCGAGCGCCTGATAGATGCCGAAACGCCTGCGGATGTAGAGATGCAGCGCCAGGGCGGCGAGGCCGAGCCTCAGGAACACCAGGGTGAACGGCGGCACGTGCGCGACGGCGACACGGGCAAAGAAGAACGATCCGCCCCAGATGAGCCCAAGCAGGGCGAGAAGCGCCCAGGTCCGCATCGTCATCTGCTGGCTGCCGGTCTGTCCTAGTGCGTTCATGGGTCTGCTCGCGCTTTCTGCGCGGCCGCTGTCGGTCAAATCGACCAGTCGGGATGCGCAATCGAATTGGGCGCTTTCTCCGCTGCATGCCTCCGGCGTCTGAAAGGCTGCATGAAAAGGCGTCACACAGATCTAGCGCGGCGCGTTGAAGTGCACCACCCACTTCTTGCCATCCGCGGTGCGCGAAAGCGCCAAGCATCGATGTCTACTGCATGTTTCCTTAAATCCTATTCGATTTAAGGACAAAGACATGCAGCAATTCAAAGTGCGACAGCGACCTTTGCGCGTCCAATAAGACGCGCGGCGCTGTAGGATCGTTCGATAAGGGAGAACGTCTGTCCACTTCGGCCGGTTTCGATCGAAGCGGACAGACGAAGGGTCGCCCGGCCAAAATCCGGCCGGAAGATCGCGTTTACAGCGAGTTCAGCAGTTCCAGGGTTGCCCAGCCGTCGGCGGGACGGCCGAGACGCAGCTGTTCCTTCTGCAATGCTGCGCGGGTGCCCGAGCCGAGGATGCCGTCGACCTTGCCGACGTCGTGGCCAAGGGTCTGCAGCTTGGCCTGCAGCGCCTTCATGCCGGTGTCGTCGAGGCCCGGTTCCGGATTGCCGCCCTCATAGGTCGGGGCGCCGCCAAGGCGGGTCGCGAAATAGGCAGCCGAAGTCGTGTAGATGAACGACTGGTTCCACTCGAGATAGACGTTGAAGTTGGGGTAGGTGAGGAAGGCGACGCCCTTGCGGCCCTGCGGCAGCACCAGAGAGGCTTCGAGATTGCCGAAGGCGGTGTCACCGTTGCGCGGCTTGACGCCGAGCGCGAACCAGTCGCTCGCCTTCATGCCCGGCTGCAGGCCGGTCTTTTCCCAAGGCAACTGCTCGGGAACGCTGACTTCCTGGATCGCCGGCTGGCCGGCCTTGAAGCCAAGGCTCTGGATGAACTTTGCGGCGGTCAGGATTGCGTCCGGCGAGCTCTTCTTGAGATTGACGTGGCCGTCGCGATCGCCATCGACGCCATAGGCGATGATATCTTCGGGCAGCATCTGCACCTGGCCGATTTCGCCGGCCCAGGCGCCTGTCGTCGTTGCCGGGTCGAGGTCGCCGTGCTGAACCATCTCGATGGCGGCGATGAGCTGCGGGCGGAACATTTCCGGCCGGCGGCAGTCATGGGCAAGGGTCACCAGCGCATTGCGGGTGTTAAAGTCGCCCTGAACGGCGCCGAAGTCCGTCTCCATCGCCCAGAAGGCGGTGATGACGGGGGCCGGCACGCCGTATTCCTTTTCGGCACGGGCGAAGACGTCGGCATATTCCTTCATCTTCTGCGCGCCGATATCGAGCCGCGACTTGCTGACGGTGCGTTTGGAGAATTCGGTGAAGGTCTGCTTGAACACGCCCTGGGCGCGGTCGCGGCTCAGCACTTTCTGGTCGATGGCGGCACCGGCGAGCGCACGGTCGACGACGTCGGCCGGAACGCCCTTGGCGACCGCCTCCGCCTTGACGCCTTGCAGGAAGGCGCCAAGATCGCCGCCGCATGCCGGCGCTTGCGCGAGAACGGGGGAGGCTGTCAGCGCGAGGAGCGCGACGGATGCAAGAGCATGCCGGGCTTTGAGGATCATCATAATTCCTTTCTGTCGCCGCAGGGCGCGAAGCGCCGCCGCTGGCGGTCAATGTACCAAAGATGCAATCTGCTGCTGCTCTCTCAGAGCATTATGACGGAAAGAAGAAAATGGGTCGGTTTGCCGCGCTTCTGCACAGAACCGTGGCTGTCGTCATCCCGGCTTGGAAACGGCGGCGACCCAATTCTTCCAGTTCTTGGCCGAGCCGGCAAAGACGTTGATATCGGTGGTGCCGTCAATGCCCGGTATCACGCCGGTGCTGGTATATTGCCAGAATGCCCAGCGGCGCTCGACATAGACTTCGCCCGGATGCTTGGCGACGGAGCGAACCCAGAAGTGGTGCTCCTTGAACTGGTCGACGAGATTGTCGCGGTGGAAATCCACAGAGGTATAGATGATCGGCCGCTTGCCGTAATGGGCCTCCAGCCGGTCCATGAAGCGCTTCATCTCGACGCGGACCTCGTCCGGCGATGGGCGGTGGCGGCAGGTCTTGGATTCGCCGTTCCACTCGACGTCGAGGACCGGTGGCAGGTAGACGGCGCTCTTCGGCACATTGGCGATGAACCAGTTGGCCTGGGCATCCGCGGTCGAGCAGAAATAGTAGAAGTGATAGGGCGCATAGGGAATGCCGGCGGCGCGAGCGCGCTGCCAATATTCGTTGAAGCGCGTATCCACCCTGTCCTTGCCTTCCGTCGCCTTGATGAAGGCGAACGAGACGCCGGAATTCTTCACCTTCATCCAGTCGATATCGCCGTTCCATTTGGAGATGTCGATGCCGTGGATGTTGTGGTGGTGCGGCGTGCGGCCACCGAAATCCTGCGGGTCGGTATCGCTGAAGCGCGGCGGGATCGATGCGGTCTGCAACAGATCGTAGTCGGTCGACGAACAGGCGGAAAGGAGAGTGGCAATGGGCAGCAGTGCCAGAAGAAGCCGGCGCATGGAGGTCCTGTTTCGAAACGAACGACGATCCTGCCTCACACGATGGCTTTCATGATGGTGATGTCCCCCAGTGAGGCGTGAACCTCATTTTCACCATATCATCGTAAAAATTGAGTTAGCTCAAGCGGGAATTGCGGCAGCACTTCGGTCGCCAAGCCGTGCAGCGGCCGGATTTGTCACTGACGCCGCTGTTACGGCCGGGCGGTGGTAGACCGCAAGCCAGGCATAACCCCGGCCGATGGCCCGGCGCTCGAGCTGTGCGCCGTCGCGTCTTGCCCGCTCTCCCAGCACCTCGAACAGTGTTTCGCGCGGGGTCACATGGAAGCGCGTCAGCCAGCCGCGCAGCAGGCGGCGGAAGCTTGCCGGCAGCCGCTCCTGCTGGCCGAAATCGGCAATATGCAGCGAGCCGCCGGGGTTCAGCGCGTCGATCGCCGCTTCGATCGCGCCCTGCCAGTCCGGTATCATTGACAGGGAGTAGGAGATGACAATCCGGTCGAAACCGGTTTCGCCGAAAAGCTGGGGCTGGAAGCTGGTGGCGTCGGCGATGCGCAGCGTGGCCGCCGAACTGCCGCGGCGGCTGAGCTTGGTTTCCGCCGAGGCCAGCATCTCCGCGGAGATGTCGAGGCCGAAGAGCCGGGCCTTGGGAAAGCACGTTCCGATGAGCGCGAGGTTGCGCCCCGTGCCGCACCCGACTTCGAGCACGGAGGCGCCCGCGCCCGCGTTCAGCTCGCGGATCAGCGTGTCGCGGCCGAAGAGATAATACTTCCGCGTCAGATCGTAGACGTGCCTTTGATAGCGATACATTTGGTCCATGCGCCGCTGGTGGCTGATCTCGGCGTGCTCCACCCCGCTCATGCTTTCTTCCGGTAGATGTGGAAGCCGCCATAGATGGCCGAGCGATCGGCGTTGCCGAGCTTCAGCGATGTCTCGGCATCATAGTGCCACTGCTCCATCAAAGCCGTGGAGAGGCGGCCGGGAAGGATGCTCTCTTCAGCGGCCGTGCGGAAGATCACTGTCGCGGCTGCGTCTGCGGTGCGGGTGATCTCGGTCCAGAGATCGTTCAACTGCTGGTCGTTCATCCAGTCCTGGGCGTCGAGCAGCACGTAGCGGTCGACCGATCCTGCCGGCTTCTTCGCCAGAAGCTCGGTGAAATTGGCGTGGTGGACCTCGACGCATTCGGCACGATCGCGGACCGTCTCGTAGTTGCCGGCATGCAGGTAGGCCGGAAGCTCGCCTTCGTGCGGCAGGGGATAGCGGCGTGCGAAGGCCTGCCAGGCGAAGTAGTTTTCCTTGAGCGGGAAATGACAGGTCAGCTTTTCCAGGCGGTGGCGAAGCACGGAGGCAAGCGACTTGTCGTTGCTCAGGCTCGCCAGTTCGTCGAACTGCTGCGGCGGGATGCCGAGGCCGAACAGCGAGCTCTTCTGGCTGGTGATCCAGCGAATGAACGGGCGCTCGAACAGCGGCGCCAGTCGCGTGTCGAAGAACTGGCGCTGCTCGCGCATGGAGCTGGCCTGGACGAACTCTTCCGGATTGACGCCATGCAGTCGCGCCAGGATGTGGCTTGCGGCGATGAAGCGGCCAAGCAGGCCGGTGCGATAGATGTTGCGGCCGAAGACGCCGATGCGCCGGCGCCCGGTGACGCTGCGGCCGTTCCAGTAGCTGCGGGTGGCCTGATCGACCTTCGGGGCGATGAACAGGTCGAAGGCCTGCACGTTCGATGGCGTGCCCTGCGTTGCCAGGAACCGGATAACGTCCTTGTGAGCAGGCAGATGGCGGAAGGCGGCAAGCTTCAGCCGGTTGAGCGCGATGTGGTGCGGATTGAGATCGACCACGTCGATGCGACCAGGGCCGGCGGACAGGTAGGTCAGCATGTTGCAGCCGCCGGAACCGATGGTGACGATGCGGTGTCCAGGGCGAAGCTGCATTGCTTCCATGTCGACGATTGGGTCTTCCCAGATCTGCGGATAGACGAGGCCGGAGAAGAGCAGGCCAAACAGGCGCTCGGACAGGCCGGCAAGCGAAAGGGTCTTGTGTTGCAGGAGGGCGTTTTTTAGCTTGGGATTTTTTCTGCCAAAGCCGACGTCAGGGGCAAGTTCGGTCATCTCTGCCGCTCATCCAGTTGAAACTTAGCCGCTTCTAAAGTGACTCGGCTACACTTTGATGACGGGTTTTTTCACAGCTGCTGCGCCGCACAAAAAATGCCGACTACGATTTTTCACCCATAAGAATTCATTAAACCCTGGCGTGCTAGCTCCTCCCTATATTCGGGGGGCGTCGACATGATGTTAAGAACGTTTCTGCCGAAGCCCGAGCAGCGATTTGCAGCTGCCGGCACGGCACTGGGGGCACTGTTTCCAGCGATCTGGCTGACCACGGAAACGTTGTTCACGGATGGATCCTTTACACATTGGAATTTTTCCGGAGCACTTGCGGCGGGCGTCATGCCCTTCGTCGCCGGTGCCTCTTTCTACCGCTGGTCCTATTCACGACGGCTGGAGCGCGAGTTGCGCGCCGCGCGCCGCGCCGAGCGGCGGCTGCGCAACGAGGTTCACCGCGACCGGTTGACCGGGCTTGAAAACCGCTCGGCGCTGGAGGCCGATGTGCTTCGCGCGCTTCGCTCCGATGGCACGGCATTCGAGCGCAGGCCGCTGCTGCTCATCGACCTCGACCGGTTCAAGGCGGTCAACGACACGATGGGCCATGATGCCGGTGACCGGTTGCTGAGCGGCATCGGCACTCGGCTGCGGCGGGCGTTTTCCGGCGAGGCGACGGTCTATCGGCTCGGTGGCGACGAATTCGTGCTGCTTGGTCCGGGTTCTCCGTCGGATGCCGAGGTCGCGGCGCTTGCCGGCCGGGTGAAGGCGCTGTTCGACGCGCCGTTCGATCTTTCGGACGGCCAAGTGGCATCCGGCTGCAGCATCGGCGTTACGTTCCTGGAACCAGGCGACCTGTCGACCGGCTCCGTGTTGAAGCGGGCGGACCTGGCGCTCTACGAAGCCAAGGAAATGCGCGGTAACAGCCATGTCATCTACGCGCCGCACCTTGCGCGAGCCGCGGAAATGCGCGCCGAGGCCGAGCGCGACCTTGCCCGCGCGGTCGCCCAGCGGGAATTCTTTCTGGAATACATGCCGATCGCCGGTGCAGCGAGCGGCGCCATCCGCGGCTTCGAAGCATTGCTGCGCTGGCTGCACCCGGTCCGCGGCGTCATCGACATGGAGGCTTTTGTTGAGCCGCTCGAACAGGGAGCACTGGCACTCTCGGTCGGCAACTGGGCCCTTCGGCAGGCCTGCAGGCAGGCGGCGAGCTGGCCATCGCCGGTCGGCCTGACGGTGGCACCCCTCGCGCTGCAACTGCGGGATCGCGATTTCCTCGGCCATATCAAGGCGTGCCTGGACGAGGCGGGACTGGCGCCCGGCCGGCTGACGATCGAGGTGGCAGAAGCGTCCTCGACCGGCGATATGGGGCTGATCAGTGAAAATCTGCACGGTCTGCGTGCGCTCGGCGTGCGCATCGCGCTGAGCGGTGGCGCTGCTGCCTCGCTGCCGCTCAACCTTGTCGGGGAGCTTAAGCCGGACCAACTGACTGTGGATTTGCCGGCGATCCGCAGGTCGCATGGCAGCGAGCGCAGCGTCGCGCTGCTCGCCTGCCTCGTCAAGACAGGGCAGGTGCTGCGGCTGCCGATGGCGGTGCGCGGCATCGCCAGGGAAAGCGAAATGGACTGCGCCCGCACCGCAGGCGCTGTAGAAGCCTGGGGGCCATGGATATCCCCGGCATTGCCCGCGCGCGACCTCTCAGCCCTGTTGCGCGATAGGGACGGCGAAGACGCCCGTCGGCTCGCATAAAGGCAAGGGCTTTTCCTTTCGTTCAAATGCTGCTTCTCTCTCTCGCGTCAGACGGGAGAATGCGATGGCACGCGTATTGAAAACTGTCGGGGCTGCTGTTGTCGTGGCCATTGCCTGCGTCGGTGGGTGGCTGGCCGTGGCGCCGCCGGGGCTGCTGAAGGTCGGCGATGGCTACGCCGCCAAGATCGTCTGCTCGAATGTCTTCATCGCCGGGCGTGACGGGCAGGCGGTGCTTGCCGACGACGTCCAGGCGCCGGGCCATCCGTTGTTGAAATTCATCAGCGTCTCGGTCGACCGGGAGAAGCGGCTGGTGTCTGCCCGCATCTTCGGCTTTGCCGCCCCGGCCCATGCGGTCTATCGCCCAGGGCTCGGCTGCGCCAACGTTTCCGACGACGATCTCGCTGCCCTGGCTCCAGCGGTGGAGCCGTCGACGCCTGACATCGCCCGATCGGCCGATGTCTCCTGGCCGGACGGCGACAAGGCGGATATCGATCCGGCCGTTCAGGCATTGATCGAGGATGGCAACCTTGCCGGTCCTGGCATGCGCGCGATCTCGGTGGTGCGCGACGGACATCTGATTGCCGAGACCTACGGCGCGGGCTTTAATCGCTCGACGCCGCTTCTCGGCTGGTCGATGACCAAATCGGTGACATCAGCGCTGATCGGCATGCGCGTCGCCGAAGGGCACATGGACGTGACGCGCGCCGGCCTGCTGCCGGAATGGAGCGGCGACGCGCGCGCCAAGATCAGGCTTGCCGACCTCATGGGAATGGAGAGCGGCCTCGAGTTCAACGAGGGCTACGGCAATGTCAGCGATGTAACGCGCATGCTCTATCTCGAAAGGGACATGGCGGGCTTCGCCGCAGCCAAGCCGGCGACATCGAAGCCGGGCTCGACCTTCAGCTATTCCAGCGGCACGAGCACGCTGTTGTCGCGGCTCTGGATGCAAAGCTTCGACGACCCCGCCGCAGCGCTTGCCTATCCGCGCGATGCCCTGTTCCTGCCGCTCGGGATGACGAGTGCGGTGCTCGAGACCGATGCCAGCGGCACCTTTGTCGGATCGTCCTACATGTATGCAACGGCGCGCGACTGGGCGCGTTTTGCGCAATTCCTGCTTCAGGACGGCAACTGGAAGGGTAGGGGGCTGTTGCCTAGGGATTATGTCGCTTTCATGCGGACGCCGACCAAGGCATCCGGCGGCGAATATGGCGCGGGCCAGGTGTGGCTGCAGGAGAATGGGGTTCGCGCCGGCACAGGCGTCTTTCCTGCCGATGCCTTCTGGATGCTCGGGCATGACGGGCAGGCGATCTTGCTGGTGCCTTCGCTTCGCCTTGCGGTCGTGCGCCTGGGGCTGACGCCGTCACGCGGTGGTTACGACGTGCAGCAGCTCAACGCCAAAATAATAGAGGCGCTCGATTGAGCGCCTCCTGAAACGTTCACCAAAACGATCCGGCGTCGTTATTTCATGCCGAGTTCTTCGAGCAGGCCCTTGCGCTTGGCGTGGTAGTAATAGCCGCTGGCATAGAGCTTGACCGCGCCGTCGTGCTTGTTGTCGGCAACCATCCAGGCGCCGTGCAGGTACTTGGTCGCATACATCAGGTTGGTTTCCGCATCGAACAGGCCTTCGGCCGGGCCTTCGTAGCCGAGCCCCTTGGCGGTGTTGTAGCGGATCTGCATCAGACCGTAATTGCCCTTGCTGTAGGCGCGCGGGTTGTAGTTGCTCTCGCGCTTGACGACGCGGTGCACGAGCTCGACGGGAATGCCGTTGAGGTCGGCGTAATGCTTGATGAGCTTGTCGAGTTCCGGGCGCGAGCTGGTCGGCGCCTTGGTCAGCTTCATCGAATCGGGAATGACGCTGGCAACGGCGGCGACGCTCGAACCGATCACGCC
>Ga0247819_10001436_pt1 | contig 12889 bp, 19 predicted proteins | sample 13C_Xylose_Day6_FD_193428 | JGI IMG/M metagenome (GOLD analysis project Ga0247819, IMG submission 193428) | Soil microbial communities from agricultural site in Penn Yan, New York, United States - 13C_Xylose_Day6 | ecosystem: Environmental > Terrestrial > Soil > Agricultural land | place: USA... | reverse complement strand
CGACCTGGAGGCGTGGGCAGAGGCCCTCTCCCCGACCGGTCCCGGCACCCCTCCCGAGCCCCGTAGCGCGCCCGTAGCTACGCCTCTGACCTGCGATGTAGCAGACGCTCCTACAACCGTAGCTACGCCCCGCCCCCGCCTGCGTAGGCTCCTGTCGAGAGGGGGTGCCTGATGCCGTTCATCTACGAATGCCGTGCCTGCGAGGCCAGTTCACCGGAGCAGTGGGAGCGCCGCGAGGACGCCGAGGACGAACTCGTCGAGCACCGCCGGGCCGCCCATGGCGGGCTCGCCCCGACGGCCGGAGACGACGTTCGGCGCGTACACGCGGCCGCGCGCGGCAGTGGCATCGTCCCGGACGGCTGGCCCTGGGCCGTGGTGATTCTGCTCCTGCTGATGTTGGCGAACTGCTGGGGACGGTGACCCCAGGACTGCCACACTGAAAGCTGCGCGCCGGGACCGCTCGGCACCTTGGCCCTGGCCGCTGCTCCCCGTCAGCGACCGGGGCCGCCCCGTCCCTGAAAGGCACGCGTGGACGTCCTCAAGTTCTTCGCTGTGATCATCGGCTTCGCCATGTTCAGCATCATCTGGGACCTTGCCGCCGACGCCTGGGACCTCAGCCACAATCAGGTCCTGCTCATCTTCCTGGGCATCGCCTTCGGCGTGACGGTGGTGGGGCACTGGCTGGTGGAGTCGGGCTGGTGGCTTTTCCCCCTGTGGCTGGTGGAAAAGTGGCGGGCGCGCCGCGCTGGAAAGCAGTGAAGGCTCAGCGGCTGACCGCGCACCCGAACCTCAACCTTGCTTGACGTTTCACCTGATCATGCCCCACCATGGGCCGCAGATCTGGCATGCCCGGAAACGATCACACCGGCTCAGGCATGATGCCCCCTCAGCACCGATCCCAGGGGGGACCATGCACACCAGATACCTCGCCGCCCTAGCCTTCGCGGCCCTCGCCCTCACCGCCTGCTCCAGCAGCAGCGACGGCGACAAGCCGGCCGACCCCACCAAGCTCGACGACGCCGCGTCCTTCGCGTGCGACGACTTTGCTGAGGGATACAAGGCCGCCCAGACCACCAGCGCCCGCGTCGACCTCGCGAACAAGGTCAACAAGTGGGCGCAGGACTCCGCCACCAACGGCATCGCCGAGGGCGCGACCATCCTCGCCCGCGGCTCCGACGGCGGAGCGTCCGCCTGGCAGCTCGCCGCCGACACGTTCGCGCAGTCCTGCCTCGACGCCGGCTGGAAAGCCTGACCCACACTGACTGGCCCGGCCGTCTGCCATGTACGGCCGGGCCTCCGCATGCCCAGGGAGGTGACGATGGCTGTACGCAAGGACATGCGCATGGTCACCGACGCAGAGAAGGCCGAGATCGTTCGGCTGCACGGCATCGGCGTCGGCCGCAACGAGATCTCCCGGCAGATCGGCCGCGCTCCCCGCACGGTGAGCATCGTGTGCGCCGCCGAGGGCCTCGTCTTCGACGTCACCATGACGGAGGAAGCGACCCGGCATCGCGTCGCCCAACTCGCCGACCGCCGGGCGATGCTCGCCGAGGCGCTCCAAGACGACGCCGAACGGCTTACCGCACAGATGTGGGAGCCCGCAAAGGTCTTCAACATCGGCGGCGCCGCGAACAAGTACGTCGAGCATGACGTCGACGAGCCGCCGGCCGACGCGAAGAAGGCGCTCATGGCGGCGGCCGGCATGGCCATCGACCGCTCGCTGAAGTTGGTCCCGCCGGAGCGTGAGGACCTGGAAGGCCTGGCGGCCGTCGACCAGTGGCTGAGGGGGATGATGCCCAGCGCCGAGTGAGGGGGCCTGCGATGTTCACAGCTCTCTCCGGCAAGGCGCTCCGGGCAACCCAACTCGCGGCCGCGCGCGGCAACCTGTGGGAAGGCGCGGTCCGGTCGGGCAAGACGATCAGCTCGATCATGGTGTGGATCAGATACATCCGCACCGGCCCGCCGGGCTCGCTCCTCATGGTCGGCAAGACCGAGCGCACCCTGAAGCGCAACATCATCGACCCGATGGTGCAGATGCTCGGCAAGAAGCGGGTCGACTACCGCGCGGGCGCGGGCGAGGTGACGATCCTCGGCCGCCTGATCTATGTGGCCGGGGCGAACGACGAGAGGGCCGCCGACAAGATCAAGGGCCTCACGCTGGCGGGCGCATACCTCGACGAGGTGACCACGTATCCGGAGTCGTTCTTCCAGATGCTGGAGACCCGCCTGTCGGTGGAGGGAGCGCAGTGGTTCGGCACGACCAACCCTGAGGGGCCGAATCACTGGTTGAAGCGCCAGATCCTCGACCGGGCCCGGCTGCACCTGCGCCGCGACGGAACGATCATCGAGAGCCAGGATCCCAGCGCGCTGGACGTGCACCGGTTCTCGTTCGTGCTGGACGACAACCCGTCGCTGCCGGCTGCGTACGTCGACAGCCTGAAGCGGTCGCATCAGGGCCTGTTCTTCCGGCGGTACATCCTCGGCGAGTGGTGTCTGGCAGAGGGCGTGATCTTCGACGCGTTCGATGAGGCGCGGCACGTCGTCGACCTGGTCCCCGAGATCTCACGGTGGATGGCGGTCGGTGTCGACTACGGCACCGTCAACCCGTTCGCCGCGCTGCTGATCGGGATCGGCGCGGACAGTCGGCTGTACGTGGCGTCGGAGTACCGGCACGACTCGCGGATCGCGCGAAGGCAGATGACGGACGCGCAGTACAGCGTGGGCGTCCGTCGCTGGCTGGCCTCGCACGAGCATCGGGGCACGAAGGGCGTCAACCCGAACTGGATCTTTGTGGACCCGAGCGCAGCATCGTTCATGACCCAGCTTTGGTCGGACGGCGTCCCCGGCGTGGCGAAGGCGGACAACGACGTGAAGGACGGCCTGCGCAGCGTGGGGACAGCGTTCGGCGCGAACGTCCTGTCCATCCACCGCTCGTGCACGGGCCTGCTGGAGGAACTGCCCGCCTACGTGTGGGACGAGAAAGCCTCGGCGAAGGGCATCGACCAGCCGCTGAAGGTCGACGACCACAGCGTGGACGGACTCAGGTACGGGCTGCATAGCTCGGTGAACGAGTGGCGGCATCTGCTGCCTGCGACGGCGTTGGAGGTGGCGGCGTGATTCCTCGCAACGTGAAGGTCTCAGTCGATGCGAGGGGCCTGGGGAGGGTCGAGGTAGACGGCCACGACCTCAAGGGCGTGCGCGGCTTCACTCTCACCAGCGAGGTGGGATGCCTCCCACAGATCACCCTGGACCTGCACGTCTACGACGTCAGCACCTTCGCCGAAGCCGACATCCTCGTACCCTCCGGCGTCGCCGAAACCCTCGTCGCGCTCGGCTGGACACCGCCCCACGGACAGGAGGTGGGTACGGATGCCGCTCCCTGAGAAGAACACCCCCTGGCCGCCGATCCACCCCGCGATCGCCGCCGACATGGCCGACTGGCGAGCCTGGTACGCCGCGAACCCGGACCGCCTCTCGTACCGGTACCTCAACCGGCACCGCGACAACGGACGCTTCGGCCAGCCGCAGAACCGGCCCTCCCAGTACCGCGGCGGCATGGTCGGCCGCGTCGCCCGCTGGTTCTGGGGCGAGCCCACCCCGCTCGGCGAGAAGCGCGCCAACCTCCACATGCCGCTCGCCCGCGACATCGCCCGCACCAGCAGCGGCCTCCTCTACTCCGAACCGCCCGCCTTGAAGGCGGCCAACACGGCCACGCAGGCGCGCCTCGAGGCGCTGATGGACGTTGGCATGAAGCGCACCCTCATCGGCGCCGGCGCGACTGGCGCGGCCCTGGGCGGCTCGTATCTGCGGATCGTGTGGGACGACGACATCAGCGACCGGCCGTGGATCAGCATGGTCCAGGCCGACGGCGCACAGCCCGAGTTCGCCTACGGAGAGAAGCTCAGGGCGGTCACGTTCTGGACGGTCCTCGCGGTCGACGGGCAGAAGGTCACCCGGCATCTGGAGCGGCACGAGCCCGGGGCCATCCTGCACGGTGTGTACGAGGGCACGGAGCAGAACCTCGGCAAGCCGGTCGACATGGGCGCCTTCGAGGAGACGAAGAACCTCCTGCCGGCCCGCGCCCTGCCGATCGGGAAGCGGCTCGCGTGCACGTACATCCCGAACACGATGGTCGCCCCCGACTGGGACGACATCCCGGGCGCGGCCGGGCTCGGCACTAGCGACTATCAGGGCGCGGAGACGTTCCTGTCCGCGGTCGACGAGACGTACACCAGCTGGATGCGAGACATCCGCCTCGCCAAGAGCCGCATCCTGGTGCCGCAGGGCTACCTCCTCAACAACGGACCGGGCCAGGGCACCACGTGGGAGGACCGTGAGGTCATGGTCGGCCTCAACATCCCGCCGACCGAGGACCAGTCGATCACCCTGTCGCAGTTCCTGATCCGGCACGAGGAGCACCGGGCCACGATCGAGGAACTCGTAGGCAAGGTGATCCGGAACGCCGGGTACAGCGGTGGGACGTTCGGCGACGACTCCGACGGGCCGGCCGCCACAGCCACGGAGATCAAGGCCCGCACCGCACGGAGCATGACTACCCGGGCGGAGAAGGCGGAGCTGGCGGCGCCACGGATCGCGGACGTCGTCGAGGTGCTGCTCATGCTGGAGGCGTCCGGGATGTTTCTGGGCGTGACCGGCGTCGAGGTGGAGCGGCCGGACGTCGTCTTCCAGGACAGCGTCCAGGACGACATCAAGACGCTGGCGGAGACGGCCGCGTTGATGATGCAGGCGGAGGCCGCCTCGACGGAGACGAAGGTCGCCCTACTGCACCCGGAGTGGAACGAGCGGGACCAGAAGGCCGAGGTCGACCGGATCCTCAAGGAGTCCGGGCGCATGGTCGAGGACCCGCTGACGCTAGGCGCGGACCGGCCCACGTTCGGGGCAGCGCCCTCAAGCAACGGCCCGGAGGATGCGGACGCGTAGCGGGGAGGGCTCATGCCGGTCAGCCCCGACATGGCCGAGGACCTCGCGGCCGCCGTCTCGACGCTGTACGAGCAGGCCGAGCTGGCACTGATCGAGAAGATCACCCGCGCGCTCGCCGAGGGCCTCGACAGCCCGCTCTGGGCGGACCTGAGGCTCGCCGCGATCGGGAGCCTGCGCACGGCTATCGAGGACATCATCGCCGCCCTTCAGGCCTCCGCCGGCACGGCAATCCAGCAGGCCGTGGCGGAGGCGTACAACCGGGGCGCTGCGGCGGCCGTCGTCGAACTGGGCGCGGTCGCCCCTGCGGTGGCCGCGGTCCCGGCCGGGGTGCAGGCGGTGGATCGGCTTGCTGCGGCGCTCATCGCGGAGACCGGTCCAGTGCACACGCGGATCCTGCGGCAGAGTCTGGACGTGTACCGGCAGGTGATCGCGCAGGCGACGTCGGCGCCGCTGCTGGGTGCGAGTACCCGTAGGCAGGCGGCCGCGCGGGCGCTCGCGCGGTTCTCAGACCGCGGAGTGACCGGCTTCGTGGACCGCCGGGGCAGGGCCTGGAACATGACGTCGTACGTCGAGATGGCCACCCGCAGCGCGCTCGGCCGGGCCGCGGTCGACGCGCACACTGCCCGTCTCGGCGCCGCCGGGGTGGAGCTGGTGGTGGTGTCGGACGCCCCGGAGGAGTGCGAGCGCTGCAAGCCGTGGGAGGGCAAGGTGCTGCGCCGCGAGGGCCCGTCCGGTCCCGGGACGGTGGAGGTCGAGCACGCCACAGAGGACGGCCGCCCGGTCCGGGTCCGCGTGGCTGGCTCGTTGCCGGAGGCCCGCGCGGCTGGCCTGTTCCATCCGAACTGCCGTCACAACGTGTCGATCTACCTGCCCGGAGTGACACGGCCGAGGCCGAAGCCTCCGTCCAGGGCGACGTATGAGCAGACGCAGCAGCAGCGCTACTTCGAGCGGCAGATCAGGGCGTGGAAGCGCCGCGCCGCCGGGGCGTTGGATGACACCGAGCGGGCGCGCGCGAACGCGCGGGTGCGTGAGTACCAGGGCCGCATCCGGCAGCTGGTCGGCGAGACCGGCCTGCCACGCAAGTCCCGCCGTGAGCAGCTCAGCACTGCGCGCTAATCCATGGGCGACGGACCAGTGCCGAGCAGTTCGACTTCCCAGTACCGGCCGTCGGTGAGCGTCATCCCGCGAATGTGGGCGTTGCCGGTGCCGCCCTCAGGCAGCCGTACCTGCACGGTCTCCTCGGTGGCGGCCCAGCCCGGTCCGACCTCTGGTGCGGCGCTGGCGGTGACTTCGGCAGTGCCTTCCCACCCCTTTCGGATGGCGCCCTGTTCGGTGTCCGCGTGCTCACTGAGGCGGACCCTGGCGAACTCCACGCCGCGCACGGTGGCTGGGCCGTCGTACCGGCTGAGGCTGAACTCATGTTGGGCCATGGCCCCATTGTGGCCGCCCGGCGCGCCGTGCACTGACACAGACTTCCGGCCGCCTGGAGCGGACGGAGCACCACCGGCCTGCCAGGCGCGGGCCGACAACACATCCCGGGTTCGCCAGGCGCGGCCCGACCCTCATGAGCCCGCCGGGCGCGGGCGACTCACTGCCCTTGGAGGGCGCATGCAGCGCAACACCCTGCCCCGACACCGACTCTCCGGAGGCGGCTGGGCGCACCCCTACGGACACGGCCCTTTCTCCCCGTTCCTGTACGCGGACGGAGGGGACGAAGGCGGCTCCGGATCCGGCAGCGGCGACACCGGCGGGACCGGTGACGGCGGCGACGGCACGGGGGACGGCGGCGGATCCGGCGAAGGAGGCGACTCCGGCGGCGGGGACGGAGGCCAGGGCGCGGCTGGCGGCGGCAAGGGCAAGGACGGCGAGGACCCGGCTGCGACGATCAAGCGGCTGGAGCGCGAACTGCACGCCGCACGGTCCGAAGCTGGCAAGGCCAGGAACGACGCGAAGAAGCAGGCCGCCGACGACGCGGTCGCGGCGCTCACACAGCAGCTCGGCAAGGCGTTGGGCTTCGTCAAGGAGGACGCCCCGCCGGACCCGAAGGCGCTCGCCGAGGCGATCGCGCAGAAGGACACCGCTCTCACCGAGAAGGACGCGGCGCTCCGCTCGAAGGAAGTCGAACTCGCCGTGTGGGCGCGGGCCGACAAGCTCAAGGCCCGAGCTGGCGCGCTCCTCGACTCACGCGCGTTCGTCGCCAAGCTCGCCGAACTCGACCCCACCGACAAGGGCTTCACGACCGCCCTCGACAAGGCGATCAAGGACGCGGTCGAAGAGAACAAGGCCTTTGCCGTGACCCCGCCCGCCGGCAAGTCCGGCGCAGACCTGTCCGGCGGCACCCGCGAGGGCGCGGCCAAGCGCGGCGGGTCGCTCGCAGGGGCGATCTCGAACCACTACGGAACCTGACACCCAGGAGTACCCCATGCCCGTGACGCTCGCTCAGGCGCAGCTCAACACCCAGGCGGACATCGACTTCGCCGTCATCGACAACCTCCGCCGCAACTCGTGGCTGTTCAACAACTTCGTCTGGGATGACACCGCGACCCCGGGCACGGGCGACGCGTCCCTCACCTACGGCTACACCCGGCTCCTCGCCCCGTCGAGCGTGTCGTTCCGCCGGTTCAACGAGGAGTACACCCCCAGCCAGGCGACCTCCGAGCGCAAGACGGTGGACCTCCACCCCCTCGGCGGTGCGTTCTCTGTCGACCGGAAGCTGGCCCGTCTCGGCCCGGCCGCGTCGAACAGCATCAGCTTCCAGCTGGCGCAGAAGCTGACCGCGATGCGGACCCGCTTCCAGCAGGAACTCATCCTCGGCGACACCGCCGTGGACGACGCTGGCTTCGACGGGCTCGACAAGGCGCTCACCGGCCAGTCCACGGAGTACCTGCCGCTGGCCGAGGGCGTCGCGACCGGCTACCTCGACTGGTCCCCGGCCACGGTGACCACCGAGGACATCGCCATGAGCGCGTTCGACGCGTTCGACGACTTCCTGTCCCGGATCATGGGCTCGCAGACCGGCTCCGGGGACACGGGCGCGGACGGATCCATCCCGGCCGGCGTGAAGGCGGTCCTCGGCAACACCAAGTCGATCTCCCGCATCAAGTCCCTGGCCCGCCGCGCCAGCCAGTTCACGTCCGAGCGCAACTCGCTCGGCATGCTGATCGAGCGCTACGGCGACTGGGTCCTCGTCGACCTCGGCGACCGCGCCGACGGCTCCGCTCCGATCATCCCGATCCGCTCGGCGGACACCGACGGCGGTGGCGCGGGCGGCACCATCACGGGTCTCACCGACATCTACGCCGTGTCCCTCGGCCTGGACGCCTTCCACGGGGCCTCCATGGCGGGCGCTCCGCTCGTCGAGACGTTCCTGCCGGACTTCACCCAGCCCGGCGCGGTCAAGAGCGGCGAGGTCGAGATGGGGCCGGTCGCGGCCGTCCTCAAGAACACCAAGTCCTGCGGCGTCCTGCGCAACGTGAAGGTGCGGTGATCAGCGTGAACAGCTTCAAGGTCGAAGCCCCCGTCCGCACCTTCAGCGGCGAGTCCGTCGGCGTGCAGTTCTCCAAGGGGACCGCGCGCGTGGACGACTCCACCAAGGCAGGCCGCGCGGCCATCGAGTACTTCCGCCGGCAGGGCTACGCCCTCACCCCCGAAGGCACCGACGGGGAGCCGACGGAGGACGAGCCGCAGAAGGCCAACGACCCGGGCAGCGAGTACGACCCGGGCGCCCACGACGTGTCCGAGGTGCTCGCGTACCTCGACGGCCTCGGCACCGACGATTCCAACGCGGTCGCCGAGTTCGACCGCGTCATCGCCGCCGAGCGCGACGGCAAGGCCCGCAAGACGATCCTCGCCCGCGGCGAGCAGAAGCAGGAGGCAGGGCAGTGACGCTCCTCGGCACCTTCAAGGGGAACCCCCGCAACGACCTCGGCTGGCTCAACACCGCCGGACGACCCGACCCCGAGGCCACCTTCCACCGGACGAACCTCCCGCGGGTCGGCCTCGACGACGTCCCGGCCGCCGCCACCGGCGTGATGTGCTCCGTCGCCCTGTACCTCCAGGACGGGGACCTGATCTCCAACCTGACGTTCATCAGCGCGGGCACGGCCGGCGGCACGCTGACGAACCAGATCGCCGCGCTCTACTCCGGGGCCGGCGCGCTGCTCGCGCAGTCCGCGGACAAGACCAACGAGGCGTGGGCGGCGGACACGGCGAAGACGTTCGCCCTGGCGACCGCCCAGCGGATCACCAAGTCGGGGATCTACTACGCCGCGCTGGCCATCGCGGCGACGACGGTGCCGACGCTGGTGGGCTCGATGGGTGCGAAGCCGTTCCTCACCGGTGAGGGCAACCTCTCCCAGACGTCCGGGTCGTCGCTGACGGCCACGGCCCCAGCAACGATCGCCACGCCCGCCTTCAAGCGGCACGTGCCGCTCGTCATCGCGACCTGAGCGGAGGAACTGACCGATGCCTCTGCAAGGAACGCTCCTCGCTGTCTCGGCGTACGCCGAACTCACCTCCGCCCTGGACCTCGGCACGGGCCGGGCGGCACAGACGCTGTCCCGGAAGATGAGCCTGGGCAACGGGACCACCGCAGGGAACGCCGACAGGGTGTGGTCCGACCGGCGCACCCTGGCCGCGTCGGGAACGGAGGACCTCGACCTGGCCGGTGTCCTCTTGGACGCTTTCGGCGCAACGGTCACCTTCGCCCGCATCAAGGGACTGATCATCGCCGCAGCGGACGCGAACGCGAACAACGTCGTCGTCGGGGCCGCTGCGTCGGCCCCGTGGGTCACACTGCTCGGCGCGACCCACACCCTGACCCTGAGGCCGGGTGCATTCGTCGCGGTCGGCACCGGCGCGGCGGACGCCACCGGCTACGCGGTCACGGCCACCACGGCGGACCTGCTGAAGATCGCCAACTCTGGTGCGGGCACCTCGGTGACGTACGACATCCACATCATCGGCGCGTCCGCGTAGCCGAACCAGCCGCGTGACGAGGGAGGCCCGGGCGGCGGGCCTCCCTCGCGCGCTTCCCAGAGAAGGAGGCGGCTGTGGCCGATGTGGTGGCCAACGTGGCCAAGGGCCGGATCCTGTCGTACGCCGGCCTCCCGCAGGCATCCGACGGGCTGGTGGCGATCCCTCTGGAGGCGGCCGGGCTCCCGTCTGACGACGTCCTCCAGGACTACGACACGGTGGCCGACCTCCTTGCGGGCGCGGCCAACGAACAGACGTCGATGGGGCGCGTGGCCCTGTCCGGGGTGGTGGTGTCGGTGAACGACACGGCGAACTCGGCCAGCTTCGACGTGAACGACATCAGCTGGCCGCTCGCGACCGGCAACCCCGTGGGGAGGCTACTCATTGCCTACGACCCCGACACCACAGCGGGCACGGACAGCACGCTGATCCCGCTGACCTACCACGACTTCGCGGTCACCCCCGACGGCACGGACATCGTCGCCCGCGTCCACGCCGACGGCGTCAGCGTCGAGTCCAACGCCTGACCAAGGGGGCTGCGGTGCCGCTGCTGGAATCCCTCGAAGACCACTTCACCGGCGCCCTCGACACAGGCCGGTGGCCCAACTCCTACGGCGACGCCACGGCGGCCGGCGGCCGGGGCCGGATCCCGTGCACGGTCGGAGGCTTCGCCGGACTCCGCTCGGCCACCACCTACACACTGGCCGGGAGTCACTTCCTGCTACGGGCCTACCCGCCGGCTGCGAACGGAGCCGTCACGACGGCCGCGCTCTCGCTGTTGGTCTTGTCCAGCACGGGCGGTACGGACGCTGGCTTCATCATCGACACCGCGCAGGGCGCCATGGGCCTGTACTCCCGCAGCGGGTACGCCGACGGCGGCGCACTGTTCCCGCCGTACGATCCCGTCGCGCATGCGTGGCTGAGGCTGCGGGAGACCGGCGGGACGCTGCTGTGGGAGTCCTCCCCGGACAGTTCGAACTGGACGGTGTTGCGCTCCTTGCCCTCACCGGGGTGGCTGTCGGACACCGACCTGTCGCTGTTGATGGAGTCCACACGCACCGACGGGTCGGGCAACTTCGCCGAGGTCGACAACGTCAACCTGCCAACGAGCCTCGTCCTCCTCGGCGCGGCTCGTACGACCGCCTCGGCGCGGCCGGTCGCCGGGCAGAAGACGGTCCCGCTCGGCGCCGCCCGCACTGTGGGCACTGCACGGCCTCTCAGCCCGGCCCACGTGGTCCAACTCGGCGCCGCGCGCACCCGCGCACGGGCGGGCGCCATCACGCGCCTGCCCCGCCCCGCGCTCACCCTGACGGCCTCCGCTGCCGGGCCCACTCTCACACCGTCCACCACCGGCTCGGCCCTCGCTGCGGCCACCACGGCAGGAGGCTGACCATGCCCGACGTCGGCGACACCGTCACCGCCTCCCTCACCGTCACCCCCTACGACCCGACGACCCTGGCGACGCTCACCGTCACCGCCCCCGACGGCACCGTCACCTCCCCCGTCACGGGCACCGCCGACGGCGGACACACCTGGACAGCCTCCCTGACCTACACGGCGGCCGGCGTGTGGCGGCTGCTGTGGACCGCGACCGGGACCGGAGCGAGCGTGCAGCCCGAGCTGGTGTCGGTCGCCCCGCTCCCGACCGTGACGAACACCGGCCGCGTGTACGCCACGACGACGCAGCTCGCCAACTACCTCGGCGCCGCGCCCGCGCTCGACTCCGCGCGCCTGCTGCGGGAGGCCTCAAAGCTCCTCGATGACCTGATCCTCGCGGCCGTGTACGACGTGGACGACGAGGGCATGCCGACGGACAGCGACGTCACGGCCGCCTTCGCCGACGCGGTCTGCTCACAGGTGCAGTTCTGGGGTGAGGTCGGCGAGGAGACCGACATCAGCGGCCCGCTTCAGGGCGTGACGATCGGCTCGGTGTCGCTCCAGTACGGCGCTGGGGACAACCGGTCCGGCCCGAGCTATGTGGCGCCGAAGTTGCCGCGCGCGCTCGCGCTGCTGCCCGCGTCGAAGTTCAGGTTCGTGGCCTGGGCGGGCTGCTGATGGCCAGCCTTCCGCGCCGCTTCCTCGTCCACACGATCACCGTCGAGGACTACCTCGGCGACACCAGCAAGGGCCCGCGGTACGGGCCCGCGCGCACCGTGCGCTGCCTGGTCGACGAGCAGACGGCCGGGACCCGGTCCCCTGCGGGCGAGCAGGTGCGGTCCTCGACGACCGCCTACGCCGGGCCGGACGAGCAGACGGTGGTGCCGTTCTCGCGGGTGACGCTGCCCTCGGGCCGGGTCACGAAGGTGATCCTCACGAAGCGCCGTGACGGCCGCGGGCTCGGCACCCCGAACCACACCGAGATCCAGCTCGAATGAGGGGTCTACCGTGCAGAACTTTAGGCTTCGCTTCAACGGGGCTCTGGCGGCACGGCAGATGCGGGAGGGCGCGGCCCGCGGCGTCTACCTCGCAGCCGAGCACGTCCTCCAGCTGAGCAACGAGGTCGTTCCTCTCGACGAGGCCGAGCTGCAACGCTCCGGCGTCGCGAGCGCCGACGCTCCGTCGCTGACCGGGATGGTCTCGTACGACACGGAGTACGCCGTCGTCCAGCATGAGCGGCTCGACTACCGGCACGCCCCGGGCCGGACCGCGAAGTACCTGGAACGCAGCCTGAACGGGGCGCGTACCGAAGTCGCCGCGATCATCGCAGCCCAGGTGAGGCGGGCGATGCGGTGAGCGGCTACACGAGCAGCCTCCTTGACGGCATCGCCGGCGTCCTCGTGACCGCCGGCGTCGGCATCTTCCAGCCCGACACGGTCATCACCGACCCGGACACGGGGATCTTCCGGGGTGTCATGCCGGACAGCCCGGACCGGGCGATCGGCCTGACCGCGTACCCGGTGGAGGACTCCGACCTCACGGACGCGGCCACCGGCGTGCAGTTCCGCATGCGCACGGGCCGGGACCCGGACGCGAT
>Ga0247819_10001432_pt1 | contig 12901 bp, 4 predicted proteins | sample 13C_Xylose_Day6_FD_193428 | JGI IMG/M metagenome (GOLD analysis project Ga0247819, IMG submission 193428) | Soil microbial communities from agricultural site in Penn Yan, New York, United States - 13C_Xylose_Day6 | ecosystem: Environmental > Terrestrial > Soil > Agricultural land | place: USA... | reverse complement strand
CCCACGCCGGCACCGCATTCGATGGCAAACACTTGTTCCAGATCGCCGAGGACCGCATCCAGAAAATCGATCCGCAAACCGGTCGCGTGCTCTCCACTATTCCAGCTCCCGGCGGTGGTAACGACTCCGGGATGACCTGGGCTGAAGGCTCGCTGTGGGTCGGGCAATACCGCGAGCGCAAGATTCACCAGATCGATCCGGAGAACGGCAAGATCCTGCGCACCCTCGAATCGAACCGTTTTGTCACGGGCGTGACCTTCGTCGAGGGCGCGCTTTGGCATGGCACCTGGGAAGGCGACGAGAGCGAGCTGCGGCGCATCGACGCAAAAACCGGCGAGGTGCTGGAGAGCCTGAAGATGCCGGACGACGTCGGTGTGTCGGGCCTTGAGTCGGACGGCGGTGAGCGGTTTTTCTGCGGCGGTGGCGGCAGCGGGCGGGTGAGGGCGGTGCGTCGTCCGTGATGGAGTCCGGACGTTAGTCGTTTGTGGATGTCGATCCGCTAGCTCATACCCACTCGCCTTCGAACCGACACAACCATGATTCTGCTTTTCAGTGGGAACGGCGAATCCAGCGTACCGATGGCGATCGACATCCACTGCGAAAAGGACGGATTGGCTAACCGATGCCGATGCTGCGTTCTGAATCTTGCAAACCTCCGCGTCTTCAGACCCTTCCTACAGCCCTCGGTTTCTTCCTGCATTTGGTCAAGACCTTTCTCGCTGATACCTCGGACGCCTCCGATTTCAGCCGTGCAGCTCATCGGTTAACTTTTTGAACGGAGTCATTTATTGACGCCAAAATTGCGGCTCACTACTATCGCGCCACTATTTTGATATCACTTTTGTTTTCGAGGGATCGAACATGTCCTCACCCGCCCTTGTGGCGAGGTTGTGCCTGGCTTTGCTGTGCCTTTCTCCACTGAACCTTGCTTACGCTGCTCCTACTCCCGGGGATACCGATCTGATCCGCGAGCGTCAGGACCGCTTGCTCGAAGAACAGCGCCGGCGCCTTGAAGAACTCAAGGAGTTGCCCGGCAAGCAAATCCAGCCGACGCAACCGGCGACTCCTGCCGACAGCCGTTGTTTCCCCATCAAGGACATCGAGCTCAAGGGGGCCGACAGTCTTTCCGACAGCGAGCAAAATCGCCTGCTCAAGCCTTACATCGGCCAATGCCTGGGTGTCACGCAGCTCAATGAACTGCTGAAAGTCATTACCGATCACTACATCGAAAAAGGCCTGGTCACCAGTCGCGCCTACCTGCCGCAGCAGGACTTGTCGGCCGGGCATTTGAAAGTGCTGGTGGTCGAGGGCAGGCTCGAAAGTTTAAAAAGTGCCGCGGACAGTCAGTTGTCCGAACGCGAACTGGCGATGGCCTTTCCCGGTCAGTCGGGTGACTTGGTCAACCTGCGCGAGATCGAGCAGATGGTCGATCAGCTCAATCGACTGCCCTCGAACCAGGCCACGATGGAACTGGCCCCCGGCAAGAACATCGGCGGCAGTGAGGTGCTGGTCACCAACACCGCGCAGAAACCCTGGCGGGCCGGGCTTTCCCGCAGCAACGATGGGCAGCGCAGCACCGGGGAACAGCAGTGGGGCACGACCTTCGATTGGGACAGCCCGCTGGGTCTGGGCGATCAGTTGATGCTGCGCGGCAGTCACGATGCGATGAGCGATCACCAGCACACGTCGAACAACGCAATGCTCTATTACAACCTGCCGTGGGGTTGGTGGAATTTCAGTTACAGCTTCAACCAAAGTGAGTACCGCTCGCAGATTGCTGGCAACGGTTACAACTTCAAGCAGACCGGCGACAGCGAAAACCATCAGTTGCGCGCCGAACGGGTGATCCATCGCGACTCCGTGAGCAAGACCTCAGTCAATGCCGGTCTCTCCTATCTGCGCACCAACAACTTCATCGAAGACAGCAAACTCAAGCTGAGCAGCAACCGCATCAGCGAATTGCAGTACGGCATCAACCATGGTCGGCGGGTGGGCAGCGCCTTCGTCAACCTGGACCTCGGCCTGCAAGAGGGTATCGGCGCGTTCGATGCGCAAGGTAATGGCCATCCGGGGCGGGGTGAACCGAACGCGCGCTACCGCAAATACACCGCCACGGCGAGTTATCTGCAGCCATTCAAACTGTGGGGCGAGTCGCTCAGCTTCAGCAGCCTGGTGACCGGGCAGCGCAGCGAAGACGTGCTGTTCAGCCCGCAACGCACCAGCCTCGGCGGGCAGTCGTCGATCCGTGGCTACAAGGATCAATCCCTGTCCGGAGACAGCGGCGGTTACTGGCGCAATGACCTGCGCTGGAGTCGACCTGTCAGCGTCGAATGGTTGCGCCCGGCGTTTGCCGAATACGGTGCCAGCCTTGGCTACGACCAGGGCGTGATTCGCGACGATCGCTACAACGGTGATCAGCATGGACGCCTGTCGAGTCACTCGCTGGAGCTGTTCGCCCGCGGCCGGTATCTCGCTGCAAGCGTGACCTTTGCCCATTCCCTGGAACGACCGGACGCGCTGCCAGAGCGCGAAGCACCGATCTATTTCCGCGTGGATTTCTTTATCTGACAACGCTTCTCGAGACCTTCGACATGGACGTACGCCACTTCGCCTTTCTCGCCCGCCAGCCTTCAGCCAGGGTGAATACCCGTGATCGTTTCTGCGGCATGCCCAAGCGTGGCCTGGCGTTTGTGTTAGCCAACGTCATGTTCTGGCAGCCCGTCTGGGCGCAGGCCGACGGCATTGTGGTGGCCAATTCCGGCACCAGTCTCGGGCAGGCCGGCAATGGCGTGCCGATCGTCAACATCGCGACGCCCAATGGAAGCGGTCCGTCGCACAACCAGTTCCACGACTACAACGTCGGCGCTCATGGGGTAATCCTCAACAACGGCGCGACACAGACCTCGGCCACCCAGTTGGGCGGGATCATCATTGGTAACCCGAACCTTAAAAACAGCGGCTCAGCGCAAACCATCCTCAACGAAGTGGTGGGTGGCAGCCCCAGTCAGTTGCGCGGTTACACCGAAGTGGCGGGGCAGTCAGCCCGCGTGATCGTGGCTAACCCGTATGGCATCAGCTGCAACGGCTGCGGTTTCATCAATACTCCGCGCGTGACGTTGACCACCGGCAAACCTGTACTCGACGGCAATGGTCGCCTGGACCGTTTCCAGGTGGATCAGGGCAGCGTTTCCATTGACGGTGCCGGGCTGAACGCCAGCAACGTCGACCGCTTCGAAATCATCACCCGCAGCGCCAAAATCAACGCCGAAATTCAGGCCAACAACCTGACCATCGTTGCCGGGCGTAACGACGTCATCGCCGATAGCCTCAACGCCACGGCCCGTGCCGATGACGGCAGCGCCAAACCGCAACTGGCCATCGACTCGTCGGCGCTGGGCGGGATGTACGCCGGGGCGATCAAACTGGTGGGCACCGAAGCCGGGGTCGGGGTGAAGCTCGACGGCAAATTGATCGCCAGCGGCGGCGACATTCAGCTCGACGCCAATGGTCAATTGAGCATGGTCGAGACTTCGGCCAGCGGTGCGGTCAAGGTCAAGGCGGGCATTCTTGATGCGCGCGGACCGGTTTACGCCGGCACTGCCATCAACGTCCAGACCCAAGGCAACCTGACCAACCAGCAAACCCTCGCCGCCCGCGACAGCATCACCCTGAGTGCCGGCGGCCAGTTGACCAACAACGGCATCATCGAAGCCGGGGTCAATGCCGATAACAGCCGCAACGCCAATGGCGATGTCAGTCTGAGCGCACAGAGTCTCAATAATGCCGGCAAGAGTGTAATTGCCAGTCGCAACCTGACGGTCGCGACCACGCAGACGCTGAACAACCAGGGCGGCACCCTCAGCGGGCAATCGGCCAATATCAACGCCGGTGTTCTGGACAACCGGAACAATGGCCGGGTGCTGAGCAACAGCACGCTGAACTTCAAGGCCGACCAGTTGCTCAACGCCAAGGGTGTGATCATCAGCAATGGCAATCTGGCTGGCAACGTCGGCGGTTTGAACAACAGCGATGGTCAACTGAGCAGCCTGGCCGATGTGGTCTTGAACGTGGCGTCACTGGACAACGTCGCGGGCCTGATGACCGCAGGGCGTCTGCTGGACATCACCGCCAGCGGTGCGATCAACAACCAGAGTGGCACCCTTTCCGGTGTCAATGAGCTGAAGATCGACACCCAGGATACGTTCGGCAATCAGGGCGGCAAAGTAATTAGCAATGGCTCTTTAAGCCTCGAACTCAATGGAAAAGGACTTGATAACCAGGCTGGCCAGATCAACACCACAGGCATGTTGAGCATCGCAAACCTGCGCGACCTCAATAATCAGAAAGGTGAAATTTCCAGCCTCAACAGCTTCAGCCTGAGTGGCAACACCCTCGATAACCGGGGCGGCAAACTGATCAGCCACGATCACCTCACGCTTGATGCGGCGAATCTCCAGAACCAGGGTGGCCTGATTTCCGGCTGGAACGCAGTCACCATTACCGGCGGCACTCTCGACAACAGTCAAGGAGGCACGCTGTCGAGTTTGCTCGGTCAGTTGAGCGTCGACCTCAGCGGCGCGCTGATCAACAACGCCAAGGGCGGACTCGGGGGGAAAGGCGGGGTTTCGCTTAACGCGGCCAGCATCGACAACAGTGCGCAAGGTTTGATTGACAGCAGCGGTACTCTCGAACTAAGTGCATCGAACATCAACAATGCTTCCGGAACCATTAACGCGCAGGGCGCCCTGACCGTTACCGGTACGAATCTGGATAACACCAATGGCAGGCTGGCGGGTGCCGGCAGCGTAACCCTCGATCTGCTCCGTACTCTGACCAACACCAAGGGTGTACTTGTCAGCGCAGGTCCGCTGGTCATCAAGCGCTCTGGCAGGATCGACAACCAGGGTGGACAGCTCATTAGCCAACAGCTTATGAGCCTGCGCACCGGTCAGTTGAACAACTATCTGCAAGGTACTGTTGCCGCCAATCAGCAGCTCGATCTCATCGTCACGAGCGACATCAATAACAGTGAAGGTGGACTGATCCATAGCCGCGACGCTGGTGTAAGCGTGAGTGCGCTCGGCATCAACAACACCAAGGGTGCAATACAAAGTCAAGACGCCCTGACTCTGAACGTACAGGGCGGCACTGTTGATAATCAGCACGGCGAGATCATCGCCAGAGCTGGCGATCTGAACATCAGCGCTGCGGTTCTGGACAATCGCGGTGGTTCGTTATCCAGCCTCAAAGGCCTGACGCAAAACCGTCTGACGGGTGTGCTGCACAATGGCCTGGGCGGAAAGATCGAAGGCAATCGCCTGGACCTGCAAGCGCTGGGAGGCATCTACACAGAGGGTGGACGCATCGCCGCCAATACGGGTGACATTCTGCTCGACACGGGTGGCTCGCAACTCGACAACAGCGGTGGCGGTATCTATGCCGAAGGCCAGGTCAAGGTTGTTGGTGGTGCACTGAAAAACAATGCTGGCAAGATCAGCGGGCGGTCCATCGATATCGATCTGGCAGATGAACTGAGCAACCACGACGGCCTCATCGAAAGCGCCAGCACTCTGAAAGTGAAAGCCTCCAGCGTCAACAACCAGCGCGGCACACTGCGCGCCTTGGGGGAAAGTGGCAAAACTGATTTTCAGATCGGCCGGTTGTTCGACAATCGCAACGGTTTATTAGAGACCGCCAATACCCAATTGACGCTCGCTACCTCAAGCTTTCTCAATTCGGGCGGTAACGTGACCCATGTGGGTGTCGGCAATTTCGATATCGCCATGGGCAATGTGATGGGCGCCGGTGGCACGTTGGTCACCCGTGGCGAACTGACGCTCGATGCCAATAGCTGGAGCAATACCAGTGTCATCCAGGCGGCACGCTTGAAAGTCAACGTCAACAACTTCGTGCAAACCGCCAGCGGACAGTTGTTGGCTTCCAACCACTTCGAAGGGCGGGGGGGAAGCTGGACCAACGATGGGGTGATCGCCAGTGACGGCACCCTTGATGTGCTGTTGTCTGGAACCTATGGCGGCAATGGACGCATGTCCAGTCTGGGAGACATGCAGTTTGATGCTGCTGTCATCAATCTTGGTAGCGCGGGCAGTGTGTCCAGTGGTGACACTACAGCCGTGGGCGTTCGTAGTGCATTGGCGACGTTGAACAATGATGGGCGCCTCACTGCCGCAAACGGGCTGACGCTGAAGGCAAACACCGTCAATAATTTCGGCACCCTCGCCGGTGGCACCGGGTTAACGCTGGGCGCGTCCAGGTTGTTGAACGATCAGGGTGGATTTCTCTTCAGCGGCGGCGATATGGCCCTGCGAGTGGAGAGCTTTACCAATAGAAAGTCCGACGTCTACAGCTTGGGCGCCATTGATATTGCCCGGGATGACGCAGGTAATCGTGCAGCCTTGGTGGAGAATCTTTCCGGTACGATGGAAAGTGTGGGGCGGTTCTCCATAAAGTCGGACTTGATAGTAAATAAGCGTGATCAGTTCAGCACACAGGCTGAGATGTATTCGTCAGCCATAGGTGTGCGTTGCTACAGCTGTGATGAGCTTCCGAAGTCTTGGGTTGATCGCCAGCCGGAATGGCACTTGGTGTATGAGCAACAGTACCGCGTAAATGTATCCGGTGATTCCGGCTCTCCGGCTGCCCTGATGACCTCTGGCAGCAATATGGACCTTGTTGGCACATCATTCCTCAATTCTAATTCGACCGTTGCAGCGACAGGCAACCTGAGCATCACCGTTAATGATTTTGATAATTCAGGCACGGCACTAGGTGATTATTCAAATCTCCAATATTTCAATTATGAGGATCCGAAATACAGGAATCGGTTAAATCCATTTTCTGAAATTGTCAGATACAACATTTTCAACGACGCAACCTACGACAAAAATATGCGTTTCTGGAATGCGGCCGGCGTTGAATCGTTAATTTACCCACGAAATGGGGTGGAAGGGGCAAAGCCGTTTGAAAAAGAGTTCTTTCAGATAATAGGCCCCGTCATTTTGTTACTCGGCGGGGGCTCCGCAGCGCTTCATCCGCAAATCGACTTTGCTGATTCGCAATATTCTTCAGGTGTTCGAACTGATCTGCCTGACTTCTTGAAAAACGCTTCGCCCTTCAATCAGATCATAACTTCATCAGGCACCACGAGCGTTATTCCAGCGGTTATACAATCAGGTGGAGAAGTCTCGATAAACGCCAAAAATAAGATCGGCAATGGTGTTGAACGTCCATTTAGTTCGGGAGTGTCCAGTCAGCAGCGTGCTGCTGACATTGCAATATCAGGTACCGGCCGTCCCACCGTTGTTACCTTGAACGGTCAACTCCCCGCCGATTTAGCGCAGCAACAAGTTAACCCACTGGCGCTACCTGGTTTCAATCTGCCAACGGGACAGAACGGACTATTTCGTCTTAGCAATCAAAGCGGGCTCGGGCAATCAGCGTCTGGGGCTTCCGCTTCCATGATTGATCTTGGCGTCACCAGCTCGTTGGGCGTGCCACGGGTTCAGGGCTTGCCGGACAACAGCATTCGCTCAAAACCTCACAAATACCTGATCGAGACCAACCCGGTACTCACCGATCTCCAGCAGTTCATGAGCTCGGATTACCTGTTGAGCAATTTGGGTTACGACCCCGATGTAAGCGCCAAGCGCCTTGGCGACGGCTTCTATGAGCAACGATTAATCCAACAGGCTGTGGTTGCACGCACCGGCCAACGTTTCCTTGACGGCATGACTTCCGACAATGCGATGTTCAAATACCTCATGAACAACGCCATCGCCAGCAAGGATCAACTGAATCTATCCGTTGGCGTGACCCTGACATCGCAGCAAGTGGCCGCGTTGACTCACGATATCGTGTGGCTCGAAGCGCACGAAGTGAATGGCGAGAAGGTGTTGGTGCCGGTGCTTTATCTAGCCCAGGCAAACAACCGGTTGGCGCCGAACGGTGCATTGATACAGGGTGGCGACATCACACTGATCGCCGGCCAGAGTTTGAGTAACGCAGGCACCTTACGGGCCACCAACAATCTGGCGGCATATGCCGCGCAAGACCTGACCAGCAGTGGTCTGATTGAGGCGGGAAACCGTCTCGACCTGTTGGCCGATAACAACATCACCAACAAATCCGGAGGTGTCATTGCCGGGCGTGACGTCACAGTGGAAGCCGTGTCAGGTGATGTGATCAATGAGCGAACCGTCACCAGCGCTGAGTTCAGCAACAAAGGCTATACCCAGCACCGCGATTACCTGGACAACGCAGCACGCATCGAAGCAACCAACGATCTGAGCATCGTTGCTGGCAGGGACGTGCTGAGTTCAGGGAGCGTCATACAAAGTGGCCGCGATACCCAAATCGAGGCCGGACGAGACATCAGCATCGTTTCAGCCGAGCAGCAAAGCGCTGACACCGGTGGCAAGCAAAAAAGCTCGGTTACCCAGTTCGGCTCCAGCCTGGACGCGGGGCGCGATATCGCCATGCGCGCTGGCCGGGATTTCACCGCAATTGCCAGTGATGTCAACGCCAAACGCAACATCGATCTGGCGGCGGAGGGCAATGTGACAATTGCCTCGGGTGCCGACGAAAATCACTCCTATTACAAGTCCAAGAAAGTCACCGCCCAGGAAGACCACGTCAAACAGATCGCCAGCACTTTCAATGCCGGCGGCGATGTGGTGCTAAGTGCGGGCAATGACCTGACTGTGATCTCCAGTCGTATTACCGCAGGCAACGAAGCCTATCTGGTGGCAGGTAACAATCTCGAGCTGCTGGCCGCGCAAGACAGTGATTACTCCCTCTACGACAAAAAGAAAAAAGGCAGCTTCGGCCAAAAAGAAACCCGCCGGGATGAAATCACCAACGTGACTCACGTCGGCAGCGAAATCACTACAGGCGGCGATTTGACCTTGATCAGTGGGGGAGATCAACGCTATCAGGTGGCGAAGCTCAACAGCGGTAATGACCTGACCTTGCAAAGTGGTGGTGCGATCACGTTTGAGGGCGTGAAGGATCTGCATCAGGAGAGTCACGAGAAGAGCAGCAACAGCCTGGCGTGGACGAGTGCCAAAGGTAAGGGGAATACCGATGAGACCTTGCGGCAGAGTCAGCTGGTCGCGCAGGGAAACCTGGCAATCAAGGCCGTTGATGGCTTAAACATCGACATCAAACAGATCGACCAGAAAACGGTGGGTCAGACTATTGATGCGATGGTGCAGGCAGATCCGCAACTCGCATGGCTCAAAGAAGCTGAGCAGCGTGGGGATGTGGATTGGCGAAAAGTTCAGGAGGTACACGAGAGCTTCAAGTACAGCCACTCCGGGCTGGGCCAAGGGGCGATGCTGGCAATCATGATTATCGTCACGGCGCTGACGGCTGGCGCCGCAAGTGCTGCAATAGGAACAGCGGCCAACGCAGCGGCGGCTTCCGGTACTGCCATGGCCGCTGCGGGAACTTCAGCCGCAGGTACAGCCGTCGCGGCAGGCTGGGGAAATGTAGCGCTGACGGCTGTGGCCACTTCGGCGGCCAGCGGGGCTGCAATCAGTGCGATCAACAATAAGGGTGATCTTGGAGCGGTCGTTAAAGATGTAACTTCCAGCGAGAGTCTGAAAGGCTATGTGATCGCTGGTGTAAGTGGGGGCATTGCTGGCCAAAATATAGGTGTACGCCTGGCAGTCAACTCCGCGCTTCAAACAGTAGCGAATGGCGGAAAATTCAAAGACAACCTTAGCCAGGCCGCGATAGGACTGGTCGCCGACATGATGGCTGGCGCCATCTATCAACAAGTGGGTACCAGCCTGTTAGGAAGTGGTCTGCCCACCAAAGTTGCCGTTCATGCCATCGTGGGTGGCTTGATCGGAGAGGCGGCTGGTGGTGATTTCGTTATTTCTGCGATGGCCGCCGGAGCCAACAAGGCTCTGATCGATATGGTCGGGGATAAGATTTTTCCGGGCGTCGCCCACGAGCAAGTATTGGCGATGACCTCTCAGCTCTTGGGTATGACCGTTGCCGCGGCAGCAGGTGGTAGCGACAAGGACCAGCAGGTTGCAGGGTGGGTGGCGCAGCAGGCCACGGTCAATAATTACCTGAATCATAAGGAGGTTGAGAGCTTAATCGAAGAGGCGAAAACCTGTGTCGCAAGCAACAGCTGCGATCAGGTTCGGAATAAATTTGCCGATTTGAATGACGCAAACGAAAAACGTTTTGCGCTGTTTTGTCTGGACAACCCTCAAGGATGTAGATCTCCAGAGCTCCAAAAGTTTGTGGAGGATTACAACGTCACGCACGACCTCCTTTCCAAAGCGCGAGCCTCTGACGATGTACCTGCCGGGATGAAAAGTATCCTTGCTACCGCGCAAATGATGAACGCGGTTGCCAAGGTGCGATTGCTGGAAATGGGACTGGCCTTAGGGCTTACGCAAGCCGGTAGCAATGCTGCAGGACAGGCTGGTATAAACGTCGATCCCGAAACCGTAGGTGTTTTTGCCAAGTGGACGGCTATACTTTTTGGGGCTGGGAAGGCGGTTGGTGCGAAAGGCATTCCCTCTATTCCTGACTCAGGAGCAAGCAGTTCAGCTAATGCTGCTAGACTCAAAATGCAAATGGTTGCTGAACAGGCGGCCGGAGCAAGGGCACCTACACAGATCACTAGCTATTCAAATCACGCATTGGAGCAATTTGCAGGAAGGGATGGCGGCATTGGTGTTAGCCCGTCTGCACTCAGTAGCGCTTGGTCTAGCCCTCTAAAAATTGAATATGTCCCTTCAAAGTACGGTCCAACATTCAGGTATACGGGGACGGATGCAGTCATAGTGGTCAATGCTGAAGGTAAAGTGGTCACCGGCTGGGGGAAATCATCTTCGGGGACTGGAAAATGAGCTGGGTCTTAACAAGCGCCCAATGGCAGCTTTTAGTTGCGTTGTGTTTTTTAGCGGGAGAATTCCAACTGGCACTGGCTGAGAAATTACTTCATGGTTCATTATCATCGAGTGAGATAGACGAGCTATGCGAGTTGATTTCCAATGAGTTCATGATGAACGGCATAGAGGAAAGCTTTGAGCCGAATAGTTATGGCCTTGAGCTAGAACTGCTTCTGGATGCTGTCAACAGAAGGCACGGTCAAGCGCGTTAGTGGTTTGTAATTTTTCGGCTCTTTTGTTGGTCCAAAAGCAACAGGCAAATTACCTGTTCCCAACGATCTTCCGACAAATATCCATGCAGGACAGCAGGGGAAACATATCAGAGGCCACAATAACTATGAGGAAGGACGTAGTTATTTTAATAATGGCGTTGACCCGGTTGAACTTTTAGGTGGAGTCCACAGTGGTAAATATCCGATTGTTGGTGCCGGGGCTCGTGGTAACCCAGTGGTGGATTTTGGAAAAGGGGACGGATTTATTTTTATTAATGCTCGGAATGGGCCTGTAGTTGGAAAATAAATCTGTCCCCTTTTTTCTGAGTGGTTAAATTCGAAGGCGCTACTGGCACTAACGTCAACCTCGGTGTTGGTATAATTGATCAGGCGACCAACCTATTTATTATTAAGGGGACAAAGAGCCCAAGCATTGTTCCCACAAATCCAAACTGGAGCCAAAAATGAGTGCTCAGCCTGCTGGATGAATGGAGTTTCCAGGTATTAATGCTCGTTCAAGCGTTAGTGGGTGCGATCTCTGCCAATTTTAGGATGGTCGCCTTGCAGAAGGATGGCGATGAATGGGTGTTGAGGTTCTACCTTGAAAAAAATATCGAGGAGGATGTTGAGGAGATTGACGATGTCGTTTGCCAATATACGGCATATCAGGATTCCAGCTTGAGATGCAGATCTGAGTTGATCGTTGGAGGCGAACGGCTTCCGGGGCTTTCGGAAGTGGGCAGAGTTGTATACCGCCGCAGAGAACCTATTGATAATTGACTGGAAAAGGGGACGGAAAAGGTGACGGAAAAGGGGACCGGAAAAGGGGACGGATTTATTTTTTAGCAATGCTCGGAATGGGACTATAGTTGGAAAATAAATCTGTCCCCTTTTTTCTGGTCCCCTTTTTTCTGGAGTTGCGAGATCTTCTGCAAAGCAAACCAGTTGTGAGTACACCTGTCACACGAATGGTAAATAGTGCTGATGGTGTGCGTTATGTGCGCGAAGTTGATGTCGGGCGTTGGATTGGTGCGGATAAATTCAGCGGAAAATAAGGAAAAGGGGACAGATTTATTTTTTACAACGCTGAAAAAATTGATGGAGCTAGGAGTCGACTATGCCCAGGATGGGTCGTATTGTATAGGAAAAGGGGGCGGATTTATTTTTATTAATGCTCGGAATGGGCCTATAGTTGGAAAATAAATCTGTCCCCTTTTTCTGTGTGTTGAATGGATTGTTGATGAAGGCAACGTGACTCATCGACGCTTTATGCCTGGTGGCCAAGTAACTGGCCTGCCCAACCAGATTTCGAAACAATAAGGAGGAGGTAATGTCTCCACTTGGAGTATTGATTAGTTTGGGTTTGGCTTGTTGGTCAACCATTTTTTTGGGTTTGAGAAATCGTTGGATAAGGCAGGAAGATATTTTTGAATATGCCATTAATCAGCTTTTAGACGGTTGCGAAAGCGAATGCGTTGTTATCATTGCTCGAAGCGAATACTTAAGCGATGAAGAACTTCTTGAGCTCATCTCAAAACAAATGGAGATGACGGATTGTGTTGCCGACACGGATAAATGGCGCTTAGCATTTCTACTTTGTCTAGACGCGTTGAATGATAGTGACGAAAACAAAATAAATAGGCTTCAGGAAATCTATGCGGACTTCGATTATCCGGAAGATATGGCTTCGTGCAGTATTTACTCTCAAGATGATGTGGGCCCGCTTGTAGCAATGAACCGAGTGGTGGAAAGACT
>Ga0247819_10001428_pt1 | contig 12926 bp, 10 predicted proteins | sample 13C_Xylose_Day6_FD_193428 | JGI IMG/M metagenome (GOLD analysis project Ga0247819, IMG submission 193428) | Soil microbial communities from agricultural site in Penn Yan, New York, United States - 13C_Xylose_Day6 | ecosystem: Environmental > Terrestrial > Soil > Agricultural land | place: USA... | reverse complement strand
TCGCAGGACGCCTGGATCGCGTGGTAGATGCCCGACAGGTCATCCGGCACGGTGGTCAGGTAGCAGCTCGACAGCTGTGGACGCAGGGTACCGGCGTTGAACAGGGTCGGGGTCGACGACATGTAGTCGAAGGACGACAACAGGTTGTAGAACTCGATCGCACGGTCTTCTTTGTGCTTTTCTTCGATTGCCAGACCCATGGCCACGCGCATGAAGAAGATCTGCGGCAGTTCGAAACGCACGCCATCCTTGTGGATGAAGTAACGGTCGTACAGGGTTTGCAGGCCCAGGTAAGTGAACTGCTGGTCACGCTCGTGGTTGATCGCCTTGCCCAGTTTTTCCAGGTCGAAGGAGGCCAGCACAGGGTTCAGCAGTTCGAACTCGATACCTTTGGCGATGTAGGCCGGCAGGGCCTTGGCGTACAGGTCGACCATTTCGTGGTGGGTAGCGCTTTCGGCCACACCGAGGAAGCCCAGGCCTTCGGCACGCAGGGTGTCCATCAGCAGGCGGGCGGTGACGAACGAGTAGTTCGGCTCGCGCTCAACCAGGGTACGGGCAGTCATCACCAGCGCGGTGTTGACGTCGGTCAGGGCCACGCCGTCGTACAGGTTCTTCAGGGTTTCGCGCTGGATCAGGTCGCCGTCGACTTCTTCCAGGCCTTCGCACGCTTCGGTGACGATGGTGTTCAGGCGGCCCATGTCCAGAGGAGCAAAGGAGCCATCGGCGCGGGTGATGCGGATCGACGGGTGAGCGTTGACCGCTTCTTCGGCCGGTGCGTGGGCAGCGCGTTCTTTCGAACGACCGTCACGGTAGATCACGTAGTCGCGAGCGACTTTTTGCTCGCCGGCACGCATCAGGGCCAGTTCGACCTGGTCCTGGATTTCTTCGATGTGGATGGTGCCGCCCGATGGCATGCGACGCTTGAACGTGGCGGTGACTTGTTCAGTCAGACGGGCCACGGTGTCGTGGATTCGCGACGAAGCGGCAGCGGTGCCGCCTTCAACTGCGAGAAACGCTTTGGTGATGGCGACGGTGATCTTGTCATCGGTGTAAGGAACGACAGTGCCGTTACGCTTGATCACGCGCAGTTGGCCAGGCGCGGTGGCGGACAGATCCGAATTCGAATCGGTAGCCTGCGGCAAGGTGCCCTGCGGGTTCTCGCGAGTTGTGTCGGTTTGCATGGGGGGTTGTCTCCACATTCTCTATGTTTGTTTGGGCACCATCACAGTGCCCACCGTTCCGTCCTGAAGCACTACAACCGGCGAGGGGCCGGGCATACCAACTTCGGGACAGATCAGGAAGGGGGCTATAGGGCGCCGCTTCCATGCCGAAGTCTTTGGTCTTGCGCCTTGGGCGCAAGACCGGGGTCCTTTGAGGTGACAGTTCAGGACTGCAACACCCGTACCGTTTTCACCACATCGGGCCGAAATACAGTAGCCATCCGCACGCGCGGTTTGGACTTTTGAAAATACGTTTGAATCAACCGGACAGAGGCAAGAAAAGCGCTTGAAATTGGTGTCCGGTTTGTGTTTGGTTTTTTGCGCTAAACCCTACATCTAGGGTTTTTTTGGCGCCGGGGTACAAGATAATGCGTTTTGGGGGGCGATTGCAACGTACTACCTGTGGATAAACCTGTGCGTAAATTGTGTGTGAAAGGTCCAATCGGCGTGTAGGCCGCGATGCTGCTGGACCGGACCTTTTTTCAGCATTTTTCAACGATCAAAAACGGCCGGGCGGATTTTTAAGGGCGCGAACCCTATCACAAAAAACCGACATGTCCGAACGCATTTACCGGCTTGTGTTCTGCGCGGGCGACGTTTATACAATCGGCCAGCGTGTATGCAATTTTATCCCCCGAATCATTACAAAAAGACGGGTGGATCCTTCCTTATAAGAGTCATTGGCAAGCAGAGGTCACCCGTGGAGCAAGAAGCCTGGCAGGTATTGATTGTGGAGGACGACCAGCGTCTGGCCGAACTGACCCGCGATTACCTGGAAGCCAACGGCCTGCGTGTGTCGATCGAGGGCAACGGCGCCCTGGCGGCGGCGCGTATCATCAAGGAACAACCGGACCTGGTGATCCTCGACCTGATGCTCCCCGGTGAAGACGGCCTGAGCATTTGCCGCAAGGTCCGCGACCGCTTCGACGGCCCGATCCTGATGCTCACCGCGCGCAGCGACGACACCGACCAGATTCTCGGCCTCGATCTGGGGGCCGACGACTATGTGTGCAAACCGGTGCGTCCACGCTTGCTGCTGGCGCGGATCCAGGCATTGCTGCGACGCAGTGAAACCCCGGAACCGGTGCCGGAAAAACAGCGACGCCTGCAATTCGGCCCGCTGGTGGTGGACAACGCCTTGCGCGAGGCTTGGCTGAACGACAACGGTATCGAACTGACCAGCGCCGAGTTCGACCTGCTCTGGCTGCTGGTGGCCAACGCCGGGCGCATTCTGTCGCGGGAAGAAATCTTCACTGCGCTACGCGGTATCGGCTATGACGGCCAGGACCGTTCCATCGACGTGCGCATTTCGCGCATCCGCCCGAAAATCGGCGACGACCCGGATCATCCACGGCTGATCAAGACCGTGCGCAGCAAAGGCTACCTGTTCGTTCCCGAGGCCTGCGTAGATCAAAGCCTGTGAATTCGATCTTCCTGCGTATTTATGGCGGCATGTGCGCCGCGCTGATTCTGGTGGCGGTGCTCGGCGTGCTGGCGTTGCACATGCTCAACCAGGTGCGCAGTGAGCAGTACCGCGAGCGTTTGGCCCACGGCACTTTTTCGCTGATGGCCGACAACCTGCAACCGATGAACCAGACCGAGCGCCACCGGGCATTGCTGGTGTGGGAGCGGTTGCTGGGCATTCCGCTGGCGCTGAAAACCTTCAACGAGACCGATCTCGACCTGCGTCAACGCACACGAGTGCTGCGCGGCGAGGCGCTGGTGGAACAGACCGGGCCGCACGCGGCGAAGGTTTATCGTCTGGTCAGCGACAAGGAACAACTGGTCCTCACCGGGGAAGTGCAGCAGATCAGTGAACAATTGGCCCGGGCAACCATTTACCTGTTGGTCGACGAACTGGTGCGCTACCCGGTGGGCGAGCAACCGGTGCGCCTGGCGAAGCTGGCAAAGGACAAGGGTTTCGGTTTTGACTTGCGGCTGGTGACGGTCGATGAAGCAGACATGGACGAAGACCAGAGCCGTCGCGTGTCCGAAGGCGACACGGTGATGGCGCTGGGCAAGGGTGGCGATTCGATCCGGGTGTTTGCCGGCATGGTCGGCACGCCGTGGGTGCTTGAGATCGGCCCGTTGTACCAGATGAATCCTTATCCGCCGGAATGGCTGGTGCTGATCGCGGCATTGGGGCTGAGCCTGATCGGATTGATCGTTTACCTGTTGGTGCGCCAACTTGAGCGGCGTTTGCGCGGTCTGGAAGCGGCGGCCACACGCATCGCCAAGGGCAGCCTGGAAACCCGCGTACCGGCACGCGGCGCGGACTCGGTGGGGCGGCTGGCGTCAGCGTTCAACGGCATGGCCGAGCACTTGCAGCAATTGTTGGCGATTCAGCGTGAGTTGGTGCGCGCGGTGTCCCATGAACTGCGCACGCCGGTGGCGCGCCTGCGGTTTGGCCTGGAGATGATCGGCTCGGCCACCACCCCGCAAGCCCTGGAAAAATACTGCGAAGGCATGGACCACGACATCGAGGACCTCGACCGTCTGGTGGATGAAATGCTGACTTATGCGCGGCTGGAGCAAGGTTCGCCAGCGCTGAATTTTCAACGCATCGATCTGGATGCGCTGGTCAATCAGGTGATCGAGGAACTGGCGCCGTTGCGCGCCGATGTCACGGTGCAGCGTGGGTTGTGCCTGTCGGCGGCCGATAACGACGACGCCTGGGTCGAAGCCGAGCCGCGTTACCTGCATCGCGCGATCCAGAACCTGGTGAGCAACGCCATGCGCCACGCGCAATCCCGGGTGACCATTAGCTATCAGGTGGGGCAGCAGCGCTGTCGGGTGGATGTCGAGGATGACGGGCCGGGCGTGCCGGAAATCGCCTGGGAGAAGATTTTCACCCCGTTCCTGCGCCTTGACGACAGCCGCACCCGGGCATCGGGCGGACATGGTCTGGGCTTGTCGATCGTGCGGCGGATTATTCATTGGCATGAAGGGCGAGCGTTGATCGGCAAGAGCAAAAGCCTGGGTGGGGCGTGTTTCAGTTTGAGTTGGCCGAGGAATCAGGAAAAGCGGTAACGCAGGACCTGTAGCAGCTGGCGCAGCCTGCGTTCGGCAGCTGCTACAGAGTTCAGGCTTTAATGCTGACCAGGCTCAACAACTGCCCATCCTGAACCCCAAACTGCGCATTCAGCTCGGTGCCGTTGCGCCATTCGGTCGACAAATCCGTCAGTAACCGCAACCGCACTTCACCGGCCTCGGTCCACTCCAGCACTTCAGCGTGTTCAAAATAAAAGCGCTGCTGGACGATCGGGTAGAGCGCCTTGAACAGGCTTTCTTTCACCGAAAAGGTCAGCGTCACCAGCAGCGCCAATTGCTCGCGGCCACCTGCGGTCATGCGCTTTAGCTCTGGTGCGGTGAGGATTTCCCCAGCCAGGCGTTCAGCGCGTTCGACGTTGAGCAGGTTTTCCAGGTCCATGCCCAAACCGCGCCAATGGCTTTTCTTCGCCACGATGGCCGCCGCCCGGCCGGTGCTGTGGGTGATCGAACCGCAGATGTGCGCCGGCCAGACAGGCGCCCGGTCTTCGCCGATGGCCGGGCTGACGCTCAAGCCTTCGAGTTGTTGCAGGGCGGCGCGAGCGCAGATTCGCCCGGCGAGAAATTCGGCCTGACGTTTGGCGACGGAGCGCTGAATGCTCGCGGGCGCGTCAATGGCGCTGCGCTGGAAGTCATCGCCGAGCAGTTGCGTGGGATCGAAGTGGGTACTCAGCAGCACCGTATCGGGCAGCGCAACCGGCAGCGGCCAATGGGCATCGAGGGGCGTGCAACAGACGGGCAGGGCGGGGACGGAGTTCATGGCGGACATTTTGCCGGGTTGGGTTGCGGCTGGGTAGTGCAAAGGTTGAGATCGGCGGCGCAGCTATCGCTAGCAGGCTAGCTCCCACAGGGGAATGCATTTCAATGTGGGAGCGAGCTTGCTCGCGATGGCAACACCTCGGTCCTCCTGATCAGCTAAAGATCTTCTTGAAAAACGCCTGCATATCCGCCCAGGACTTTTCATCCGCCGCTTTGTTGTAGCCGATGTCCGGCCCGCCGTGATCGCCATGGCTCAAGCGATCGGCATCCGGGTTGCTGAAGCCATGCTTGGCGCCATCGAGGCTGACGAACGTGTAATCGGCGCCGGCCTTGTCCATTTCGGCTTTGAAAGCTGTGACGTTATCCGGGGTGATCATGCTGTCCAGTGCGCCGTGTTCGACCAGCACTTTCGCTTTCACGCTGCCCGGTGTGGCGGGGGTATTGGTCGCCAGCGCGCCATGGAAACTCACCACGCCGGCCAGCGGTACGCCTTGGCGTGCCGCGTTGAGCACCACTGCGCCGCCGAAGCAGTAACCGATGGCGGCGATTTTTTGCGGATCGGTTTGCGCCTGTTTCTTCAGCAAATCGAGCCCAGCCTGGAACCGCGCGCTGGACGCAGCGCTGTCTTTCAACGCCGCTTGCATGAACGCCATGGCGTCCTTGGGATGCTCGGTGTTCTTGCCGTCGCCATACATGTCGATGGCCAAGGCGCTATAACCCAACCCCGCGAGATCGCGGGCGCGGCGCTTGGTGTACTCGTTCAGCCCCCACCATTCATGCACCACCACCACGCCCGGGCGCGGGCCTTTGATTGCATCGTCGTAGGCGTAGTAACCGATCAGTTTCGTGCCGTCGGCACTCTGGTAGGGAATTTCCTGGGTCTTGATGGCGGCTTGGCTGAGGCCGCTCAAGGCCAGCAACAGAACAGCGAGAAGCATGCGCATGGTCGAATCTCCTGTTGAAGCGTGTGAAACAGTCGGGTCGCGTTGGTTCAGCTCAGGTTCAGAGAGCGTTCAGGGGGAGTTCAGGGCACGCCGGGTAATCTTGCACGTACCCAAAAAGCGAACAGCGCATGAGGAAACTCCCTATGACTGGCTTTAAAAATCTACTTCTGGCGTTCACTGTTCTGGGCGCCAGTGCCGCCGCCCATGCGGGCGACGATAACTTCGGCAGCCTCACCTTTGGAGAGACCAGCGGCAAAGTCAAAAAGTCCCGTGTGCTGAGCCGTTCAAGCGTTAATGTTGTGCCGGATGGCAGCAGTGCCTGGGGTGCGAGTCTGGGCCAGCAAAACGTCCACTCCGGCTATTCCGCCACGTACGCAAATGTGTCGGTGTCGCACAACGGCATTAAACTTCGCCATGAGGATCTCATGGGCCGCTACGATTTGTCTTATCCAGTGGGTATCAGCAAGCCATTGTCATGTTAGCCATCGAGGTGCAAGTTTGTACCTCTGGAGATGTTGATTTACCCGGGAGAGCGTTATGAAACTGCTGGTTGTCGAAGATGAGGCGCTGTTGCGCCATCACCTGCAAACCCGCCTGACGGAGAGCGGCCACGTGGTCGAGTCCGTGGCCAATGCCGAAGAAGCCTTGTATCAAACCGGGCAGTTCAATTTTGATCTGGCGGTCATCGACCTCGGCCTGCCGGGCATGGGCGGGCTTGATCTGATTCGCCAGTTGCGCTCTGGCGGCAAGACGTTCCCGATCCTGATTCTCACCGCCCGTGGCAACTGGCAGGACAAGGTCGAAGGCCTGGCCGCCGGGGCCGACGATTATGTGGTCAAGCCGTTCCAGTTCGAAGAGCTCGACGCACGGCTCAATGCCTTGTTGCGCCGTTCCAGCGGGTTTACCCAGTCGACCATCGTCGCCGGGCCATTGCTGCTTGATCTCAATCGCAAGCAGGCCTCCCTCGACGAGCAACCGCTGGCGCTGACCGCGTACGAATACCGCATCCTTGAATACCTGATGCGCCATCATCAGCAAGTGGTGGCCAAGGACCGCTTGATGGAGCAGCTATACCCGGACGACGACGAGCGTGATCCGAATGTGATCGAAGTGCTGGTCGGCCGGCTGCGCCGCAAGCTCGAAGGGCCGGCCGGGTTCAAGCCGATCGACACCGTGCGTGGCCTCGGCTACCTGTTCAATGAGCGCTGCACTTGATTCGTTCTCTTCGCGTTCGCTTGATGCTCGCCGCCACGATCCTGGCGGTGTTGTTCATGCTGGCGTTGCTGCCGGCGATGCAAGGCGCGTTCAGCCTTGCCTTGCAGGACTCCATTGAGCAGCGCCTGGCGTCCGACGTGACGACGCTGATCTCCGCCGCCCGGGTGGAAAACAACCGCTTGCAGATGCCGGCGCAATTGCCCGACGAGCGTTTCAACCTCACCGACAGCCGTTTGCTCGGCTACATCTATGACCGTGAAGGCCGTCTGGTCTGGCGCTCGAAGGCTACGCAGGAAGAACACATCAACTACAAGCCGCGCTACGACGGGCGCGGCAACGAATTTGCGCGAATCAGCGAGGCCAACGGCGAGGAGTTTTTCGTCTATGACGTCGAGGTCAAATTGCTGGGCGGCAAGAGTGCCGCGTTCAGCATCGTGGCCCTGCAACCGGTTCGCGAATACGAAGTCACCCTCGAAGGCCTGCGGGAAAACCTCTATCTGGGCTTCGGCGCGGCGTTGCTGGTGTTGCTGGCGTTACTCTGGTTCGGCTTGACCTGGGGGTTGAAGGCCTTGCGCCGATTGAGTCAGGAGCTGGACCAGATCGAAGGCGGCACCCGCGAAAGTCTCAGCGAGGAACATCCTCGGGAACTGCTGCGCCTGACCGGCTCGCTCAACCGCTTGCTGCACAGCGAACGCGAACAGCGCAGCCGTTATCGTGACTCCCTGGATGATCTGGCGCACAGCCTGAAAACGCCGCTGGCGGTGTTGCAAGGCGTCAGCGAAGACATGGCGCAACGCCCCGAAGATCGTGATCAGGCGTGGGTGCTGCAAAGCCAGATCGAGCGCATGAGCCAACAGATCAGCTATCAATTGCAGCGCGCCAGCCTGCGCAAAAGCGGGCTGGTGCGGCATCAGGTACGCCTGCGGCCGGTGCTGAAAAGCCTGTGCGACACGCTGGACAAGGTCTACCGCGACAAGCGCGTGCGGGTCGCTTTCGATCTGCCGGAAGAATGTTTTGTGCCGATCGAGCAAGGGGCCTTGCTGGAAATGCTCGGCAATCTGCTGGAGAACGCCTATCGCCTGTGCCTCGGCGAAGTGCGTATCAGCGTGCGCGAAACCCTTAGCGGCATCGAGTTGTGCGTCGAGGACGACGGCCCTGGTGTGCCAATGGATCAGCGCGCGCGGATTCTCGAGCGCGGCGAGCGGCTGGACCGTCAGCATCCGGGGCAGGGCATTGGCCTGGCGGTGGTCAAAGACATTATTGAGAGCTACAGCGCCAAGCTGACCCTGGGGGATTCGCCGATGGGTGGGGCGGCGTTCCGGATTCATTTTCCGGCGGTTTGATCGGCAGATCGTTACTGCACTTGCTGGCTCCATCGCGGGCAAGCCCGCTCCCACAGGTTTTGTGAACGCCACAGATCACTGTGGGAGCGGGCTTGCCCGCGATGAGGGTGGTTTGAGCACCGAAAAAGTCGAGTCTGAAGCTCAATTTTCTTGCGCGCGATACGCCCCTGGCGTCAACCCCGTCCACTTCTTGAACGCCCGATGAAACGCCGAAGGCTCGGAAAACCCCAGTTGCTCGGCAATCTGTTGCAATGACAGGTCGGCGCGGCCCAGGTGATAAATCGCGATATCGCGACGCAACTGATCTTTCAATTCCTGAAAACTGCTGCCTTCCTCCCGCAGATGCCGGCGCAGCGTCTGCGGGCTGATATGCAGGTGGGCGGCGACGGCGTCGAGGTCCGGCCAGCGTGAACTGTCGCGGCTGAGCAAGCGTCGCAATTGGCTGCTCAGGCTGTTGCCGTCGTCTGGACGAGACAGCAAATCGGCCGGCGAGTGTTCGAGGAAATGCTTGAGGGTGCGTTCGTCCTGCAACAGCGGCATGTTCAGGTAGCGGCTGTGAAACAGCAGGCTGCTCTGGGCCGTGGAAAAGGTTAACGGGCAGGAGAACAGCAGATCGTACTCGGCGCCGTGTTCCGGTCGCGGGTAGCTGAAAGTGGCCTGCTCCAGGCGAATGCGCTGGCCGATCAGCCAACTGCCGAAGCGATGCCAGATCACCAGCAGGCTCTCGCTGAGAAAATGGTCCGGGTCCCAAAGCTGCGAATCGTCGAGGCTCAGGCGGATCATGTCGTCTTCGCGCGTCAGGGTCAGGCGCGGGGCGTCGGGGAATAGGCTATAAAATAATAAGCCGCGGTTCAGCGCCTTATCCAGATTACGGCAGTGGATCACCGCATGGCACATCATCGCGAAGCTGCCTGGTTTGCTGGGGCCGTGCCCGAACCCCAGGTATTCGTCGTCCAGTGCCAGCCACAGTTGCTGAATCAGTTGGGTGAACTGCTCCGGTGCAATGCGCGCCCGCGGCTCTTCGAGCAATTCGGGACTGATCCCCAATTGTTGAAGCAGGCTCGAATAGTCCAGGCCACGGCGTTGCGCGCCACCGAGGACGGCGCGGGCGAAGTGACTGGCGATGGTGCGTTCGCGCATAGCAGGCAAATCCGTCCATTGAGCGACGGATGGTAGCGGCGGTTTCAATCGATGAACAAGGCGGATATCCGCCAAATTGCAGGACGCGATTTGCTTGAAGGGCGGAAATCCGCCATTGGGCTTCACCCGGGCAACGACCAGGAGCGACCTGCAACCCCTGATATCAAAAGGCTTGCGGGTGTTTCAGCGCAGGTGGCACGGGCTTTGCGATACAACTGGCAGATGCCTGCCGTCGCGCGGCTCGAAAAAACAAATCCCTCCAGTGCAGGAGGGTTCGCAATTCAGGTGTCCCGGGCAACAGATGGATGTTGCAGCGCGCACTCTTGAGGAACTTTGCAATGACGACTCGTCAGCCACTGTACAAATCCCTGTATTTCCAGGTGATCGTTGCAATTGTCATCGGTATTTTGCTCGGTCACTACTATCCACAGCTCGGTGTGGCCGTTAAGCCACTGGGTGACGGGTTCATCAAACTGATCAAAATGATCATCGCCCCGATCATCTTCTGTACGGTTGTCAGCGGTATCGCCGGCATGCAGGACATGAAGTCGGTCGGCAAGACCGGTGGTTACGCACTCCTTTACTTCGAAATCGTTTCGACCATCGCGTTGCTGGTTGGCCTGGTCGTGGTCAACATCGTGCAACCAGGCGCTGGTATGCACATCGACGTGAGCACCCTGGACGCCTCCAAAGTTGCTGCCTATGTGTCGGCCGGTGCTGACCAAAGCGTCGTTGGCTTCCTGCTCAACGTGATCCCGAGCACCATCGTCGGCGCGTTCGCCACGGGCGACATCCTGCAAGTGCTGATGTTCTCGGTGATCTTCGGTTTCGCCCTGCATCGCCTGGGTGCCTACGGCAAGCCGTTGCTGGACTTCATCGATCGCTTCGCCCACGTGATGTTCAACATCATCAACATGATCATGAAGCTCGCGCCAATCGGTGCCTTCGGTGCCATGGCTTTCACCATCGGTGCCTACGGTGTCGGCTCGCTGGTGCAGTTGGGTCAACTGATGATCTGCTTCTACATCACCTGCCTGCTGTTCATCCTGATCGTGCTGGGCGGTATCGCACGCGCTCACGGCTTCAGCATCCTGAAAATGATCCGCTACATCCGTGAAGAACTGCTGATCGTGCTGGGTACGTCTTCTTCGGAATCGGTACTGCCGCGCATGCTGATCAAGATGGAGCGTCTGGGCGCGCAGAAATCCGTCGTGGGTCTGGTGATCCCGACCGGCTACTCGTTCAACCTCGACGGTACTGCGATTTACCTGACCATGGCCGCCGTGTTCATTGCCCAGGCAACTGACACCCACATGGACATCACGCACCAGATCACCCTGCTGGTGGTGTTGCTGCTGTCCTCCAAAGGCGCTGCCGGTGTGACCGGTTCGGGCTTCATCGTATTGGCCGCTACCCTGTCCGCCGTGGGCCACCTGCCGGTTGCCGGTCTGGCGCTGATCCTCGGTATCGACCGCTTCATGTCCGAGGCCCGTGCCCTGACCAACCTGGTCGGTAACGCTGTAGCGACCATCGTCGTGGCCAAGTGGGTGAAGGAACTGGACACCGACGTGCTGCAAGCCGAGCTGGCTTCGGGCGGTCGCGGCATTGCCGACGAGCCTAAAGACGACGTACTGGGCCACGCCGATGAGGCCGCCCCGGTGAACGCCAAGTAAATCTGCTGCAATGAAAAACCCGCTTCGGCGGGTTTTTTTCTGCCTGCGACCTGAGCGCAACGGTCAGCGTCACTGGCACATAAGGTTATTGCCCCTGAGCGCCCGGCTGCCTAGTCTGGGAACATCATTCAGGGAGAACTTCCATGCTCGGTCCACTGGCATCACTCAAGATTCTGGATTTCTCGACGCTGCTGCCGGGGCCGTTCGCCTCATTGTTGCTGGCGGACATGGGCGCCGAAGTGTTGCGCATCGAGTCGCCCACCCGCATGGACCTGCTGCGCGTGCTGCCGCCCCACGACCACGGCGTATCGGCCAGTCATGCCTACCTCAATCGCAACAAGCGCAGCCTGGCGCTGGACCTCAAGCAACCTGAGGCGCTGGAGGTTATCAAGCAGTTGCTGCAGGGCTACGACATCGTGCTCGAACAATTCCGCCCCGGTGTCATGGACCGCCTGGGCCTGGGTTATGAAGCCTTGAAGGCGATAAACCCGAAGCTGATCTATGTGTCGATTACCGGTTACGGCCAGACGGGGCCTTACAGGGACCGCGCTGGCCATGACATCAATTATCTGGCACTGGCCGGGCTGGCGAGCTACACCGGCCGCGCCGACAGTGGGCCGTTGCCCTTGGGGCCACAAGTGGCGGATGTCGCCGGCGGTTCGCTGCACGGGGTGATCGGCTTGCTCGCGGCGGTGATTGCCCGGCAGCAAACCGGGCAGGGGCAACACCTGGATGTGAGCATGACCGACTGCGCCTTCAGCCTGAACGCCATGGCCGGTGCCGGGTATCTGGCTTGCGGTGTCGAGCCGGGTCGCGAAGACCAGATGCTCAACGGCGGTAGCTTCTACGATTATTACCGCTCGCGGGATGGACGCTGGTTGTCGGTGGGCAGCCTGGAACCGCCATTCATGAAGCAATTGTGTGTGGCGCTAGGGCTGGAGGAGTTGGCGAGCCTGGGCCTGTCGCCACAACCGGCGCAGCAGAAGAAGCTCAAGGATGCGCTGAAGGTTGAGTTCGAGAAACATGACTTCGCCGAGTTGTGCGCGTTGTTTGCCGAGCTGGATGCGTGTGTCGAGCCGGTTTTGAGCATGGGCGAAGCACTGCGGCATCCGCAGTTGCAGGCGCGGGAGCTGGTCACGCAAGTGCCGCGTGGCGATGGTTCGAATCAGGCGCAGATGGCGTGCCCGCTGAAGTTTTCAGAGGGATTGCCGGAACCTCGGCACATTGGCGCGGCGTTGGGGGAACATACGGATCAGGTGTTGGGGGAGTTGGGGTTTAGTTCGCAGCGGATAGAAGAGTTGCGGCAGGCCAAGGTGGTTCTCTAGTGCCTGATAAATAGCAATCGCCAGCAGGCTGGCTCCCACAATGGATCTATGGTGGACCGTTGATCCCCTGTGGGAGCCAGCCTGCTGGCGATGAGGCCAGTGCAGCCACAACAAAAGCCAAACTACTCGACCCGCATCTCGCCACTGAACACCAAGGTATTGCGACACCGCCGGCACAAATACCGCCGCCCCTGCCGCACCAGGCCATGACGCTGTGACGAAAAGGGAAAATCACTGTCGGGGCACGGGCATTTATAGA
>Ga0247819_10001427_pt1 | contig 12929 bp, 10 predicted proteins | sample 13C_Xylose_Day6_FD_193428 | JGI IMG/M metagenome (GOLD analysis project Ga0247819, IMG submission 193428) | Soil microbial communities from agricultural site in Penn Yan, New York, United States - 13C_Xylose_Day6 | ecosystem: Environmental > Terrestrial > Soil > Agricultural land | place: USA... | reverse complement strand
CGTTTTACCTGCACTGCGGTTTCATGCGAACAGAGGTTGCCCATGTCACTCACATCATGCTGCTAGGCGACACCTGAATCACTCTATCGACCAGCAGCACCCTGACTCGAACGTCTGCAATGGGTCGACAGCTGCCGTTCATGTATGGCTTAACGCGGGGCAACTGGATAGGGATTCGAACCCCGCCTGTCGTCACCTCAGGCCGCTTAAGGCCAACGAAACCGGACTTTATCGCTCAGCTTTTTGACGTTCTGCGATCTATTGCGGCCGTAAATTTGCCCTAAACATCATTTTATAATTCTACTTCCGTCCCGAGGACATTCCTTCTGTCGTAGATTGAACGCGGTGATAACGCCTCCCGATCAGCCGAACGTTATGCCATTTGTGCGGTTGTTAGGCGATGAGATTACTCGCCTAGCCGGCCTTGGTGATCATTAATCACTCGCTCAGCTTCCCAGTCGTAGCCGTCCGCCAAAGCTTTTAACGTAACCGCAAATCGCTGATAGCCGGCGTTCTCCACATCCTCGGCTTTGCTTCGAAACTGTTCAGCTAGTTCTCTCTCCGGCTTCCCGGTTGGATCAACCCAATGAGCACCACGTGAGTTATATGTTCCCGTTCTGAACCCGGCGCGCATGTCATCTGCCTCACGATCATTCAAGGCGGCAGCGACAGTTCGGTGTATCCATAAGCCGTCTGGATCGGGTGGGCAGTGAATCAATACTTCGCCAATATTAATTAGTGCCACTTCTAAATGGCCGGATTCAGCGCAGCCCTCCTTCACTCTTCGGAGCCATTCGGTGAAACGTTCTTTGTTAAACGTTCCATCTTCTAGTGTCCCTGGTGGAGTCTTCCACTTATGCAACAATCGCCAGGCATTTGTAGCGATTTCCTTTGATTTCTCGGTATGCTCTCTAGGCGACTGATCTTCTCGGTTAGAGCGGTAGATGAGCCTAATAACCTCACAAAAGAATTCGGAATCATTGGCTAGTCTCCTTTCGAGGAGTATAGGCTCGGCATCTCCATAATGATCGAGCAAGGGAATGTATGCCCATTCGACTTTGAAGAGATCATTCTGATTTACCGAAGTTTCTCCCTGAAGAAACTTGATCAGCTCAACAACATTATACTGATCCATTGTATAGCTAGTTTCATTGGAGGACAGTGACGCCAACAACGCCGCCACACATTGATTACTATCGATTGGCTGCTTTGCATGCCGCATCCACACTAGGCAGTTGAGTGCAGCATGGGGCCTACCATATTCAATGAGTTTCTCAACCGCAACGGCAAGATCCCCATCAATATCATACGCATTCACATCAGCGCGATGCCAATAATCACCCTCGTGCGTCCCAAGCCATCTAGAAGCGCGATCCCATGCATTCTTAGTAAAAGGCAAATAAGCCAAAAACTGTCCTACTTGCTCCGGTGTCCAACTCGACTTATCGATATCATCGCACCACTCCCATCCTTTGAGGTGATAGCGCGCCCAAATGAAGCTGCTTACCAATGCGCGACGCTTATTATCTTTTGAGGAAAGAAAGTGAGGCAGAATGGTTCGCTCAATGCCTGAATCGTTAATAACACCAAGTGCCTGACCTACCTGACCAGGTGAAGTAACAGACTCGGCAAATCGTAGAACACCCTCAAGACTATATTGCTGAAAAATTTCAAAGATTGCCGTTTCGCGTCGTTTGATTAGCTTGTGTCGCTGTTCTTCCCAGTTGCCGCTTTCTTCGTAGAGATCAAAATCGCGGCCCGTAAATAGGCTTTGATGCAAGTTTAACGGATTTTTAGGAGCGAATTGTTCAGCAACTTGCTCAATGCGACCAATCGGCTCGTCGGGTAATGCCCATTTCGCGTCTGGAAACCGTCGATGTTTGTTCGTCAATTTCGTGAGATGATTCCAAATCGAAAGTCGATGCTCTTCAGGGAGGTCTGAAACAGCCCGCGAACCAAGAGCACTAATGAGTTGATCAAAAGCAGGTTCAGGCAGACTATCAAAATGATCGATTAATGTAGATAGCTTAATGGTGTCTTCACCCGCAGTACTTACTGCAAGCTCCGCATAAAAAGATACCTGCTGCCAGTATTCTGCACGTCCAACGCCTTTTTCCCAGTCATCAGGAACTATTTTGCGCCAGTTAGGTTTATGCGTTCCGGATGAGGTCTGATGTACACCTGGAAGAAGCTCAATGATTAACTTCCAGGCGATATCGGGCCATTCATGAAGAATCGTTCGTACCGCCACCTTGCGCTTTTCTACGGATGCCAGAGTTTGCGGCAGCCATGGCAGCAAAATGGTTGTAAGAGAATTTGACGGGCGATTCGCCCATTGGCCGCCCGGGTCATGGCTGGCGAGTTCAGCAAGCGCAACACAGACACGAACCAGAAATTGTTCATCCCAAGCCAGCCCCTCCAGTGCCCAGAGAAGGCCGGTCAAATAATTACCTCCAGTAATGCCAGAGCCCTCTTGAGAAAAAAGCTCATCAAATGGACATGGGTCTAAGCGCATCGCTGCCTCAACCGCGTTTAGAAACTCTACCGGCGCAGCTTCGGCCAAAGTAGGCAGTAAATCGTTGAGACTTCCCCACAGCGTCCAATGAGCATCAGTCAAGAGCTCTCGCACGACCAATATGCAGGTTGTTTCAGCCTTCCCTTGTGTGCAGTTCCGGCACACCTCAGGGTGGCTTCCCAGAATAGCCAACCCCTCAGCTATGCCTTTTCGCAGCACCTGTGAATGCGTTAACACCTTGCCTACGACGCCTGCTCCGTATCGTTCATCAGCAGGTAGTTCGAAAGCGGGGTTTGACTCCTTTAATATGGAAAGAGCCAATGACATTAAAGTATCAAGGTTCTGATCAAGAATGCGGGAACCTAATAATGGCCAAAGCTCCACTCTATTCAGAACTCTCCAAACCCCGTTTTTGAGAGACAACGGACTGTCAGGGCAGTGGAGTAGTTCCCGCGCTTTCTTTAGCCACTCACCGTAACTTATACCTAGCAGCTCAGTGATCGCTTCGATGTCGTATTGACTTTTTTCTTGCCAGGCGCCCACCAGAATTGCCAATGCAAGATAGGTGGCATCTGGATGGCGAGCCCAATCTGTTATGGTTTTATCCTGTGCAGCCTTGAACTCATCGGGCATCTCAGCCACGGGTTTTTGCTTAAACGCATCACGAAGATCCTCTGGGATCTTGGCAAGCGTGATAGTGCCGGCGTCTTGATTCCAGGTTTGCACGACATCAACAACCCGTGACCAGACCCACTGCGGATACTGCTGCTGGAATTGGGAAATGTGTGAGTGCAGGAGTGATAGGACAACACCGAACTCGTTTCCAAGATCGTAACCGAGTAAATGAAAATGATTCAGAAAGTCATAAAGTTGATCCCGTGAAACCTCAGTGCCTCCGTTCGCTATTTTCAGATGGTACTCAATGACCGCCAATTTCTCAGAACTTTTCGAGGGACTGAAGTTCGCCTGCTCAATATTTCTGAAAAATTCGTCAACATCTTTTGTGTGCCGCGCTTGATTCAGTAACCATTGCACGTTGTGCGCGTCGGTCGCGCTGAGCGGCCCTGTGATCAGAGCAATAATATCTTTACTTCGTGTAAATATTTCGGGATTGGTGAAATCATTCCAGGCCGCCTGCATCACCTCCCCAAACAAAGCGCTGCGGAGAGTAATGTCAATAGAGTGCTTGACCTGCCCGAGGAGTTTCCGCCGCTCGTTGTTGTTTAAATTTTCTACGACAACAATAAGGTCGTCAGTATCAAAACCATCAATTTTGCCCTGAAGTTTAATTTCCACAACGGGCCAGCAGGGTAGACAAGGAGCGTGCCCGCCAGTAAGCATAAGCGCAACAAATGAGGCTTGTACATGCGCTTCAAAATGAACACCGCCACCACCGGTAGAGAATGGATTACTTAATTTTTTCTTCTTCGTCATTTCCACGCTCAGATTTATGACCAGCTATTAGTCACCTTCACAGTCGCAGGAATCATGTACATGCTGGAATAACGTCCATCCATGCATGGCTCGCTGTTCGGCTGGAGCTTCGCGCCAGAGACTTGGCAAGAAATTGCAAAACGCGACGCGAGCTGTGTGCACACTACTGACGCATCAGCGGCGTGTCCATAGCCTGGCCGAGACCAAACGCGGACGCTCATTATCGACAGTTAACTGTCCACAATTGATCTAATCGAGTCGTATAGCTTTGGCTCATCATCTCCCGCCGCATGCCCCAATCTGGGTTGCTCGGCACACTCGCGGACCGGAGCGTCCCCCTACCCCACCGTCCATTGATTTCGTCCAATACCGCCATCACTCTTGTTGCTTCAGTGGGCTGAGAAATGGCGAACAGATCGTCCGTGTATTCGCCCGGCTGGCATAGGCTCAGCAGCAGAACTTCCGCTTTGCTATAACTGAAACCAGGACGGAATAAGCGATCAAGTGCATCGACCGCCGCCGTCGTTAACACTCGAACGTCATCCGTTGGATAGGGTAGATCGATCACCACGCCGTTTGCGTATTGAGCCTCATCGGTGTTGAACATGCCGGTGCGAATGCTGACTCGAATCTTCTTGCACAGCGACCGCTGTGCTCGGAGTTTTTCTGATGCCCGCATCATGTAGGTTGCCACTGCCTCCTTGATCGGTAGCAGCTCCTTCAGTCTTTTGCCGAACATCCGGCTGCAACAGATCTCCTGCTTTGGCGGATCCGGCTCGTCCAGTTCCAGGCACGGCGTGCCAGCCAACTCCCGAGCAGTTTTCTCGATCACAACGCTGAAGTTTTTTCTCAACGTCCACGGGTCGGCCTTGGCCAGATCCATGGCGGTTTTGACCCCCATGCCATCCAAATTCATTTTCATGCGCCGTCCTACTCCCCACACCTCCGCTACGTCCGTGTTACGCAGCACCCAGTCGCGCTTGATTGGGTCGCAGATGTTCACGACGCCACCGGTTTGCGCCTGCAGGCGCTTGGCGGTGTGGTTGGCCAGCTTGGCCAAGGTCTTGGTGTGCGCGATACCAACGCCGACAGGTATGCTCGTGCAGCGCAGTACCTGGCTGCGGATCTTGCGGCCGAGGCCTTCCAAGTCATTGATGCCGGTGAGGTCGGCGAAGGCTTCGTCGATGCTGTACACCTCAACGGCGGGCACCAACGATTCGATCAGGGTCATGACGCGTTCGCTCATGTCGCCGTACAGCGCGTAATTCGAGGAGAACGGGACGATGCCGTGCTGCTTGAGCTTGTGCTTGATCTGGAAGTACGGCTCGCCCATTTTCACGTAGGGCTTGGCATCGTAGCTTCGGGCGATGACACAGCCGTCGTTGTTCGACAGCACTACGATAGGCACCTTGGCCAGGTCAGGACGGAACACGCGTTCGCAGCTGGCATAGAAGCTGTTGCAATCGATCAGGCCGAATACCGGCAGCGTCTTAGACATGGCTGCGCACGCTGCTGGTGATCACACCCCAAATTGCCAGCTCATCACCTTCAAGGACGTAACGTGGCGGATACTTGGGGTTGTCCGACATGAGGATGACGTCCCTACCGCGAAGGCACAGGCGCTTGCACACGGGTTCGTTATTCAGTAGTGCGATGACGATGTGGCCGTGAACTGGCTCGATTGATCGATCGACAATGGCCAGGTCCCCCTCGTAGATCCCCGCGCCCTGCATGCTTTCACCGGTGAGCGATACCAAGTAGACATGTGGCGCACGGATGTTCAGCACTTCATCCAACGATATCTGCGCTTCAATGTGATCCGCTGCCGGCGAGGGAAAGCCGGCCGGTACTCGGAAGAGACACATCGGCACCTTCGAGCCGCCCTGACTAATGGGACCTAGAATTGAATAACTCATGACGCACGACTTCCAGAACTGTACGAATATACAGTTAACTTTCTAGATGACTTGCGGTCAATTTTTGTAGGAAATATCAGATAGGCGGGCGGGCAATGTGCGGACGACTTTCACAGTACGACGGCATCCACGACTTTGTAGCGACGTTGAGCATGCCCAACGACCTGGTCAATAACACCGGCGACCAGCCCTTCGAGCGCTACAACGCGGCTCCCACCACCCAACTGGCGATTTTTCATCAGGAGGGCCAATACCTACACGCCGACATGGTCCGCTGGGGATGGTGTCCACACTGGGCGAAGGACCGTGCCGCACCGATCAACGCCCGGGTCGAGAAAGTAGCCCATGGTCCTTTCCTCCGTGCGATCTTGTCGGACCGGGCGATAATTGCAATCAACAACCGGTTTGAATGGGTGGATGAAGGGGAACCCAAGAAGCAGGCCTACTTGATTCGTCGACGAGACAGGGCGCCTATCCTTTGCGCCGCGATTGGGCAGTATCCCGATGCAGAGCACCCACCTGGCGAACACGACGGCTTTGTGATCATCACCGCTGACAGTGCTGGGGGCATGGTGGATATTCACGACCGACGCCCAGTGACGCTTTCGCCGGAACTGGCTAGAGAATGGCTTGACCCGGCCACGCAAAAAGAACGCGCCGAGCAGATAGCGCTGCTTAAAGGTGAGCCAACGGAGGCGTTCGAATGGTTCAAAGTAGACAGATCCGTTGGAAATGTGAGGAACCACGGACCAGAATTGATAAAGCCGATCAGCTGATCCCGTACCAAACGCCCCACTGAAACCTATCTTTTGCTCAGCTGACCTTTTTTAACTCGATTCCTAAGCTTGGTTTTAACTTACGTTTCTACGCCAGTTTCTCCAGCTCAATTCCTGAGCTAGTTTTTCAACTTCCATTTTCACGTTAGTTTTTCAAGCTCAATTCCTGAGCTAGTTTTTCAACTTCCGCTTTCACGTTAGTTTTTCAAGCTCAATTCCTGAGCTAGTTTTTCAACTTTCGTTTTTACGTTAGTTTTTCAAGCTCAATTCTTAAGCTAGTTTTTCAACTTTCGTTTTTACGTTAGTTTTTCAAGCTCAATTCTTAAGCTAGTTTTTAAACTTCCGTTTTTACGTTAGTTTTTTCAGCTCAACCCCTAAGCTTGTTTTAACTTTCGTTTCTACATTAGCTTGCAAACTCACTTCCCAATATAGGATTCGACAATCCTTTACCCCTACCGCCAACACATCGCCAGCCTACAGCCCATGAGATAAAAGGCTTCCAAGCTTCTACCCACCATAGAGACAGTTACCCTCAGTCGCAGAATCAAAAAAAATCCAACTAATTTCAAACTAACTTATTGACGCACTCACACTTCAAGCAGTATCTTTTTTCTAACAGCACTCCACCCAACGAACGCAACTCCGCATTTATCGCGGCGCTGCTCCCGCGCGAGAAAAAATCATGAGTATCTTGATGCAGCTAACGGCGATAGTTGATTTTTTAATCAAACTCACAGAATTGCTACATCTATGGGGTATCGGTTGTCCTGGCTTTATACCTTGCTGATCAGAAAAGCCCGCCCAACTCTGCCGGGGTCCAGTTCATGATTACCAATTCGCCACTGACTTCCGCTGTCCCCTGCCGTTGATTGGTTGTGGTGTAGCGGATGTCCAGAGTCTCGAAGTGGAATCCTTCGAACACACGGCGGATATCCGGATGGTCATTGATGCTGACCATCACCTTGCCTTTGCAGCGGAGCATGAAGTCGGCCATCCGCTCGTAGTTCTCGAACGGAAAGTCCACGCCGTACCCGGCGGTCTGCCAGTAAGGCGGGTCCATATAGTGGAAAGTGTGGGCGCGGTCGTAGCGCTCAGCGCATTCAAGCCAAGGGAGATTTTCAACGTAGGTGCCGGACAGGCGCTGCCAGGCGGCCGAGAGGTTTTCCTCGATCCGCAGCAGGTTGATGGCCGGGCCGGTGGTCGCCGTGCCAAACGTCTGACCAGAGACCTTGCCGGCGAAGGCATGGTGCTGCAGATAGAAGAATCTGGCGGCGCGCTGGATGTCGGTGAGGGTTTCGGGGCGGGTCATTTTCTGCCATTCGAACACTTGTCGAGAACTGAGCGCCCATTTGAACTGGCGAACGAACTCTTCGAGGTGGTTCTGCACGACGCGGTAAAGCGTGACCAGGTCGCCGTTGATGTCGTTCAGGACCTCGACAGGCGATGGCTGGGGCTTCATAAAGTAGAGCGCGGCACCGCCGGCAAAGACTTCAACGTAGCATTCGTGTGGCGGAAAAAGCGGAATGAGGCGGTCGGCCAGGCGGCGTTTGCCGCCCATCCAAGGAATGATGGGAGAAGACATAGATAGCAAGACCTTTACTGTATGGATAAACAGGTGCTAGGCTCGCCGCGCTTCGTGCACGGAGTAAGAGCCTTGGCTGGACTTGCAGGGGCAATCTGCGGGGACGGCGACCGGATTGGATGTTGACGCATCCACCCCGGTCGCTCTTTTTCACTTCGCTGTTGAGACTTCTTTGGCGTAGGCCTGACAGGCCGCTAGTGCGATCAGTCCTTGGTCGCCGGCATCGGTGATGCCGATAATTCGTTGAGCATGCGCTGGGTCAAGTTGGGCTCTTGCGGGGCCATGAACCACGCCGCCGGTGGCGGTGGTGGCTGGCACCGATCCGTTGCCGGCGCCAGTGGTGGCGTCGAGTAGGACTGACAGGCGCAGATCAGCAGTGGCAAGGCGGTCGCGCAGGCGACCTTGATCACGTTGGACATCGCTCAGGACTCGGTAATGGGTTTGTTCACTGGTTGCCAGGCGCTGCTCGAGCGCGAGGCGTTTGACTCGTTCGGCACGCTGCTGCGCGACCGAAGCAAGGGTTATCTGATTGAGCGTTTCGGTGTGCAGGCGGCTCTGTTCGGCTAGCTGGTTGCCATATCGCCATTTCTGGACTTGCCAGGTAATGGCCGCAGAACCACCGACCAAGACGACCATCAGCACGCTTTTTGCCAGCAGCCGATACGGCGCCGGGATCAGTTCGCCGATACGCATAGCACCGCCCTCGCCCGCTCCCATAGTTCGAGCCGGTCCTGCAGGCCATTGAGACCACCATTGATCCTGCGGGTGATCGTGTTGAACTCGTTTTGATCGGCCAGCGCGTTCAGCCCATTCACGGACCAGAACCATGCGGCCGACTCGGCGGCCCACTCCGGCAGCTCCAGCAGCTCAGGGGTGCGCAGCAATCGCTCGTCGCCGAACAACGCCAAGCTGCAGCGCAGATAATTGTCGTGGCCAGTGACTTGGATCAGACCGCGACCGCGATAACGCTGGCCATCTCCATCTGCCGCCGGGGTGTTGCCCAATTTTGCTGCCAAGTTACCGGTGTCGTACTTGCTCAGGTATTGATCACCGCCCAGTTCCCGCACGTACTGCAGTTGACCTGACTCATGGGCTACTTGGGCGATGAATGCCGCCTGCCGTTTGGGCGTGTTGATCTGCCGATTTGCCATCGCGACATTCAGTGCGGATACAAAAACGCCCGCTTGGCGGCGGGCGTTGGGCATGATGCGTTCCAGCTGTTGCTCGGTTATGGCCATACAAACTCCAGGCATAAAAAAACCGCACAAGGCGGTGATGGGGGATGTGTTGTGTTACGCCAGGCTGACGACCTTCACCGGCTTGTCAGCTTTCTTTTTCCTGCCCTTGCCCTTGGCCTTGGCTTTGCCCTTCTTGCCGCCGTTGCACTCGACCGTGGTCGACCAGCCCGCCTGGGTGTAGACCTGCTCCACCGAGTCGGCCAGGTACTCGCCATCGAGCCCAACCTTGAAGCCCTGGGCATTGATTGAGCGCTCGGCAAAAATGTCGGTGCGCCCGGGCATTTCAAACCGCACGCCGGCGGTCGATCGGTTGAACGCGGCCAGGCGCGCCTTGGCCGCTGCCTCGGCGGCAGTCTTGTTCGGGTGAATGTGTCGATCGGTATGCACCGCCGGCAGGCCGTCCGGCACGTCGTCGTTGTCCAGGGACACCACGTCGAGCTGGCCAGTCTTCTTGTCCTGATGCGTGGCGGCCACCGACTTGTGCGCATTGCGATCGCCAAGGCGGAATTGCCAGCGGCTGACGTCATGCCGGGTCAGGGTGATCACGCCAAAGGTCTTGCCGCTTGCGCTCTCGCCACCTTGGCGCGGCATCACCAACAACTTGCCGTCGGCGACCTTGGCCGTGCAGTCGTATTGCTTGGCCAGGCGCGTGATGAAATTAAAATCAGACTCGCTGATTTGATCGGCACGCTCGACCTTGGTGGCCACCGGGCACACCGGCTGCCAGCCATTACGCGCGGCGATATCGGCGAGGATTTTCGACAGCGGCACGTTTTCCCAACTGCCGCTGCGAATGGTCTTGCCGCTGCCGCGCATGTCGCTGGCCTTGCCCTGAATCACGATCGTGTCGGGCGGACCGGACACGGTAATTTCGTCCACCACGTAACGCCCCATGCGGGCCAGGGATGTCTCGGCGTAGCCCAGGTAGACCTCGATCCCCGCGCCACGGCTCGGCAGCGTCACCAGGCCATCGCGGTCGTCAATGCGCAACTCGAACTCGTCTGACTCCATGCCGGTTTTGTCGGTGGTGCGCAGCTGGATCAGCCGATCATTGATCAGGCTGGTGATGTCGGCCCCGTCGGCGACAATACGAAACATGGGCGTCATGAATTTTTTCCATAAAAAAACCCGCACGAGGCGGGTTAAAAGTAAGGAGCTTAACGAATTAAGCGATCACATCTTAGATCATCAATCCCATAGCGTTACCTGCTCTTCGATCGGCTTGGGCAGATCCGGCAGCACGATCAGCACACCAGCGCGGTACGGCTGGGCCTCATCGGCCAGGCCCTGATTGGCGTTCAGGACCGCTTCCACACTGCCGACCAGATGGCCATAGTAGTTATGGCAAATGGTGTCCAGCAGATCCCCGTCAGACGTTCTGCATGTCGTCGCCATAGCGCACAAACTCCAGAGTGAACCCTTGTTTACGTGGGATGCCGCCCTGCATCAGCGCGCTTTGCTCTTCCTCAAGGCTCTTTAGGCACCAGGTGCCCAGCACGTCGCCATAACCGGTGGTCAGGGTCAGCGGCTGGAGCTGGGCGCCGAGCGTACGCAGCGTGTCGAGCTGCTTCAAACCGCCCTTTAGGCCCGGGATGATCGCGCCCTTGAGGGTGATTTTCTCGTCGCCCATGCCGACCGCTTGCTGGGCCGGGCGCCGTGATAGGCGCTCTTGCGAGGCCCAACGGAATTCGGTCGAACGGCGCAGCTCATCAAAGGCGGCCGTGTCGAGGTTGAAGAAATACGGCGGCGCCTTGGGGTCTTGCGGCTGGATGATCAGCAGGTGCGGAAACGGCTTAACCGCCTCCGGCGCCGGCGTCTGATTCGTGGCAAAGGCCCCCGTGGGCACGATGTTGGCCAAGGCCGGACTGGCATTGCCGGCGATCTTGTTAATCGCCGTCGCCGCTTTCCCGGCCTGCTCCTTGAGGGTGCCCAAGCGCTCATCCATTCCCGACAGCGCCCGGGAGGTTTTGTTGTAGGTGGCCACCACCGCGCCGACCTTGGCTTGCGCGGCATTCACCCCGCGCATGACCCGCTGAAGCTTGGCGCCGACCACCGGGCCGACAAAGGGAAGATCCTCAAGCTCGGACGCGGCGCCGGTGATTTCGCTGATCGCGCCATTCATCGGCCCCAGCATGCCGTCCAGGCTGCGCCGTCCGGTCTCCCCCGCCGAGGCCAGGTATTTCAGCCCCGACTGTAATTGATCCAATGCAGGCATAAGCCCTCCGCGTTAAATGTTCGGCGAGTCGTACAACTTGCGGCTTTCCAGTTGCTGGGCGATGTCGCGTTGCTGCTGCTCCCAAAATGGACGTAATTGCTCCGCGAGCTGCGCCGGATCTTTCGCATCGCCCTGTACTGTTACCGTCAATGGCGCATGAATTTCCACCTTGGAATCGACCTTTACCCCTCCAGCCTCGGCCTTGGCCGGCGATGGCGCGGCCAACTTCGCCGCCGCGTCGGCACTGGCCGGCGGCAACATCATGGCGCGTGCCGCATCACCAGGCTGCGCCTCGACCACCGGCGCCGCCCGGCCGGGACTGGCCAACAGCGACACACCACTGGCGCCAGGCTTGGCGAACGACTGCACAATGCTGCCCAGCGCCGGCGGAATGTCCTTGCCGGCGTTGGCCATCATCAGCGGACCCGCGTCAGGCAGACGCTTGAGTGATTCGTCGGCACCAAACATCGTCTTGCCGAGCACCCCACCCAACAGATCGCCACCCATACCGCCCAGGGCGGCGCCGATCGCGCCACCCACCACCGTGCCGATCACCGGCACCACCGAGCCAATGAAAGCCCCCGCCGAAGCGCCGGCGATTGCCCCGGCCAAACCGCCCGCCGCACCGCCGTAGCCCTCGGCCTTTTCGTCCTGGGTTTCGGCGTTCTGGTAGGTGTCCACCGCCTTAAACATTGAATCAACCGCCGCAAAGATCGCCGGCCCCTTCACCCCCAGGCCGACACTCGCACCGCGACCACCACCAAACCGACCGCCCTTACCGCCCCTCTTGCCCTTGCCGCCGTCGGCATCGACGCCGGCACCATCCAGGCCACCGACCGGCATGTTGGTGACGATCACCTTTTGCGGAATGTTGGGATTGCCCCCCAGCGAACCGCGCCCGATGTTCAACAGGCCATTGGCGATCTTGAAGCTGCTAAACGCCGTCTGCGCGGCGATCACCGCTGCCACGGCCGCACCGATCCCCGTCACCAGGCGCGGCGATTCATCCGACAGTTTGCTCAGGCCCTGGGCAACCGACGTCAAACCACCGGCCACGGCATCCGTCACCGGGCGAAATGCGTCGCCGATCGCGCGCATGGCGTCATCCATGCCCTGCGCCATTTCTGCCCACTTCTGCGCCGAGGACTGGCGCCGCTCTTCCAGGTTCTTATCCAAGATCCCGCTGGCATTGGCCGACTCGTTTTTCAACTTGGCGTACAGATCCTTGTTCTGCATGTACGCCGTCAGCGCGC